>Ga0114993_10002905_pt1 | contig 18279 bp, 14 predicted proteins | sample ArcticOcean_MG_C_FD_87042 | JGI IMG/M metagenome (GOLD analysis project Ga0114993, IMG submission 87042) | Marine microbial communities from western Arctic Ocean - ArcticOcean_MG_CB2_150 | ecosystem: Environmental > Aquatic > Marine > Oceanic | place: Arctic Ocean: Canada Basin | collected...
CATTGGATCCATTCCACCAGCTGGCATTGCTTCGCTTTCTTCTTCAGGCTGGCTTGTAATGATGCAATCGGTTGTCAACATCAAACACGCAACGGACGCTGCATTTTGCAACGCACAACGATCAACCTTCGCGGGTGTGATCACTCCTTGTTCAAGAAGATCGCCATACTCAAGTGTCAATGCGTTGAATCCGTGACTGCCCTTTAGTTCTGCGACTTTTGCAACGACAACTGTACCTTTTTCACCAGCATTGTCTGCGATGGTTCGAAGTGGAACAACAAGTACGTCTGCGATTGTGTCAACTCCTGTTTTTTCATCGCCCCTAGCAGCTTTTCGAACCTTATCAAGTGAATCGATCGCGCGAATAAAACTTACGCCACCTCCAGGCACAACGCCCTCGGCGATCGCTGCGCGAGTTGCGTGCAGTGCATCTTCTACACGTGCCTTTCGTTCCTTGAGTTCCGCTTCAGTTGCAGCCCCAACATTAATTTGAGCGATGCCGCCTGCAAGTTTTGCGAGACGTTCTTGTAATTTTTCGCAATCGTAATCTGAGGTGCTGTTTGAAATTTCATCACGAATTTGAGCAATTCTACTTTGAATGTCAGATGTCGTTCCTGCACCCTCAAGCACGATTGTCGTGTTGTTTGTTACTTCGACTTTCTTCGCTTGACCAAGTTGGCCTAGACTAAGTTTCTCGATATCCAAACCAAGGTCTTTCATAATCGCTTCGCCGCCAGTAAGAACTGCAATATCTTCAAGCATTGCTTTTCGGCGGTCGCCATAGCCCGGTGCTTTCACAGCAACAACTTGCAAAACTCCGCGAAGTTTATTAATCACAAGTGTTGAGAGTGCTTCACCAGTTACATCTTCTGCAATGATGAGCAATGGCCGTTTTGATTCCATGACTTTTTCAAGTAGTGGAACAATTTGTTTCGCAGAATCAAGTTTATCTTCGTAAATTAATACGAGTGGTTTGTTTAGGGTGACTGTCATGTTGTCCATGTCAGTGACGAAGTTTGGACTGAGGAAGCCGCGGTCGAACTGCATACCTTCAACAACATCGACTGTCGTGTCGAGACTCTTGCCTTCTTCAACAGTGATGACGCCGTCTTTCCCAACTTTAGAAAAAGCATTAGCCATAATTTTGCCAACTTCAGGATCGTTGTTAGCAGAAATTGTTGCAACGGCTTCTATGTTGTTTTCAACCGCTGTCGACATGTTTCGAATTGATTCGGTAACGGATTCGGTAGCTCGTCGAATGCCGCGAACCAATGCGTTTGCATCTGCTCCTGCAGCAAGGTGACGGAGTCCACTTTTGAAAATTGCTTCAGCAAGAACTGTTGCAGTTGTTGTGCCATCACCCGCGTCATCAGAAGTTTTTGAAGCGACTTCTTTCACAAGTTGAGCGCCTTGGTTTTCTATTTTGTCGCGAAGTTCGATTTCTTCAGCAACAGTCACACCGTCTTTGGTCACTGTTGGTCCACCCCAAGACTTATCCAATACGGCATTTCGGCCACGTGGTCCAAGGGTTGACTTGACTGCTGAGGAGAGTTTTTCAACGCCCTGCAACATCTTTTTTCGAGCTTCGACATCAAAGGCCAAATCTTTTGCGGCCATAGTTTTGTCTCCTGTTTGGTTCGTACCGCCATTACGGGGGCACAGAAGCCTCTTCCAAATCTCTTGCGAGGAGCACAACGCGCCTCAACTCCTATATTGAAGGTACAAATGGTGCGCCAAAACAAGTGCAACACAGCGCCAAAGGTCCCCCATTAAACACCTTATTCCGCGTCAATTCTATCAATACCCTGCCATGGTGGCAGATGAGAGGCTCACTTCGTGTTTAACCTAAGAAGTTCTTGTAAAGTCGGTGGTGGGGAACAGAGAGCCGACCGAATCCAAAACGTATTCCGTATCAGATAGAGAAGCCCAACTAAGATGAGGGTGATACATAAGACCATCATGATCGTGCCTAGGGTCGCGAGGTTGGAATCGTGTTCAGCGATTGAAATACCCGTTCGGCCGATGACTACAAAAACAAGTGCTGCAAGGAGATCACTCATACGTTGCCTGCTACTTTGTGCGAGGCGGAACTTGCGACTCCTTTGACCGAGCCTTGGAACCAATCGACGAAGTCCTGTAAATGTAATCCCAAGAGAGAGTGCTGGTAGCATCGTATCGAACAGGAGGGTGATGATAGTTCCAAATTCTGTTGTTCCAAGGAGAATCCACCTTGAAGCGCCCATGAGCACAGCAAACGAAAGTAATCCCAAACCAGTAAGTGCAATTCCAGCACGGAATTCTTGAATAGTTCCAGAGCGGCACAACCGTATAAGTGGTAAGAAACTTAAAAATGCAACAAACGCAAGTGCAGATGAAACACATATCCAAATGGGATCTTCAAACGTACGCATGAAATTGGAAATAGGTAGTTTTTCTGAGGTATTGCTAAGTAAGACCAATACAGCACAAGCAACAGTAAAAAACAGAAAAAGAGATACACCAACAAGTGCGTTACCGATTGTACAAGGGCTTTCAAGTGGTGGAAGTCTCCTCGCGGCTGGATCAACAGTATCGATAATAGTAAGACGAATTGGTTCTCCGCATTCAGGACAGTTGGAATCGGCAGAAAGTGATTTCAATTCATACCCACACCGAATGCACGCCAACTGGTGAATCAAGATCATGCCCTTCAACTGTGAGACTATCGGAGATTGTGATTCTGATTGCATCTTTACATGTATCTCTTGTTACGTTGCACCTATAGGCTGTATACTCGTAACCTTCAATGAAGAAGACGCTCCATCATCAACTTCAAGAATTGCAACGTAATATTGCGTCAGTGTACATGGGAAACGCAAGCGCTATTGATCGGGTGATCGTGGCCTTGCTTGCAAGGGGACACATATTGATAGAGGACGTTCCGGGGGTTGGAAAGACTGTTTTAGCCAGTGCAATGGCAAAATCAATTGATTGCTCCTTTGCTAGGATTCAATGCACCCCCGATCTGCTCCCTAGCGACATTACGGGGATCAACATGTTTGACCGATCAAGTTCAGAATTTTCTTTTAGAAAAGGTCCCGTTTTTAACAATATCATTGTTGCAGACGAAATTAATCGAACGACGCCGCGAACACAATCCGCATTACTTGAAGCAATGAGCGAATCAGTGGTCACTGTTGATGGAGAAACCCGTTTACTACCTGCACCGTTTATGGTCATCGCAACGCAAAATCCTTATGAATTTGAGGGGACGTATTTTCTTCCAGAAAATCAACTCGACCGTTTTTTAATGAGAATTAACTTGGGCTACCCTTCGCCCGAAGACGAGCGACGTGTTATACGAAAACAACCCGCAAGAACAAGTTTGCAAACGTTACAAACCGTTATATCGAGCGAAGATGTTGTAGCCATTCAAGATCAAGTTGACGAAATTAAAATCAACGATGATCTCGTCGACTACATGATAGCAATCGCAACGGCGACTCGGCAAGCAGAAGATTTGCAAGTTGGTGTTAGTCCACGGGGTGCTCTTGCACTGGCTCAAGCTGCAAGAGCAACCGCTATGCTTGACGAACGTGACTATTGCATACCCGAAGATGTTGTTTCAAGTGTTCTTCCTGTTTGCGCGCACAGAGTAGTCAGTCGGACGTACATGCATGATGGTGATACCAACGCAACACGAAGAATTATGCAACAAGTTCTTGAGACTGTTCCGAGCCCTGCGTAGCAATAACCGCTTCAAGTAACTCGCTAGACACACGATGCGGGTATGGCTTCGTCATACCTTGACGAATGTCCCCCGTGTTCAGCAATTTGTTCGTTAATTAAGGAACAATGACAGCGATGTCAGGAAAGTTTCGGTAATAATCATCGTAATCTAGACCATACCCAACGACAAATTCGTCCTCGATATCGAACCCAACATACGTACACTCTACTGACATTGCAGAAGGGATTTTCTTGCGTAGCAAGACGCAGGTGTCTATTGACTTTGGCTCAAGTGTTTCAAGTTCATCTCGAACGCGTGTAAGTGTTTTTCCTGAATCTAGAATGTCGTCAACAAGAAGAACGTGTTTCCCACCGACATCTGGAAGCGCGCCAACGAAAGGGTCCCGCGTACTTGCTGTTGTCTTCCCGACGTAACTGCTTGCGGTCATGAGTTGTATTCGGACTTTCATTGGCAAATTTCGCATCAGATCTGCGACAAAAATTATACTTCCGGTCATCACTGCAACAAGAACAAGTTCAGCGCCCTCGCCTTTTTCAGTAATATCGTGTGTGATCTCCTGAGCAAGAGCGCGTACTCGATCTGAAATAGCACCGCGTGCAATGAGAATTCGTTCAATATCTTGCATCATTTTAAATTAGTTTCCTTGTAGCCAGTGCACGGCAATAGTTGCAAAACCCAATAAACTTATAAACGAAACGGCGTCAGTAACCATGACTAAAAATATTGCAGACGCTTGGGCTGGATCAGCGCCAACACGACGCATGATAAGCGGAATCAGTGCGCCGGTGAGTGTCCCGGCAGCCATCGAGACAAGCAATGCAATTGCAACAACAATGCCAAGGCGAGTTGCTAACACTGAATCGCTAAAAAGTTGAATGAACAGAGCTGCGCAGCCGCCAAGGACAGCTCCAGCAATCACACCTACCAGTAATTCCCTGCGAATGAGTGGCCAAATACGGTCTGGGCGTACTTCATCAAGCACAATGCCGCGTAAAGTAACGGCAAGGGCTTGGTGCCCAGCATTACCAGAGAGTGCTGCAATAAATGGCATAAATACTGCCAATAGTGCGACTTCAGCAATGAGTGATTCATAGTGAAGCACAACGAAAGTTGCGGGCAACATCATAAAGGCCGAAACGACGAGCCAAGGCATTCTGCCCTTGAGTTTTTCTGTGATCCCAGAGTAGACTGCTTCCCCCGCTCCTGCACCAACAGTTTTTTGTACGTCTTCGGTTTGCTCTTCTTCAATGATATCGATAACATCGTCAACTGTAATGATGCCAAGAAGTCTTTGCAATGGATCGACTACTGGTAACATTTCGTACCCATAACGGTCGAACTCACGAGCAACCTCTTCTCTATCTGTGTCGCTGCGTACAGCAGCAACTTTATGCGACATCACATCACCAACCTTAGCACCAGAAAACGCCACTAACAAAGTCTGCAAACTGACGATTCCAACGAGATGATCTGATGTGTCAATGACGGGAAGTTCTAACACATGTTCGGGAAGTTCTCGCTCGCGAAGAAGATCAACGACTTGTGTAATTGTCATTGTTTCATGAAGTGAAACAAAGTCGGTTGTCATGATGCCAGCTGCTGACTCTTCTTCGTAATCTCTAAGTTGACGCAAAATTCGAGCATCGCCAACAGCCATCGCGCTGTACATTGAATCAACATATTTCTCGTCAACCGAGCGAAGAATGCTCACCGCATCATCGGGAGCCATAAGCGAAAGCAAGGTTGCGGAATATGCTGCTCGATCATCATCAACGAGATCTTCGACAATAGTGACCGCAAGTGGTGTTTCCATTTCTGCAAGAGCGTCGGAGGCTGATTGGTCTTCCATCAATTCGATGACTTCAGCAGCTTCAAGATCGTCGAGATCTTCAAGGGTGTCTGCAGCATCTGCGGCTTTCTGTTTGGTCACAGCAGTTGCAAGGGCAGATATATCGATCGTGTGCGACATAAGGTCTGCAACACGTTCGTCCTCTGGAGAAACAACATTTCCGACGTCTACAAGCGTTTCTTCAATGTTGTTATGCCGCTTGTCGCTCATTGTGTGCATTATAGACGGCTCTTAGAGTGTAAAAAAACGACTCCGAAGTTGATGTTGCTTATAAGTAATACACACTCCCACGGTTTGTTTATAGTTCATAATAGGTTATTTCTATACAATTTGAAAATGAAAGTAATTCAACCTAAGTCTTTACATATCAGGCTTTTACACATGCTGATTTGTAATTAAATCGGATTTATGGTAGGATGGCTTGGCTATGGCTACCGCAAAAATAACAACGAAGAAACGAACGAAGAAAAAGGCAGTTAAGTCGAAGGTGAACCCTATCAAGACCTTCTCTAGTGCCGTTTCCTACCTTTTAGAGCAAACAGATTACGAGAGAATGCGAGTTGTTAAATACGACGAAGACACGTTCAAACTTGATCGAATGCGGGATATCCTCGATGAATTGGGCAATCCGCAGGACCAAGTGCCAATGGTGCACGTCGCTGGAACAGTTGGCAAGGGTTCAACTGTAGAAATGCTCACCTCGATGCTTCGAGGAAATGGATATGCAGTTGGCAAATACACCTCCCCACACCTCATCGATATACGTGAAAGAATCGTGGTCAACGATGAGATGATTGGGGAAGACGAGTTCACCGAAACAGTTGCAGAAGTTGTGGCTGCCGCGAAAAAAAGAAACGTCACGCCCACCTTTTTTGAGTTGATAACTGCTTGCGCATTCAAATACTTTGCCCAAAAGGCCGTTGATATTGCTGTCATCGAAACAGGTCTTGGTGGTAGACTCGATTCAACGAACGTCATTAACCCAATTCTCACCCTCATCACACAAATTGATCTTGACCACACGCATATTCTCGGAAATTCGATAGAGGAAATTGCGAAGGAAAAAGCTGGTATTTTCAAGAAGTCAATTCCTGCAATTAGTTGTCAGCAAATTGATGGTGTTTGTGATGTGTTACGAAAAACTGCAGAAAAAACCATGTGCGAACTTGAAATTGTTGGTGATGACATTGAATTTAGTTCTCGGTTCGTCACAAGCAACGCTGGAATTGTACAAAACCGAATCTGCATCATCACTGAAGAGTCCCAGTTCATGCACACGCCAGTACCTCTACAGGGTGCTCACCAAGCACGAAACTGTGGTCTTGCACTTGCTGCAATTTGTAAACTAAAAACACTTGGGTTCAAATTTGAAGACGCAAATCTCTATGAGAGCCTGTGCAACTCTACAATCGAAGGTCGAATGGAACTTGCTTGGGATAAACCAAAAATTCTAGTTGATGGCGCTCATAACCCAGCATCACTTCAATCACTCATTCGAAGCATCGGCGCGCATATACCATACGACTCAATGGTTTGTATTTTTGGTTGTTGCGCCGATAAAGACGTCGATGGCATGTTGCGTGAACTCTCACTCGGTGCAGATAAAATTATCTTCACTAAATCACAGGGCAATCCACGCGCGGCTGAGCCGCTTGTTCTCCAAAGGCGGTTTGCAGAAATCAGCGGTAAGATGACCCAAGTTGCTCATACACTTGGCGAAGCGCTTGAAATTGCCGCACGTGCAACAAGTCGTGATGATCTCATCTGCGTCACAGGCAGTTTCTACCTTGTTGGAGATGCGAAGAAGCATTTGACCGAGTTAGCCAAAAAACGTTAATCGCATCCCCATCCAGCAAAACTCCAGTTAGAAGAGGCATCTCTCAGGTATCCTGTACGATTCATGTCTTGCACACCAGAAATTAAAAACAAACATCGATACTCTGCATCCTTAGCTGGAGAGATTGAAGTGAAGTGGCAACGTGCGTGGGAAGCATCAGAGATCAACCATATTGGCAATCCCGGCGACAAGGATTTTGATACTTCAAAACCTAAGTTCTATTGCCTTGATATGTTTCCTTACCCAAGTGGCGCGGGTCTTCATGTTGGGCACCCAGTTGGGTATATCGGCAGCGATATTCTTTCAAGATACAAACGGATGCAGGGGTTTAATGTGCTACACCCAATGGGTTGGGACGCATTTGGATTGCCCGCCGAACAATATGCAATAGAAACTGGTGTGCATCCAGCAAAAACTACTCGCGCAGCAATTGACACCTTTCGCAGGCAACTCAAGCGAATTGGTTTTAGTTACGATTGGTCAAGAGAGTTTGCAACCATTGATCCTGAGTATTATAAATGGACACAGTGGATTTGGCTTAAAGCGTATGACTCTTGGTTTGACAAACATACACAAAAGGCAAGGCCCATCAGCGAACTTGTAAACCAACTTAACGATGGCTCGTACGAATGCGGGGATACTCCGTGGAACAAGATGAACATTGCTCAGCAAGATGCGTTCACTGATTCAAAACGACTTGCATACCTTGGTGAGTACACCGTGAACTGGTGCCAAGAACTTGGAACTGTCTTGGCAAACGAAGAAGTGATTGATGGAAGAAGTGAACGAGGCAGCCACCCTGTCGTGCGACGATCCATGCGGCAATGGATATTTAGGATTACTGCCTACGCCGATCGGTTGCTGTATGACCTTGAGGGTCTTGACTGGCCAGAATCAACTTTGAGAATGCAAAAAGATTGGATTGGGAGAAGTGAAGGTGCTGACATTGATTTTTGTATTGATGGAAGTGATGAAACAATTCGCGTCTACACCACAAGACCTGACACCATCTATGGTGCAACATTTATGGTGCTTGCACCCGAGCACCCACTTGTGGAATCAATCAAAATACCGGTCGTTGAAGCATATGTCACCAAAGCACGAAACCGCTCTGATGTCGAGCGCATGGCTAACTCGAAAGAAAAAACTGGCGTTGACGCTGGCATGTTTGCAATCAACCCCGCAAATGGTGCGAAGATTCCCGTATGGATTGCTGACTATGTCTTGATGGGTTACGGCCACGGTGCAATAATGGCTGTTCCCGCACACGACGACCGTGATCATGCGTTTGCATCCGCGCATGACATTCCTATTATTGAAGTTGTACAACCTAACGAAAAACATGTAGAGGACGGTTGTTTTTCAGGTGACGGAACCGCGATCAATTCTTCGGGTGAATTTGTGTCTATCGATGGGATGCAAACTTCAGAAGCAAAACAAACCATCATCGATTGGCTTACATCATCTGGATTTGGATGCGGCAGAGTAAATTATAGATTATGTGATTGGCTCTTTTCTAGACAACGATACTGGGGTGAACCATTCCCAATAGTGTTTGACGAACAGGGACGGCATTATCCAATCAGCGAATCATCCTTGCCGGTAGAACTTCCAACAATTGACGATTACACACCTCCAGTTTCTGATGAGCCCCAGCCTCTCCTTGCGAAAGCAACATCGTGGATGAACACAACCGCCGGCGAAGCGGGCGTTGATCCTGCGTTGCTTGATCCAAACACACCCGTTCAAAGAGAAGTCAACACGATGCCTGGTTGGGCTGGATCATGTTGGTATGAACTACGATATTGTAGCCCCTCATGTAATACACGATTTGTGGATAAAGATGCAGAATCATATTGGATGGGGAACGGTGTTGACATGTATATAGGCGGCGCGGAACATGCTGTCCGCCATTTGTTATACACCCGGTTTTGGCAAAAAATGTTGTTCGACCTTGATGAGGTTTCTTCAAATGAACCTTTCAACAAACTGTTTCATCAAGGTTTACTCACAAGTTTTACTTTTCAGCGAGGTGACAAGACCCACGTACCTATAACTGAAGTTGAAGAAAAAGATGGCAAGCATATTGAAACCAAAACAGGTAAAGAAGTTAAACAAATTATCGCAAAGATGAGCAAATCGTTGAAAAATGTTGTCAACCCCGATGATGTGATCGCAGAGTATGGCGCCGATACACTCCGTTTATATGAAATGTACATGGGTCCTCTAGAAGCCTCTGCTCCTTGGAACACGCACGACATAGTTGGTGTGCACCGCTTCCTACAACGAGTCTGGCGACTAGGTGTTGAAGAAGAAACCGGTGAACTTCGCACATGCCTGCAAGACGAGCAGAACGAAGCTGTTGAGCGTGCGTTGCACAAAACCATTGCAAAAGTTTCTGCTGATATCCCAGAACTTGCGTACAACACGGCAATTGCTTCCATGATTGGGTTTGTGAATACAGCAACAAACGAGGGGTGTATTACGAAAGACCAGTTAACAACTTTCATCAAACTTCTTTCACCGTTTGCACCACATATCACTCAAGAACTTTTTGATCGCCTTGGCGAGAGTGAGTTTGTCTGCACGCATCAGTGGCCTACGTTTGACAAGGCGATGTTGGTTGCAAGCACCATAGAGTTACCTGTCCAAATCATGGGTAAAGTACGTGGAAAAATTACAGTTCCAGCAAGTGCTGATTCGGACGAAATCGAAAGGGTCGCACTCAGTGATGAACGAATCAAAGATTGTCTTTGTGGACTCACTGTTCGTAAGATTATTGTTGTTCCCGGAAAAATTATAAACATTGTTGTAAACTAATGATGAACGGTTCAAATACCATTGAATTTACTCCCGTGTCTGCAGATGCGCCGTGGCAACTTGCAACACCCCTTCCAACAGACATCCGCGCAGTTGTAAACACTGTTGTTCAACCAACAGTTGAACAAGTAGGCAAGGCACTTGCTACTTTTGTTGGCGAATCAATCGAAGCAGAAGAAATTGAACCGCCAGATCGTGATGTAGATTGGGCAATGCGTGTAAAAGTTGCTGGTTTACCCACCGACATATTGGTGTGGGTTGAGCAGATGAACCATGCAAGCATCGAGGCTTCGGGCGTGCATGATGGTTGGATTATTGCTGTTCAAACAGTCTTGCACCCGGACGATCCCCTCACACATTTCTCAAATTTGTTGCGTCTGTTCGCTGGATCAGAACTGAAAGTCGAAAGTATTTGCGACGTTGCAACTGGTCGGTGGTTCCCTAGAGAAATTCTAGATAAGTTATTTGTTTGTGGGACGACCCAACCCCCAGAAGAAGTGTTGTGGATCACAAGAGTTGTTGAAGCACCAGAAAATACTGAACCCGAAGAGCGGTGGGCATGGGTAACAACACATGGTTTGGCTAGATGTGGACGAGTTGAATTAGAAATGCTTGGCGTATCTGCAATTGTGACTTCCCAGGCAGTACAAGTTATTGACGGGCTTGCTGCACTTACGCTTGAGTCAGCGCTACCCCCTGCTAGACAAGTGATGTCCCTTGGACCAGGCATCCTTGTTTCGCTTTTACAATGCAGCGACGCTGTTGCAATGTTGGCAGAGCAAATGCCCGGTACTACTACAAGAACCGTTCCATCGGTTGCAATCACTTCACCAGATGGTCATTCTCTGTACCCAATTGAAGCACTCGACGCCATCCGTCGGGGTGAAACAGTTGTTGCAAAAACCGCTCGCTTTATAAAAAGACAAGCCACGCTTGCAAGAGAAACATGGAAACTACTTCTTGATGCTGCTGAGCATATTGGTGAAAATGAACACGCTGCTTGTATGGTGCAAGTACCTTGGACAAACGCTGAAGAAGAGGATTCACCAAGTGAATACCTTTGGTTTCGCGTTATTAAAGTTGAAGCACTCCACGTTGTTGGGTCGCTTGCCCATGAGCCTAAGTTTGCAGTTTCGCTACCAGAGGGTCACGAAGAAAAGTTAACTGCTGATGATGTCACTGACTGGGTGGTGATGACTCCGGTGGGGCCAATGGGACCAAGTGACGCTGAGGCAATTCGTGAGTTTTTAAGTCAATTCACCAATTAAACGATTGACGAAATCAAACCAATCACAATGCCAAGAAGCAAAACTATCGCGGTCACCGCAAACGCGAATTTGGCTGGCAAACTCATCATTGCCGGCTTGTGAACCTCTGTTTCAGAAAAATCTTTTCCCGCCAGTTTAAGTTCATCCCAGTCAATGTCGATCGAATCTCTCTTGTTAGAAGCGAGGATTTGCTTCGCCTTGGCAAGATCTTCCTCCCGAACCTGCAACGGGACTCCCACAGTTCCTCCACTTAGTTGCAGACCTAACGCAGATCCGGGGGATGCGAATACAAAAGCCTCAATACCATGATCTTTTAGCACAATTGCCAACAAATTCGCTTCAAATTCAGAGGGTGCTGTTGTAAGTGTGACAAGATCTACACTCATGCGAAACTGTCCTCTCCAGATAGCGGTGGTTGAATGACATCGATCACTCGTTGCATTTTTGGCTCAAGCCATTTGAGTTTTTTTTCAATAAGCCTTAGAAATGTAGATCCTTTTACGCTTCCAAATGAACCTGTTTTCCAGATTGGAATCACGCCCTCAACAATGAGCGCTTCAACCATAAGGTCTGGAATCATTGCACGTTCTGAAGGAAAGAGTGGGATTTGAGAAAACTGATCATATGCTTGAACAAGCGATTGTATTGTGTGGCCACGAAATCCCTCGCCCCATGACTCCACGCTTTGGGCTGTTCCCATTCTCATCGAAAATTGTAAGGCGCCATTCGCAACATCAGTAACTCTAGGTTGAAAACGAAGTGAATCGAAATCAATCACTGCAATTATTTCGGTATCGTCGTACAACATGTTTCCAGGATGCCAATCGCCGTGGACAATCTGTGGAGCAAGTGAATTCCATTCTAATTTTTGCACTTTTTCAGCCGAAATTTTATACTGCTCACGAATGTAAGCAATCGTATCGTCGATGCCTTCTAGTTCTGTACTCTTTTCGTGGGTTGACAAAACTGAAGACAAGGAACCTAGGACTTCTGGAATCTGTTTCGAGTGATGAAAAATTCCATCTCCAACGACTGGGTCATCCTTGAGATTCAACAAAATGGAATGAAAGTGTGCAAGTACACGGCCCGCCTCTGATGCAGCAGGATTAGATTTATCAAAACGGTTTCCTGTAATAAAACGGAATAATTCATAAATCCGCCCTTCGTGTTGAACAAGTGTAGATTCCTCGGTTGTAGAAACAAGTCCAGCAACTGGAAACCTGTGTTCTGCAAGCATTGCTTGTACAGAATGTGCAAACATAACCCTTGAATACTCATCGTGGCCAGTCGCTCTTCGCTTCAGCAAAAATTCACCCATCGAAGAAACAATGTGCATTTTTGGTGAACGCCGTGAACCTCGTTTGTAATCTGATATTCGATCAACAGAACCAAGGTCGTACCTGCTTAGGACAATGGCAAGATCACGACCGCTAATTTCTTCTGCAACACTACCCTCTTGGGCAAGTGGCCCAAGCCTATGTGTGGTATCAATATTATCCGGTTCGATGCTCACGAGTGTTATGTTACTCGGCGTTTTGTACTTGTTCTTTGATGCGATCAATCGCACCCTTAACTTCAACAATTCGCCTACTTGTATCACCATCAAGGCACTTGCTTGCGATCGTGTTAGATTCACGAAGCATTTCTTGGGCTAAAAAGTCAAGAGTACGGCCAATAGGATCATAGTTTTCACTACCCATAAATTCTCTGAATTGTTCTAGATGACCACTAAGCCTAGATAATTCTTCTGAAATATCAGCGCGTTCTGCAAACACCGCGACTTCTCTTAACAAATCACCATCTGTTACTTCTTTACCAACATCTGAAAGAATCGCTGTCATTCTTTTCCGTAATCGTTTTTCATAATCAGCAACAATAAACGGAGCACGTTCTTTTATTTTTTCAAGATGTTCCTCAATTTTAGCGAGATGCGACTTCAGATCATTTTCTAGCGATTTTCCTTCGTTCGTGCGCATTTCAATTGCTGCCTTGCACGACTCTTCAAATAACTTCATGATGATCGGTCGAACTCTTTCAATCAACTCTTCCCCCGTATCGTGCATCAATACGCCCGGAAGTGAGAGCAATCGCCCTGCATCAATTGTAAGATTTTTATCAACCTCTCTAATTTGCTCGATGTACTTTTTAATTACGTCGGTGTTTAACGATGCGGCAGCTCGAGAGGAGTTGTCAACAAATTTCACCGATGCCGTAACGCTCCCGCGCACAAAATGGCAGGATAAAAACGCATCTAACTCCGCATCTAAACCCTGAAGTGTATCTGGTAGTCGAATGTGTGATTTATAAAACTTGTTGTTAACCGTTCGTACTTCTACGAGCAACGCCAACCCATCATGATGATCGGAGGCACTTCCAAATCCAGTCATTGAACGTAACATCAGTTACTTAGATCCACCTGAAGTTGGGTGATCGGGATTAGTGTTGCCGGTAGGATGGTCGGGCTTACTGTTACCAGTAGGGTCATCAGGTTCTGATTGCGTTGTATTTGATGGACTAACTCCACTGCTTGCTGTATTTGCTGTAGCGGGTGCGGTCACTTCTGTTACTGCTTGTACTGGCGCTACTTCTTTACTTTCAACAAGATTGAGTGCAACAGCAAGTCCCAAAAACAAAACAAAAGCGATAACAGTCATCACGGTAAGAGCGTCGCCAACTCGGCCACCGAAGACAGTGTCGTTGCCACCACCACCACCACCAAATGCAGAAGCGAGGCCACCACCCTGTGGTCGTTGTACAAGAATAATCAACACCATCGCTACCGAGATAACGATGAGTCCAATTGTGAGATAAAGAAAAGTTTGATTCATGTGCTTAATTCCAAAAAAGCCCTAAGGTGGGCAATACGTTAACAGGCTGCTCCAATAATTGCAGCAAAGGATTCTCCCAAGAGCGACGCACCGCCAACGAGGGCTCCATCGATATCAGGACAGGCGAATAATTCTTTCGCATTTTCAGGTTTTACAGAACCACCATATTGGATTCGTATTGAAGTAGCCACGCGCTCATCATACATCGACACAAGTTCTTCGCGGACTGATTTGTGGACACTCTGGGCATCCTTCGGTGTTGCTGTTTTTCCTGTGCCAATAGCCCACACGGGCTCATAGGCAATCACAACTTGTTCCATTGCTTCAGTTTTAACTGAATCCAAGCCACTTCTGACTTGGCCAAGAACGACTTCTAGGGTTTTTCCTGCTTCTCGCTGAGAAAGGGTTTCACCCACGCAAAGGACGACTTGGAATTCCTCTGCAAGTGCAAATTTGACTTTCTTGGTGATTAAATCATCTGTTTCGTGCAAAACGTGCCGTCGTTCGCTGTGCCCAACAAGGATACTCCTCACCAAGAGATCTTTGAGCATCTGGCAAGAAACTTCCCCAGTAAAGGCACCTGATATTTCCGGCCAAAAATTTTGAACACCCAGAGCGAGTGGCGTTGTTGAAATCACCGAGTCAATCGCTTGTAAATAGGGGAATGGCGGATAAATAACCACATCACACGACTCAAAAGTGGATGCAGCGTCCGCAACTTGCGAGGCTAAGGCCATGCCAGTTTCAAGATCGGTATGCATCTTCCAATTACCACCAATAATGGGTCGTCTTTCTGTCATCTGAACCCTATAGGATACCAGAATCGGGACTCTTTCAGCGAATCGTCGTGAGTACGCTCTGAGGGTACAATCCCGTTTTTGAAGACAAAAAGTAGGAATGCCCAAAACAATGCCCCCAAGTGGATCTGAAATTCGACGCCAATTCATTGATTTCTTTGTTGAAAACTGTGAACACAGTGCTGTTCCATCGAGCACAGTCATACCACACGATGATCCCACCCTGCTTTTTACAAACGCTGGCATGAATCAATTTAAGGATGTTTTCCTCGCCCAAGGGAGTCGTCCATATTCTCGAGCAGTGAATACACAAAAATGTATTCGCGCTGGTGGCAAACACAACGATCTAGAAGATGTCGGGAGAGACACCTACCACCACACTTTTTTCGAAATGCTTGGCAATTGGTCATTTGGTGATTACTTCAAGGCAGAGGCAATCGAGTGGGCGTGGAAATTGTTTACTGAAGTTTGGGGACTTGATAAGTCTCGCTTATATGTCACAGTCTTTGAAGGTGATGAAATTGACGGACTTGAAGCCGACGTCGACGCTGAAAAGTTATGGAAAGAAAAAACAGACATTGACCCATCACACATCACGAAGTGGGGCAAAAAAGATAATTTTTGGGAGATGGGCGAAACTGGTCCTTGTGGTCCATGTAGTGAAATTCATTATGACTGCACCCCTGAAAAAGATGGGGGTCATCTTGTGAATATGGATGACCCCAACGTCATCGAGTTGTGGAATCTTGTCTTTATTCAGTTCAATAGAGGAGAAGACGGAAAACTAACTCCCCTTCCAAATAAACACGTCGATACCGGCTTGGGGCTCGACAGAATTGTCCGCGTGTTACAAAACAAAACAAGTAATTACGACACCGATCTTTGGACGCCAATTTTTGATTCAATCCAAGAAATTACTGGTGCAAAATCATATCAAGGATCTGATAATGATCCCGTCGATGTTGCATACAGAGTGATTGCTGATCATATTCGATGCCTCACCGTTGCGATCGCCGATGGTGGAAGACCAGGCGCTGCGGGAAGGGAATTTGTGCTTCGTCGCATTCTTCGCCGCGCTGCAAGGCATGGGCACCAAACACTTGGTGTTGAAGGTCCAATGCTTTATAAACTTGTGCCTTCTGTTGTAGAAACACTTGGTGAAACTTTTACAGAAATTACTGAGAATGCGAAGCATATTGCTGACGTCATTCGTGAAGAAGAAGAAAGTTTTCTTAAAACACTCGATCGAGGCTTGGAATTATTTGACAAAGCTGTGAGCAATGGTGATGGTAAAAACATCGATGCAAAAACAGCATTTACGTTACACGACACGTTTGGTTTTCCAATTGATCTTACCGAAGTCATGGCTCAAGAACGAAACTTGATTATTGATCGTGATGGGTACGAAACGTTAATGGAAGTTGCAAGAGTAACTTCAAGGGCAACTTCATCGACCGATCAAAAAATGCAGTTGCCTCCTGACGTTCTTGCGTCTTTAGAAAAACTACAAGTTCACTCAACAAAAGACAGTGACAAATATCTACGACGTTCGGCTCGTGCTCAAATCAAGGCGATTTGGAATGGTCGAGAATTGACGAACATTGCAAATGACCTTTGTGTTCATGGAATTATTCTTGATCAAACACCGTTTTACGCCGAGGCGGGTGGTCAGGTTGGAGATACAGGTCATTTGATCACAGATCACCACACTGGCGAGCTGCGTAGTGGCGGTAGCCAGTTTAATGTCCTCTAAACACACAGGTGTGGCAATTATGTGCTCCATATTGGACGGGTTGTAAGTGGTGAGTTGCGATGCGACGAACAAGTAACTGCAACTCTTCACAATGAAAATCGCCTCGAAATCGAAGCAAACCATACCGCAACGCATTTGTTAAATCATGCTCTGAGGGCAGTTCTTGGAGAGGATGTTCAACAAAAGGGCTCACTGGTCGATCATGACCGGCTTCGTTTTGACTTTTCTCACACACATGCAATGAGCGATGAGGAAATTGAACTTGTCCAGCAACTCGTAAACAAATCCATCAACGCCGATTCCATTGTTGATGCAAAAGAAGTTTCACTTGATAAGGCAAAAGAAATTAATGGTGTTCGTGCTGTCTTTGGAGAACAATATCCAGACCCCGTGCGAGTGGTAAGTATCGGCGCAACAGTTGATGAACTTCTTGAAAATCCATCAAACGAAGCGTGGTACGATTGTTCGGTTGAATTCTGTGGTGGCACCCATGTAGAATCATGTTCACCTGCAAGACAATTTGTTGTTGTGCAAGAACACTCACTTGCTTCGGGAGTGCGGCGTATACTCGCCTTAACTGGTGTTCCCGCCGAAGCGGCGTATGAAGCAGCCGCCTCACTGCTTGAAAGAATTTCAAACGCTTCGAGTTTAGGTGGAGAAGAATTATTACACGAGTTCAATGAACTTTCACAACTTGTTGATGAGCTTACACTCTCTCAACCAGAGAGACATGCAGCGAAAAGGGCTGTCGATTCCTTATCTGAACATGCAAAAGGTGAACGAAAAAAGGCCGCTTCTTCACGAAAAGACATTGTCTTAGAGCAAGCCAAACAGATTGCAGAGGGTAATGAAGAAATCGTTGTTGCATCGATCGATGGTGGAGATAAAGAAACAATGTTAAGTGCCTTAGATGCCGTTCGGTCGAAACGTAGGGGCGGTGCGGTCATGCTGTTTACGGCGCACCAAGAAGATGGAAAAGTAACAATCGTTGCGGGCGTTGATAAACCACTTATTGCTAAAGGTCTTAAGGCTGGCGACTGGGTCAGAGAGGCCGCAAAAGTTTGTGGTGGTGGAGGTGGCGGACGAGCAGATACTGCGCAAGCAGGGGGAAAAGATCCAGAAAAAATTCCAGAAGCAATGATCGCCGCTCGTAAATTTGCAGAGGAGGCAACTGTATGACGAATGAAGAATCAAGTAAAGAAATAGAAAAAAACATAGAACAAGAATCCTCCGAACCAGAGGGTGTACCTACATTTGTCACTCCCCTGCAACCAATTGTAAGGCAGGTTGGCGAACATGTCTTAACTGCTCTTGAAGACAAAGAGACTGTTGCGGTACTCACAACTATTACTGGTTCGACTGCGGGGCAACAAGTTATTTCCATCCCACTCACTCAC
>Ga0114993_10002906_pt1 | contig 18278 bp, 16 predicted proteins | sample ArcticOcean_MG_C_FD_87042 | JGI IMG/M metagenome (GOLD analysis project Ga0114993, IMG submission 87042) | Marine microbial communities from western Arctic Ocean - ArcticOcean_MG_CB2_150 | ecosystem: Environmental > Aquatic > Marine > Oceanic | place: Arctic Ocean: Canada Basin | collected...
GTCACCACCGACCACATCTCACCCGCCGGTGCCATCAAGGCCGATTCGCCCGCCGGAAAATTTTTGCAGGAAAACGGTGTTGAGAAAAATGACTTTAACAGCTTCGGCAGCCGCCGTGGCAATGACCGCATTATGACCCGCGGCACCTTCGGCAATGTCCGCATCAAAAACCAAATGGTTCCCGGCATCGAAGGCGGCGTCACCAAGCTCGATGGCGAGACCGTGAGCATCCACGAAGCTGCCATGGCCCACCGCGCCAACGGCACTCCGCTCATCGTCCTGGCCGGCACTGAATACGGCACCGGCTCCAGCCGCGATTGGGCCGCCAAAGGCACGCTGCTCCTCGGCGTGCGCGCGGTGGTGGCCGCCAGCTTCGAGCGCATCCACCGCAGCAACCTCGTGGGCATGGGCGTGCTCCCGTTGCAATTCAAGGACGGAGCGAGCCCGCAGAGCCTTGGCTTTGATGGGTCCGAAACCTTTGATGTAGTGGGGCTTGATGAGAGTCTTCAACCCCAGAGCGAACTTGTCTTGCGCGTGACGAAAGATGGGGAGAGCAAGGACATCCCTGTTCTGTGCCGGATCGATACCCCGATTGAAGTCGATTACTACCGCCACGGTGGCATCTTGCCGTATGTGCTGCGGCAATTGGCCGGATAAGCGGGGGAGGGATAGCACGCACTACCGACTGCGGCTCAACGGAGAATTTTACACTTGGGCAGTGCCTTCTGTAATTCAGCCACGCCCGTGTCGGTGATTTGTCTGCAGTCCTTTAAGTTAAGCTTGGAGAGCTTCTGAAGTTTGGCCAATTCCTTTAGGCCTGTGTCGGTGATTTTGTTTTCGCTCAAGCCTAGCAGTGAGAGCTGCTGGAGATTGGCCAACTCCTTGATGCCCGCGTCGGTGATTTGAAGGCCGTACAAGTTAAGTGAGGTGAGTTGTTTAAGATGGGTCAGCTCCTTGATGCCCGCGTCGGTGATTCGGCTGCCACGCAAGTCAAGTGAGGTGAGCTTCTGGAGCTTGGTCAACTCCTTGATACCCACGTCGGTGATTTGTCCGCAGGATCTTAAATTGAGCGCGGAGAGTTGCTGGAGTTTGGCCACATCCTTGAGGCCCGCGTCCGTGATTTGGGAATAGCTCAAGATAAGTGAGGAGAGCTGCTGGAGCTTAGCCAGATTCTTGAGTTCCGCATCATTTGAACCACTCAAATATAACCCAAACGCCGTTTTCGGCGCGGGCATTGACTCCAAAAACACGAACTTCCCTCTTGGAAACTCAAATGCCGGCACTGCCTTTGATGCATCCAAATTATTCAGATTTATGGAAAAGGTGATAGCCCCGGTCTGTGTGCTCAGACTCATCCAACAGGAGTCAGACATCATATCCCACGCTTTCACTAACTCTGGCGGCAGAGGCTTGGGCTTTTTCGCGGGTGGGCTGGGCATCACCTCCTCAGGCTGTTTAGGAGTGCCGGACTTTCCCGCATACCCGTTTTCCTTCTTTCCACAACCAGCCCACAGGCCGCCGACCAGAATGATAATCCACAAGTTTTTCATCATTTCATTTTCGGAGATAACGATGGCTTAATTGTAGCTTTCATGGAATAAGAAACTGTTAAACCCGCGCTTTTTTGCAAAAACTCGGCGATTTCACGCACGCACAAGGCTGGTTCACACATGCAACAGACGGTTGCGTGTGAGAAACAAACCGGATTTTCTGTTTCTCCAGGTCTTTCCCGCGAGAGAGGGGGTTGGGGTCACTTTGCCCCCAGTCGGCGGGAGATGTTCAAAACCGCGCGCGCGACTTCCACCGCAAGGAAGGCGGCGAGGAAATAAAAGTACGCCTTGACCGGCAGAATGATGATGCCCGGGAGAGTCGTGTCGATGCCTATGCCGGCCAGCGAGATGCCGTTGCCAAGCACGTTGCCGGTGAGTTGTTCGCCAAATATCAGTTTCTCAGCGGGCGGCACCTGCGTTGCCCAGAACTGGTTCAGCAGAAAAAACACCGCGCCCAGCGCGAGGCATAGTCCGTAAAACACCGGGGCCATTTTCAGACCCACCTTGATGAAGAGCGAGAAGACGCCGAGCGCCTCGTCGCCGGCGTTGGCGTCTTTGCTGGCCTTGATGTTCAAAAAATCGTCGGCCACAAACAGCCGCGCCAGCGCCAGGCACAGAGAAAAGAGCAGGCCGCCGATAATGAGATTGAAGATGGCGGCCATCCAGTTGAGCTTGATGTCCTCCAGCGCGAGCGTGCCGGCCTTGACCACGGCGGCGGCGAGCACGCCGAGCGAGGCGATCCAGAAAAGCACGGCCAATGCATTGGGCACCGTGGCGGTGGAGATGCGGCTGGGAGTGGAGGCGGCAATGATCGATTCGTTGGCGTCAAAGAACCGCCCGGTGAGGTAGTGGACGAAGAGCACCAGGAAGATCGCGAGCACGCCGGTCAGAACAGCCTTGCCAATGGCCACAAGTGTCTTGGTGGAAACCGCTGTCGCCCCGCCGGGCCCGGCCTCGCTGGCGGGCGGCGCACCGGCCGCGATCCACTTGGCGAGGGCATCCACTTGCGAGGGCTTGAGCATCTCGCCCTTGCCCTCGGGCGGCATGGGGTCGTCCTTATCCTTGACGCGCTTGAGCAGATCGCTGTTATCCGGCATGGCGGTGTCGATGACCGCGAGAATGCCGCGCTGGCCATTCATTTCCGCTCGCAGTGTCAGGTTCAACTTTTTCCCCTCTTGCTTCTCAGGGCCGTGGCAGGAATAACATTTCTCCTTTAAAACCGGCTCGATCTGCTTGGCAAAAATGGTCGCCGCCTCGGCGCGCGCCGAGGTTTTTTCATTGGCCTTGCCTGCCTTGGCTTTGGCTTTGCCGTTCTTGTCATCGGCCTTGCCGGCTTGGGGGATGGTCGAGGCGGCCGGGGCATCGTCCCCGCCAGCCTTCACGTTCTGGTAAATATTCATGCCCAGCCACACGCTGATAATCACCAGCAGCGCGATGTCGCCAGCCAGCTTCAGCTTCTTGGCGGTGGCATTAAATGTCCCGCCAATGGTGCGGCTCTTGAGCCAGATGAGGCGTCGGTCTAGCAGGCCCGCAAGGAAGCCCGCCGAGAATCCGCGGCCTGTATCCTCCGTGCGCGGCGAGTGTCCCGGCTGATCCTCCACGGGTGCCGCCAACTGCTCCGCCACGACCCCCTTAAAAGGCGGAGGACCGGGAGTCGCGGATGCCTCGGAAGCACCCCGAAAAGGAGGCGGCCCACTGGGTGGAGGAGTGGCCTGGGTTTCCTGCGAGGCAGGTATGAGCGGCTCACCCGACGAGGGAACCTGCACTTCGTTGCCGCAGGAAGGACACGGGAACTTGCGGCCCGCCGCAGTCTCGTCCACTGAGATATGCACGTTGCAATGGGGGCAGGGGAATTTAATTTCCATACGATCCGGGTTTCGGGTTAGCCGGGAAGCTTACCTAAAAAAGTGAGACAAAACAATCCTCGTTGCGTCAATAGCCCTCGCCGTTGCTCTCTCCCGAGACAATCGCCACGCCTCCAGAGGTGCCCAGACGCGTCGCGCCAGCCTCGATCATCGCCCGTGCGGCAGCTGCATCGCGGATGCCGCCGGCGGCTTTCACGCCGGCGAATTGACCAACCGTCTCGCGCATGAGTTTCACGTGTTCAATCGTCGCGCCCGCGCTGCTGAAGCCCGTGGAAGTTTTCACAAAATGCGCCTGCCCTTGGACGACCAGTTTGCAGGCTTGCTCGATTTGATCATCGGAAAGCAAACACGTTTCTAAAATCACCTTCACCACGTGGTCATCCGCCGCCTCGACCACGTCGCGAATCTCGCGCACAACATAATCGTGGTCGCCGTCAATGAACCGCCCCACATTCATCACCATGTCAATCTCGCCCGCGCCCGCGTCAATGGCCGCCTCAGTTTCGTAGCGCTTCACATCCGCCTCCATCGCCCCCAGCGGAAACCCCACCACCGTGGCCACCTGCACGTCGCTCTCTTCCAGCAACGAATACGCCAACTCCACGCGACTTCCATTCACGCACACTGTGGCAAAATTGTGCTCGGCGGCCTCGGCACACAACGCCTCAATCTGCGCCCATGTGGCATCAGGTTTCAGCAGCGTGTGGTCGATATATTTGGCAAGGTCGGACATGAATTGATATTCGGAATTGAACACGGATGTTCAGGATATTTTTTAAAATAAATCCTGTCCATCCTGCTTATCAGTGTTAATTTAAAAGATTGGCCACCATCGTTTTCTCTTCCCTCAACTCATTGACGGTGGCGTCGATCTTAGCTCGGCTAAAGTCGTCGATGGCGACATCCGGCACTATGCCCAGCGTGCCGCCGGTGTTGCGCATGGGGAAGGATGAGATTAAACCCTCCTCCACGCCGTAGCTGCCATCGGAACGGATGCACACGCTGTGCCAGTCGCCCTCGGCGGTGGGCTCATTGATCGAGCGCACGCTGTCAATGATGGCATTTGCCGCACTGGCCGCGCTGGAGAGGCCGCGGGCTTTGATGATCGCCGCACCGCGTTTTTGGACAGTGCTGATGAACTCGCCCTCGAGCCAGTCGCGATCGCTGATGGCGTCGGGGGCAGGTGCACCGTTGATTTGTGCGTTGGTGAAATCCGGGTACTGCGTGGCCGAGTGGTTGCCCCAAATGCACATATTGGAAACCGCAGTCACGTCCACGCCGGCTTTTTGGGCAAGCTGCGTTTTGGCGCGGTTTTCGTCAAGGCGGGTCATGGCATAGAAGCGGTCGTTCGGCACGTCCGGCGCATTGTTCATGGCGATGAGGCAATTGGTGTTGCAGGGATTGCCGACGACCAGCACGCGCACATCGCTGGCGGCGTTTTTCTGGATGGCCTGGCCTTGGCCGGTGAAAATTTTTCCGTTGATGCCCAGCAGGTCGCCACGTTCCATGCCCTGCTTTCGCGGCACGCTGCCGACGAGCAGTGCCCAGTTCGCGCCGCTGAAACCCGCACTCAAGTCGGCTGTCGGCACCACGTCTTTTAAAAGAGGAAACGCGCAGTCGTCCAGCTCCATGCACACGCCTTCAAGCGCTGGCAAGGCGGGCTCGATCTCGACAAGGTTCAGAGCCACTGGCTGATCCGGCCCGAACATGGCGCCCGAGGCGATACGATAAAGAAGCGCGTAGCCGATCTGTCCGGCCGCGCCCGTGACTGCAATACGAATGGTCTCTTTGCTCATAAGGGGCGCGGAGTATGGCTGGTCGGGAAAGGATGGGCAAGATTTTGCCGAACCGGAGTTAAGTGGGTTTTAAGTCATCCCGGTCAACCGGGGACAAATGAGGATAGCAACGAAACATAAACCGAGGCAGCCTTTGCGGCGATGGTGAAGGGATGGTATTGCGGCGGCGCGTTAAACAGCACTATGAAAAAGATGAAAAATAAAATCATCGGGCTGCCGAGGTTGTCGACCCATCGGCCGTAAGCGGGTACGAAATTGCCCAAGATCCTGGAACCATCCAGTGGCGGAACGGGCACTAGATTAAAAAGCGCAAGTGCAATATTGAAATAGCCGAACACCCACAAAAGCTCCTGCACGTTGTGGATGGGCCCGGTTTCGGCCATGCCTCCGGAGATTTTCTGCCACACCGACAACCCCGTGAGCGCAATGAACGACAGCAGCAGATTCATAGCCGGGCCCGCCGCCGCCACCAGCGCGTCGCCATAGCGGCTGCGAAAGTTGCGCGGGTTCACCGGCATGGCCCCAAAGGCGATGCCCACCAACGCGAGCATCAGCAACGAAAAACCGCCCATGTGCACCAGCGGGTCGGCGGTCATGTGGCCCATCACGCACGGGGTGTCGTCGCCCTGCCACAGCGCCGCCCAGCCGTGCGCCAGCTCGTGCAGCGTGATGGACACTACCACCGTGATGATCACGCAACCAAAAAAAAGTTGATCCCCACCCGGCAACAGGTGTTCGATGAAAAACATCGCCAACATCCGGGCGATGGTAATGGCATGACCACATTTGACCAAACCGAAAACTGCCGGGCCGTGATCGACATCGGGAGCAACTCTGTGAAACTGCTCATCGCCGATGTGGCCGGTGGCGAGGTGACCCCGCTGCTGAGGGAGGGTGAACAGACCCGGCTTGGCCGCGGTGTCTTCGAGACCGGTTTGCTCCAGCCCGCCGCCATTGAGGAGACGACCCGGGCCGCCACCGCCTTCGCCACAAAGGCGCGTGAGCACGGTGCCACGCAAATCCGAGTGCTCGCCACCAGCGCCGCCCGCGATGCCGCCAACTGCGGCGAGTTGACCGGCGCGATGGCTGCGGCTGGTTTAAAGCTGGAGATCATCAGCGGTGAAGCCGAGGCCGAGCTGGTGCTGTGCGGCGTGCGTAGTCATCCCGATTTTGCGAAAGGCCCACTGGCGATCATTGACGTTGGCGGCGGCAGCACCGAGCTGCTGGTGGCCGATGATAAAACTTTGCAGGTGCAGCATAGTTTCCAGCTGGGCACGGTGCGGTGGTTGGAGAAAAATCCACCGAGCGATCCCCCCACCGACGCCGAGCGCGACCAACTGGTCCAAGCGCTGGACGGGTTCCTCGAAGTACAAATTGGCCCTCTGCTCGGAGAAGTGCCGTTGCCCGACACCCTCGTGGGCACGGGCGGCACATCGGTTTTCTTGGCACGCATTTTAAAAAAGAGCGGCAAACTATCCGCCGAGGAATTGGAATCACTTTCGATTTCAATGGTGGAAGTGCGAGATTTGTCGAAGCGTCTCTGGGTGATGACCATGGCCGAGCGCCGCCAACTGCCAGGCCTGCCCGCCAACCGCGCCGATGTCATCCTCTTCGGCGCAACCATCTATGAGGCTGTGATGCGACGTTGCGGTTTCAGCAAATTACGTCCGTCCCTGCGCGGAGTGCGCCACGGCGCCCTGCTTTCGTGATGCGAGGAGATTCACTGGGCAATTGACAATCGGCCGTCGTGGCCTTTGAATTGGCGGCCATGAAATCCACGTTTTCCCGTCACGGCTTGACATCGGTATTTTTGATGCTGGCCATATCCACATCGGCTTGGGCCGCCAGCCTGCCCCAGCTCAAGTTGGTCAACGCCTTCCCTGAAATTAAATTCAAGCGCCCGCTCTGGATGGAGCAGCTACCCGACGGTCGAAAGTTTTTGCTGGAGCAACGCGGCCGTGTTTTAATTCTGCCCAAGAACGCCAACGGCAAGTCGACCACGGTTTTTTTCGACATCGAGAAACGCAAGCCGTACGTGAAGGACGAGGAAGGACTGCTGGGCATGGCGTTTCACCCCGAGTTTAAAAAGAACGGCAAGTTTTACGCGTTCTACTCGGCGCACAATCCATTGCGCAGCATCGTAAGCGAGTTCCGGGTCTCGAAAAGCAATCCGAATCGCGTGGACACCTCGACCGAGCGCGTGCTGCTGAACATCAAGCGGCCGTTCTGGAATCACGATGGTGGCTGCATTCTTTTTGGGCCCGACGGCAAGCTGTACGTCACGCACGGTGATGGCGGCAACCGCGAGGATCCCAACGACAACGGCCAGAATCTCAGTACGTTGCTGGGCAGTATCATGCGCATCGACGTGGACACGCGCACGGGCAGTCTGCCCTACGGCATCCCGGCGGATAATCCGTTCGTGAAGCGAAAGGGCGCGCGCGGCGAGATCTGGGCCTACGGACTGCGCAACGTTTGGCGGATGAGTTTTGACCGCGGCACTGGCGACTTGTGGGCGGGCGATGTCGGGCAGGATTTTTGGGAAGAGGTGAACCTGATCACCAAGGGCGGCAACTACGGCTGGCGCATCCGCGAGGGACTGCACGAGTCCGCGCGCAAGGCGGGTGGTATTTTAAAAACCACGCACCGCCCGCCCAGCAAGCCCATCGGCCCGGTGATCGAGTACCCGCATCTGGCGACGCTGGCGAAGAAGTCGCCATTTAATAAACACAGCCACGGGCTGAGCATCACGGGCGGCTATGTCTATCGCGGCCGTAAAATCCCCGCGCTGCGGGGCGCGTATGTTTACGGCGACTACAAGCAGGGCACCGTGTGGGCCTGCCGTTATAACGGCAAAAAGGTGACCGAGTACGCACAGTTGATAGGGCCCAACCCCATCCGTCTTGTCGCCAGCTTTGCCGAGGACTTGGCGGGCGAGCAGTATCTGCTTGGGTTTGAGGGGAAAATTTACCGGCTGGAGGCGAAGTGATGCATCGCGCGAAAACTCGCGCGCGAACCTGAGTTGAGGTAACGTCTGGGTATGAGCAATCGTGAAGACCGTGATGCGTTGCGAAGCAATATCCGCGAGCTGATCAAGTTCAAGGGTGGCGGCCACAACGCGGACTTGGTGGAGGATTTGGTCGAGCAGGCGCTGAAGCTGCTGCACGACGTGGAACACCGGGGCGACGCGCGCATCATCGAGACGTCGGTGCGCGAGTTGCGGTACGCGTTTCACCTGTTTGCGCCGTACTCGAACCGGCGCAAGGTGACAATTTTTGGGTCAGCACGGACGAGCCCGGATAAGGTGGAATACCAGCAGGCGGTTGAGTTTGCGCGACTGTGCGCGGCGGAAGACTGGATGGTCATCACCGGTGCCGGGCCGGGCATCATGCAGGCTGGCAACGAGGGCGCGGGGTCGGAGATGAGCTTTGGCGCGAACATTCGGCTACCGTGGGAATCGGGAGCCAACCCTGTGATCGAGCACGACAAAAAGCTGATCAACTTTAAATACTTCTTCACGCGCAAGCTCACCTTCATTCGGCATTCCGATGCGGTGGCGCTTTTCCCGGGCGGCTTTGGCACGCAGGATGAAGCGTTTGAAACGCTGACTCTGGTGCAGACCGGCAAGACCCAGCTCATGCCGCTGGTGCTGGTCGACAAGCCGGGCGGCACCTACTGGAAGACTTGGGAGAAACACGTGCGCGAACACCTGCTGCGCAACGAGTTGATCTCTCCGGAGGACTTGGGTTTCTGGAAAATCACCGACGACCCCGCCGAGGCCGTGAAGTGGGTGACGCGATTTTACCGCAACTTTCATTCGTACCGTTTCGTGCACGGCGAATTGGTCATCCGCCTGCAGCATGCGCCCACGGCAACGGCGCTGGAGGCTTTAAACGAGGATTTTTCGGGCATCATAGAGGGCGCGCCCATTCGGTCAATCGAGGCCACGGATGACGAGTGTGGGGATGACGACCACGTGGATTTGCCGCGGATCGCGTTTGGGTTTGACCGCAGAAGCTACGCGCGGTTGCTCGAGTTGATCGGGGTGCTCAACAATTATTGAGGCTCTTTAAAAGGCGCGCCTTCAATTTCAAGAAGTTTTTGTTTCCAGTCCAGCCCACCGGAAAACCCGCCCAACCGCCCGCCACCGGCGAGGACGCGATGGCATGGAACAATGACTGGAATGGGATTGGCGCCGCAAGCTTGGCCGATGGCGCGGGCAGCCTGAGGACGCCGCAGGGCATGGGCAAGTTCGCCGTAGGAACGTGTCCGACCGCCGGGGATGCGCAGCAGCGCGCGCCAAAGTTGCTGCTGAAATTTTGTGCCCACGGACAAATCCAAGGGAGGCAGCACCTTGGGGGTTTTGCCATTTAAAATGCTGGAGATGGCGGCGCGAGTATGGCGAAGCCACGGCTTGGGCAGGGGTGAGGCGTTGTCGAGAGGCTTGGCCGGGGTACCGGGAAACTGCAATCGCGCCAAGCCTCGCGAGGTGAACTGGGCGATGAACTCACCATGATCGGTGGTGATGGGATGCATCATGCCGCCCAAGCTAGGTCTGGATTGAGCCAGCGGCAAGTGATTTAAAGATGCGGCAGGAGGAGCGTGAGTACACTCCAGAGCACCGCGAGGAAAATCAGGAAAATGAATATGAACCGGTTGCGCGCTTTTTTTTTCTCGATGCCCAGCGCTGGTTGGCCGCCGATTGTTTCGCCGGGGATGAACGTGTACAGGCGGTTGTCTGTTCCCGGCGCGGGCTCGTCGTCGGCCATGCGTTCCTTGATTTGCTGCCATGCACCGGCGAGGTCATATTTGCGGACGCCTTGCTCGTTGAACAGATCGGGATCATCGCTCCGGGCCTTGGCGGGGCGCGGGTGGGTCAAATTTAAAACCTCGGCCGGGGCTTTCTTGCGCTTGGCTGGCTTGGGCTTTTTGGTTTCCTCCAAGACGGACTGAATGCGCGCGGGGTCACCGCGTTCCATTTCGGATTCTAGCCGGCCTATCTTGGTGCGCAGCTCGCTGATTCGCTCGTCTAGACCGCGGACGTGATTATCCACTATCTGGGTTTTTTTTCTACCCCAACCCATGTGCTCCTCATTTGTTGAGCAGGATGTAAGCAAAGATGGCGAGCCCCAGCAGCACTAATGGCCAGGTGAAGGCCAATCCCATGAGGCACAGCTGGCCAAAACTTTGCGACGTTCCCCCCGCTGGAGCAGTCGCTCCTTCGTCAATTTCGAGCTCGCCCGGTGACTGGGTAAGCAGTGGCCACTTGAGCTTGGCGGAGTTGATCTCCATGCGCGCGTTCTCGATGGTGGTAAGGTTGCGGGTGAGCTGCACCTTCCAGTCGTCGAGGTTGGTGTCGATGTCTTCCAGGCGCTCGACCTTTTCCAGCATCTCACGGATGTCCTCGATGGTCTTGGCCATTTGCTCGGCGTTGCGGCGGGCGTCGTGTTCGGATTCCTCGAGCAATCCCAGACCGCGCGTAAGTTCCTGGAGCATCTCGTCGCGGCCGGTCTCGAAGTTGGAAAAACGCCGCCGCGATTCCTCGACCGTGGCGCGTTCGCGTTCCACTTCCTCCAGCTCGCGGCTGAGATCGGTCACCCGTTTTTGCAGGTCCACCGATTGCGTGTCCAACTCCTCACGATCCAGACCTTGGCCACGTTTGGGCGTGGCATGGCTGGCTGCGGGATAATCCTCCTCCAATAGATTTGAGCCGTCCAATGCGGACATGCCGGGAGGTTAGTCAATATCACAAATGCTTGTAAAGCATATGTTGCGGTCAATTTGAAAATTAACCACAAGATGTTGGGGTTCAATGCTCCATTTTAGAAACTCTGTCCCGGGCGTGGAGAAGGGGCAGCACGCCCAGCGCGAAGGAGAGCAGCAGGAAACCGGCGAATGATAGCAGTCGTTTCTCGGGTGGCGGCATGCCCAAGAGGTGCCAGGGCGATCCCCAAGGCGAGGCCATGCCGACAAACATTATCCCCGCGCCGATGTAGACGAAGCTGAGCACGAGGCAGAAAGTGCCGCCGAAACCGCTGACGATTTTGCTGGGGTTATCCTCTTTGAGGTTGGGGTAGAGCACGCCCATGCCGATGGCGAGGCTGTTTAATGTGAACGCCATGATTGAGATGGCGAAGACGAAATAGAGCGTCTCGTCGCGGGGCAGGTCGAGCATGTGGCAGGAGAGCCAGATGAGCGGCACCGAAACCATCAACGAGATGGCGGTGGCGAGGGACATTTTAACAATCACCACGCGCGCGAGTCCCATGGGGGCAAGGCCGACGATCCAGATGCGTTTGCCTTCGAGCGAGAATTGAGGATAGACGAAGCGGGTGGTGAGGGTGGCGAGGTTGAGGGCGCAGGCGGCGAAGTTCATGTAGGTGATCACGTAATGCCAGAAGGGGCTAAGCTTCTGTGTGAAGTAGTGGATGTTCATGAAGTAGAGTCCGAGGATGCCGAAGAGCATGAGCGACTGGCCCCATTGCGCGGTGTCGCGCCAGAAGACGCGGATATCTTTTAACAGAAGCGCGCGGGTGTCGGGGGCGATCATGGGAATGGCGCCGACCAAGCGATCTAGCGGGCCGTAGCGGAAGCGATCCTGTTTATTGGTCTCCAGACGGGTGGCGGTGTTTTCCCAGAAACGAGTGAGGCAGGCCAGTTGTCCGAGTCCGGCCAGCATCGCCAGCCACAGTCCCACTCCGACCAATCCTGGCGCGGGCACTCCGCCCATGGGAGCAAACAGCCAGGCCAACACGGCGAAGGGCATGAGCCCGCCAACGAGATAGGCGGCGGGTCGATTGGCCAACAGGGCGATGAGGCCGGAGATGGGGATCAGGAACAGGAGCAGCCGCGCCGGGTTGGCTTGACTGAGGGGCGGTGGATTTTCCGCGACCAAGCTTCGGCGCAAGGTCGGGTCGCCCGCGCTCAAGTCATGCACCTGCACGACGCCTTCGCGGCTGCCGAGGATCAGCCGCTGGCCCATGGCGTCGAGGCCCAGAGCGGTGTTGTTCCTGGGTAGGCTGTCGGTGAGGGTTTGGACGATTCGAAGGTTAGTGGTGTCGAGAATGTGAACGCCGGGAAAATCGCCGGCCAAGGCGACGCGGGCTTTGGCGGGGATGGCGTGATGGCAGTTGATGTCGCCGGTTTGGGTGCCCGTGTCGAACCGTGGGCCTACGATAAATTTTTCCCCGATGCGATGGTCGCGGGCGGCCACAGCGCGCAACTGGCTGCCGGCGAGCAGGTGTCGCCCGTTAAAAACAAGCCAAGTGGTGGAGCCGAGGTCAATCGGCTCGGTCGCTTCGGACTGCCCTGTTAAATCAGTAACGCAGGTTATTTGGGCCATGCTGGTGCTGAACAGGCGTTGGCCATCGGCGGCCCACGCCAAGGCGGTGATGCGGTCGCGATGTTGGTTGAGGAGAATGCGGGGTTCGCCGTGGGCTTGGGCGTGGATGAGCCAGATGGAGCCGTCGCTTTGGCCGACGGCGAGGGTGCGGCCATCGGGCGTCAAGGCGGCGCGCAGCGGGTAGGCTCCAGTTTCGTTGCTGGTTTCGACCTCACGTTTCAGGTTGCCGGACGCGGCGCGGAATTGCACGAGGCCGCGACGATTGTCTGCCAAGCCGGCGAGCATGAGGCTTTGGCCATCGGGACTGAACCCGAGATGAGTGACGAGTTGGAAGGGAGTGTCGAGATGCGTGGGCGCGGTGTTGGTGTCATCGACCGTGAACAGCTGCACTGTGCCCGGCCAAGCGGCGGCGGCTCGGCGGCCATCGGGGCTGAGGGCCACGGCGGTGATGACAGGCCGGGGCACGGGCTGCGGGCGGTTGGGCCGGGTGATGGGCGTGGCGCCGTGGGCGAGTGCCCAGCCGGAGATGTTGCCTTGGAAATAATCGCGAATGCGCAGACTGAACTCGGCCTCGACGGGCTTGAGGTCGACAAAGCCGAGATGATGATCCACCAGCACGGGCAGGCCGGCGAACGCGGCGCGCACGCTGTCCAGCTGGATGCTGGTTGCCCCGAGACGTCCGAGGCTGTTGGTGCCAACACGTTGACCGAGCTGGTCAAAGACCGCCGAGGCGTTGACGGAGAACTGATCCGCCCGGGTTGTGCCGGCGCGCAGTGTGGGCCAGGCGCGTTGCTCGGCGGCCTGAGTGGTTTCTTCGCGCAGCTGGGTCATTCCGCCGCGGGCCTCGTTAAAGGCATTTTGCAGGGAAAGATAGGGCAGGAAAAAACTGAGCACGACTAGGGCAGCGCAGGCGCGGCCGGCGTGTTGGAATAGTTCGTGCCAGTTGGCCATGAGGCTGCCGCGGCTGAGGGTGGAGGAGAGGGCGTTGTAAAAAAACTTGCCTGTGCGGGTGAATCCAAGGAAGCCGAAGAAGAGCACGTTGCTTAGCAGGACGAGTAGATAAAAAATGGAGAGATCGAACACGCCGTCCTTCCACTCGGACACCGAGCGCGAGAGCCAGTAGCTGGGCATGAAGGGGAACTGGACGAAACGGGTCTTAGCAAGCAGGCGCGCGCGTTCGTCGCTGGCGTTGATGACCAGTGAATCGTCGGCCACCACCTCGGGTTGCAGATAGGCGCGCAAAGCGAGGACGACGGTGACCGCCACCAGCAGGCCGCCCACTTGAAAGATCCGCCGGTCGAGATGGCGCGCCAGCAGAATGGCTGTCCAGCAGCCAAATACGGCGGGCAGGACTATGAAAAGCCCGACGAGCACGGGTGTTAAAATGTAAAAGGTCCAGTCGGCTTTTTGCTGCATGCCGTAGGCGGCGAGGAGCGGGGAGACCAAGAGCATGAAGGCCCATGAGGCGATACAGGTGGACTCGATGAATTTCCAGCGGAAGATGCTGCTGGCAGAAATAGGCTGCGTGAATAGGAAAACCGATTCCTTGTTGCGGAAGAGGTTGGTGTAGCCAACAACGATGTTCGAGAACAGGAGCATCATAAAAAGGAACGCGAAGAGCAGAAAGACGAGTTCCTCAATGAGCACTGGGCCGATGCCCTGCACGGATGCGAGTTTGCGTAGGCCGCGGCCAAAAAGCCATGAGGCCACCAGCGGATAGGAGGCGATGAAGGCGACGATGAGCCAGGTGAGTGAGCCGGATTTTTCGTTGGCGTCGCGCAGTTTTCGCCAGAGCTGGGTGAGGTGAAGACCGAGCAGGAGGCGCAGGGGCGAGTGCCGGGTGGCGCGGGCGGAATCCATGGGGGATCAGTCGCCAGTGATGGCGGGCGTGGGGCCGGTTTCCTGATGGAGCTGCCGCAACTCCATCTCCACGGAGCTCTCCTCACGAGTGAGGGTGAGGAAAGTTTCCTCCAGCGCACCGCCGGTGCCGGCTTGGTCGCGCAGTTCATCCTTGGTGCCACAGGCGACGAGTTTGCCGTTGTGAATGATGCCGATGCGGTCGGCCATTTCCTCGGCCACGCTCAACTGGTGAGTGGAGAGAAAAATCGTCATTCCCGCCGTGGCACATTCGCGGAGAACATCCTTGAGCACGCGGGCGTGGCGGGGGTCGAGCCCGACCATGGGCTCGTCGAGCACGAATACTTCCGGGTCATGCATCAGCGCGGAAACGATGGCAATGCGCTGGCGGGTGCCGTGGGAAAGGCTCTCGATGGTCAGGTTCAAATAGGAGTCGAGGCTGAAGCGCGGGATCAATTCGCGGATGCGATCGTCCATTTGACTTTCTTCCATGCCAAACAGGTTTCCGGTGAACCGAAAAAATTCCATCGGCGTGAGCTTATCGTACAGGAAGGGAAAGTCCGGCACATACGCCATCCGCCGGCGCACTTCCACCGGCTGCTCCTGCACGTCCATGCCACAGACTTGCACGGTGCCGGAGGTGGGCTGGATGAGCCCAACGATCATTTTGATGGTGGTGGTCTTGCCCGCCGCGTTGGGGCCGAGCACGCCGAAAAATTCCCCGGGTTGCACCGTGAGATCAAGATGATCCACGGCGGCCAAGTCGCCAAAGCGTTTTACGAGATCTTGCAGTTCAATCATCTTGCCGTCGTGGGTAGCGGATAATGCCGGCGGCTGCGGATCTCGATGCCCCCGGCCAAGGGCAGTTGCGCCCGGAGCAGTTCACCGTTCTGGCCAATGTATGCAATAATCTCGCCAAAATTCATCACGCCAACCTCCAGCGGGGTGCTCATCCGATAGACCCGCAGGGTGTGGGAGTGGTTGGGCAAAGTGCCATAGTGCGCCTCCCATGGCAATTGAAAGCGGCGATGCGGCAGCACGCTCGTACCCGGCTGCGTGGCGAGCCGCAGCATTTTCTGCACCTCGGCCGAGCGCGACAAGATGCCAAAAGATTGGTCGTTGCCTAGGAGCGTCTCCCCGCCCAGTTGCTTGAGTAGGACGCCCGCTGTGCCCACCAGCCCGTCCCGGCTCGGGTTGATTTCCATTGCTTTAAAATTTCCCCGCTCCCGCTCCAATCCGATCTCCACCACATCATTGGTCACCGAGCTGACCAGCGAGAGTCGCCATTCGCTGCGGGCCGGGCCGCCCCCGTCCGGGCGTACAGCGGGAGGATAGACGACCAGTGCCATGCTCTTCCATTCGTGCTCCACGTCAAACTGCAGATCGAGCCTAAATTCCAGCTGGCGCCCATTGCTGAGCGTGATGGAACCCATTGTCTCCGGCGGAGTAGCGTCGATCTCAATCGAGTAACCAGCCGGCTGGCGGGTCATGTTCTCCAGCGGCATTGCGCTGCCATTTTGATCCAGTACCGTCGACGTCCAAGTGAAGGAACCGATCAACTCCTCTCCACCCCCCACCCGGTAAATGTCGTAGTGCGAAATATCCTCCTCTGGGCTGAGCAAGCGTTTCCACACCGTCTCCGCCGGCACCTTGGCGCCGAAATGTTCCGCGCGCCAAAGCAGCACATTCATCACCAGCCAGAAAACCGTGATGAAACCAAACAGTATGCGCTGTGACATGGGCGCAGTCTGCCCATCCGGCGCGCTCGGTCAAGGCTGCACGGCGGGAATCTTGAGCATTTGTCCCACCCGCATGCGGCGCGGATCCACACCGGGATTGGCCGCCATCAGCCTCTTCACCGGGATGGCATACTTGCGCGCGATGCTCGTTGGGTTCTCCTTCGGCTTCACTTTGTGCCGACGCTGTGAAGGCGGCGGCGGCGGCCGAGGCGGTGCCTTAGTCTTGGCAACAGGAGATTTTTGCGGGCCCGTGGGCGTGGGCGGCGGGGTCACCTTCGCCAGCCGCGGATTAATGGCCCTCAACCGCTGGCGCAACACATCATTCTCGTACCGCGCCTTTTCATATTTCTGGGCCAAATGAGTGAGCTTGCCCTTCAAGTCGGCCAACTCCCGCTGACGCCGCTCGTGCGCGCCAGAATCCTTCATCTCCTCCACCAAGTCGATCTGGCAACCAGAAACACGATCGGCAATATCCTTTGCGATCGGCGACTCAGGATTTAATTTCAAAAATCGACGATAATGATAAATGGACGCGGCGGGATCGTTCTCGTGCTTCTCGTACAAGATGCCCAGCTCCTTGTGCGCCGCCGAGGAACGCGGGTTCACCTCCAACGCTTGATGAAAAGCCACAATCGCATCCTCGTGGTTGAGCTGCCGCAGATATTCCTGTCCCTTCAGGTAATAAGGCTCCTTCTCCTCATCCACCACGCGATTGGCTCGTGTACCACAAGCAGACACCACCACGCCAAGCGCCGCCGCAACAAACAATGGCCTCAACCTCCTCACGCAACGAGCGTACCCGAAACCAAGCCCACTGGCAACAGGTTGTTCAAAATATCTACAAAAGGCTCAAGTTTAAAAAATCCTAAAACAAAACACAACGGCCCTGTGAATGCTCGCGCGGATACCCTCGCCTCTGTACCGCAGGTTGCAAAACCTACCGTATCGCAGGCCGCCCAGCCTGCATATTCAGTGGTGCAGATTTGGCAATCTACGGTACGAGGAAATGTGGTATTGATGGCCCGCGGGACGTGGTTTGCTTAATCCTCTTCCTCGACTGGCGGATCGGGTTCTGGGAAGGGGTTGTACTCCTCGGCAAGGTCATCCTCATCTGCGTCGGCGAATGGATTGTCCTCCATGTGCTCTTCCTCAATTTGCGGCAGGTGGAACGGCGCGAAAAATAGGTATGCCCATCCCACCACCAAGTGCAGCAACCACACCAACATCAGACCCAAGAGCGGCAGCAATCCCAGCCCGTAGCAGAGGATGCCCATGCCACAGAACACCGCGCCCGGCTGCAACGCCGCGGAGGCCAGCCGCCAATGCGTGCCCAGCCCGCCTTCGCGATCGGCGAAAAATGCAACCATTCGCACCGGCCAAGCGCCCAGCAGCGCCAGTGTCGCCCAAGTAAATATGAGCCATAACATCACCGCCACGCCGAGGGCCAGCAGCAGGAATGGACGACGCGCGCCCCACCACGGGCCCAGCTTTTCGCGGTCAAGTTTTAAGGCGAGGCCGGGAGGATAGGGGATTTTCCAGAAACCCAGCACAGAGGAAACCGCCACATGTTTCTCGCGCAGTTCCAGTTGCAGGTCGGCCATGCGTCCGTGGTCGGCGGCATTTTGTGGATCCACAATGAGCCGGAGGTATGACCGGCCGGAGAGCTGGGTCAGCTCCAACGGTTTGGCGTCGGGCCAATGCAGACGTCCATCTCGGATTTCTCCGGGGTTGCTTGGCAGGGCGGCGATGGCTTGGTCGATGGCCGGGCACCAGTGGCGTGCGACCACCCACACGCAGCATGCCGCCACAAAAAATGCCACGGCCAACTCAACTAGCAACAACCTCCACCATGGCCCGCACGCCAGCGCCGCGCAGCCGCGCAGGGTGAACGGCAGCCAATCGCGCAGCGTCTCCTCTTTCTCGGGCGCTTCCTCTTCCGGCGAGCCGATCTCGATGGGTTCCTCTGGCTCCATGCCCGGCGGGTGGTTTTAATTTTACTTGGATTGCGCTACGGATTCCTGTGGCGGCAATTCGATGACGGGCAGGGCGTAACGCAGTTTCATAACGTCATCCACCTCCACTTCTATATGGTAGGCGCCCGGCGCCTGGAATTGCAGCTGGCCAAACAC
>Ga0114993_10002908_pt1 | contig 18270 bp, 18 predicted proteins | sample ArcticOcean_MG_C_FD_87042 | JGI IMG/M metagenome (GOLD analysis project Ga0114993, IMG submission 87042) | Marine microbial communities from western Arctic Ocean - ArcticOcean_MG_CB2_150 | ecosystem: Environmental > Aquatic > Marine > Oceanic | place: Arctic Ocean: Canada Basin | collected...
AAATATTGTTAGATAACTTCCAATATCATCTTAATGTTTGCGTATCGTATCGAATATCCTGTCCCCAGCATCACCAAGTCCCGGAACTATATAACCGTGATCGTCCAGGTGTTTGTCAGTTGCCGCGGCAAATATTGACACATCTGGGTGGTGCTCATTTAGTTGTTTAATCCCATATTCAGCAGCAAGGATGCATGCAAAACGAATATTTTTAGCCCCTGCACTCTTTAACAAATTGATAGCGTAAATGGCGCTCCCGCCCGTAGCTAGCATTGGATCACATAGAACAACCTGTTTGCCAGAAAGATTGCCATCCACACTGTTTAGATATTCTTTCGGCTCAAGTGTCTCATAATCCCGATAGAGCCCTATGTGGCCGACTGACGCCTCAGGGCAGAGGTCCAATAACCCCTCAACCATAATTGAACCTGCTCTGAGTATTGAAACGAATACAGGCGCGGGTGAAGCTATTCTTTTCCCGACATAACTTGATAGGGGCGTATTAACTGAATGTGAAGCAATCTGAACATTAGAAAGTAATTCTACGCCCATTAAGGTGGATATCTTTTTTGCCGTCTGACGGAATTCCGCACTACTTGTTGATTTATCCCGGAGTTTGGTCAAGTCAGTGTGGATAAGCGGGTGATCAAATATAAAAACTCGCAGGTTAAACTCCTCACAAATATAAGTTTTAGTTTATCTTTTACCATTTTGCCTAATAAATGCTAAAAAAGACAGACTATTAGAATTTACCTAAACTTATTACAACCGCACAATTAATAACGAATAATAATGAAGGAATTTCTATTTATATTGCTTATGAATTGTCGCGTATTTGCAGGATCTGGATTTTCGTGCTTCTAAACTTCCCGGGTCTGCTCCCGTTTGAATTGCCCCATTTAACTACTGATCATTGTTTAAATTTTAAATCCTTAGGCTAGTGATGAAAATAAAATGCCCTAAATGTTGCACTTCATATGTTATCGATGGCATTTCAAAGGTTGTCATTAAGCGTTTATTACGCTGTTCAACCTGCGGCCACAATTGGCGGCAAAATTTAACATTATCGGAACAAAGCTTGACTTCAAAAACTTTAAACCATGGTTTTGACCCGCTTCATTTTCAGTTTTCGCAATATGCTCACCAAACTTTTTACAAGCCTCACCCCTACACAGTGCAGAAAACCAAAGATAACTTTAATTCTGGGACTAGAAATGAACATTCATCGCTGCCACCCGTGTTAACATCTCAATCAGATACCTCATCAAAAACCTCCCTTAGCCAGTGCGTTTTCTGTCAACGCTCTTCGCGTTGTAATTTGCATGATCTTTATTCGGGGCGTCGACATTAAAATGGTGCCATTGTCCCCCATAAATTAAAGATTTTTGGGATCAAATAATGGGCTACCAATCTTCAAAGAAAGTAATTTATGCGGCATTATTTGGAAACACGCTGATAGCCGTATCCAAGTTTGTTGCCTCCTTTTTCACGGGGAGTGCTGCCATGCTCAGTGAGGCTGTACACTCGGTAGTAGATACCGGTAACCAGGGGCTCCTTCTTTATGGCTTAAAAAGGTCTCAAAAACCTGCAGATGACCAACATCCATTTGGTTATGGCATGGAGCTGTATTTCTGGACTTTTGTGGTGGCCATTTTGATATTCGGCTTGGGAGCCGGCATTGCTTTTTATGAAGGATTTTCAAGGTTGTACAACCCTAAACCTGTCACCAATCCAATTGTTAATTATATTGTCTTGTCGGTAGCATTTTGTTTTGAAATGGGTGCTTGGTGGATAGCTGTAAAGGAATTCGCTACTGAAAAGGGTACAAAAGGGTTACTAGAAGCCGTTAGGTCTAGCAAAAACCCGACGATCTTTACCGTCCTTTTTGAAGATACGGCTGCGATGATAGGTCTTTTGGTTGCTTTTCTGGGTATTCTCCTTTGTGACATCTATCATAATCCAATCTTTGACGGCATTGCCTCCCTCCTAATCGGCGTAATTCTGTCGTTAACAGCTGGACTTCTTGCCTATGAAAGTAAGGGTTTGCTCATCGGAGAAAGCGCAGCAGGAACCATTGTTAATGAAATTGGGCGAGTTATTAACGCACAGGAAGGTGTCCTCAGCGTAAATGAACTTCTAACGATGCATATGGGACCTCAGGATGTATTGCTTAACTTGAGCATCGATTTTACTGGTGATTTAACTTCAGATGAAGTTGAGGCAATAATTTCCGAATTGGAATGTGAAATTAAAGAAAGGTTTCCTGAAGTTAAAAGGGTGTTTATTGAGGCACAAAGTCGGGCCGGTCATAATTTCGACAAGGGATCATCCAAAATAGTCACATGAACTAAGGCAACATAAACCGAGTTATCAAAAGATAAAATCTGGTTTTAGACTGAGACTTAAGGTATCGGTATTGACCTAAATAAACCTAAGTCAATGTGACAACTTTGTGACAGTTAAAAATCTAAGTAAATCAAGTTCGATTATAAATAAACAGAATGAATTTAGAGCCTTAATCGTCATTATCTATTTTTAATATCTGTTTTTAATCTGTTTTTGGCAAAATTTATTGCTATAGAATTTTTTATTGCTTTATTGGCGAATCTGTTGTTAAAGTCCGGATGCTCGTCTACTACATTAACTAATTGTTAAATATTTAACAGCCATTTCTCCATATTAAATATGTAACAATTAGTTAATTCTGTGATTCGATAGGAACTAGGTGGGTCCGTTCGATGATGGATTGCTCGCACAACCGGAGGAAATATATATGGTGCAGTCAAAGAATTTGGTCGCAGTGTTGTCGTTTGTTGGTTTATTGACCACAAGTGGTATTGCCAATGCAGATGGAAAATTTTATCTCGAGGTTGGTGCTTCGTATACGCAACCAAGCGATGTGAACGCTGAGTTCACCAACGAAAATCAAGGCGCCACCTGGGATCTTGATAATGTTATAGGCGGTAAATTTCAAATCGGGGGTGACTTTGGTCAATTCCGTACCGACCTGAAAGTTCGCGCCTTCAAAAACGGGAACGTTGATGCAATTAGTAATGGCGTGACAGCCATAGCCAATGACAGAACCATACTTGGTATAGCGACACTCAACGGTTATTGGGACATAACTGATATTAAAGCGGGCGACAACGCCTCCATTACCCCGTTCGTGGGCATTGGAGGAGGTTATGCCGCTGGATTTATGGAAGCTGATGGAACCTTGGGCGGTGTAGTTCGAACGGATCACCGGAACGATAGAGGTCGGGCACTAGTAGGCACAGTTGGCGCCCTTTTCTCAGTCAATGAATATTTTGGGCTGACGGCCGAATACGAGTATATAGATACTAGTGTTGGTAGTATTGATGGTCACGCAGCTAGTCTAGGGCTACGGGTAACTTTCTAAATAAGGAATAAATAGATCATCGATAAAAAGCTGGCTTCTATGCCAGCTTTTTTTTCACGCGCGTCAAACATCAACGTGGAAAAAATATTCCTAAAACCTAATCACACGTCACTTCAAAACTAGAAATTTATTTAGAATAATTTTACATTTCCAATTTGATTGATTTTAAATCTTATAAAATTATTGAAATAGGTAATTTCACCTTATTAGAAGGGCGGCCAGTTTGCTTGACAGTGTGATAGGTGTGGACTACCACAAGGTTTGTGTAGGACCATACCTAAAGGGCTAGTGTAATACGTGGGGGCGTAGTTCAGTTGGTTTAGAACGCCGGCCTGTCACGCCGGAGGTCGCGGGTTCGAGTCCCGTCGCTCCCGCCATTATTGTCGCTTCACTTAGGTTATTTCAAGGAAGTGATTTTGGTTTTATAGTTACCGCGTGAGGGATAGACAATGAATAGAAGGGACCAGTTATGGAAAATTTGTTGCTCCAGTATTTCCCAATTTTAATTTTCCTCGGAATTGCAATTGGATTAGCCTTTGTAATTGTACTGGCGTCACTAATCATTGCACGCCAAAAACCAGACACGGCCAAACTATCAGCCTATGAGTGCGGATTTGAACCATTTGAGGATGCCCGCATAAAATTCGATGTCCGTTTCTATCTGGTTGCAATCTTATTCATTATTTTTGACTTGGAAGTCGCCTTTATGTTTCCATGGGCGGTCTCATTAGGTACGATCGGTATTTTTGGTTTTTGGTCAATGTTTGTTTTTCTTAGCATTCTAACCATTGGTTTTATTTATGAATGGAAGAAGGGAGCTTTGGAATGGGAATAACAGAAAACATCTCTGATAGGTTGGACACCCCCCTGTCACCTGGGGCCCAACAAGATCAAGTCCTCAAGAATGTTACTGATAGTTTAGTGGACAAAGGATTTGTAATTGCGAATGTTGATAAGCTAGTAAATTGGGCCAGAACGGGATCTCTCTGGCCCATGACATTTGGTCTAGCATGCTGCGCGGTTGAGATGATGCACGCCTATTTGAGCCGTTACGACCTCGATCGCTTTGGAGTAGTACCGAGACCTAGCCCCCGTCAGTCAGACGTATTAATTGTTGCTGGAACTTTAACTAATAAGATGGCACCGGCTTTCCGTAAAGTTTACGATCAAATGGCCGAACCACGTTATGTCATTTCTATGGGCTCCTGCGCGAATGGGGGAGGGTATTACCATTATTCTTATTCAGTTGTAAGAGGGTGTGATCGTGTTGTCCCGGTTGATATCTACGTACCTGGATGCCCCCCGACGGCGGAAGCTCTTATTTATGGCATCCTTCAACTTCAAAAGAAAATTCGCCGCACTGGCACCTTAATGCGGTAAATTAGGTAAGATCAGAAAGCAAGAGTTTATTTATGGCCGATACACAGCAACTTGACAGTATTGGTGCGTCCATTACCGAAGGGCTTGGTAATGCCGTTCTTTCTCTGAATGTTATAGCTGAAGAGCTAATCCTGAACGTTGAAAGGAACTCTATTGTTAAAACCATGACCTTCCTCCGCGATGATGTTAATTGCCAATTTAAGCAGTTGATGGATTTATGCGGAGTTGATTATCCGGAACGTGAAAAGCGGTTTGACGTGGTCTATAACCTACTTAGCATGACGCAGAACTCCCGGGTTCGTGTAAAGTTACAAACAGATGATGAGGGTCAAGTCCCCTCGGTGAGTAGCGTATTTAGTTCCGCAAATTGGTGGGAAAGAGAGGCGTGGGATCTTTACGGTATTTTTTTCTCAGATCATCCAGACCTTCGTCGGATACTCACTGACTATGGATTTATTGGTCATCCATTGCGCAAGGATTTCCCGCTTACAGGATATTTGGAAGTGCGCTACGACGACGAACAAAAAAGGGTTGTTTACGAACCGGTAAAGCTGACCCAGGAGTATAGAAATTTTGATTTTTTGAGTCCCTGGGAAGGAATTCAACTTGACCTTCCAGGTGATGAAAAAAGTAGTTCTGAATTAGATGACGTAAAGTTGAAAAAACCTAATGACTGAGCAAAATATCAAAAACTTCACTCTTAATTTTGGGCCTCAACACCCTGCTGCACATGGTGTTTTGCGACTTGTCTTAGAGATGGATGGTGAGGTGATCGATAGGGCTGACCCTCATATTGGTTTGTTACACCGAGGTACAGAGAAACTCATCGAGCATAAGACCTACCTACAGGCCGTACCTTATTTTGATCGACTAGATTACGTCGCGCCACAAAATCAGGAGCACGCCTTTGCTCTTGCCGTTGAAAAACTAGCGGGTATGGAAGTACCACCTCGAGGACAATATATTCGGGTACTTTACGCCGAGATTGGTCGTATTCTAAACCACATTCTGAATATTACGGCCTATGCCATGGATGTCGGCGCCATGACACCTATGCTGTGGGCTTTTGAACATCGAGAGCTTCTAATGGAATTTTGCGAAAGGGCGAGTGGTGCTCGCCTCCATATGGCTTACTTTCGACCAGGTGGTGTGGCTCGAGATATCTCACAGGAATTGCTTGAGGATATAGATAAATGGGCCGACGGTTATCCCAAAATGATTGATGACCTTGAAGCCCTATTAACAGATAACAGAATTTTTAAGCAACGTACTGTTGATATTGGGGTCGTATCAGCAGAACAAGCAAATGACTGGTCTTTCACGGGTCCAAACTTGCGAGCTTCTGGAGTGCCGTGGGATTTACGTAAGGCACAACCCTACGACGTTTACAGCAAGTTGGAGTTTGACATTCCCACGGGCAAACATGGTGATTGTTATGACCGTTATCTTATCAGAATGTACGAAATGCGTGAGTCTGTTAAAATTATAAAACAGTGCGTTGCAAATATGCCTCCAGGTCCTACATCCGTCGACGATAATAAATTTGCACCACCATCACGGGAAAACATGAAACGTTCGATGGAGGCATTGATACATCACTTTAAACTTTACACTGAAGGTTATCATGTCCCTGCCGGAGAAACCTATACAGTGGTTGAAGCGCCGAAAGGGGAATTCGGTGTTTATCTTGTATCAGATGGCACAAATAAACCGTATCGCTGCAAGATTAGGGCTCCCGGTTTTGCACACCTGCAGGCCCTCGATATGATGTCTACTGGTCACATGTTGGCTGATGTTGTTGCAAATATAGGATCGGTTGATGTTGTATTTGGGGAAATTGACCGATGAATAATTCTAAGCATGACCCACATGAATTAGAAGGCTTTGTATTTTCAGAAGACACACTGGCAGCTGCGAATGCGGAAATTTCAAAATATCCAGAAGGCAGGCAGGCGAGTGCTGTAATGCCGCTATTAGATCTTGCCCAACGTCAATGCAATGGCTGGTTACCTCGCGTGGCCATGGATTACGTTGCGGAATTCCTCGATATGCCGCCCATCAAAGTGTATGAGGTGGCAACTTTTTATACTATGTATAATTTAGTGCCAGTCGGTAAATATCATGTCCAAGTATGCACAAATTTGCCGTGTTGGCTTAGGGGTTCTGATGATGTTACAGCGGCCTGTAAGGAGAACCTAGGTATCGAATTTGGACAAACCTCCAGTAATGGTGATTTTACTTTATCTGAAGTGGAATGTCTTGGGGCGTGCGTAAATGCACCGATGATCCAAATCAATGACGATTACTATGAAGATTTGGACGGCATTACTACAGCGTCGATACTCACTCAATTGGCAATAGGCGACAATCCTCAAACCGGTTCTCAAGTTGGACGTAATAGCTGCGAACCAACTGGCGGATTGACGACATTAACCAAAATCAATATCCGTGGCTCAGGAGAGGAATAAATGTTAAAGGACAAAGATCGTATCTTTACAAATATTTATGGCCACCATGATGTCTACCTGGCGGGAGCGCAATCACGTGGAGACTGGGATGATACCAAGGCACTCCTTGGGCGTGGTAGAGATACTATCATTGAAGAAATAAAGGCGTCTGGTCTTCGTGGACGTGGTGGTGCCGGTTTCGGCACGGGATTGAAGTGGTCCTTCATGCCAAAGGAAATTACAGATCGCCCCCATTATTTAGTGGTTAATGCGGATGAAGGGGAGCCTGGGACCTGTAAAGACCGCGAAATTATGCGACACGATCCTCATAAATTAATTGAAGGTTGCCTTATTTCCAGTTTTGCCATGGGAGCCCATGCAGCATACATATACGTTCGTGGCGAATTTTATCGCGAAACGGAAGCCTTGCAGAGGGCTATAGATGAGGCATACGAAAATTCTCTTATTGGTACTAATGCCAGCGGTTCAGGTTGGGATTTCGATCTTTATGTTCACCGTGGTGGAGGGGCTTACATTTGTGGAGAAGAAACTGCTCTCATTGAAAGTCTCGAAGGAAAAAAGGGCCAACCGCGTCTGAAACCCCCGTTCCCTGCCAATGCTGGTCTCTATGGGTGTCCGACAACTGTCAATAATGTGGAATCAATTGCCGTAGTTCCTGAAATATTAAGGAGAGGTTCCAATTGGTTTGCCGGTTTCGGCCGTCCCAATAATACCGGAACAAAACTTTTTAACATTTCTGGGCACATAGAACAGCCTTGTACAGTGGAGGAAGAGATGAGCATTCCTCTAAAGGAACTCATCAATAAACACGCTGGTGGTGTCGTTGGGGGTTGGGATAATTTATTAGCGATAATTCCAGGAGGTGCGTCAGTACCTCTCTTGCCAAAGGCTATTTGTGACACAGTATTAATGGATTTTGACTCACTTCGAGATGTACAATCTGGCCTTGGAACTGCCGCCATCATGGTCATGAATAAATCGACGGATATAATTGCGGCAATTGCACGGCTGTCAGCCTTTTATAAACATGAAAGCTGCGGCCAATGCACGCCATGTCGTGAAGGTACTGGATGGATGTCCCGTATGATGAATCGTATGGTTAATGGTGAGGCGAATATTGAAGAAATTGACTTATTAGATCACGTAACAAGGCAAGTGGAGGGACATACTATCTGTGCTTTAGGTGATGCCGCCGCTTGGCCTGTCCAAGGTTTAATCCGTCACTTCCGGCCAGAAATAGAACAACGCATAAATGACGCAAAAAAACAAAGTGTTGCCGCATAGGAATAATGAGATGCCGACTATCACAATCGATGATGTCGAGATTCAAGTTGAAAGGGGTTTAACAGTCCTCCAGGCCTGTGAATTACTGGGTAAGGAAATCCCCCGCTTTTGTTATCATGAACGTCTGTCCGTTGCTGGTAACTGTCGTATGTGTTTAGTGGAAATGGATCGATCTCCAAAACCAATTGCATCCTGTGCCATGCCCGTTGGAGAAGGCATGATTATTCGTACTAACACGGAAATGGTAAAAAAGGCACGCGAAGGTGTTATGGAATTTCTTCTGATTAATCACCCTCTTGATTGCCCGATTTGTGACCAGGGTGGAGAATGTGATCTACAAGACCAGGCAATGGCCTATGGCTTTGATAAATCTCGTTATTTAGAGAGCAAAAGAGCAGTCAAAGATAAGTATTTGGGGCCGTTAGTATCCACTATCATGACACGTTGTATTCATTGTACTCGTTGCATAAGGTTTGCCGAGGAGATAGCCGGCGTTCCGGAATTAGGTGCAACCGGTCGCGGAGAACATATGGAGGTAGGCACTTACATTGAAAAAGCGCTGACGTCAGAGCTTTCAGGTAATATAGTGGATCTTTGTCCTGTCGGAGCGCTAACTTCAAAGCCTTATGCTTTCAATGCTCGATCCTGGGAGCTCGAAAAAACGGAATCCATTGACGTTATGGATGCAATTGGGAGCAATATCCGTGTTGATACGCGCGGATCAGAAGTCATGCGTATCCTCCCTCGGAATAATGATAACGTCAATGAGGAATGGATTTCTGATAAAACGCGACATGCCTGTGATGGCTTAAAACGTCAGCGGCTAGACCAACCTTACCTCCGCAAAAATGGCACCCTTACTCCAGTGAATTGGCCAGAAATTATCTCTGTGGTTGCACAAAAATTGAGTAATACAAAAGGGAAGAAAATGGCGGCCATCGCTGGCAATCTTTCTGACTGTGAATCCATGGTTGCCTTAAAGGACTTAATGACTAGCGTTGGTTGCAATAATCTAGATTGTAGACAAGATAATGGTGCCGTCGGTGATGTCCGGGCAAGCTATATATTTAACTCAACTATTGCCGGGATAGATGACGCAGACGCCATTTTAATCATAGGCTGCAATCCCCGTTGGGAAGCGCCTGTATTAAATGCTCGTATTCGTAAAAGATATTTAACAGGTCAATTGAACATCGGTTTAATTGGGACAAAACTAGATCTAACCTACAAATATCAGCACTTAGGGGATGATCCTGGTTCCATTGATGATCTACTCGACGGAAGTAGTGAATTTTCACAAATTCTGCAAAAAGCTGACCGTCCGATGGTTATTCTTGGCTCTGGTGCTGTCGCACGTTTAGACGGCGCAGTGATCCTTTTTAAAGTCCGTAAATTGGCTGAAAAATTTGAAATGATAAGTGATGGTTGGAATGGATTTAATTTATTACAAAGTGCTGCATCTCGTGTCGGCGGGTTAGATCTAGGTTTCAAACCAAATAATAAAAGCACCCTTGATACTTTGGGTATATTGAAGGCTGCATCATCAAATAAGTTAGACCTCATTTACCTTTTAGGAGCAGATGAAATCGATGCCAGTAAACTAGGAAACGCATTTGTTGTTTACCAAGGGCATCACGGAGACACCGGGGCACATAGAGCGGATGCAATTTTACCTGGAGCGGCATACACTGAAAAAAATGCCACTTACGTAAACACAGAGGGGCGCGTCCAGCGGGCTTTCATGGCAACTCTTCCTTTAGGTGATGCAAAGGAAGATTGGTCAATCATTCGAGCGATTTCGGGATCGATGGCTAGTCCTCTCCCCTATGATACAATTGCTCAAGTTCGCCAGAGAATGATCGAAATTAACCCTGTATTCTCTTCAATTGATGAAATTGCTGATATTGAATGGGGTATTTTTGGTAAAGATGGAACCATTGACAGAGAAACCTTTGAACCGGCAATAGAAAATTTTTATATGACTGATACCATTAGCCGTGCCTCTATCACAATGGCTGAATGTACTGCAACAGCCAATGGCGACGTGTTTGCAGAGGTCGTTTCAGATGACTGAATTCTGGTGGGTATACCTTTGGCCGGTTTTATGGATTGTTATAAAAATACTTTTTTTGGTTGTTCCTCTACTGATTGGTGTCGCTTATTTGACTTATGCTGAGCGGAAGGTAATTGGTGCAATGCACCTGCGCCGCGGCCCAAACGTGGTTGGTCCTTATGGTCTCCTGCAACCCATTGCCGACGGCATGAAATTATTTTTTAAGGAAACTATTATCCCCACTGGAGCAAATAAAGCGGTGTTCCTCCTGGCACCAATGTTAACATTTTCTTTAGCTCTCATAGCATGGGCAGTGATCCCCGTAGGGAATGGATTGGTCATCGCTAATATAAATGTTGGTGTCCTCTATCTATTCGCCATCTCGTCCTTGGGCGTTTACGGAGTTTTAATGGCAGGATGGTCTAGCAACTCAAAATATGCTTTCCTTGGTGGGCTTCGTTCTGCGGCACAAATGGTCTCATATGAAGTTTCTATGGGCTTCATAATTATTACGGTTCTTTTAGTTGCCGGTTCATTGAATTTGAGTGATATAGTAAGAGCTCAGCAAGAAACTATCTGGTTCGTAGTTCCACTATTCCCCATGGCAATCATTTTTTTCATCTCCACTTTAGCTGAAACCAATCGACATCCATTTGATATGCCCGAAGCAGAAGCGGAACTAGTTTCTGGCTACAACGTTGAATACTCCGCTATGACGTTTGCACTATTTTTTCTTGGTGAATACGCAAATATGATCCTAATGGCGGGTATGACTACAATACTCTTCCTGGGGGGGTGGCTCCCAATTCTTGATGTTGCTCCGTTTAATTGGATCCCAGGCCCAATTTGGTTTGCTCTCAAAATGGCATTCGTGCTGTTTATATTTATTTGGGTTAGGGCAACTTTTCCTCGCTACAGATATGACCAGCTTATGCGTCTGGGCTGGAAGGTGTTTTTACCTATTTCGCTAGCAGCTGTCGTAATTGTAGGTGGGATAGTCGTTGCTTTTGATATTAACCCATTAGGCCGTTAGATATCGGAAAAAATAAATGAATTTTCTCGTAAAAAGCGCAAAAACAATATTTTTAGCGGAACTTGTCTCAGGAATGCTACTGACATTGCGCTATTTTTTCAGACCAAAAGTCACATTAAATTATCCTTATGAAAAAGGACCATTAAGTCCAAGATTTCGTGGTGAGCATGCCCTTCGCCGCTATCCTAATGGTGAAGAAAGGTGTATCGCATGCAAGCTCTGCGAGGCGATTTGCCCAGCTCAGGCCATTACCATTGAGGCAGAACCGCGTTCAGATGGAAGTAGGAGAACAACTCGCTACGATATTGATATGGTGAAATGTATTTATTGTGGTTTTTGCCAGGAAGCCTGTCCGGTTGATGCCATTGTAGAGGGACCAAATTTTGAATTTGCAACAGAAACGCGTGAAGAATTGCTCTATGATAAAGATAAGCTCTTAGCCAATGGCGATCGATGGGAAACCGAATTAGCTGCTTGTATACGGGCAGATGCGCCATACAGGTAAAATATTTAGATATGAAGAAAATAAAACTGCATTTTTGGACAGCCAAATGATAATACAAACACTCGCTTTTTATTTGTTTTCTATTATCACAATAGTGGCGGCTGTGATGGTAATTTCAGCTAGGAATCCCATTCATTCGGTTCTTTTTCTTATTTTAGCTTTCTTTAACTCCGCTGGATTGTTTGTGCTTCTGGGAGCGGAGTTTCTAGCTATGGTCATGGTCGTCGTCTATGTGGGAGCCGTTGCTGTATTATTTATGTTTGTTGTAATGATGTTAGATGTAAATATAGCAGAACTTCGGCAAGGTTTTTTACAATATCTACCGTTAGGGGGAATAGTGGGTTTAGTTCTGTTAATGGAGCTTGCAGTGGTTGCCGGAGGGTTCGTAATCTCACCCGAGGTTTCTGAAAGGTTTGCTGCACCAATTCCAGTTCCATCAGACATCGCAAATACCGAAGCATTAGGAAACATTATTTATACTAAATATGTTTATTTTTTTCAGGCAGCAGGAATTATCCTTCTTGTCGCGATGATTGGTGCCATAGTTTTGACACATCGACCGAGAGAAGGTACCCGTAAGCAACGAATAAGTAATCAGGTCAATCGTAGACCTGAAGACACCATAGAGATTAAAAAGGTGTCAACAGGAAGTGGTATCTAATGTTTGAAATTGGCTTGGCGCATTACTTGACCCTCGGTGCTATACTTTTCACACTGGGAGTGTTTGGCATTTTTCTAAACCGAAAGAATGTAATTATTATTTTAATGTCAATTGAGCTAATTCTTCTTGCCATAAACATCAACCTCGTATCCTTTTCATCTTATTTAGGTGATTTAGTGGGGCAGGTGTTTGCGTTGTTTGTTCTTACTGTGGCAGCTGCTGAAGCGGCAATAGGGCTCGCAATACTAGTTGTTTATTTTAGAAATCGAGGCAGCATAGCTGTTGAAGACATTCACATGATGAAGGGTTAAAGGTATTTAGTTTATGTACGTTTCAGCAGTATTTTTACCTCTCATTGGAAGTTTTATTGCAGGCATCCTTGTTTTTTTTGGTGCTAACACCGAGCCCGAAAAAAAGAAGAACATAGACCAAATGGCTCAGATGGTGACGGTAGGAGCAATGCTTCTATCTGCAGTCGCGGCGACAATCGCATTTATTGATGTTGTCGTTTACGGAAATACCGTTGTTATTAAAGTCTGGTCCTGGGTTGAGTCGGGGTCCCTAAAGTTTTCGTGGGAACTGCGTGGGGACACTCTCTCATTAATCATGTTGTTGATGGTAACCTGGGTAAGTTCAATGATCCACATATACTCCATTGGGTATATGTCTCACGACAACTCAATTCCCAGGTTCATGAGCTACTTAAGCCTCTTTACTTTTTTTATGCTTATGCTCGTCACATCCAACAATTTGATACAACTCTTTTTTGGCTGGGAGGGAGTTGGTTTAGCGTCTTACCTATTAATTGGTTTTTGGTATAACCGTCCTTCAGCCTGTGCAGCCGCCATAAAAGCCTTTGTTGTAAATCGTGTTGGTGACTTTGGGTTTGCTTTGGGAATATTTGCAACCTTCTTGCTATTTGACACAATAAGCTTCGATGCCATATTTGGACTTGCAGAAGAGAAATCCAATGCTGTCATAACTGTCTTTGGCGGAGAATTCCACGCTCTTACGGTAATTTGTCTCCTTCTGTTTCTTGGCGCCATGGGTAAATCGGCACAATTGGGTCTTCATACTTGGCTACCTGATGCAATGGAGGGACCAACCCCTGTGTCAGCTTTGATACATGCGGCCACAATGGTGACGGCGGGTGTGTTCATGGTTGCCCGTCTGTCCCCACTATTTGAATATTCTGATACTGCATTAACAGTGGTAATCTTGGTTGGTGCCTCAACCGCTATCTTTGCGGCCACTATAGCGTGCGTGCAAAATGACATAAAGAAGGTCATCGCATATTCCACCTGTAGTCAACTTGGTTACATGTTTTTTGCACTTGGTGTTTCTGCCTATTCGGCTGGTATGTTCCACCTTATTACTCATGCTTTCTTCAAGGCACTTTTGTTTCTTGGGGCAGGATCTGTCATCCATGCTATGTCGGATGAACAGGACATGCGAAAAATGGGCGGACTTTATAAATTGATCCCAGTGACCTACGTTTTAATGTGGGTAGGGAGCCTCGCACTCGCGGGGATATGGCCGTTCTCTGGTTTTTATTCTAAAGACATCGTCCTTGAAGCTGCCTGGGGAGCTCACACGGGTATTGGTTATTATGCTTTTTGGATGGGGATCGTCGCAGCATTTTTGACGGCATTCTATTCTTGGCGGCTGCTAATCCTAACATTCCATGGGGAAAGCCGAGCGGATGAAATTACTTTTGCCCATGTGCATGAGTCACCTAAGGTTATGATACTACCCTTAGTTTTTTTGGCAATTGGGTCGCTATTTGTAGGAATACTGAGCTTTAATTTCTTTGTAGGTGATCAAGCCGCAGAGTTCTGGGGTAACTCAATACTTATACTTTCTTCTCACCCCGCTCTTGAAAACGCGCATCATGTACCGATCTGGGTTAAGTATCTGCCGCTTTTTGTTGGTGTCGCTGGCATTGCACTGGCCTACTTGATGTATATGTTTGCACCAGAGCTACCTGGTGCGTTAGCTAACGGTTTCCATAGGACCCATCACTTCCTCGTAAGGAAATGGTACTTCGATGAAATTTACGATCGCCTATTTGTAAAACCAGCATTTGCATTAGGATATGGATTTTGGAAATCTGGCGACGGGGCCTTAATCGATGGGGTCGGTCCGGACGGGATTGCGGCCGCTACACTTAACATAGCTCGCAGAGCTGGCGCGTTACAAAGTGGTTACCTATATCACTATGCTTTTGCCATGTTGTTGGGCATTGCGGGTCTGACGACTTGGTTTCTGGTAACGATGAGCTAACGCGATGACTAACTTCCCTTGGCTTTCCGTAATCACATTTGCACCAATGATCGGTGTACTCTTTATCCTATTGATACGTGGCAATCCCGAGGTTGAGGCAAGAAACACTCGTGCTGTCGCGCTCTGGACTTCATTAATCACGTTCGCTGTATCGATGGGAATATGGGTTAAATTCGACAACGCTATTGTTGGTTTCCAGTTCGAAGAAAAGGCCGTTTGGATGGAATCTCTCGGTCTGGCATATCACTTGGGTGTCGACGGCATTTCAATGTTTTTTATTCTTCTTTCAACCTTACTGACGGTTCTCTGCATCGCTGCAAGTTGGATTTCGATTACTGATCGGGTCAAGGAATATATGATTTCATTTCTGGTTCTAGAAACACTGATGATTGGAATGTTCTCTGCACTGGATCTGGTACTATTTTATGTATTTTTTGAGGGTGTTCTTATCCCAATGTTCTTGATTATTGGCATTTGGGGTGGCCCCCGCCGCAACTACGCCGCCTTCAAATTCTTCCTCTACACTCTAGTGGGTTCGGTACTGATGTTGCTCGCAATCCTAACCATGATATTTGAGTCAGGAACTGCGGATATTACAACACTCCTAAATCATGATTTCCCTGTCTCACTGCAGCCTTGGCTTTGGTTGGCGTTCTTTGCATCATTTGCGGTCAAAGTACCCATGTGGCCGGTTCATACCTGGCTTCCCGATGCTCATGTGGAAGCACCGACTGCTGGCTCCGTGATTTTAGCTGGGGTACTTCTTAAATTCGGTGGTTACGGATTTTTACGTTTTTCCTTACCTATGTTCCCCATCGCAAGCGCAGAATTTACACCCTTCATATTTGGGCTTAGCGTTATCGCAATAATATACACCTCACTAGTTGCCCTTGCACAAGAAGATATGAAAAAACTCATTGCCTATTCTTCTGTAGCCCATATGGGTTTTGTGACAATGGGCTGCTTTGCGGCTAACCAACAGGGCATCGAAGGTGCAATAATTCAAATGTTAAGCCACGGCGTGGTGTCTGCCGCATTATTCCTTGTGGTTGGCGTTGTTTATGACCGTGTTCATTCTCGAGAAATCTCTACATACGGTGGTCTTGTCCACCGTATGCCGTTCTATGCGCTTATTTTCATGGTTTTCATGTTGGCATCTGTAGGCCTTCCTGGTACCAGTGGATTTGTTGGTGAATTCCTTATTTTGATTGGCACTTTTCAAGTAAATACTTGGGTGGCGTTACTAGGTGCTACAGGCGTAATCATTGGCGCTGCTTATATGCTCTATCTCTATCGGCGTGTTATTTTTGGAGAACTGACCAAAGAAGATTTAAAAAAGATTTTAGATGTTTCACCTCGAGAAATTGCAGTCTTTGCGCCATTAATTTTCATCGTCTTTTTCATGGGGATCTATCCGATACCATTTTTGGATGTGATGCACTCTTCCGTGGAGAACTTGATGGAACGTTATCATTCAGCCCTCGCTGCTCATAACGCAGTGGCTATTTTGGCAAAATAGGTGAAAGAATACATGTCGTTAGCCCCGTTTCCTACTCTTTTACCTGCTTTACCGGAAATTTTTCTGGCTATAGCCGCGATGATCCTACTAATGATTGGCGTTTATTCTCGTCAAGAGCAGAGTGCCCGTATTGTTTCCTATGCGAGCATCGTTGTTTTAATAATTACACTAATTCTAGTGGGAATCATCACCGATGGGAGAACGCTAACCTTCGGTGGCGCATTTGTGAGCGATACGTTTGGCTTGTTCATAAAAACATTAGTTTTAATAGCCTCTTCTGCCACAATTTTGATCTCCAGAGATTATTTGATTATGCATGGTATAAATCGATTTGAGTTCCCGGTGCTAATTATATTAGCAACGCTCGGTATGCTCATGATGGTTTCAGCTAACGATCTAATTTCTCTCTATCTTGGTTTGGAATTGCAGAGCTTATCCCTCTATGTAATAGCTGCATTTCAGAGAGATAGTACTCGTTCGGCGGAAGCTGGTCTCAAATACTTTGTGCTGGGTGCTTTGGCTTCTGGTATACTGCTTTATGGTTTAACACTTGTGTATGGATTTTCTGGTACCACCAATTTTGACTCATTAGAAAAACTGTTTACGTCTGAAAATGTTGACGTGCCAATAGGTATAACAATAGGTATTGTCTTCATAGTATCTGGGCTTGCGTTCAAAGTTTCCGCCGTACCCTTTCACATGTGGACACCGGATGTTTATGAAGGTGCGCCAACACCTGTCACGGCGTTCTTTGCAATTGCTCCCAAAATAGCTGCAATGGGATTATTTATACGCGTTATGACTGGACCTTTCGGTCACCTTTCGGGGGAGTGGCAACAGATTATCATCTTTATCTCCATCGCCTCCATGATCCTTGGAGCCTTTGCAGCCATTAATCAGCGTAATATCAAAAGGCTAATGGCGTACAGCTCTATCGGTCATATGGGGTATGCTTTAATTGGTTTAGCGGTTGCTGGCCAGTTAGGTGACACAACTACTCGCGCCGATGGTATCTATGGTATGCTCATTTACCTTGCTATCTATTTATTTATGAACCTTGGTACCTTCACTTGCATCTTATTGATGAAGCGCAACTCCCGAATGGTAGAAAATATCGAAGATTTAGCAGGCCTGTCAAAAACAAACCCGGCTATGGCAGCTGCACTCACTATATTTATGTTTTCAATGGCAGGAATTCCGCCATTGGCAGGCTTTGTTGGAAAATTATATATATTTCAATCAGCCATTCAGGCTGAGTTATTCGGATTAGCTATCATCGGTGTACTAGCAAGCGTGGTAGGCGCTTTTTATTATCTTCGTGTCGTCAAAGTCATGTATTTTGATAAACCAGAAGAAGAGTTTGACCAACCAGTCAGTTTGGAAATGAATGGCGTTATAATTGTAACCGGTGCTGTCACACTTTTTCTAATACTCCTTCCAGGACCGTTACTGATGGGTGCGGCGGCTGCCAGCGCCGCGCTTTTTCCTGGATGACAAAGACACTTCCTGACTTACCGCCGGGCATATCGCTAATTTCACATGAGACTGTTACGAGTACGAACTATGAAGCGAAGTTGCTCGCGAATGATGATGCTCCAGAGGGAACAGTTGTTTGGGCTAAAGCACAGACACATGGAAAGGGCAGGATGAACCGTAACTGGATATCTAAACCTGGCAATCTTTA
>Ga0114993_10002909_pt1 | contig 18270 bp, 19 predicted proteins | sample ArcticOcean_MG_C_FD_87042 | JGI IMG/M metagenome (GOLD analysis project Ga0114993, IMG submission 87042) | Marine microbial communities from western Arctic Ocean - ArcticOcean_MG_CB2_150 | ecosystem: Environmental > Aquatic > Marine > Oceanic | place: Arctic Ocean: Canada Basin | collected...
AAGAACAAAAAATTCAAATACAAGCTTCTGGTGGGCTTAGTGATGACGAAATTAAAAAAATGGAAAAAGATGCTGAAACAAATAAAGAAAACGATAAGAAAAAAAGAGATACTGTTGAAGCTAGAAACCAAGCAGATACAATTATACACACAACAGAAAAAAATTTAAAAGAACATGGAAGTAAAATTTCAGAAGTGGATAAAAAAGTGATTGAAACTGGAATTTCTGAACTGCGTAATGCCCTCAAGGGTACAGATACAGAAGCTGTAAAGAAAAAAACGCAAGATTTAGTCCAAACTTCTATGAAATTAGGAGAAGCAATTTATAAAAGCCAACAAAAGGATGATTCTAAAAAAAATGCAGGACAAGAAAAACCAAATGACAACAATCAACCCAAAGATAAAGATAATGTTGTTGATGCGGATTTTGAAGAAGTAAAAGAAGACAAAAAAGATAAAGATAAAGAAACAAGAGCCTAAGGCTAAAGACATGAAAATGTCAATAAACATATGTCAAAAAAAGATTATTATGAAGTCTTGGGTATTACTAAATCAAATTCACAAGAAGAAATTAAAAAAGCATATAGAAAACTTGCTTTAAAATACCACCCAGATAGAAACAAGGACGATAAGGCAGCGGAAGCTAAATTTAAAGAAGCAAGCGAAGCTTATCACATACTTTCTAATAAAGAGCGTAAAGCTAATTATGATCAATTTGGGCATGCGGCTTTTGAAAATACTGGAGGTCGTGGTGGTTCTTCAAATTTTGACTTTTCAAATGCCTTTTCTGATATATTCGGCTCAGACGTTTTTGATGACTTTTTTGAAGGGTTCAGTGGCTCAAGAGGAGGAAGACAAAGATCGTCAAGTTTTAGAGGTGAAGATCTAAGATATGATTTAGCAATTTCTTTAGAAGACTCATATAATGGAAAAAAAGAAGAGATGAATTTTTCTTCTACTGAAACATGTGTAAAGTGTAAAGGTTATTGCGCAGAACCAGGATCCAAACCAATTTCATGTTCTACATGTGAAGGCCAAGGGAAAGTAAGATCTAGTCAAGGATTTTTTACTGTTCAACAGACTTGCCCAGAATGCAATGGATCTGGAGAAAAAATTTCTAAGCCGTGCAAAGATTGCAGAGGAATGGGCAAAAAACAGACTAAGAAAAAAATATTTACCAACATTCCAAAAGGAGTTGATGATGGCACAAGAATTAGATTATCGGGAAAGGGAGAGGCAGGTACAAAAGGAGGAGAAAATGGCGATTTATATATATTTATTTCAGTAGAATCACATAATATCTTCAAAAGATCTGGGGGAAATCTTTTTTATGAATTTCCTATTTCATTAGCAGATGCTACCCTAGGAGCTATAGTAGAAGTGCCAACAATTGATGGTGGAAAAGCTAAAGTAAAAATACCAGCAGGAACACAAAACGAAAAACAATTTAGATTAAAAGAAAAAGGTATGCCCATGATGAGAAATAAAGGTTTTGGAGATTTATATATTAAAATAACAACAGAAGTACCCGTTTCCCTAACAAAAGAGCAAAGAGGTCTTATAGAAAAATTCAAAAGATTGGAAGATTCAAAATCCAATCCAGGAATAAAAAATTTCTTTGAAAAAGCAAAAATGTTTTGGAAATCCTAAATATGAAAAAAATTAATTTAGCTATTTCTGGTTGTCTTGGCAGAATGGGTCAACAGCTCATCAAATCAACTAAAAAAAATAAAAATTTCAAATTAGTTTCAATTACTGAAAGTAAAATTATTAATAAAAAAATTTTTGGTTTAAGACCCAGTATAAATTCGCAGTCTGTATTTAAAAATTTAGATTTAATAATAGATTTTACTACACCAAAATGCACACTGGAAATTTTGAAAATTGCTTCTAATTTAAAAAAAAAGGTAGTTATTGGCACAACTGGTTTTTCTAAAAAAGAAGAAATTTTAATAAAAAAATATTCTAAAAAAATACCTATACTTAAGGCTGGCAACATGAGCTTGGGTATAAACTTACTAATGTATATAACTGAAATAGCCTCTAAATCACTTGGAACCACTTTTTTGAGTAAAGTTTCTGAAGTACATCATAAGCATAAAAAAGATTACCCATCTGGCACAGCTTTGATGCTTGGAAAAGGAATTGCGATTGGCAAAAATAAAACTTTTTATAAACTAATGGGTAAAAAGTTTTTAAATAAAAAATCTTTTCCTTATGGTAAAAAAATTAATTTTAATTCAATTAGGAAAGATGAAATAATTGGTAAACACGAAGTAATTTTCTCAAGTGGTAAAGAAGTAGTTACCTTGAATCATGAAGCTTTTGATAGAGCACTTTATTCAGAAGGTGCACTTGTGGCGGCGGAATGGTTAATGAATAAAAAACCTGGACTATATTCAATGCGAAATGTTTTGAACTTTAAATAGATTGAACTACAAAGTAAAATTAATGAAGAATTTCAGAAGAAAGTTTTTAAAATTGTTAGGCTTGTCATGCTTATCAACAATTATTTTGCCTTATAATTTATTATATGCGGTCACAAAAAAAATTATTAATCCAGATCTCACTGAAAAACAAAAAGATATTATGCTTAATGAGGCTACTGAAATACCATATTCAAGCCCTTTAAATAATGAAAAAAGGAAAGGTTTCTTTCATTGTGCAAACTGCGGTGCTAAACTTTTTTCATCAGATGCTAAATTTGATAGTGGAACAGGTTGGCCATCTTTTACAGAGTCGTTACCTGGAGCATTTAAAACTAAAATTGATTATTCATTAGGTATGAAAAGAATAGAGTACCATTGTGCAAATTGTGGAGTTCATCATGGTCACGTTTTTGCAGATGGTTTACAAAAGAAAAGATTTTGCAGTAATGGTTTGTGCTTGATTTTTAGACCTGAAAATTAATGAATGAAAATCAAAAAGTTAGGTTAATATTAAAAACATTAAATAAAATTTACCCTAAAACCCCTATTCCTCTTAAACATAGCAGCAAGTTTACTTTATTAGTTTCTGTTCTTTTGTCGGCGCAGTGCACAGATGTTAATGTGAACAATGTAACTAAAAATATATATCCTAAATATAATAAACCTGAACATTTTGTAAAATTAGGTAGAAAAAAGATTGAGAGGTTAATAAAAAGCATAGGTATTTTTAGAGTTAAAGCTAAAAGTATATATTTGCTTTCAAAAATACTATTAAAAAAACATGGAGGTAAAGTGCCTCAAAGTTTTGAAGAACTGGAGAAATTACCTGGCGTGGGACATAAAACTGCAAGCGTTGTCATGTCTCAAGGATTTGGTTATCCAGCCTTTCCTGTAGACACTCACATTCATCGTCTAGCACAAAGATGGGGGTTAACTAGTGGCAAAAATGTTATTCAAACTGAAAAGGACTTAAAAAGATTATTTCCAGAAAAGTCATGGAATAAACTTCATCTTCAAATAATATATTATGGAAGACAATTTTGTACTGCCAGAAACTGCTTTGGTATAGCTTGCAAAATTTGTACTACTTGTTATCCTTCTCGAAAAAAAGTATTTAAAATATTGAAAGCATAATATGAAAATTTTAGGAATTGGTAACGCTATAGTTGACGTTATTTGTAAAGTTGAAGATAATTTTTTATCTCAAAATAATCTTACCAAAAGCACAATGAAATTAGTTGATGAAGTTGAGTTTAAAAAACTTTTATCTAATTTAAAAATTGAGGAAACCATTTCGGGTGGATCTGTTGCAAATTCTATTGTAGGCCTTGCACAGCTTGGAAATAAGGTTGGTTTTATAGGTAAAGTTAATGAAGATAATTTAGGTAATAAATACGAAGAAGGTCTTAAAAAGGAAAACGTTGAATATTTTTATTCTAAAAAAAAGGAAGAATTACCAACTGGAACATGTTTAATATTAATAACACCTGATTCTGAAAGAACCATGTGCACATTTTTAGGCACTGCAGGAAAAATAAATGAAACCGACGTTGATATTAATTCAGTTAAAAATAGTGAAATGATATTTTTAGAAGGCTATTTGTGGGATGAAGGAGATCCTAAAAAAGCTTTTGATAAAGCAATTCAAAATTCAAATCAGGCTGCGATGTCGTTATCAGATCAATTTTGCGTTGAAAGGCATAAAGCTCATTTTCTAGAACTGGTAAAAAATAAATTACAGGTCACATTTGCTAATGAGCAAGAAATAATGTCTTTAATTGATGCTAAAAATTTTAATGAAATAATTTCATTTGCTAAAGAACTTGGAAAAACGATTGTTATTACTCGTGGAGAAAAAGGAAGCGTGGTAATACAAGGAAATGAAGTTTTCCAATGTGATAGTCAAAAAAATTTAAAAATTGTAGATTTAACAGGAGCGGGAGATCTTTTTGCTGCGGGTTTTTTACATGGTTATATTAATAAATTATCGGTTGCCGAAAGTCTTGAAAAAGGAACAGAAATGTCTTCAAAAATTATTCAAAAAATTGGGGCAAGATTAAATTAACGCTTTTTTCTTCTAAAACTTCCTTTCCCTTTTTTTGGTCTAACTACTCTTTTTTTATATTTTATAGTAAATAAGTCTCTTGCAATAAAATTTCTAGATTTCTTTTTCAAATATAATAGCCTTTTTCATTATTTTTAATAAAATTATTATCATCAAATTTTTCTAATATTTTTTTCCTAAGTCGATGAATATGAGTTTCAACAGTATGGGTATCGCTTTCAATGGAGTAGTTCCAAACATTTTTTAAAATTTCATCTTTTGATATAGGATTTTGAGATTTACTAAATAATAAAAGAAAGTTAATTTCTTTTTCTGTAAGTTGTAGGAATAAATTATTTTTTTTAATCTTACGTTCATTTTTATCCAAAGTATAATTTTTTAAAATAATCAATGATCTTTTCTTGAATTCGAATTTAGATGAAAGTGAAATAATTTTTTTTTTAAATTCTAAAATTTTAAAGGGTTTTGCCAAACAATGTATAAATTCACCCGTTAGGTAGATTTCACTATTTTTAGTTTTTTTAATAAAAATTATTGGAAAGGTAATTTTTTTTAAAATTTCAGTGTCATTTTTATTACCTTTATCTTCAAAAAATACAAGTAAGTTCTCACTATTTTTGACATTCATGGTATTCTTTTCCAATAACAATAAATCACTATAAAATTGGACTTTGGTGTTGGCAAATAACTTTAATTCACTTACAATTTCTGAAAAGGTTTGATTACCAAATATTGATATAGTTATATTTTTCATAGATAAATTTATTATGAATATTAAAATAAACAAACATTATTTGCTATACAAAGATTATAAAATAAAATGTTGTATTGGTAAATCTGGGATGAAAAGAGCAAAAAAAGAAGGAGATTTATCAACTCCTAAAGGAACTTTTAAGCTTGGTTTACTCTATTACAGAAAAGACAGAGTTAAGTTACCCAAATGTAAAATTAAGAAAAAAATCATAAAAAAAAACATGGGCTGGTGCACAGATAGTAGAAGTAAAAGATATAATAAAGAAATTAATTTTCCATCGAGATATAGAGCTGAAAAACTCTATAGAAAAACATATGTTTATGATTTAGTTATGCATATTAAACATAATTGTGCTCCTACAAAGAAAAATAAGGGAAGTGCGATTTTTTTACATATAGCGAAAAAAAAATATCAGAAAACTGGAGGGTGTGTTGCCATTACTAAAAAGGATTTTTTAAAAATAATTCCATTAATAAATAATAAAACATCTATTACTATTAACTAATATGTCTTTCACCAAATATTGCTGTTCCTAATCGTAAAAAAGTAGATCCATGCACCGCAGCCTGAATATAATCAGAACTCATGCCCATACTTAAATGCTGAATATTTAATTTGAGTGAAGCTTCTTTTAAAATTTTAAAGTAATTTTCTGAGTTTGTATTTGTGGGAGGCAAGCACATTAATCCTATAATGCTTAAAGATAAATCTCTTGAACAATGATTGTAAAAAGAATCTAGCTCGTTCAGCGATATACCTGATTTTTGTTGTTCATTACCTAAATTGACTTGAATAAATAATTTAGTTTTTTTATTTAATTCTTTTTCAAAATAGCTTATTTTTTTAGCAAGTTTAAGATTATCAAGTGAATGTATGTATTCGAATATTTCAACAGCTTTTTTAGCTTTATTAGATTGTAATTTTCCCACCATATGCAGTTTAATATCTGTATTTTGTTTTTTAAAATTTACCCATTTTGTTTCAGCTTCCTGAACTTTATTTTCACCAAAATGTAAATGACCACTTTCAATAATAGGTAATATTTTATCTAATGCAAAGGTTTTAGATACAGCTATGATTTCAGGAGATATTTTTAGTTGTTTTTTAGTAACAATTTCTTTAATTTCATTATTAATTAACTTCAGATTATTTAAAGTAATATGCATAAACACCTACCAAACTTATTTGTTTTTTTAGACCAATATGAACATCATATCTTTAAAAATAATATCACAAATCTTGGAGTTATTTACAGAAATTATAATCAATCTAATAGAAAAAAAGAGTTAGTTAAAATTGTAAATGCATGTAAAAAAAATAGATATAAGTTGTTTGTTTCAAATAATATCAAGCTTGCTATCCAAGTTAAAGCAAATGGACTTTATATTCCTGCTTTTAACAAGTCACAAAATTTTACAAACCATGAAAATAAAAGGTTAATTATTATTGGTTCAGCTCATAACCAGCATGAAATGCATCAAAAAATACAGCAAAAATGTAAACTAATATTTTTATCTCCAATTTTTCATGTCAAAAAAAATAATAATTATTTAAATATTTATAAGTTTAGTTCTTTAGCGAACAGCAGAAAAGTGAATGTCTTACCATTAGGAGGAGTAAATAATAAAAATATTCAAAAACTAAATCTACTTACTAGTATGAAAGGTTTTGGTGGGATTAGTATATTCAAAAAAAAACCGGCCTTTAAAAGGCCGGTTTTCTTAAAGAATAATAATTCTTTTAAATTTTTAGAATGCTAGTGATAGCATTACCAATGTGCTTTCAGCATCATTCGCAGTACCAGAAGTGTATGTTCCGTTGTCCAAGTCATTAAAGGCAACTTTTAAACCAACACCACCCATAGTATACGCAACTTGCATTGATTCAATCGTCGTAGTTGGACGTCCACCACCTGTATTACTGTGTTCGACCATCCCTCTGATTGATTCAAATTCAGCATAAGATACTGACAGATCATCATTTACGTTAAACGCAACACCCCAAGATGTATTTTTATAACCAAATACGTCTGTGGCTTGTTGGTTTTTACCAGTGTACTCTAAAGTACGCTGCCAACCTGCTGAGATTGGTCCAACTACTACTGTAGCTCCAGCAACACCTTCGTTACGATCTTTAATGTCATCGCCACCAAGTGTTGAACTAGGGCTCTCTTGTTCCGTCCAAGAACCGCCGGCAAACATTGTTGTAGAAGCAAATCCCAAGTCTCTAACTGATTTAACTACAACATCTAAACCTTTACCCGTTAAAGCATTGGTAGATCCACCACCGCTTTTGTCAGATACTTGTGATCCATCGTTTCTTCCCGCATATGCGATCTGAAGTGTTGTTCCGCCGAGACTTGGAGTTGTGTAAGCTAAAGTTGTTGAACTTCCAACACCTTTTGCTAAATCAACACCAGAACCTATTCCAGTGTCCCAAGTTTCTTCGAACGCTCTAGGCATATTATCATCATAACCACCAATACCTGCACCACCTGTACCCTGAGTAAGAGCAAACGAACCTAAACTATTAGTCGTTAGCGACATCTCAGAAGACGAGTATGCACTCTTGTCGTTATTATAGACACTTAAAGCTACTTTTTGACCACCATCTAATTCACCAGCACCTGAAAAGGTAAGATTTGACTTCATACCTAACGGGTTACCAGTTGTAGTACCGGACTTTTTAGTCATAGTCATCACGGCACTACCAGCGATAGACATTTCGCCAGCTTTAACTGCTGTAAGAGCTGCTAAAGATCCACACAATGCAGTAAGACTAACTTTTGATATATTATTCATAATTTATAGTCCTTCTGTCTAATTAAAATGCTAATGAAAGCATTATTGTTGTACCTTCGTTATCTCCAGTTACGCCTGTTACGTAAGCTGCATTATCAACTTCAGTTTCAGCAATTTTTAATGTTGCTCCACCCATTGAGTATGCTGCTTGTATTGATTGTGCTTCAACTTCAACACTAGCACCACCATTTAAGTTTCTCTCTGATTTGTGCATTCCATAACTTATTGATAAGTCATCGTTTACACTAAAAGAAACACCGTAAGCGTTATTAGTATAGTCACTTGTTCCTGTACTAGTTACAGAGCTTTTTAAACTTTTGATAGAGTGTTGATACCCTATCGTAGCTCCGCCTACTGCATACGTTGCACCAAGAACTCTTGATGTTTCGTCTCCAGTAACACCAACACCAGCTGTATCAGTTTTGTATTTAGGTATAACTGAATATGCACCAAATACTTTTAAACCATCAGCTAAGCTCGCGTGTTCCACAGCAAGATCCCAACCCATTCCATCAACGTCAGAAGCTGAACCAGTTACCGATTTGTCGGAACTCTTAGATCCATCCGCTTTAGGAGAAATTGAAACGTAAGCTGCCATTCCATCTGGCAACATGTCTGTTGGTACAGTCCACTCAATGTCAGTACCACCACCAACGCCTGAAACAGTTACTAAACCGGCACTAACGCCTGTTCCGTCTGTTTCTTCCCACGCTGTTGGCATCATATCGTCATAACGGTCCATACCTGTTCCGCCACCTTCATCATAAGTAAATGTTCCCATGGCTGGTGTAGCTATAGAAATGTCTGATGAAGAATAAAGATTCTTATCGTTGTGGGCGATGTTCATAGTAACAGTAGAACCATTGTCTAGTTCTCCAGTTCCTGTAAACGTCATCGCAGTTGCCATACCAAGTGGGTTACCAGTATTTCCGTAACCAAGCTTAGTGTACGTCATGTTTGCGCCACCACTTACTGACATTTCACCTGCGTTAACAGCTGAAATAGCAGCTAGAGATCCGCACAATGCAGATGCTCCTATTTTAGTTAATTTATTCATAAAGTACTCCTTATAGTTATTGTTGTTTTTATTCATATGAATGATGTGAAATTAGCACACTGTACGCATTAAAAAACTCTAAAATGATTGCTATACCTATATTTTTAAGATTTGTTGTAAAATTACCACATAACGGTTATTTTGGGCACCAAATATAGCTTTTTATTAAATTTATGCTGTTTTTATTAGTAATTTTTGCTTGAAAGTTTAGTAATAATTGTAATTTATAAATATTATTTTAATGAAATTATTAAATTACATACAAGAGAAAATTTTTCTAATTATAGGCTTTGTTCTCATAGCAATATTCTTCACATCTTGTGGAATTTACAAACCAGTGGACGCAAGAAAAGTTTCACCAAATGCGGATGAAAGAGTTAAAAAAAATCTTGAAGAAGGTCGGGGTTTTACGTTGATGGGTGGCAATAAAGACAAGGGGGGAACAACTTATTCTTTTGCCAGTTCCAATCCAATGTGGAGAGCTACTTTGGAAATTTTAGATTTTATACCATTATCAAATATAGATTATTCTGGAGGAATAATTATAACTGATTGGTATAACGATGGCGGGGTGGGCAATGAAGCCATTAAGATTACCGTTCGTTTTTTAACTACCGAAGTTAGAGCTGACGGAATAAGAATAACTGTACACAAAAAAAAATGTAACTCATCACAGAATTGTAAAATTCAAAAAATAAACTCTGTTTTAGAAAACGAACTTCAAGTTGCCATTCTTCGAAAAGCTGCAATTTTTGAAAGAGATTACGTTAGAAAAAATAAAAAAAAAAGGCCCAAGCTAAGAGATTAAGTATTAAACAATTTAATAGTTAATGAAAATTTAGCTATCTTTAATCGATGGAAAGATACAACATCAAAATCATTGAAAAAAAATGGCAGGAAGTCTGGTCTTCAAAAAAATCTGCTTCAGCTATTCTAAATAAAAATAAAAAAAAATTTTATTGCCTTGAAATGTTCCCATATCCATCTGGCAAAATTCATATGGGACATGTAAGAAATTATACAATTGGAGATGCACTAGCGAGATACAAAAAACTTCAGGGTTTTAATGTTTTGCACCCTATGGGTTGGGATTCATTTGGATTACCAGCTGAAAATGCAGCTCGTGAAAATAATTTGCATCCTAAAGATTGGACTAGAAAAAATATTGAAGCCATGAAAAAACAACTAAAACTCCTTGGTTTATCAATTGATTGGGATAGAGAAATATCTACCTGTGAACCAGAATATTATAAACACCAACAAGAATTTTTTTTAGAATTATTTAAAAAAGATTTAGTTTATAAAAAAGATACTTACGTAAACTGGGACCCAGCCGAGAATACAGTTTTAGCTAATGAGCAAGTGATTGATGGGAAAGGATGGCGTTCAGGAGTAGTTGTTGAAAGAAAAAAACTTTCACAATGGTTTTTTAATATAAAAAAATTTTCGCAAGAATTACTGAGTGAATTAGAAAATTTAAAAAGTTGGCCCAACAAAGTAAAACTCATGCAAAAGAATTGGATTGGAAAATCTTTAGGTTGCGAAATTGATTTTAAATTGGAACCCAGCGATGCATCTATAAAGGTTTTTACAACTCGCCCAGATACAATATTTGGTGCTACTTTTTTAGCCTTATCAGTTGATCACCCTGCATGTAAATTTCTACAAAGTTTACCAGATTTTTTAGAGTTTAAAAAAAAATGTTCTCAGGTTGGTACCACTGAAGAAGCAATTGCAAATGCAGAAAAAATTGGTTTTAAAACTCCAATGGTAGCTCAGCATCCGTTTATAAAAGATAAGCAAATACCAGTTTATGTAGCAAATTTTGTTTTAATGGATTATGGAACTGGAGCAATCTTTGGATGTCCCGCGCATGATCAAAGAGACTTTGATTTTGCAAAAAAATATAAACTACCAATAATTCCTGTAGTTAAGCCAGAAAGAAATGATGATATTAAATTTGATATTGAACATAAAGCTTTTACAGAAGATGGAATAATATTTAATTCAGATTTTTTAAATAATTTGTCTGTCAATCAAGCTATAGAAAAAGCAATTGAAGTAATGACAAAAGAAAAAATTGGAGAGAAAAAAATTACTTTTAGACTTAAGGACTGGGGCGTTTCAAGACAGAGATACTGGGGGTGCCCAATTCCGATAGTCTATAATCAAAAAGGTGAAGCTATACCAGTTGAAAAAAAAGATTTACCAATTTTATTGCCAGAAAATGTTGACTTAAACCTAAAAGGAAACCCTCTAGAAAAACATCCCTCATGGAAATTCACTAAACTTTCTTCTGGCGAAAAAGTTATTAGAGAAACTGATACGCTTGATACTTTTGTAGATTCTTCTTGGTACTTCCTCAGATTTTGCTCTCCTAAATATGAAAAATATGGTTATGATATTGAAGATGTTAAATATTGGATGCCCGTTGATCAATATATTGGTGGCGTAGAGCACGCAATTTTACACTTACTTTATTCGAGATTTTTTATGAGAGCACTAGCTTTCAAGAATAAGGATTTTGATTTTATCGAACCATTTGCAAGCTTATTTACACAAGGTATGGTTTGCCACGAAACTTATAAAAATAAAAATAATAAGTGGTTATATCCAGACCAAATAGAAAAAAATTCTAAAGGACAGTTTATAACTAAAAATGACAAGCAGAATGTAATAGTTGGACCTTCTGAATCAATGTCAAAATCAAAAAAAAATACAGTGGATCCAGAAGACATGATTAATATGTACGGCGCTGACTCTGTTAGATTATTTATGTTGTCGGATAGTCCACCTGAAAGAGATGTGCAATGGTCACAGGAAGGCGTTTCTGCTGCATTTAAATTCGTTCAAAAACTTTGGAAACTAAACAATGAAGTGTTGCAAAAAAAAGAGGCGCCTACAAATTCTGATGATGTTACCTTGCAAACAGCTGTTAACAAGGCAATTTATAATGTTACTAAAAATTTAGATAATTTTCAGTACAATGTTGTTATAGCCAATATTCATGAAATATATCATTTATTTCACCAACATCTTATTGCTAATAAATCCTCTAATAAAACTATGAAAAATGAATGGGAAAAAATAATTATGCTATTAATGCCAATTACTCCACATTTAGCACATGAATGTTCAATAAAATTAAATAAAGAATTCTACTGGCCTAAGTATGATCGTAAATTACTAGAAGAAGAAAATTGTAAAATTGTTATACAAGTAGATGGCAAAAAAAGAGGAATATTAGAAATGCCAATAAATTCAAAAGAAGCATCTATTATAAAAAAATCCAAAGAGATGGATAATGTTTTAAAACATTTAAAAAATGCAGTAATAATAAAGAGTATTTATATTAAAAATAAACTAGTAAACTTTATAATAAAGAAATGAAACTTATCAATTATTTAATTTTATTACTTACTCTGACCATTTTTGCTAACGGATGCAGTGGATATAAACCTATTTTTAATTCCAATAACTTAAATTTTAAAATTTCAAGCTATTCGATAAAAGGAGATAAAACATTAGGAAATCAGCTTTATTCAAAAATGAAAAAAAGCTCAACAACAAATGACAGTCAGGAAGCAAAGAATCTAAGTATTCTTATCAATGTTGCAAAACTTAAAGAGGCAACTGTAAAAAATAGTAGTGGAAAAATTTTAGAATATAAGATTACTTTAAATACCATTTTTGAAGCGAAAAACTATTTAACAGAAAAAATAATTATAAATAATAAGTTTTCATATTCTACAAGTTATAAAATACAAAATAAATATTTTGATACAATTAAATTAGAAAAGAAAACAATTGAAAATTTAATCAATAAAACGCACCAAGAATTACTTATTAAACTATCAGAAATTCAAATGTAAGAAATGATAATAAAAAGTTATGAAGTAAATAAAAAAGCTAAAGACCTACCAAATAATAACTTTTATTTATTGTATGGAGAAAACGTTGGTTTAAAAAAAGATCTTAGAGAATTAATAATTAATACAAAGAATAAAAAAGCAGAATACATCTCATTTTATGAGAATGATATTTTAACTAATGAAGAAAATTTCTATAATTCATTCTACTCAGGCTCTTTATTTAGCAATAAAAAAATAATAACAATAAATGATTGTTCTGATAAAATCACTAAACATGTTGAAAAAATATTTGATAAAAATTTAGAAGATATTTTATTAATTATTTACTCTAATATTTTACCAAAAAAATCTAAACTAAGAAATTTATTTGAAAAAAGTAAAAAAGCCGTATGTATTGCTTGTTATTTAGATAATGAAAGAGATTTACAAAATATTATGGTTAGTGAACTAAAAAAAAATAATATTAATTTATCAAGAGAAATTATTAATCTTGTAGTAGACAAATCTAATAACGATCGAAATAATTTAAAAAACGAAATTGAAAAAATTAAATCCTATTCACATAATAAAACCAAAATAAATTTAGAAGATATCAAATGTTTAATAAATTTTTCAGGAGAATATAAATCTGACTTGTTAGTTAATGAGTGCCTAAGTGGCAATATATCCCAATATAAAAAAATTCTATACGAATTTTATTCAAACACAATAAATCAAATTTATTTGTTAAGAGTGCTAAGTAATAAGGTCCACAGATTACTAAATATCAAGAAAGTAGAAAATGATTTTTCCAACATTGATACTTTATTAAATTCAACTAGACCGCCAATATTTTGGAAGGATAAGGAAATGGTAAAAAAACATTTAAAAATTTGGAAAAAAAGTAGATTAAATGGGGTTATATCAGAAATTAACAATACTGAACTTTTATGTAAAAAATACCCACAGATATCAAAAATGATTTTTTTAAATCTTATTACGAAATTGTGTAGAGAGGCTAATAGTTATTCTTAATTGATTTAATTATTCTGTCTAATTGATCAAGATCATTATATTCAAAAGAGATTGATCCAGAATTATTTTTTTTGTTATTAATAGATACACTTAATCCAGTTTTTTCTTCTAGTGATTTCTGCAAATCTAGAATGTTTGAGTCTTTTTTATGAATTAATTTCAATCTTTGGTTTTTAAATGTTCGTGTCAAAGATTCAGTTTGTCTTACTGAAAGTTGGTTCTGAACTATTTTTTTAGCAATTCTGTATGCATCGTTAATGCCAATTAAAGATCTCGCATGACCAGGTGTTAAATCTCCTTTTTCTAACATCAAAAGAACTTCTTGCGGAAGTGATAATAGTCGCAAAGAATTTGCAATATAACTTCGGCTTTTACCAATAAATCTAGCTAATTTTTCATGATCATATTTAAATTCATCAATCAGCCTCTTATAACCTTGTGACTCCTCAATAGCATTTAGATTTTGTCTTTGTACATTTTCTATAATTGCAATCTCTAAAGATTTAATGTCATCAGCTTTTATAACTACTACTGGCACTTCATGAAGACCTGCATTTTGTGAGGCTAGCCACCTTCTTTCTCCAGCAACAATTTCAAATTTTCCTGTTTCTGATTTGTCTGCTCTAACAATAATAGGTTGTATTACACCTTGTTCTTTTATTGAATTAGTTAATTCTTCTAAATTTTCTTTAGAAAAATTTTTTCTTGGTTGAAATTTATTTCTTACTATATCTTTTATTGCAATTTTATTTGTTTTGATTTCTCTTTCTGGATCTGTATTTTCACCTAATAAAGATGATAAGCCTCTTCCTAGACCTTTCTTAAATCTACTATCCATAATTAAGCAGCACTTTCCATTATACTTTCTTGTTTTAAAAATTCATCAGCAAAACTAGAATAGGACTTGCTCCCCGCACATTGTTTATCATAAATTAGTATTGGTATTCCGTGTGAGGGTGCCTCTGAGAGTCTAACGTTTCTAGGAATTACGGTTTGATAAACTTTTTCGTTAAAGAACTTTCTAGCTTCTTTATCAACTTGTGAAGATAATTTATTTCTTTTATCGTACATGGTTAAAAGAACTCCTCTTATTAGCAATTTAGGGTTTAATTTTACCTTAATTCTGTCAATTGTTTTTATTAATTGACTTAAACCTTCTAAAGCAAAAAATTCTGCCTGCAGAGGTACTATTAGAGAATTTGCAACAACCAATGACATTACAGTAAGCAAACTTAGCGAAGGTGGACAATCTATAAACACGTAATCAAAATCATTTTCTGAACTTTTTATATAATTATCAATTTTATCTTTTAATAAAAAAGCTCTCCTAGTTTCATTTGCAGTTTCAACTTCAAGACCAGACAGGTCTACATTTGATGAAATTAGTTTTAGGTTATTTATTTTAGTATCTTGAATTGTGTGATCAAAATTGGATTTACCATTTAGAACATCATATATTGTTTTCAAATTGCTATTATTTGAAATTCCCAAACCTGTTGTAGCATTTCCTTGAGGATCTAAATCGATAACTAAAACTCTTTTATTTTGAAATGCTAATGCGGTTGCTAAATTGATAACTGTAGTAGTTTTCCCCACACCGCCTTTTTGATTAATGACAGATATTATTTGAGTATTTTTCAAATTTTTTCCTTAACTTTTTTAATTTCAATTATAAACGAATCATTGCTGGTAATACTCATTCTTTGCTTATACTCGATATCCCATTTTTTTGTAGCTAGATCTAATTCCGTCTTTCCAGTTTTACCAAGAAAAACGAAAAATTTTTTCACATTTATTGTTTTATTGTGAATAAGTGCTAAAATTGTTGATAAAGGTTTAAATGCTCTAGCGACTGCGATATCCGCGGTGATTTTATTTTCTTCAAAAATATTCTGACATAACACTTCAACATTTAGATTAAGTTTTTTAATAGCATCTTTTAAAAAAATATTTTTCTTTATACTTTTTTCAATTAAACTAACTTTTAAAGACATTTTTCTATCATTTGCGACTATTGCTAGTACCATCCCAGGAAAGCCAGCTCCACTTCCTAAATCAACTAGAGTTTTATCATTTTTATCAATAAAATCAATGACTTGATAGCTATCCAGAAAATGTCTATTCCATATATCATTAATTGTTGAATTACCTATTAAATTTAGATCTTTATTGGATTTTATTAGTATTTTTTCGTAATCACCAAATATTTTTACTGTTTCACGTGAAACTTTAGAATATCTACTAAAGGTATTAACGTCATCTTTTTTATCCATTTATGCTATTTTTTTTCCAACTTTCCGTTTTTTAACATGAGAAAGCAAAATATAAACGGCCGCTGGCGTAACGCCGTCTATTCTCAACGCTTGTCCTAATGTTTTAGGTTTAATTTGCATAAATTTGCTCTTAACTTCATTAGATAGGCCACTCAACGTTAAATAATCAACATTTTCTGGTATAATTAAATTTTCATCTCTCCTAAAAGCTATAATATCAGCTTTTTGTTTACCCATATAACCTGAATAATGGGCTTCAATTTCAATTTGATCTTCTTCATCTTTTTTGGCTTTGGGTATTTTGCTCCAAATAGATCTTAAATTAGCAAAATTAACTCCTTTTCTAGACAAAATCTCAAATGCAGATCTTTTAACACCATCCTTTGCGATTTTTATGTTAAATTTGCTAGCCTGGCTTGGTGAAATCTTGATACTTTTCAAAATATTATTTAAGTGATTGATTTTATTAATTTTTTTTGTAAAAAGCGAAGATCTATTTTTGTTAACTAAACCAATATTAATGCCTAGTTGGGTTAATCTTATGTCAGCGTTATCTGCTCTAAGACTTAATCTGTATTCAGCACGGGAAGTAAACATACGATAGGGTTCGGCAACACCTTTTGTAACTAAATCATCAATCATTACTCCAATATAGGCTTGGGCACGATCTAAAACTAAGGGCTCTAAATTTTTTATTTCTAAAGCGGCGTTAATTCCAGCCATCAGTCCTTGGGCTGCAGCTTCTTCGTAACCAGTAGTTCCGTTTATTTGCCCCGCAAGATATAAAGATTTTATTTTTTTTGTTTCTAAGGTAAATTTCAGCTCTCGAGGATCAACATAGTCATATTCAATGGCATATCCAGGTCTTATTATACGAGCTTTCTCTAAACCACTGATTTTACTTAGCATTTCAACCTGAACGTCAAATGGTAGTGAGGTAGAAATGCCATTTGGATAAACAGTTTTATCTTTTAAACCCTCGGGTTCTAAAAAAATTTGGTGTTTTGTCTTATCAGAAAACTTTACAATTTTATCTTCAATAGAAGGACAATATCTTGGTCCAACCCCTTTTATACTTCCTGAATACATAGCACTCTTTTTTAAATTCTTTTTAATAATGTCATGAACTTTTTGATTTGTGTAAGTAACGGTACAAGCAATTTGTTCGTTGTATGTTTTTTTAGTTAAAAAAGAAAAGTACTCTGGATCAACATCAGCATCTTGTTTTTCCAAGTCATTATAATTGATTGTTGTTCCATCAATACGTGGAGGTGTTCCTGTTTTTAACCTTCCTAATTTCATTTTAAATTTTTTAAGCTGCTCACTTAAACCGGTAGATGGTTTTTCATTATGACGGCCTGCAGGAGTTCTTTTGTTACCAATATGGATTAGTCCATTTAGGAAAGTTCCGGTCGTTAAAATCATTTTTTTGCAGCTTACTTTTTTGCCCGACTTAGTGTTGAACCCAATAACTTGATTTTTATCAAAAATAAACTCTATTAATGGGTCAGAAAAAACCTTTAAATTACAATAGCTTAGAAGGATTTTTTGCATATATTTCTTGTATAAAGCGCGGTCAGACTGTGTCCTTGGACCTCGCACTGCTGGACCTCTACTTCTATTTAATAATCTAAATTGAATTGCAGATTTATCAGCTACGACGCCCATCACTCCGTCCAAGGCATCAATTTCTTTTACAAGATGTCCTTTCCCCAAACCACCAATTGCTGGATTGCATGACATCTCTCCTATGGTTTCCAATTTATGTGTAAACAAAGCAGTATCGACTCCCATGCGCGCAGAAGCAGCAGCAGCTTCGCAGCCAGCATGTCCGCCTCCTATAACAACTACATCAAATGATACATCATTTTTCATAAGTTGAATTTACAGGTGATAATATAATTTACAAGAATAGAGATAAAATAAGTAAAAAAGTGTTGATTTATCTAGGTTTTAGTTTGATTTTAAATAGTGAAAAAAGTTATTAATTACTTATTAACCGATAC
>Ga0114993_10002910_pt1 | contig 18260 bp, 15 predicted proteins | sample ArcticOcean_MG_C_FD_87042 | JGI IMG/M metagenome (GOLD analysis project Ga0114993, IMG submission 87042) | Marine microbial communities from western Arctic Ocean - ArcticOcean_MG_CB2_150 | ecosystem: Environmental > Aquatic > Marine > Oceanic | place: Arctic Ocean: Canada Basin | collected...
ATGTCAATGACGCCGTTCCCGATTTATGTTGGTTACGACCGGCGCGAAGACATAGCCTTTCATGTCTGTCGCCATTCGCTGAAAAAAACACGTCCGTCGCTCTCGACATCCGGCCCCTTGTTCAGAACGAACTACGCGCCAGAGGCCTGTACACACGCGATGTCGATCCGCTGGCATCCACCGATTTTACGTATACCCGGTTTTTCGTGCCATATCTGGCAGGCTATCGCGGATGGGCGATATTCTGCGACTGCGATTTCCTGTGGCTGTCGGACATCGCGGGCCTGATCGACACGGCCGACGACCGATATGCGGCAATGTGCGTCCATCACGACCACCAACTGACCGAAAAGAGTAAGATGGACGGCCAGAAACAGTCCCTGTATCCGCGCAAAAACTGGTCTTCATTGATACTGTTCAACTGCGGCCATCCGGCCAACCGGATGTTAACACCTGCGCTAGAAAATACCGAGACCGGCAAGTACCTTCATCGTTTAGGCTGGCTCGATGACGAATTGATCGGCGCCTTGCCGGAAACATGGAACTGGCTGGAAGGCTGGAGCGAAATGCCGGAGAATGGCACTCCGTCGGCGATACACTATACTCGCGGCGGACCGTGGTTCGAAGACCGGAAAGACATCGACTATGCCGATCACTGGCTTCGCGAAGAAGGCGAGTACCGCGCGACACAATAGGCTGCGCGCGTGACCCGTCCCCTGATTGGCATCACGCTGGATTCCGAAGAGCCCGGCAGCTATTCAAAATTCCCCTGGTATGCGATCCGCGAAAATTACGCGTTGGCGGTCGCAAATGCCGGCGGCCTGCCGGTGATGCTGCCGCATCAGCTGGACCGGATCGGGGAGTATCTCGATCTTATCTCCGGGCTGGTCGTGACGGGTGGGGCCTTTGACGTGGATCCCACGCTGTTTGGCGCGGAGGTGCGGCACCCGTCGGTCACCATAAAGGCGCACAGAACGGATTTCGAATGGGCGGTCACGAAAGGCGCGCTTGAGCGCGATTTGCCGGTACTTGGCATCTGCGGCGGCCAACAGCTTCTGAATGTGGTGCTCGGCGGCACCCTGATCCAGCATATCCCGGACGAAATCGATGACGCGCTCGCGCACGAACAACCCAACCCGCGCGACGAGGCGGGACACGACGTCGCCGTAATCGAGAACACGCTACTCCACAGCATATCAGGAACCCTGAAGCTGTCGGTAAATTCCGCCCATCATCAGGCCGTAAAGGATGTCGGCGACAATGTAGTGATCAACGCGGTTGCTCCCGACGGGGTTATCGAGGGGGTAGAGGCACCAAATTACGCGTTCTGTCTGGGCGTCCAATGGCATCCGGAATTCTCCATCGATCCGGCTGATTCCCGGATTTTCGATGCCTTCGTCGGCGCGACGGCATTGCACACATGACCGAACCGGCAGGCGAACGGATCGCGAAGCGCCTGTCCCGCGCCGGCGTCTGTTCGCGCCGTGAAGCCGAACGATGGGTTGCCGCCGGCCGTATTTCGATCAACGGCAAGAAAATTTCCGAGCCGGGAACACTGGTGACGGAAGAATCAGATATTCGGGTGGACGGAAAGCCCATCGCCACGCCGCAAGCGACGCGGCTTTGGCGGTACCACAAACCGTCTTCGCTGATCTGCAGTAACGGCGACCCCAGGGGCCGCCCGACAATATTCGAACGATTGCCGGCACATCTTCCCCGGGTCATGACGATTGGCCGGCTCGACTTCGATTCGGAGGGATTATTGCTTCTGACCAATGACGGCGGCATCGCCCGCCGGCTTGAACTGCCCGACACCGGCTGGATCCGGCGCTATCGTGTCCGGATGTTCGGCGCGCCGACCGACAAAGACATCGCGAAGCTGGCAAACGGCATAACGGTCGACGGGGTCAGATACGGTTCCATCGAAGCAAAAATAGACAGCGCGAAAGGGTCTAACGCCTGGGTCACTGTTTCTCTGAGCGAAGGGAAAAACCGAGAAGTACGGCACGTGTTCGAGCATCTCGGTTATCCCATCAACCGCTTGATCCGCACCGCCTACGGCCCGTTTCAGCTTGGCAAACTGGAGCGCGGCGGCGTCGATGAAGTGCCCCGCCGCGTGCTGAAAGACCAACTCGGACTGGAATCCTCCAATGCGCATCGTGGCCGGCAAGCATAGAGGCCGCCCGATCGCGGCGCCGGACAGCCACGACATCCGTCCGACGTCGGACCGGGTTCGCGAAGCAGTGTTTAACATTCTGGAACATCGCGACTGGGGGGCGGGCGGATTGTCTCTCATCTCGAATGCGCGGGTTCTTGATGCCTTTTCGGGCACCGGAGCGCTCGGCCTTGAGGCTCTAAGCCGCGGTGCTGTGCACGTCACATTCATGGATAACAACCGGGCGGCACTCGATCTATGCCGCCGGAACCTTGCCGATCTGAAGGAACTCGCCGCAGCCAATGTCCTGCAGGGCAATTGTATCAAGCCGGTACGGCCTACTTCCGCCTGCGATCTTGTCTTTCTCGACCCACCCTATCATTCGGGTCTCGCCGTAGCCGGAATCGAAGCGCTTCGCCGGGTCGGATGGATTGCACCCGGCGCCATTTGCGTGCTTGAAACCGGCGCGAAAGAAAATCCGGAGATTCCGGACGATTTCACAGTGCTCGATGAACGGAATTACGGCGCCGCCAAAGTGCGGTTTCTCCGCTGCGAAAACACCGTTCCTGCAACAGATCAACGGATATAGGACTGGCCGCCCTGCCAAGCCGACATCCCTGGATATCGCTGCATGCAGAGCGCAAACCGGTAGTTCGTCCGGTATTTTGTCTAGAAGTTAAGATACCCACATGACGACGGAAATTTCACCCGGCAATCCTGACGCATCTCTGCGAAAACCGTTCTGGCGCACCGAACTGGAACAGATGGCGCGACTCGGCGCGCCCATCGTGCTGACGCAGCTTTCCTGGGTCGCGATGCTGACCACCGATACGGCGATGATCGGCCGGCTGGGCCCCGACGCGCTCGCCGGAGCGTCCCTCAGCCTCATGATTTTCTTCCTGACCTGGGTGTTCTGCTTTGGCGTCGTCATGGCAACGGCGGCGCTCGCGTCGCAGGCGTTCGGCGCCCGAAAACCGAGAATGGTGAGGCGCGTAATTCGCCAGGGCTTTTGGGTGACCGTCATTCTGACGGTCCCGGCGACAGGGCTGTTTTACTATACGGCGGAACTGCTCGGCATCCTGTCGCAACCACCCGAAACCCTGCCCTATGCGAACGCCTATATGAGCACATTGATGTGGAGCCTCGCGCCCAGTATCGGGTTTGCAGTCGTCCGGAATTTCGTCTCAGCGCTCAACCGACCGTCGCCGGCGCTATGGGTAATGCTGGCCGGGGTGCCGCTGAATGCGTTGCTCGACTACGCGTTGATTTTTGGAAATTTTGGACTTCCCCGGATGGAACTGGTCGGCGCCGGAATCGCCACATCGATTATCAACTGGCTGATGTTCGCGCTGCTACTGTCGATTGCCGTGTTCCAAAAGCCATTTTCGCGATACGCCATTCTCGGCCGGTTCTGGCGGCCGGACTGGTTTCAGTTCCGCCAGATATTCTGTATCGGCCTGCCTATCGCGGGAATGAGCCTACTGGAAGCAGGATTCTTTTTCAGTTCAATCTTTATCGTGGGTCAGTTCGGAGCACAGGCGATTGCGGCAACGATGATCGCCCTGCAAATGCCTCATATAACTTTTATGGTACCGATGGGTCTCGGCCAGGCGGCAACGGTTCGGGTCGGCCATGCGGTGGGCCGACGCGATACGATAGGCGCCTATCGGGCTGGCTGGACGGCGCTCGCAATCGGGCTCGCCTTCATGTCGGTGATGACTGCGATCGTGCTGTCGATACCGGAGACATTCGCCGCGATTTATCCGGACGGCAGTCATCCCGACAGCGGCGCGGTGCTCGCGCTGGCAGCTTCCTATCTGCTTTACGCCGCGTTCTTTCAGGCGGCGGACGGCATACAGGCTGTCGCCGCCGGAGCGTTGCGCGGTCTTAACGATACCGCGTGGCCGATGGCAATCGCGGCATTCAGCTACTGGGGAATTGGCCTCACCAGCGGTCTTGCCCTGGCGTTTTGGGCCGGCCTCGAGGCGGCGGGGCTTTGGGCGGGGTTCGTTTTGGGGTTGAGCAGCGCCGCGATACTGCTGACCTGGCGGTTTCGCCAATTGCAAAAACGCGGCTACATGCCGCCGGTTGAAGAGCGTGACAGGGTCGCTGCTTAATCCTCAGCGCCGCCCGAACAACTTTTCGATATCGGCGAGGTTCAGTTCAACATAGGTCGGCCGGCCGTGATTGCATTGCCCGGAATGGGGCGTCACCTCCATTTCGCGCAGAAGGGCGTTCATTTCGTCGGGCGTCAACCGCCGCCCCGCCCGTACGCTGCCATGACAGGCCATGGTCGAGCAGACGTCTTCCAACCGCTCCTTTAGCGCCAGTCCGGCACCGAATTCTTCCAGATCGTCCGCGAGATCGCGCAAAAGTCCGGTCACGTCGGATTGTCCGAGCAATGCGGGCACTTCCCGCACAACCACGGCGCCGGGGCCAAATTTTTCGATCACGAGGCCGAGTTCCCCGAACTCCGCGACCCGCGCGCACAGTCTTTCTACGGCGGCCTCTTCCATCTCGACAACCTCGGGTATGAGCAATCCCTGCCGTTTCGCGCCGCCATTGGCGAGGGCGGCCTTCATGCGTTCGTAGACCAGTCGCTCATGCGCTGCGTGCTGATCGACGATGACCATGCCGGTTTCGGTTTGCGCAACGATATAGGTCCCATGAACCTGGGCCCGGGCCGCGCCGAGCGGAAAGGAAACGGCCGCGTGTCCGCCGGGCGTTTCTATCTCGTCAATTGCCGCGCGTGCCGACGGGGTGTCGAAACTATCCAGCACACGGGTTGACGAGGGCGCCTGATAGGCTGCGGCGATCTCTGCCAACTCACGTGGCACCGTGGAAGACTGGCGCCAGGACGCAGCCCCCGCTCCGCCCGGCTGGAACGCTTCCAGCGCCGCCGCAGCAACTGTTGTCGATGCCCGGTGCCCAGCCGCCTCCAGCGCATGTCTTAACCCGCCGACAATAAGCCCCCGGACAAGTCCGGCGTCTCGGAACCTGACTTCGGCCTTAGCCGGATGAACGTTTACATCGACCGTCTCCGGCGGAACGTCGAGAAACAACGCAACCATAGGGTGCCGGTTCCGGGCGAGAAAATCCTGATACGCACCGCGCACCGCCCCGACGAGGAGGCGATCCTGGACCGGGCGGCCGTTCACAAAAAGATACTGAGCCCGGGCATTGCCCCGATTGAGGGTCGGCACGCCGGCAAACCCGCTGAGCCGCAATCCCTGACGTTCGGCCGTAACGGAGACGGCGTTATCGGCGAAATCTCGGCCCATCACCGCCGCGAGACGATCAAGACGCGCCGTGAGCAGCTCGCCCTGCGCCGAACCATAGCGGAACCGTACACGGTCCTCATCGGAGAGCGAAAACGCAATTTCAGGATGCGCCATCGCCAGCCGCTTTATCGCATCTGCTGCATGATCAACCTCGGTACGAGACGCTTTCAAAAACTTTAGCCGCGCCGGTGTCGCGTAGAACAGGTCGCGGACCTCGACACGCGTGCCCGCTCCGAGCGCAGCAGGCTTCGGTATTCCTTTTCGCCCGCCATCGATCTCGATCGCATAAGCGTCGGACGCCCCGGTTGCACGGCTGGTGATGCACAGCCGCGCAACAGCACCAATCGATGGAAGCGCTTCGCCGCGAAACCCGAGCGTCTTGATATCGACCAGGTCGTCATCCGGCAATTTCGACGTTGCGTGACGTTCAACTGCGAGCGCCAACTCATCGGCCGACATACCGCAGCCATCGTCAGCGACCGAAATCAGGACGCGTCCACCGTCTTCAAGCACGACATCGATATGTTGCGCTCCCGCATCGATGGCGTTTTCAACGAGTTCCTTTACGGCCGCAGCAGGGCGTTCGATCACTTCACCGGCGGCAATCCGGTTGACGAGTGTTTCGGGCAACAGACGCAGCATCATCACGGCCCGCCTTTAGCCAGATATTCGCGCGTCAGAATTTTACCTTCCTCAACCGCGGGCTGATCGAACGCATTCACACCGATGAGGTCGGCGGTAATTATCGTCTCCAGCATGAAATGCATCATCAAAGCACCCATTGACGTCTCATCGATCACAGGCACATTGAAAACCCGGGTCGGACGTCCATTGTTTGCCAGCGCTTCGGCGGTCGCGCGGCCTTCCGCAGCCAGCAAATCGCCCATGGTTCTGTCGGCGAGATAAGACAGTCCGGCGATTCTGGCAATATCTGCAGGAACGGCGGTCCCCTGCCCTGCTGTTTCGGAAAGGATCAGGGAAAACATCTTGTCGGCCGGACCATCAAGGTAAAGCTGCAACTGACTGTGCTGGTCGACCGTGCCGAGCGCCCGCACCGGTGTCGTGCCGCCGCCCTGTTTTCCAAGGCTTTCAGCCCAAAGCTGACTGAACCACGACCCCAAATCGGCAAGACGGTCGCAATACGGCATCAGAATTGTGAGCCCGATTCCGGCATTCTGGCTCAGACCGATCGAGACTGCGGCGCCGGCAGCCGGCGGCACATCCGCCGCCGCAGCGCCCGACAACACCGTTTCAAGTACCGTCGCGGCTCCTTCGCGAAGTCGTTCTATATCGAGGCCCGCAATCGCCGCCGGCAACAGGCCGGTAACCGATAGGACCGAATATCTGCCGCCGATGTCAGGATCGTGGTCGAGCGTCACACATCCGAGACGTCGTGCGATTTTCGTCAGAGGGGTGTCGGCAGCTTCAGTCACCACCGCGACATGGTCGGCGATCCGCTCTGCCGTAACGTTTTCGCGCAGCGCCTCCAACAGCACGCCGAACTGAACGAGGGTTTCAGCAGTCGATCCGGATTTGGAAATCGCAATTATGCCGGTCCGGATCCAGGTCAGGCCGTCTTTCAGCGCGTCGAATGTGTGGGGATCCACATTGTCCATAAAATGAATTCGGGGGGCGCCGGGCCGCAAGCCAAACGGGCCTCCCGCCAGAGAACAAAGCGTCTGGCCGCCAAGCGACGATCCGCCCGTCCCGAGCACAACAACATCATCAAACGATGTCCGAAACCGGTCGGCCACAGCGCGAAGCGGCCCGATATCGCCGCGCCGGTCGGGCAAATCCAGGAGCGCCATCGTTTTCCCGGCCCGGGCATCCCGAAGCCTCCGCAATGCCTTGTCGGACAGCCCGAGATAATGATCGAATGCAGCCGGATCGAGCCCGCCATCGCCGATCTCGCCAGCAAAGCAGTCCGTCAGGTCCTGAGTGTAAGGTATGTTCATGAGTGCAGATCCGCGCTTACTTTAAGTCATGACAGCGAATCAGGAAAAGGCCGTCTGCGCCATCACACCGAAGGCTGTGGATAACTCGCGCTGCTTTCCGGCGGCGTATAGCATCGAAAACGATCAGCCCTGTTACGGCCAGCGACCATATCGCCGGCGCCGATATTTATATCGCCGCGGTCCCGACGCTTGATCGTCAGGGAGTCTCCTTAATACCCTTCGGATCGCCAACGACAACGACCGTCAGATCGTCGGCACGAAACAGGCGGCGTGCAACCCGATTCACCTGCTCCAGCGTAATCGAATTGATAAGCGACGGCCGCTTCTCGATATAATCCATGCCGAGATAGGATCTCTGAATACCGACCAGCATGTTCGCGATTCCCCCGCTGGAACCGAAGCGCAGTGGAAACGATCCATTCAGATAGGTTTTCGCATTTTCGAGTTCGTGCGCGGTGATTCCTTTATCCGCGAGTTTTTTCCATTCTGCCCGAATGACGGCAAGGGATTCGCCAGCGCGCCCGTTTTGTGTCGCCACACCCCCCGCAAGCAACGCGGAATGCTCCATCGGATTGAGATAAGCATAGACCGAATAGGCAAGGCCGCGCTTCTCGCGAATCTCCTCGTACAAACGCGAACTTAGTCCGCCGCCGCCAAACACTCGCGTCACGAGTAGCGCCGCGTACCAATCAGGATCGTCACGTTTGATCCCCGCGTGACCAAGAAGGATGACGCTTTGCGGAATCTGTTTCCGCACAATAAGCGTCTTGCCGTTTCCGGCCGGCTTAATGTCCGGTATTTCGACTGTCTTTCCCCTCGCAGGAAGGTTTCCAAACACGGTATCGAGATGGGTTTTGAGTTCGGTTTCGGTGATATCGCCGACGACGCCAATAATCAGCCGATTCCGGCTAAATCGGTGGCGGACGAATGAATGCAGATCAGGTGCGGAAATATTTGAAACCGTCGGTTCGGTGCCGGCGGACGGTTTGGAATAGGGGTGTCCCGGAAAAACAGTCTTCGACCAGAGCCTTCCCGAAATCCGCCGCGGGTTTTCTGCCTGCTGACGCAGAGAGGCGATGATTTGAGAGCGAATGCGCTTCACCGGCTGTGCATCGAAACGGGGGTTGTTAAGGGCCTGTTTCAGAAGATCGAAGGCCTTTCCCCGTTCTGCAGACAGGGTTCGCAGCTGCCCCGAAAATGTATCGCGACCGGCACTGAACGACAGTTGAGCTGCAATCTCTTCCACGGCCCGCTGGAAATCCTGCGACTTCATCTCGCCGGCGCCTTCGTCCAAAAGCGACGACGTCATTTCGGCCAGGCCTTCCTTGCCATCAGGGTCGGTCGCAGAACCTGCATTGCGAAACGCAAAACTCACCGCGATCAGCGGGACGGATTTGTCAGGCACGAACCAGGCAACGATGCCTTTGTCCGAAACGACTTTGTGGATTTCCGTCGCCTGCGCCGAGAACGCGAATATAAGGACTGAAAGGGCAACGATGACCCGGGAGTAATTCCGTCCGCCGTTCATTTCGCTGCCTCCGGCAGAAGAATACTGGTGACGGAGCTTTCAACAATCAGCACCGCCTTTGCCGCCGCCATTACCTGTTCGGGCGTTACCGCCGATATTCGTTCCGGCCAGGCTTCGACATCTTCGATGGTTTGTCCTTGCGTGAAGGCCTGTCCAATGGCGTTTGGCCCTGCGCGAATGCCGTCACGCGCATATATCGCCTGTGCGGAAATTAATTTTTTCGCCCGGTCGATATCGGCCGGCTGGAAACCCTCCTTGATTGCCGCAGCCAATTCCTCGACCATCGCATTTTCCAGCACCTGAATATCGCCGCCGGCTTTCGGGCTTACATAAACTCCGAATTCTCCGTAATCGAGGCCATCGCCGCTGTACCAGGCGCCGGCACTCGATGCGATGCCGCGTTCGACCACCAGTTTTCGGTAAAGCAGACTTGTCGAACCGCCACCGAGCACTTGGGCGAGCACCTCAAGTGGGTAAACGTGGCGCTTTTCACCTGCGGCATAACTCGGCGCAAGATAGGTCCGTGACCAGGACGGCAGGCGGACACGCACGTTCTTCAAAACCACGCGTCGCGCCGCACGGTGTGGGGGTTCCTTGGGCCGGACTCTGGCTGGAACGACCCTGCTGGGGATCGGGCCATAATATTTCTCGGCAAGCATTCTGACGTTCTCTACCGACACATCACCGGCGATAATCAGCATCGCGTTGTTCGGCGCATAGTGCTTCCGATAAAACGCAAGCGCGTTTTCCGTCGTCAGCTTTTTGATTTCGCTCATCCAGCCGATGACGGGTCGGCCATAGGGATGATTGAGATACAAGGCCCGGCGCACCTGCTCGCGCAACTGGGCTGCGGGACTGTTGTCGGTGCGCGACCGGCGTTCTTCAAGAACGACATCTCGTTCCGGCAGCACAACTTCATCGGTCAGAACAAGATTGTGCATCCGGTCGGCTTCCAGCCGCATAATGGTTTCGAGCTCATGCGCAGCGGCACGCTGAAAATAGGCAGTGAAGTCGTAGCTGGTAAAAGCATTGTCGCGCCCGCCGATCCGAGAAATGGTCCGCGAGAATTCGCCGGGCTTGATTGTCTTCGTTCCCTTGAACAGTAAATGTTCGAGAAAATGAGCCAAACCGGACTCTCCGGCTTCCTCGTCGGCCGCCCCAACCCTGTACCACAGCATCTGCATTGCGATCGGCGCGCGATGGTTTTCGATCACAACGACCTTAAGGCCGTTATCAAGCGAAAACGACTGCGGCGAAAACACCGCGGCCTGAACGGTTGTAAACAAAAATGGGCTGTAGGCGAAAAAGGCCATTCCCGTCGCGCAAAGCCGTCTTAACAAATTCGACAATTCAAACCCCCGACGTCAAGTGGCGGCGATCACGCCGAGCTATGCTGTCCGAAACCAATTTCCGATGACATTTGGATACACGCGGGAACGATGCAAGTCCCGTCTCGATCACTTTCAGGTTAGCTAAAAAATACCTTCAAGCCAGCCCTTGGGCTTGCGGACGATTTGCGGTGTACGGCCTTTTGTCGGCGCATCGCCGAGTCCCGCATTTTCCCGTAGCCGTTTCTGCTCGGCCGCCGCATCGACAACCGCACCGGGTGGCGGTTTGTCTAGCCAGAAAATCAGGCTGTCTGCGAAGCTGTCATCTTCTGTCGCAAGGATGGACGATTCACGGTTGATCGCCCGGCGTATTTGCGGATCGGGATTTGTTGCACCGGCTTTTGCCAGCAGAGCGGTTTCACCCTTTGAAGGATCCACGCTCGCCTGACGCTTGGCTGACGATCCGGAGCTCTTGACCAGAAGGTCTCTCGCGGATTCCTTGACGGATGCTTCCTGCGGCCGTTCCACATCGGGCCGCGGCGGACGTAATCCGTAATCAGGCGGCATGCTCAACGGCGCCCGGGTCACCACTGCGAATTCGTCCGGCGACTGCTTGCCGATGCCGATTGCGTCGCGGGCACCATCGCATGCGGACAATGTTAAAAGCGCTACTATCGCCAGCAGAACATATCGGATCGAGCCGCTAAAGCGTGTCATTTTCTATATCCAATGTGACCGGACTCACCCCGTTAATCTATGATCGCGCCGCTTAGCAATCAAGCCATCAAACAATAACATGACGACACCCACCGAGATCGCCATATCTCCGACGTTGAATGACGGCCAGTGATAGCCATAGGCATGAAAATCCAGAAAATCGGCCACCGCGCCGTAAACGGCACGGTCAATCACATTGCCGAGAGCCCCGCCGATCACCATACCGAGCGCTGCCGAAAGCCAACGCGATCGCGATTTCAGCAGCCAGACACCCAGGACAATTGAGATAATTATCGCCATTCCGCCGAGCGCTAGCTGGGTCCAGGGGGATTGTGTACTGAAAAGGCCGAAACTGGCGCCCTTGTTCCAGACCATGACGATATTGAAGAACGGCGTCACGTCGATAACCCGCGGCGGCGACATGACACCTTCGACGATCCAGAACTTGGTCGCCTGATCGAGAACGATGGCGCCGGCCGCTATGGAAGATCCTAGTCGAATCAAAGCTTGCGGCTCACTCCGCCGCAGCGGCGACGTGTGCGACGGCATCGGCACACCGGTTGCAGATATCCGGATTTTCGCTTTCGGGCCGGACTTCTGAAAGTACCTGCCAGCACCTCTCACATTTGCCGCCGTCTGCAGGACCGGGAACCACGGCAACACCGGGCACATCATCAATCATAAATGCCGAAACGGGAGCCGCGTCCCTGTCGACTGCGATTTGTGACGTGATCGAAACCTCGGCAAGATCGACCCCGTCCAGCAGGTCGGCATAATCGTCGTTCAGGTAAACCGTCGGGCTGGCCTGAAGACTGGACCCGATACGTTTCTGGGCTCGCTCTATTTCCAACGCCCCGGTCACCACCCTTCGGATACGCCGAATTTTGGCCCATTTCGCCGCGAGTATGTCGTTTTTCCAATCCGACGGTACGTCCGGATAAGTTCGGAGATGGATGCTTTCCGCCGCACCCGGGTTGCGGGCCAGCCACGCCTCTTCCGCCGTGAAGCAGATAATCGGCGCCAGCCATGAGGTCAGGCAGGAGAACAGCTCGTCGAGAACCGTTCGCGCGGCGCGGCGGCGAATCGAATCCGCCCGGTCGCAATAAAGTGCATCCTTGCGAACGTCGAAATAAAACGACGACAGATCAACCGCGCAAAAATTATGAAGTGCCGTGAACATATCGTGAAAATCGAAACTGGCGGCGCGCACGCGCACCAGCGCATCTATTTCCGTCAACCGATGAAGAACCCAACATTCCAGCTCCGGCATTTCGGACACCGGCAATCGTTCACTTTCTTCAAACCCGTCCAGATTACCGAGAATAAAGCGCAGCGTATTGCGCAGCCGCCGATAGGCGTCGGCCTGATGCTTGATGATTTCCGGGCCGATCTTCAAATCCTCGGAATAATCGGACGCGACGACCCAGATGCGCAGAATATCAGCGCCATACTGTTTAATTATTTCCTGCGGCGACGTGACATTGCCCTGGGATTTGGACATTTTCTGCTTGTCCTCAGCAAGGACGAAGCCATGTGTGAGAACGGCGTCATAGGGCGCCCGGCCGCGCGTCCCGCAGGATTCGAGCAGACTTGAATGGAACCATCCCCGGTGCTGGTCAGAACCTTCCAGGTAGAGCGACGCTGGCCATTGCAGATCATCGCGACCCTCAAGCACGAAGCTGTGGGTTGAGCCGGAATCGAACCAGACGTCGAGAACGTCCAGCACTTGTTCGTAATCGTCGGCGTTATGCTCGTCACCGAGAAACCGTGCTGGATCCGACGCGAACCAGGCATCCGCGCCCTCTTTGGCGAAGGCGGTGGAGATGCGCTCCTGAACTGCAGAATCCCGCAGCAGCTCGCCCGTTTTCTTGTTCACGAATACCGTGATCGGCACGCCCCAGGCGCGTTGACGCGATACGACCCAATCGGGGCGGCCTTCGATCATGCCATGAAGACGCGTGCGGCCGGTGGCTGGGTAAAACCCGGTCGCGTCGATAGCGTTGAGCGCTTCCTGTCGCAATGTCTCGCCCGTTTCGGCAAACGGTTTGTCCATGGCAATGAACCATTGCGGCGTATTGCGAAAGATCAACGGCTTTTTCGAACGCCAGGAATGAGGGTATTGATGCTTGACGCGGCCGCGCGCTATCAGCGCGTTGGCAGCGACGAGCGCGTCAATGATGGCCTGATTGGCGTCGCCTTTCTTGCCCTTGTCAGTAATGACGGACTTTCCCTGAAAGCCCGGCACATCGTCCGTATAGAATCCGTCCGCATCCACCGTGTAGGGTATGCCAGTATCGATCCCGCGCCCTGCCAGATTTAGGCCGTTGGCAATCCAGATGTCGTAATCGTCACGGCCATGGCCCGGCGCGGTGTGGACGAAACCGGTGCCTGCCTCGTCTGTAACATGCGCGCCGTCGAGCAGCGGTATATCGAAATCGTACCCCATGGCGGCAAGCGGATGGGCGCAACAATTCTGCGCAAGCGTTTCCGCCGGTACATCGCTCAGCCGGCTCCACGAATTTGCCCGTGCGGACTTCATCACGTCTTCGACTAGCGAATCGGCGAGGATCAGCCTGTCGCCGGTTTTCGCCCAGTTTTCTTCGGGTGCGTCCGTGATTTCATAAAGCCCGTAGGAAATTCTGGAAGAATAGGAAATCGCCCGATTGCCGGGAATAGTCCACGGCGTGGTGGTCCAGATGACAACCGAAGCGCCCGAAAGTTGCTCCGCCGCCCCCAGGTCGATTGAATTTGCCGATCTCACCGGAAATTTCGCCCAGATCGTGTCGGATTCATGATCGTGATATTCGACCTCGGCCTCCGCGAGCGCGGTTTTTTCAACCACCGACCACATGACGGGCTTTGAGCCCCGGTAAAGCAAACCGTTATCGACGAACTTCATCAACTCGCGTGCGATTTGCGCCTCGGCGGCGTAGTTCATCGTCGTGTAGGGATTTTCCCAGTCACCGATAACACCGAGCCGCTGGAACTCCTCGCGCTGGACACCGATCCAGTGCTCTGCGAATTCGCGGCACTCGCGACGGAACTCGACGATCGGCACTTCGTCCTTGTCGCGGCCTTCGGCACGGTATTTTTCCTCGATCTTCCACTCGATCGGCAAGCCATGACAATCCCAGCCCGGCACATAATTAGCGTCTTTGCCCATCATTTGCTGGGACCGGTTGATCACATCCTTCAGGATTTTGTTCAGGGCATGACCGATATGGAGGTTGCCATTCGCGTAAGGCGGGCCGTCATGCAGAATGAATTTCTCGCGCCCGACGGAAGCTTCGCGCTGCCGCTTGTACAGGTTCATTTCTTCCCAGCGCGCAAGGATCTCCGGTTCGCGCTCCGGCAATTTTCCGCGCATCTCGAACTCGGTCTTCGGCAGGAAGACGGTGGATTTGTAATCGGTCGACATGGTTCGTTCTTGTCCTGAACGGCGCGTTATTCTGGCGCGCGTCTGAAATCGTCCGGGCCGATACTTTCCAGCAGCGCCCGGGCATCATGGGAATCGAGCGCGATCTGCTCACGCAGCTGTGCGATCCCGTCGAACTTCTTCTCGGGGCGGATATACTCGACCAGCGCGACCCGAAGCAACTTGTCATAAATATCATCGGTGAAATCGAAGATGTAGACTTCACAATTTACATCGTTTTTATCGAATGTCGGCCGGCGCCCTATATTGGCACATCCCATATGCCAAGTCGTCACGCCGGCTTCTTCGATGCCGGCCCAGACCGCATAAACACCGAGCGCCGGTTCGACATAGTCGTCAAGGGCGATATTGGCCGTCGGAAACCCGATCTGACGGCCGCGCTGGTCGCCTTTGATCACACGACCTTCCACTTCCCACGGACGACCCAGCAGACGCGCGGCCCCGAGGGGATTCCCGTCGGTCAGACAATTCCGGATGTTGGTCGAAGAATAAATCGTCTCGCTTGCATCCTTGACGGGTTCGATCGCGGACAGACCGAAACCATCCTGCTCGGCACGCGCCCGGAGATAATCAACATCGCCGCCGCGGCCGGCGCCAAATACGAAATCGTATCCGACGGTCACATGCTGAGCTTTAAACCCGCCGAAAATAAACGTGTCGACAAACTGCTGGTGGGTCAGCTGCGACGTCTCTGTATCGAAATGGACAACAAGCAGTTGTTCGACCCCGATTGCCTTGAACCGCCTTACCTTGCTGCGTAAGGGGGTAAGCTGGAACGGCGGTTCTTCGGGGCGGAAATACCGCCGTGGGTGCGGATCGAACGTTATGACCGACATCGCCGATCCGTGCTTTTGCGCATGCGCAGCCGCCTCGTCGATCACCGCCTGGTGGCCAAGATGGACGCCATCGAAATTACCGATGGCGACAGAGGATTCACGGACAAAATCCGGCAGCCCCGCGACGTGTCTGAATATGCGCATTGCGGCAGTCTTGGTAACTTCCGCAAGGGGTCAAGTCAAACCATTCCCCGCCCTACCGGACGGTAAACGGTCTGATCAATCCTTCCTGTGGCGGCTCGGGACCCACAGTGTAGCGAAGCCGTCGATCACGACTTTCTCGCCAATCGAACAAACAAGGTCACAAATGACGTTATTAGTATCTAATTCTACGTCTTTGATCGTCACCCGCGTCTGCACCGTATCGCCGATGCGAACAGGTGCCCGGAAGTTCAGGGTCTGGTTCAGATAGGCGCTTCCAGGACCTGGCAGTTTGGTTCCCAGCACGGCCGAAATATAACCGCCGGTCAGCATTCCGTGCGCTATACGCCCCTTGAAGATGGTCTGTTTGGCAAAATCTTCGTTCACGTGAAGCGGGTTGTCATCGCCGGAAATTTGGGAATATTGGACAATATCCGTTTCGGTGACGGTCCGGACATACACAGCCGTCATATCGGGCTTCAATTCGTCGATAAAATAGCCATGCAGTTCTTCCATCGGGGCGATGATGGCGGCAGGAGACACTTGCTGATCCATGCGTTTTTCCAATTGTTGGGCACCGGCAAGGAGATAAATTTTTGCGGCGCAGTATTTAATGGTGCGGTGCAATATATCGCCGGATCGGAATTACGGCAAGAGAATCCCCATAAAAAATCGCCGCGGGGAGCCCCGCGTTTATATCGCATTAACCGGAAATACGTAGAATCCTCGTCATGCGCACCGCCTTCAACATTCAGCAGAAAATTCCAAAAGTTCGCGAATATGCCGAAATAACGCTGACCGACGGCACGGTCATGAATGGATATGTCTTTGTTGATGCAACCGCGCGAATCCAGGAACTGCTGAACGGCAACGACCCATTCATGCCGTTTATCGACAGCACCGAAACAGTGCACCTCATCAACAAAGGTGCAATTGTAAGAATTCAGCCTTTCGATTAATACCCTGTATTATTCGTTCGTTAAGTAATTGCCCGCTAGGATCGGGGTTTGCAGCCTTGCGGCGAGGCTATTGAACGAATGCACTACCCAGAAACATCTGAAGCGGCATCGAAGTTCGTATTGTTAGCTCTTAAACGCACGAAAGAGCTGGGAATTTCCGCAAATCCCATACATTCCACCGTCTGGTATGAATATTTCGCCGGCAAGAACAGGAATCTGAACAGCTCCGTCGACGCGCTGATGTCTATCGACGGCAAGCTCGATGAAGGATCGTGCACCGACTTGTATGACCGTTTCATCATCGCGGGCGCGAATTCGGCCCGCGACAAGGAGTGGTCCGACCGGATCGAGGCGGTGACCGAACGACCCGTTGATGTCCTGACCGCCACCGGCTCGGAAGCCGAAGAATACGGCGCAGCCCTGAAGACATTCTCGGGTGGAATACAGAATGCCGAAAACGTCGAACAAATCCGGGGACTCGTCGTCGACATAATTGAAGAAACCAATTCCATGGATACGCACTCCAGGGAATTGCAGCGCCGCGTAAACGATTCAACCACTGAGATAAACGACCTCCGCAAAGCGTTGGAAGATTCCCGGAGGGATGCCCTGACCGACGGCCTCACAGGCGTCGCCAATCGTAAATGTTTTGGTCAGGAGCTCCGCGCTGCCACCGAAGACTCCCGCGCAAGCGGCGAGCCGCTCTCCCTTATCCTTGCAGACCTCGATCACTTCAAAAATTTCAATGACACCCACGGACACCAGTTTGGCGATCAGGTATTGCGGCTGGTCGGACTCACGCTTCACGATTCCGTCAAGGGCAAGGGTACCGCCGCCAGATATGGGGGCGAGGAATTCGCGATCATTCTCCCTGAAACCTCCGGCGGCGGCGCGACCGCCGTTGCCGAGAATATTCGCAAAACCGTCGCATCAAAGCGTCTGGTCAAGGAAGGATCGGACGAAGCGTTAGGCGCCGTAACGTTGTCGTTGGGGGTAACGTCCTATCATTCGGGCGAAAAAATCTCGAACTTTATCGAACGCGCGGATAAGGCGCTCTACATAGCCAAGAAACTCGGCCGCAACAGGGTGATTTGCGAAGACAAGCAATCTCCGGTCGCCGCAGTTCAGGCCTAATCCGCGTTCCGCTTGCCGCGAGGCCATACGGAACGGCATACTCTTATGCATGATTGTATTATTCACCGATTTCGGCGAGGTCGGCCCCTATGTAGGCCAGGTTAAAGCCGTTCTCGAACGGGACACGCCTGGCATTCCGGTTATAGATTTGTTGCACGATGCGCCGATGTTTCAGGCCCGCGCCTCGTCTTACCTGCTCGCCGCTCTGATCGATGTATTTCCGGCGGATGTCGTCTTTCTGTGCGTCGTCGATCCCGGGGTCGGGGGCGGCCGGGCGCCGGCTATCGTTAAGGCTAACGGACGGCGGTTTGTCGGGCCGGACAATGGCCTGTTCGAAATTGTCATGCGGCGCGCAAACGAAAGATCGTTCCGGCGGATTACATGGGTGCCTGAAGGACTGTCGGCAAGCTTCCACGGACGCGACCTGTTCGCGCCGGTTGCCGCAATGCTTGCGCGGGGCGAAGACGTTCCCTCCGAGGAGCGACCGGAACAGGAGGCGCGGCGACCCCATTGGCCGGATGAGCTCGAAGAAGTCATTTATCTCGACAATTTCGGCAACGCGATGACCGGCGTCCGTGCGAAAAACGTGCCGGTAAAGGCCGATATGATCGTGAACGGCCATCGCTTGAAACGCGCACGAACTTTTTCAGATCTACCTGAAGGTGGCTCGTTCTGGTACGAGAATTCTTCCGGTCTGGTCGAATTCGCCGTTAATCAGGGAGACGCCAAGACCACGCTCGGCATCAATGTCGGCAGCAAATTTTCCGTCGACACCGGCAGCACCTCGTCG
>Ga0114993_10002922_pt1 | contig 18219 bp, 17 predicted proteins | sample ArcticOcean_MG_C_FD_87042 | JGI IMG/M metagenome (GOLD analysis project Ga0114993, IMG submission 87042) | Marine microbial communities from western Arctic Ocean - ArcticOcean_MG_CB2_150 | ecosystem: Environmental > Aquatic > Marine > Oceanic | place: Arctic Ocean: Canada Basin | collected...
GAATCGCGGTGGATCGAGCCGTATACTCAGGCTTCGTGCTTTTTTCGGGGAGTGGCGCAGCTTGGTAGCGCGCTTCGTTCGGGACGAAGAGGCCCCGGGTTCAAATCCCGGCTCCCCGACCATGAGCACTTACAGGTGAATTTGAAAGGCCTGGCCAAATTGGCCGGGCCTTTTTCTGTGTCTTTTGCGAACGCCAACGCCTCTGACGTGTAACATCCCTATACCGGTCAGCTCTGGACAGCGGATTCCAGGGTACGTTCAGATCAGTATGATTCCGTAGAATTCGACCGCTGACACCCACGCAAAGTGAGGCTCCTGATGTTCGGCCTTCGACGTACTCCTGCCCCCGTCCCGGCTCCTGAAGACTGTTTGCCGGGTCGGGCTGATGCAATCCCGACTTCTGACGTTCATTTTGTGAACGGTTGGCCGATTCATGGGCCGTTCCCGGCCAACATGGACACGATCGTGTTCGGGATGGGCTGTTTCTGGGGGGCCGAGCGGTTGTTCTGGCAGGTTCCTGGTGTTTTGACGACGGCAGCCGTGTACGCCGGCGGCACGACGCCCAACCCGACTTATCAGGAGACCTGCACGTCGATGACCGGACACACGGAGGCCGTGCTTGTGGTGTTCGACCCTGATGAGGTTGATCTGCAAGCGCTGTTCAAGGTGTTCTGGGAGAACCATGACCCAACTCAGTACATGGGCCAGGGAAACGACATCGGCAGCCAATATCGGACCGCTATCTACGGAACGACCGAGGCGCAACTTGAAGCGGCCCGGAAGAGTCTCGTCAGCTATCAAGCAAAGTTAGATGAGTCTGGTTTTGGCGAGATCACCACAGAGATCGCGCCTGCCGGTGAGATCTACCACGCGGAAGAGGTTCACCAGCAGTACCTCGCGAAGATCCCGAACGGCTACTGCAACCACGGGTTCTGCCAGGTTTCGTACGACTGAAGCTGCTCTAGGGCCCGAATTCCGCTCCGACAAACAAGGCCATGACCACGGCAAGAGACACGATGCCGAGTATCGATCCTCGTGCCCCGAGGGTTTGCACCCGGGAGTCGGTTCGTAAGAAATACTTGACGCGCCGGTCCATGGCCCCCGGCTCAGTGTGATGAAGAGGGCGATGAAGTGGATCGTCGCCACAATGCCGTATACGGATAGCCATCCAATCGTTTTTCGAGTCACTTCTCGGATCGAAAGTGACATGCCCATCGCAAGAATCAGGGTCACGGCGAGAATAGCGGCGAAAATATGGGGTTTCCGTCGGTTCCGCTTACACGTGACGACCCAGAGGTAGATCTGATGCCGAAGGGTGTGCTGCCAAAATGCTGTGCAATGCCAACGAGCGCCGCCACCGTCCCTGTAACCACCATTGCGCCCAGCAATCGCCTCATCTGAGAAGGATTCCGCAGCCGGGTCGCTACCGCAAAGAACAGGACTGCGTAGGTAATTACCGAATAAAGCGAGTTGCTCCCGACGCCGGGATCCGCTCCCCACGTACTTAATCTCGGAAGGAGCGCAAACGCCGTAGACATGCCCGTCGTTGCGATCACCGCTATCACGGACGCCATCACCCACGCACCGGCGGTGCCGCGATTCCTACGAAGGGCTGACGTGACCCGGTCGTACGGGCCGTTCGGGATCGTAAATCCGCGTCGCCATGCCACCAGCCCGGCTTCCATCAACATGAGCAGCAACACGAGTCCCGCCGATAACCGGATCGTCGCCACCTTGGGCAGCTCTGTCTTCGATAGAAATGAAGTCTCAGACAGGACTATCAGGGGGGTGACGATGGCCGCCACAAGCCAGGCGGCCTCGATTCCTCTGTCTATCCAAACACGTACACCCAGGCCGCTCGTCGTGGCTTCAGACACAGGCCCATTACGCCGGGCCGGGCCGTCAGCACGTGCTCGCGTAGCGGCGGCGCTCATCGTGATTCACCGCTCAAGCTGGTGGGCCGGTACGGTTGAGGCCGCGGGTTGTCGGCAGGCCAGAGCACCGTTACTAACGTTGTGGTTGCGACGTCATTCATGGCGTCAGGCTAGCGCGCGAACAGGCCCATGAAGATATACGAGCCCGCGACAGATCTGGGAGTCTGCACCAATACCAGCGAAACCCCGTCGATCTCTCACGTGTTAGCGACCGGCCGACACGGCCTCAAGGTGACTAGACACGAGCCTCGAGGTGAACCTCGAACACTTCCAGGATGTCTCCCTCCTGGAAGTCGATGAATCCTTCTACGCCGACACCGCCTTCGAGGCCCGAGGCCAGTTCTCGGACATCGTCCTTGAAGTGCCGAAGACTGGCGATCTGGCCGGTGTAGACCGCTTCACCGTCTCGTTTGATACGAATACTCGACTGGCGTGGAATTTCGCCGTCCAGAACTCGTACACCGGCGACCCGGTACCTGCGTCCGGCAGGGAATATGGCCTGGACCACGGCGTGACCAAGAACCACTTCGTTCTCGATCGGCGCAAGGAGCCCGCGTCCTGCGGACCTGAGGTCATCGACCAGGTTGTAGATGATGTTGTATTGCCTGATATCCACCCCGTGGATACCGGCCTGTTTCTCCGCCCCCGCCTGCGTTCCGGTCTCGAACGCCATGATGATGGCGCCTGAAGCGGCTGCGAGCATCACGTCGCTCTCATTTACAGGTCCGGTGGCTGCGTGAATCAGATTGATCTGAACTTCATCGTCCGAGATCTGTTCCGCGCTTCGTCGAAGGGCATCGATGCTGCCCTGTGTGCCGGTCTTGATGATGACCGAGAGCTCTTCTGCGTCTCCAGCATTTAGTCTTCGCATCACCTCAGAAAGAGTAGCCAGAGAGCGGCTATCGCCTCCACGGTCCGCACGCTCACGCTTTTCGACGATCTGGCGCGCCGTTTTTTCGTTGACGACGACGTCCAGGCGAATCCCAGGCTCCGGCACCGAACTCAGGCCCATCACCTCTACAACGGCCGATGGTGCCGCGGTCTTAACCGAATTTCCGTAGCCATCTACGAGTCCTTTGACCCGCCCGCGAGATTTGCCGACGACAACCTGGTCGCCAAGCTTTATCGTGCCTGATCGCACGAGAATCGTTGCAAGCGGCCCTTTTGACTGGTCGATGTGGGCTTCAAGACACACGCCAACTGCAAGCGTGTCCGGGTTGGCCTTCAGCTCTTGCACTTCCGCAAGCAGGGCCAGGTTCTCAAGAAGATCGTCGATGCCATCGCCCTTGAGGGCAGACACCTCAACCGAGACGACATCGCCGCCCCAGCTCTCTACGAGGATGTTGCGCTCAGAGAGTTCGCGTTTCACGCGCTCCGGATCCGCGCCCGGGAGGTCAGATTTGTTTATGGCGACGACCATCGGAACCCCGGCCGCCTGGGCGTGGTCAATAGCCTCGTCGGTCTGCGGCATGATTCCGTCGTCTGCGGCGACGACCAGGATGACGATGTCTGTCACCTGTGCGCCACGTGCGCGCATCATCGTGAAAGCTTCGTGACCGGGCGTGTCGATGAAGGTCAGTTTCTGGCCGTCTTTATCGACCTGATAAGCGCCGATACTCTGTGTGATTCCGCCAGCCTCGGTATCAACCACGGCCGAGCCGCGGATGGAGTCCAGCAAAGTGGTCTTGCCATGGTCGACATGGCCAAGCACCGTGATTACTGGCGGGCGCAATACTGCGTCCAGGTCTTCTTCCACCGTCTCTTCTACGCCGACTGCTTCGCCAGCGGCACTTTCCTCTTCGTCTTGAGGGCGCAGGACTTTCACGCCGATACTGCCAGCGACGGCTGCGGCGTTTGCGAAGTCCACAGGGTCGTTCACGGTCATCATCAGGCCGCGACGCATCAGTAGCTTGATCGTTTCAACGGGACCCGTGCCGATCTTCACGGCGAGTTCTCCGACGGTCAGGACGGCCGGGATCTCGATCGGTTCCGTTGGGATCTGGAGCTCTTCGACCGCGGCCGCTTCTCCGGGCCGAGAGCGTCTACGCCCACGCCCTCTGGGCCGACCTGCAAATCCACTTCGTCGTCTGGCCATAAATCTCCGTCTTTCCCGCTTCGTCTAGTCCCGATGATGTGAAATAGTGGGTTACCGGCGTTTGCGGCGGATCATACGCTGGATGGGCTCGCAAATTCCGTCCTGGCCCACGCCAGAAGGTCAGCCCGGGAGTCTTTGCTCCCGGAACCTTTTAGTGAGCGCTCAAGGCTGCCACGTTCAAGCGCCGTCTCGAAACACCCCAACCGCCGACACAGATATGCACCACGTCCGCCGACCTCACGTGAGGTCCCGGCGGCGAACTCAGAGTTGGCCCGCCGTGTGATGCGCACAAAGTCCCGCTGTGGGCCCTTGGTGCGGCAGGCGACGCAGGTGCGGAGCGGAACATGGTTACCGCGCATATGCACCTCCTGATCGCCAGATCGGCGTGATTCGTATTTTCGTCGATAGAACGTTAATTCTACGTCCGTGCGTTATCGCCCGATGACGGCGGCGGTGTCGTTGTTTTTCGGGCAACCGCACGCCGCGCCTTCGCGCTCAGGTTCTCACCACCACGTCGTCCACGGCCACGCCGGCGGGAGCCACCCTGGTCCCGGTACCCGATAATGTCCTCGGCGAATCTAAGAGACCCGGAGTCTTCATCGTCCCCGGATGAGGGCAACTGCCATATGTCGTCGGAGCTAAAGTCGATGATCTGTTCAGCTTGCGCGGCTGCCTCAGCCTCTTCCGTTTCCTTCTTCTCAAGCGCCGCAATTTCCTTTTCCAGCACCTGAAGGGCAAGAGCCTCTTCCGGTGTTGGTCCGGCGGGAACGGCTACGGACTCGCTCACCGGCGCTGTCTTAAGGACGGCGGCGGGTTGCTCGGCGACAGCGGGCTCCGGTGCGAGATCGGCGACCGCGGCGAGTTCCGGCTCCACGGGTTTCTCAACCGCCGGGGCCACTTCTGCTGCGATCGGCTCGGCCACGGGCTCTGGAGTCGCGGTCGGCGCTTCTGTAGTTTCTGGGGCTTCAGATTCAGCGGCGACGGGCGCGGCTTCCGAAGCCGGCGCAGCTTCTACAGCGGCGACGATCTCAGATACGGCGTCCGTGATTTCGGGTGCTACAGGCAGCGCTTCCGGTCCGGCAGGCACGGTGTGTTCTGATGCCGACTTGATATCGATGCGCCAGTCGGTCAGTTTCGCGGCGAGACGAGCGTTCTGTCCTTCACGGCCGATGGCCAGGGACAGAGCACGGTCCGGTACGACCACGATCGCCGTTTTTTCCTCTTCGTCTATGATCACCGCGTCTACCTGGGCAGGACTCAATGAGTTGGCGATGTAGGTGGTGATGTCCTCGGCGTACTCGACCACGTCGATCTTCTCGCCGTGGAGTTCGCTGACCACGTTCTGAATACGGATGCCACGGAGTCCGACACACGCGCCTACGGCATCGACACCGGCCTGATGTGATAGGACGGCGACTTTGCTTCGGGCGCCCGGCTCACGGGCGATGTTCTTGATCTCCACGATTCCGTTGAAAATCTCCGGAACCTCGGCCTCGAAAAGCCTTCGGATGAGATCGGGGTGGGTCCGGGACGCGATGATCTCCGGGCCGCGGACGGTCCTAGCTACCTCAACGATGTAGACCTTGACCTTGTAGCCAGGGCGGTATCGCTCCGAGGGAACCTGTTCTGTCGGCGGCATGATTGCCTCTGCGCGTCCGACATCCAGAATGACGCCCCTAGCGTCGCCCCTCTGGACGGTCACGGTCATGACCTCGCCGGCCTTGTCTTCAAACTCGTCAAAGACGATTTCGCGCTCGGCCTCGCGCAGTCGCTGCATGACCACCTGTTTGGCGGTCTGCGCGGCAATTCGGCCGGGGTGTTGCGTAATGGTCCCGGTGACGACGTATTGACCGATGGTTGCCGTCTCATCGATCTTTATGGCGTCGGTCAGGTACACCTCTGCGGCAGGCTCTTCCATCTCGGAGCCGTCTTCTACGACGGTTCGGACGGTGTGAACCTCCATCTCCCCGGTGTCCGGGTCGAGTACGACGGTGACGCCCTGGCCTTCAGATATGGCGTCACGTTTGTACGCGGAGACAAGAGCATCCTGAATGGCGCTTAAGACGACGCCGTGCGGGAGAGCTCTTTCGGCTGCTAGTTGTGTTACTGCAAGGAGCAGATCACTCTTCACAGTTGCACCTTCAGGTTCTGATTCAAAAAATACCCAGACAAGAAAAAAAGTGGGGCAAACCCACTTCGTCAGTAGCGATCGTTACCCCGATCAAATTCGTTCATTATTATAGTCCACGGCGAGTTCCTTCGCAATCGTTTCCCAATCGTTGTTGGACCCTTCCCAAACGGGAGCGAGGTATCTCGTAACGAGATTCGACGCGGTTCCCCCTGAAGCCCGGGGTTGAGCGGGGCATTTGCGGTGACGTATCCATTTAGTCTTCCCAACTATCGGTTTTCGTGAAAGACGGAAGTAAAGAAACATGAAGCTTGCGCTGGTCCTGGATTTCGACAGCACGATCACGACTAAAGATATAAATGTCGAGATCATCAAGAAGTACGCTGATCCAGGCTGGGACGTTGGACTACGCCGATGGAGAGCGGGCGAGTTCGATCAACGACAGCTCATGGAGTGGGAGTTCGCCAGACTTCCCGGCGACCGTCTTCCGGAGATGCGTGAATTCGCCCTTACAGAAGCAGACGTCAGGCCCGGGTTGCACGGGTTACTTGAGCTGTGCCGGTCCAACGATGTGCCCGTGGAAGTGGTCTCCAACGGGATGTCGTTTTACATAGAAGCCATACTGGGTCGGGAAGGAATGTCAGACTTGGCGTTCGTTGCGCCTATTCCAACTCTCAGAGGTATCGGCAACGGCCCCGTTGTCGAGTTCGGGGAAGGTGTTGAGACCTGTGAGAAGACAGGGCTGTGCAAGTGCGCCCGCGCTCGCAGATTACGCTCGGGCGATCGGAAGATCGTTTTCGTTGGGGACGGTATTTCTGATTTCTGTATCGCGGAAGAAGAGGCCGATTTCATCATCGCCCGATCTTGGTTGAAAGATCACTGCGTGAAGAACGGTATCGCCCACAACGAGTTCAGCGATTTCGACGACGTCGCTCGGGTGCTGGGTTCATTACTTGCCGGGCGAGCGTGAACCGTCGGCCGACTTATCGTGCGGCCTGAGGCGATAGTATCTGGCTGGCTTGGTCTGGGCGGGGTCATCGGTCTGTGTCATGAGAGGTGCGTAATGACTGACGGTATGTCGAGGGAAACAATCACGCGACGGATTCACGAGTACGAGTCGTTTGGCATTCACCGCACCGGTTGGCCTGGAGACATGAGTTCCGCGGACTGGGCACAGGCGGAGCTTGTATCTGACGGTATCGACGCTTCTCTTGAGGCCTTCGACTTCCCGATGTTTCGAGCGGAGGCAGCCCGTATGTCTTGGACCCGCGGCGGGGCCGGTGGCAAAGCGGACGGCGTTGCGCTTCACGATTGTGGAAGTACGGACGCGAACGGGATCTCGGGACAACTTGATCTGGCGAATGCGGCTGATCTCAGCGGCAAGATCGTTGTCGGCGGTGACAACGACCCAGCATTTGAACAGCGGCCTGTATACGAGCGGATCGCAGCGCTAGAGGCTGCGGGCGCGGCCGGGCTTGTGCTTCGGCGCACCGATTCCCTGGGCGCTATCAATGTCCTGAACGCCTATCGCATCGGCAAACCGTTCTCGCTTCCCGTCCTCCAGGTATCGGGGCCGAATTCCGCGGGACTGGCTGATGCGGCGAGGGCGGGCGAACGGGGGACTCTCACGGTCGACGCCATTCGTGAACCTGCTAGCGCCGTGAATGTAGTAGCGACGTTGCCGGGCGATGATCCCGACGCTGCGCCGGTGGCGATCATGACGCCACGTTCCGGCTGGTTTATCTGCGCTTCAGAGCGAGGCGGGGGCATCGCAATCTGGCTGGGATTGGCTCAAGCGATCTCGGCGATGCCGTCACGGCGGCGCACCGTGCACATGGTTGCGTCAAGTGGTCATGAGATTAATCACTACGGTCTGCAGGCGTTCCTGAACTCACGGGACGGGCTGGAGACGCGTGCAATCGCATGGCTACACCTCGGAGCGCTGATCGGCAGTCGTGCGACATCGGTCAAGATCGAACCAAGTGACGCCGAGCTTAAGTCGCTGGCAAAGTCCTCGTTTGAGTCGTCTGGCGCTGATCGTTGGATGATGTGGAATCAGCGCGGCGGCGAGGCGGAAAATATCGCGAAGGCAGGGGGCCGCTATGTCTCGTTGCGCGGCGGACGTGCGGACGATGAGGATGGAGACACGTTCTTCCACAGCCCGAACGATTCGATCGACCGGACGTGCGATATCGATCTAGTGGCCGCCAGCGGACGGGCCTGTTTTGCGATGGTGCAGGCGCTGGTTACGAATTAGTAAGCAATACGCTCATCTCGGGCAATAGCGCAATTCAACGGAAACGCCATCAAAATAACTGCCCGACCGGGCTAGCGCGGGTGCCAGCGGCGGCCTTCATTCAGGCCACGTACGTATCCGGCCTGCCGACGTGCTGCATGTTGCCGTTGAGTACGGCGAGAAGTCGCTCCCCTACTGTGGCGGACGGCGGCGTCTCGGCCGTTCGGTCGATATCGCCTGGGTCGAGCGCGGCCAGGTACTTCTGGGTGCTCTGGAGAACAGCATCGTAGTGCTGCAGTAGTGTGGCCGCGTCTGGCGCTGAGAAAGCAGAGACCTGCGCAGCATCGTGGCCCATGCCGGTGTCATCCGGATCGGCGGCCATGCCGTAGCGCTCATGCCAGGCGCCGCTGATCCATAGCTGGGGCTGACCGGTCAACGCTGACATGCAGCGATCCTGCATCCGGGCCATGTGCCAGATCAACCAGCCGACCGGGTTCAACTCCGGGCCGGTACGCTGCATAAGCTGTTCCGGCGACAGCCCATCGAGGGTAAGCGCCACCGATGACCGAACAGAAGTCAAAGCTCCAGATACAAAATCAGCAACGTTCAACTGATGACTCCTGAATAATTCCCGCCGCAGCGGATAAGGCCCCCTACTGGGAGGGGGGCGACAGGTTGAGCGGGAACGTTACGTCCGGGTGTTGCTCGATCATGCGGGACCAGGCGCGCCGACCGATGCGGTCCACTTCTTCTATGAGATCAGGTTCGTTCACCGTGAGTACTCGACCATCTCGCATCACCCATTTGCCGTCGACCATCACAGACTGGATATCGCCCGGCTGGCCGTTGTGGATCCAGGAAGAGACGATGCGCATAGTCGGGACGAGGTGGGCGCGCATCATGTCGATCATGATGAGATCCGCTTTCTTGCCGATTTCCAGCGATCCGATCTGTTGGTCCATATCAAGTGCCCGGGCTGATCCCATGGTGGCCCACTCGACAACGTCCTCTGGTTGCGGGCTGAGTGCGTTTTCGGTGGCGACCCGCTCCGTGCGTAGAGCTGTCCGCATCACCTCGAACATGTCCTGCGTGTTGTTGTCTGTCCCGAGCCCGACGACGCACCCCGCGTCCCGAAGCGCCGGGATGGGCGGATGTACGGCGCGCAGCGCCGCCATCGCGGGTTGGTGCGTGATGTGGGCCTTGGAGTTTCCAAGTACAGCAATCTCGCTCTCATCCACATATCGGCAGTGTGCGGCGACAAGCCTCGGACCCAGGAAGTCATGTTCGGCCAGGTAATTGGAGGGCCTCGCGCCCCTGAGCGCTAGCATCGTCTCGATCTCAAGCCGACTCTGTGCGAGGTGAATCGTGTAGCCGGTGTCGTGACGCTCGGCCAGCGCCATGACTTCAGCGAGCAACTCCGGAGAACTTGTCTCTACGAGCTGGGTCGATGCAAAGCAGGTCACGCGTCCGTCTGCTGCACCGTGCCATTTTGAGAACAGGTCTTCCGCTCTAACAAGCTTTGTCTCACGTTGCTCGGTGGAAAACTCGGTGGGCGGCTGACCGGGCCGATACGCCGGGCCGATCACTCCATCGTCGGTATTTTCGGCCAGGATCAGGCGCATTCCCGTATGGACGATAGAGCCGGCGTAAACGTCGATACCGCCGGCCATCTCCAGCAGCGTGGTCGATCCCGAGCGAATCGCCTCAACGGCGGCCAGCGCCGCCAGTACGTTTCGCTCTTCGTCGCTCACCAGCGAGGCGATGCCCACGGGAAACGGGAGATCAGGCGGAAATCCGAAGTCTTCCGTGATCCCGCGTGACAGCACGTTCAACAGGTGAGCGTGGCAGTTGATCAACCCCGGGAATACGGCCTTGCCGCGCCCATCAACGACATCAGCTCCCGGGTGTGATGCGAGAAGGTCCGCGGTCGGACCGACCGCCGCCACGATATTGTCCGTGATCGCTATTGCGCCATCGTGTAGCACGTTGCGCGCCGGGTCTCCGGTGACGATGGTGGCGTTGGCGATTACGATCGTCGTCATGGGTCTCTTTCGTTAGGTGCCCGAGGTTGCCCGATTCCCCGATTACTGGATTCCCACCTGCGTGGGAATGACGAGTTCTAAGAAGGCGTGATCATTTCCAGGAACTCGATCCGCTGGCTCTCAAGCAACGGCCGTATTTCTCCACCTAGTGCCATCGCATCTGACGATAGCACCAGGCCATGGCGAGACGGAGACATGATGGCGTCATCGGTCCAGTCCAGAATCACGACATTCTGATCACCCGGCAGCGTTGCGCCGTTGTACGACACCCGGAACTCGCTTCTCTGACCGGCGTCCCGGTATGCCTGTGCCTGTCGTTGCACCAGTTCTGCCACTTTGCGTGCTTCGCCGGGCTTCGTGTTGAAGACTCTTCTGATCAGGTACAACGCTGTGCTCCTTGAATGGAATGGGTGATGAGTGGTTCCGAAATAGGAGCGCTGAGCATAACTGACGGGGTTCGCGAGTGGGACGTCTTAATGGCATCGGGCAGACGGCGTATCGTTACGGAAATGTGACGCACAGGTAGACGTGACACATTGGGTATGATCTGCGATCTAAATAACACCGCTATGTGCGGACAGAATCAGGCATTTTCAAGGGGGCCTCGGATGCCAGCAGTATCTGGATTGGGTCACGTCGGGATTCATGTAAATGACTTGATGGGTCAGCGCGACTTCTATTCCCAGGTGATGGGTCTCAAGATCGCTGACGAGGATCTCGAAGATCGCGGCATGGTGTTTTTCAGCGCCGATCCCGAGGCAGAACATCACGAGTTCGTGATCGTCCAGGGCCGGACCGCACCGGAAGACACGGTCCTAATTAACCAGATCTCCTTCAATGTGGACACGCTTGCCGAGCTCAAGGAGTTCTACGACGTGTTCCGTGCCGAGAAGGTCCGGATCGACCGTACCGTGAGCCACGGCAACGCTTTTGGAATGTACGCCCGAGACCCGGAAGGCAACACCATCGAGGTGTACTACAAGACCGGGTTCCCGGTCCCGCAGCCGCACGCCGAGGCGGTCGATTTTGACCTGTCGGAAGAAGAGTTGCTGGCGGGCGCTAAAGCACTGATCCCCGCTTGAGTTTCAAGACTTGAATCTCAAATTTAGGGGAAAGGAAGTTAGCGTTCGGGTGACTTGCCACCCACTCCGGCGAGAGGTGATTGCCGCGATACTTGTATCTACCGGCCGGTGCGAGTAAGACTGTGTGGCGATACCAGGACTGTAGCAGCCGGTACTTCGCCCGCAACATCGGTTCAGATTTCACTCTGAGCATGTCAGAGTCCCAGGCGGGCCAGTCCGGAGGGCGTTCCTCAAAATTTCGGCGATTCGTCATACGGACCGAATGATAACCGTCAAATGTGTGCGAGTTGTATTTTCTTCGTTTGACCCCGGAGGTTAGTCACCAAGAGCGGCTTTTACTGCGTCCACACCATTTGTGAGTGGGGCCATCGTCGCCTCATCGGCGTCACGACGTTTCATCTCGATTTCGCCATTTTTCAGGCCACGTGCGCTCACTACGACTCGTAGCGGCAGACCGATCAGGTCGGCGTCGTTGAACTTGACGCCCGGTGGCACGTCCCTGTCGTCGTACAGCACTTCTACTCCGGCCGCAGACAGGTCATCATAGAACTTCGCAGCGGTGGCGACCACCGTCTCGTCGTTGGTGTTCAGGCCGGCCAGGTACACCTCGTACGGTGCAATGGCTCGTGGCAAGATCATTCCCTTGTCGTCGTGGTTGGCCTCGATGGTCGCGGCGAGGAGACGGCCGACGCCGATTCCGTAGCAGCCCATAAGGGCAGGTTTCTCGCTGCCGTCTTCGTCGACGAAGGTCGCGCCCATCGCCTCTGAGTATTTCGTGCCGAGCTTGAATATATGGCCGACCTCGACCCCGCGATGCGCGACAAGATGTCCTTCACAGTCGTTCGGGCAGGCGTCGCCCTCGCTTGCCATCGCAATGTCTGTGACGACATCGCCGGTGAAATCGCGGCCATCGTTGCCATTTTTGAAGTGATAGTCGGTCTTGTTGGCACCAGCAACCAAGTTTGGAGAGTCAACGACAGAGTCATCCACGATGCTGGTGATTTTTGCGCGTGAGCGCGGTCCGTCATCTGCGTCGAGTCCGATGGCGGACGCCGAGCCGGCCACGAGTCCAGCGGCCGCAACTTCAGCCCGGGTAGCAAGTCGTGGTTCTGCGCCGCCCATGGCGTTTCTGAGTTTGGTCTCGTTCACCTCAAGATCGCCTCGTATCGAGACGAAGACGATCTCGTTGCCGTCCGATGTCTCGGGTGCATAGAAGACGGCTTTCACCGTCTTGCTTACAGGCATTTCCAGGAACTCCGCCAGTCCCTCGATTGTCTTGATGCCGGGCGTGTGTACTTCTTCCAGGTCGCGCGGCTCTTCCGGTTCTGCTGCGGGCTTTTTGAACTCCGCCTTCTCGGCGTTGGCGGCGTACGAGCAGTTCTCGTCACTGCAAACGAAGATCGTGTCCTCGCCAGATTCGGCCAACAACACGAACTCGTTGGAGTCCTTGCCGCCGATCGGCCCGCTGTCCGCCTCAACCATCCTGACGTCGATCCCGGCCCTGTTGAAGATTCGGTGATATGCGGCGGCCATGGTCTGGAAACTGTCGTCCAGACCTTCCTCGTCCTTATCAAACGAGTAGGCGTCTTTCATGTCGAATTCACGTACCCGAAGCAGGCCGGCGCGGGGACGCGCTTCGTCCCGGAACTTGGTCTGTATCTGGTACAGGTTGAACGGCAGGTCCCGGTAGCTTTCGAGGTTTGCGGCGGCCATGAAGGTGGTCGTTTCCTCGTGCGTGGGCGCGAGCACCATGTCGCGGTCGCGCCGATCTTTCAGCGACGCGAGAGGCGGCTGGTATGTGTCGGCACGACCGGATTTCTCCCACAGCTCTCGGGGTTGCACGACCGGCATCGAAATTTCTTGCGCGCCGGCACGGTCCATCTCTTCACGGATGATGTCGGCGATCTTGGTGAGGCTGCGTTGCCCGAATGGCAGGTAGCTGTAGATGCCGGCGGCGACCTGCTGCACGAATGCGGCGCGGGTCAGGTACTTGTGCGACGCGGTCTCGGCGTCGGCGGGCGCATCGCGCAGGGTCTTTCCGAAGGAGCGGCTTAAGCGCATCAGGGCGTGCCTTTTGTGTGACGTGGGATGTCTGGAATTCAGATCAGGACGGGTATTTTAGCGGCGCAAGGCGCGCTTAGCGCGGAATGTGGGGACCCGTGTGACGTGGTCTAGAGCTGAAGTAGTAAGTTCGATAAAAGCGGAAGGCTCAAAAAGAGCCGTCCCGAGACCGAGATTCTAAAAATTCACCCGGCCCTGCCGGTCAGCCTTTGTGGACTTCGGCCATTAGCGCATCGAGCATCTCGGACTCCGGCACGATGTTTGCCTTCACGCCCTTGCGGAAGATGATGGCTCTGCCGTTTCCGCCTGCGATGCCGATGTCTGCGTCTTTGGCCTCTCCCGGTCCGTTCACTTCGCAGCCCATCACGGCGACCTTGAGGTCCGTTTTTACGCCCTTCAGGGCTTCATCGACCTGAGCCGCCAGCTTCAGCACATCAACGTCGGCGCGTCCACAGCTCGGGCATGCGATTAGTGTCGGGCCGTGCGAGCGGAGGTTGAGCGATTTCAGGATCTCGAAGCCGGTTTTGACCTCTTCCCGTGAGTCGCCAGCCAGCGATACGCGGATCGTGTCCCCGATGCCCTCCGAGAGGAGGATGCCGAGGCCGACTGCGCTGCGGATGCCGCCGCTGAACGGGGTGCCGGCTTCTGTGATGCCGAGGTGGAACGGGTACGGCACGAGCGGCGCCAGCTTGCGGTATGCGTCCAGCGTGGTCGGCACGTCGAACGCCTTCAACGAAATCTTGATGTCTTCGAAATCGAGCGCTTCGAGGATGCCGATCTCCCACAGTGCTGTTGCGACCATGTGATCAGCGACGGCGTAGCCGCCCTCTGAATCGCCGGCCTTGGCCAGCTGGTTCACGCCGTCCTGCAATCGGGAGCCGCCACGCGCCATACCAATCTTGCCGACCGGCGGGAGGCTGCCAAAGTTGACGCCCACGCGGATGGGAATCCGGGCTTTCTTCGCCACTTCCACGACTTCCCGGACCTTGGTCTCGTCCCGGATGTTGCCCGGGTTGAGACGGAGCATATCCACGCCCTGCCGCACCGATTCGAGCGCAAGTTCGTGATGGAAATGGATGTCTGCCACGAGCGGGATGTTGATTCGTCGCTTGATCTCGCCAAGCGCTTCCGCAGCAACCATGTCTGGCACCGCGACACGGATGATCTCGCAGCCTACCTCTTCCAACCCGACGATCTCGGCGACCGTGGTTTCGATGTCACGCGTGTCGCAGGTGGTCATCGACTGAACGGCAATCGGGTTGTTGCGGCCGCCGATCTTGACGCCGCCTACCGATACTTCTCGGGTTACACGTTTCATTAGAAAAAGCTCTCGCCGCGGAATATCCGCATCACGTCCTGCACGCTAATCAATGCCATCAAGCTCAGCAACACAAGGATACCGGCAAGGTGGACGATAGCTTCCCGCTCAGGGGAGATACGTTTGCCGCGCCGAACCGCCTCGATGGCGACAAACAGCAATCGCCCTCCGTCCAGTCCGGGCAGCGGCAGGATGTTTATCACAGCCAGGCTGAGGCTGATCGTCGCAGCCAGGACGGCGAAGGTTCGCAGCTTGGTCGAGGCGGCGGCATCAGCTACCGCGATCTCGCCCGTGAGCTGTCCTATACCGATCGGGCCGACCGTTGCCGGGCCGCTCAACTGCGGATTGTTTGAAGATTGGATCAGCCCCGTGACCGAGTTCTTGGTCAGGAGGATCAGATCCCGTATTTCACGGAAGGATCCCGTGAATGCGTTCCACGGATTGTCCGAGAACGTTTTCTGGGCGGAGTTCTCGGTCCTGATCTGGATGCCGACCGAGCCGTCGATTATCGAAGTGTTGAGACCGAGCGAGAAGTCATGTCGTCTTGCATCCGGGAGTGAGATCTCGCTGGTCGGGTCCAAAACATCGAGCACAACCTGGAGCTCGTCGCCCACTACTACGCCGGTGTCCAGCAAGCGTGCGTCAGCGATCGAGATCTCTTGGCTTGTATCGGTTGTCTCTTGAACAACTCTAAGCCTGTCATTGACGCCGATGGTGATGTCCAGCAACCGCGCTTCTGCGAGCAGCAGCTGGTTCTCCGGGTCTGTGACCTCGAACACCACGTCGCGGTCAGGCACCTGATAGCGCGGGGAGAGCCAGACCTCTTTGTCCCGGCCTTCTATGTACTGAAAGGCTGTCGCGCCCGGCATCGGCGAGGGGTCCGGGATGCCCGGCCTTACGAGCCAGTTGCTGGTGCCGCCGAGCTTAAGCGTGATGGCCTGTTGAAGGGCGGTCAGATCGTCGATGTCGCGTCCATCGACCTCAAGAATGCGGTCTCCGACTCGAAGGCCCGCCTGATCGGCCGGCGAGTCCGGGTACACGGCGGTGATCGTGACATCGCCCGCCAGCCGGGTTTGCGGAAGCATCAGGACAAAGGTGAACAGAATGATAGGGATGATGGCGTTCACGACGGCGCCCGAGGAGAGGACGAACACGCGAGCCAATTTGGACTTGCTGGCCAGGCTGTTCTCGGCCTCGGGGTCCTCTTCTCCGACCATCTTTACGAAGCCGCCTAGTGGCAGCCAGTTGATGGACCACACCATCTCCGAGATGGTGATGCTGTGCGGACCTACCGCACGAAGCTTGCCGTTGATGGCATCTCCGACGACTGCGTCTCCAGCATCTGATGCAAGGGCGTTACGCCGTTTTTTTGGCCGCAGTAACAGAGCGTGTAATGAACCATCGGCTCGTTTCTCGACGGTGGCCTCGACCTGAATGCCCATCTCAAGTGCTGCAAGCCGAGGGTCGAACGATTCAGACCGCACTCCTCGTAGGTCGTCGCCGTCATGTGCGATTTCCGAATAGTCACCCGACTCGAGTGAATCGAGTTCCTCGAACCCCTCAAGGATGGTCTCTTCTGTGATCGACACCTCTGTGGCTCCGGTCCATATGCCGGTAGCGCGGGGCGGAAATCCGAAGCCAAATTCCACGACCTTGGTCCGGGTCCATTTCGCCGTGAAAAAGTGACCAAGTTCGTGGAGGATGATCAGCGGACCCAGGACGAGCAGGAACGTCAGGATGCCGAATATGAGTGTTGCTGGAATCATAAATGTACGGTCGGTCGCCTGTCAGGCGTCGTTAGCCTTTAAGTACCGAAATCGCTGTCCGGATGCGGGTTGCGGTCTCGGATGCGGCCTCGGTTAACTGCCGGAGAGACGGTTCCATTATCGGATTATGTGCGGCCAGGCCCTGTTCAATAACCGGGCCTATTTCGGTGAATCCAATCTTGCCACCGAGGAAAAGATCAACGGCCGCTTCGTCGGCGCCGACCAGAGCGGCCCTCCAGGTGCCGCCGCGCTTTGCGACATCCAGTGCGAGGTTGAAGCAGGGGTAGAGGGAAGAGTCCAGCTCTTCAAATGTCAGGCTGCCGACTTCGATCGGGTCGAAGCGGGGGAGGGTCGGGTTTTCCACCCGTTCAGGATGTGTGAGCGCGCACTGGATCGGATATCTCAGGTCTGGCGGACCCATCTGGGCTTTGACGGAGCCGTCCCGGAATTCGACCATCGAATGGATGACAGATTGTTTGTGCATCACCACGTCGATCTGGTCGTAAGGAATATCGAATAGCCAGTGCGCCTCGATCACTTCCAGCGCCTTGTTGATCAAGGTCGCAGAGTCGATGGTGATCTTGCGGCCCATCTGCCAGGTCGGGTGCTCGAGCGCCTCTTCCGGTGATACGGAACGCAGTGCGTCCCAAGATCGTCCCCGGAACGCCCCACCAGAGGCCGTGATGATTAGTCGTCTGGGCTTCTCGGCTTCCCCGCGGATGCACTGCCATATGGCTGACGGCTCGCTATCTACCGGCAGTATCTCGGTGCCCCCATCCGCCGCCGCTTCCCGAAGGTACTCTCCGGCCATCACGACCAGCTCTTTGTTCGCCAGCGCGACCGGGATTCCCGCCCTGAGCGCAGCGATAACCGGTTCCAGCGCGTCAGCGCCCGACATCGCGGCCAGTACAAGATCGACATCGTTCAGGGTGGCGAGTTCGATCAGCGATGCGGGGCGACAGTCTTTACTGTTGGCCGGTTCCCACCCGTCTGCTGCGTAGTATCGATAAGGTGTGAACTCGGCGATCTGCGATGCGAGGAGGTCGACATTACGACCCGCGGCTAGCCCCAGAACCCGGAACCGGCCGGGCAGTGCGCGTATGACGTCGAGCGTCTGGGTACCGACCGAGCCGGTAGAGCCAAGCAGAACTACGTTTTTGGGGCGCTGGGAGTTGTTGCGGGACCGATTCAAGCGGTGCTCCATTCGGAAACCCAGTATACGATGATCAGGTTCGGCATCAGAGAGTCCAAACGGTCAAGAACACCTCCGTGGCCAGGGACAAGGAATCCTGAGTCTTTCACCCCGGCGTGCCGCTTGAACGCGGATTCCCCGAGGTCGCCAAGTGTTCCTGCTATCGCCATCACAATTCCAAGTACGACGGCCATGGCTGACGAGATTTCGAGATCGAACACCGCATCAACTATCAGCGCCGCAACTGCACCACCTATGAGACCTCCTGCGACGCCCTCCCATGTTTTTTTGGGGCTGATCCGGGGGGAGAGTTTGTGATTGCCGATGGTCACTCCGGCGAGCATGGCGACGGAGTCCGCTGCAAA
>Ga0114993_10002925_pt1 | contig 18208 bp, 13 predicted proteins | sample ArcticOcean_MG_C_FD_87042 | JGI IMG/M metagenome (GOLD analysis project Ga0114993, IMG submission 87042) | Marine microbial communities from western Arctic Ocean - ArcticOcean_MG_CB2_150 | ecosystem: Environmental > Aquatic > Marine > Oceanic | place: Arctic Ocean: Canada Basin | collected...
ACATTGGTTGGACGGTGTCAGATACGTTGAAGAAGTAGGATATTATAATTTTAGCGATCTTGGATGGAGGTACAGAGATTGGGTCATAGAGGCCATCAATGATGACATGCCTTACAATCAGTTCATCATTCACCAAATCGCCGGAGACCTGCTCCCTGACCCAGACGGTGGTAAAACATATGCCAATGGAATTATCGCGACCGGATTCTTGTGCATGGGAAATTACGACGATCAGGAATCAGACAAAGATCAACTCTACTCAGAAGTCGTAGATGATCAGATCGATGTAATCACAAGGCAATTTCTTGGCTTAACAGTATCCTGTGCTCGTTGCCATGATCATAAGTTCGATCCCATTCCTACGAGTGATTACTACGCCATGGCCGGCATCTTCATGAGCACTAGAGTTCTAGAAACTAAAAGTAGGATCGGCGCAAAAAGACTCAGCGTATCTATTCACTCTGAAGAGGACATAAAAAAGCGCACTTCAATAGAGAATCAAACCAAGGAACTATCAGAAAAGATAAAAAACTTACCCGATAAAGATTCTGATGAAGCAAAACAAAACTCACAGCAATTACAAAAAATAAAGTCTCTGCCCTTACCTAAAACTGGAATGGCCATGGCCGCTCAGGAAGGCGCCTACTCAAACAGTCAACTCAAACAAATTGGAGACATGCCCATTTATATTCGTGGAGACTACAACACTAAGGGTCCGTTAGCACCTAGAGCAGTGCTTCAGGTAATCGCAGGCAAACATTCACAACCCATAAGCGAAAGAACCAAACAGTCTGGACGTCTTGAACTTGCTCATTGGATCGCTGATCCCGAGAATCCTCTCACGTCCAGAGTCATGGTTAACAGAATATGGCAAAACCATTTCGGTAGCGGAATTGTAAAAACCCCAAGCAATTTCGGATCACTAGGCGAGAGACCAACCCATCCTAAGCTTCTAGACTGGCTAGCCTTTAAATTTACAAAGAGCGCCTGGTCAGTTAAGGCCATGCACCGGGAAATTGTACTCAGCTCAACCTATCGGCAACAATCTGAATCTACAGACTCCATACTTAATGACCCAGAGAACAAACTCTTCGCCCGATATGGACGACGCAGACTCGAAGCAGAACAACTTCATGACTCGATACTTTTTGTCAGTGGCATGTTGAAATCAAATGCAAAGAAAGGATCAGGTTCACGAGCCATCTACACTCACACTGGCCACCTCAAGCCTTGGAGGTTCGGTCAAATATTTGACTCTCCTCCGACCGGAACCATGATCTCAAAGAGAGAACAGTCAGTAAGCGCCCCCCAATCACTATTCCTCTTGAATGACTCATTAGTAACTGAAGCGGCGCAACACATAGCATCAAAATTCAAAAAGTCGCTAAGCCCATTACCTGAGCAAATATCGGAGATTTATCTGTCCCTTTACGGGCGCAAACCGACCCGAACAGAAATGGAAATCGCTTTGAACTATTTGAAGACCGCAAAAAAACCATGGACTTTTTATCAGGTTCTATTGTGCTCAAATGAATTTCTGCACATAGAGTAATGATTCACTGCAACAGAATTGAGGACGTTTCCATGATGAGCCGGAGACAAGCGCTTACACGAGCAGGAGCAGGCTTTGGTATGACTGCTCTAGCTGGCCTGCTCTCACAAGAGGCCTCAGCCAATGACTCACCTAACTTCTCAGGAACTCATTTTCCTGCACGCGCCAAGAGAATCATCTGGCTCTTCATGGGAGGTGGAGTTTCCCACGTTGACAGTTTTGACCCTAAGCCTCTCCTAGAAAAGTATCACAGAAAAAAAATTCCGATCAAACTGCCTAAAAATCTTCGTGACGGGAGCGATAAGATTCTCGCGTCTCCCTTCAAGTTCAAACAACACGGAGAGTCCGGAATATCTGTCAGTGAATTGTTCCCTTACATGGCAAAACACGCTGACAAGCTATGCGTAATAAGATCAATGCACTGCAACAGTATTGATCATACCGGAGCAACTCTACAAACTTTCTGTGGAGCAGTGTCCTTACCTCGTCCCGGCATCGGAAACTGGTTACTGTATGGACTCGGCACAGAAAACAATGACCTGCCCGGCTACATTGTTCTGGGCCCAGACCAGCAGAGCGGAACCGCAACCTATAGCCCAAGGTTCTTACCCGCATCATCCATGGGCACTAGGGTAAACTGGAAGTACAGTGAAAATATAACTCCTCATGACGCATTGCCAAACCTTCGAAATGTAGGAAATCTAACGACTGAGGAACAATTAGAGCAGTTAGATCTGCTGAAACGGATTAACGAGCGATACGAATCTTTACGAACGGACACTGATCCACTCTCTTCTCGAACAAAGTCATATGAACTAGCATTTAGAATGCAAGCATCTGCCCCTGAAGCCTTTGATATACGCGGAGAGAGTAATGCAACAAAACAACTTTATGGACTCGATGATGAGAAATCCAAAAGCTTTGCGTACCGGTGCCTCCTTGCCCGCAGACTAGCAGAGAGAGGCGTAAGATTTATACAGGTCCAATGCGGAAAGGGTGACGGTCTTGATTGGGACCAGCACGGCGGACTCAAAAACGGCCACACCAAGAACGCAGGAATTACGGACAAACCTGTAGGAGCGCTCCTGACTGACCTCGAATCGAGAGGCTTACTTGAAGACACCTTGGTGGTTTGGGGCAGTGAGTTCGGAAGAACACCAACGAGTCAAGGCTCTGACGGTAGAGAGCATCACCCGCACGGCTACACTCTTTGTCTAGCTGGAGGAGGTTCTCGTCCAGGAACAATTCATGGATCAACCGATGACTTTGGCTGGTACGCGGAAAAAGACAAAGTTCACATTCATGACTTTCATGCCACTCTACTCCACCTCATGGGCATTAATCACGAAAAGCTTATTTATCGTTACAGTGGCAGAGACTTTAGGCTAACCGATGTTCACGGCAACGTTGTCCATAACATCATCGCCTAATCTTTTCGTTTAAATAAATCTCTGATTTACCTTTTCAATAGTTCCGAGACCTTGTCAGCAGTGAGTCCCTTTACCGGCAGAGGGTACCCCAAAGTATCACCGCTCGCCTTAAATCCCCCCCCATCAACATCAACAAATATTGGATTGTTATAGGCGCATGGATTCATTGAGCTTTGCGCACTGCTACCGAAACCCTTACTTAGATTAAAGCCTTCACCATAAGCAACAACTATCAGATGCGAGTCCTGACTGAGTTTCACTTTCAGATCCTGATCAAACTTTACCCTTCCATTCAAAAACATTTCTTTATTATCTTTCCTAGTAAAATTGAGGTCCTTCCGCTGGCTCCCGTTGACTAATATCTGAACTCGATCAATATCAATCCAGTCAGTGCATTGGACCTTCACCTTCAAATTTACCTCACCCCCAGAGGCTCTAATATCACCTCCAGCAAGAACTCCCTCAGAAGTACTCACTTCGAGGTAAGGGCCATTAGTAAGGATCATTTGTCCGGACTTAGAATTTCTAACAAGTTCCCGCCAATCTATCTTGGAAGGATCATCAGTCGAACTTTTCACATAGGTCCTCCATCCACCGGCACCGTTCCCATGCACCGTATGAGCATCACTGACAGCAAGTCCCCAAACACGATGTCCCTGATTTAGTATTTGTAACCAAATGAACTCCCTTATGTATTTGACTCTTCCTCCCGGACCAAGCTTCTTATCTATGCGGTAAGGCGCGCCAGCTAGAATATTATTGAGCAAATAGTTCTGAGTTTCGAGCCCATCAATCATGGTTCCCAGGTTAGCGTATCCACCATCAATGAGCCCGTCTCCGTTCCAGTCCACAAAGTTCTCTTCCAAGCTCGGATGATTAATATGAACCCAACGGTCAGGATCCGAATCTTGCAAGTGTCGAAGCATTATTGCAGTGAGCCTTGGATCCTTAGACCATTGAGGCGCTCCTCCATCCTGCTTCTTGGGATCAGGCTTAAAGGGAAAAGCATTAAGATGAGCTCCGGATCCAGTCAATTCAATGCCAGGAACCGTTGACATGAATGATTCAAGGCCAAGAGACGCAATCGTAGGTGTCCAGTCAAAGATACGGTTATGCTCGGTCGTAGGAACAAATTCCAAATGTTCCGCGGCCATATTAATAACGCGGTCCGCTGTCCCGCAGGTATTATCCCCACTAGGAGTCGAATGGTTGTGATAGTCCGTACTGACCCAACCCGTCGTGTCCACTACCCTTTTCAGCACACCATTAAAACTTACCTTTTTTCCTGGATCCACAGTGACCTCTCTTTCGATATGAGAGAATTCCATCCCGTGCGTAACCACAACTCTGTACGTGCCTGGAGGAACGCCGATTCGAAAGTCCCCCCTCTCAGATTGATACTGGTCAACGCAACCATGAGCGCGATTGTTCGGTCCAAGGTACGGCGCCTTAGTCTTGCCTGATCCATTGAACTGAACCTTGCATGGTATCGACACTCCAAGCTCATCCTTAATATTAAAAACAACTGCGCTTTGAGCCGATAACTTTATTTCTTTTTGCACCGAATCTCTATTCTTCAAATCAAAAAGTTCAGTCTGCTCGTTCCTCCCAATATCTTTAAAACTAAGTTCATGTGTTTGCCCCTTGGGGAAAGAGAAAGAAAACGAGCCGTCTGCTTCAGTGTAACCTTTAACGGCTCCTCCGTTCACGTTGGCAAGAATCTGAATACCTGACACCTTTTCATTATCTACTGAAACTACCTTTCCGCTCAATGAACCTACATTTCCTGACCGTTTAAGGATTTCACCAACTGCTGACAACGGCGACGATCCAACAGCAAGGAACCGCTCAATAGTAATTTCCTGCTCAGGAGCTAATGTGATTTCGCTCGGTTTTTTTCCTTCTTTCCACTCCCACCGATAAGCATAGCCACGACCATCTTTGGGGTCCACTGAATCGGCCCACCGAATATCACCTGCACTACCCTCAGAGCCGAACTTAGTCCATGAGTCATTTAACTTCACCTTGCGTTCGAGCTTAGTTTCGTTCCGCAGTAACGTCGTAATCAGAATTCCATTCCAGCTCTCACGAATCCTGTAAAGATGCTTAGTATATAGCCCTGCACCCTTAGCCGCAGTAATAACTGTTTCAATGGCAGCCTCACCTTCCGGACGATCCTCAGCGACCCTCACATAAGAAACTCCACCCCTGAGTCCGAGTGGAGAAAATATCGTGATTTGATCGTTATCAGCTCCCCTCAAATCAAGATCATATAAGCAACCCTGCGTCGTTCCACTAGCGCCCCAAAAGGTTCCCATGTTCGCTTTTCTGAAAGGAGCATTCTGCGAAATTACAGCCTCCACCTTGTCATTCCTTAGAATAAAGTCTCCAAGGATACCGTCAGCCTCCTTACCTCCTGGAAGTTCCTTAAATTGAGCATCATTTACCTCAAATGCTTCAGGCTTTGCAGAAATGTAAAAGGTTAAGGAAATCCAACATAATAAACAAGTTAGGAAATTTTTCATATTCTTGATGATGTACTGAAATTAATTGGATGAAAATCATTAAAAGTGACGAACTCTATAAATTCAAAGTGAGGGGTACTTGCCCCCCTCCCAGCGGAGATTTTTAAACTCTCTGGGCTCTGGCCACCTATATTTACTGGCCGTTTCGGGCAGTTCTACCCTCTCTTCGTTAATTTCCACAGCGATGCGTCCGCGAATGCCCAATTCAGTGACTCTTTCCCATGTCATTAGCGGTAATTTGGTTCTTCCATCGATCGGTTTAAAATCCCTAAGGCTAACTGAAAGCTTTTGCCAATCATCGGATCCGTCAAAATCGATTCTGGAATAATAGCTCCCCTTTCCCTTACCAGGAAATGCATTCCAACCATTATCCTTAAGCTCAAAGAAAATGACTCCCGCCTTGTCTGATTTTACATCCATTACAAGCCTCGAACCTACTGGTCCAACATGCTGGGGATCTTTGATTTTTCTTGTATACGCACTCCACCAGTTCGGATTCTTCCACTCGAGCCTGTACCAATCCTCGTACGAATCAAAATTCGCCTCAATTACCCGGACAGGAGATCGGTTTTTATTATTACCACCTCCTGGTCTCAGCAGTTCCATTTCGGAAGTTATACCAAATGTCTTTGGTGAGGAGTTCATCCACGGATAGACCTCAACTCTGGCCTCAAGTTTATAATATATATTTGCCAAGACATAGAGGGTCTTCATCCCACCGATTAACGGGATGTCAGCTTCCCAATGACCGTTAACCTTTCTTGCTCTGACTGTTCTCCAGAATCGAGTAAGAATATGAGGATCGTCCAAATAAAAAACTTCGACCCTTTCAACTAATTCTCCCATCTCAGGAAAGATCCTGGCAACTTTAGCTTGGTTCGGTTCTTTATAATCAATCTCTAACTTTGGAGTTTGAGGGAATTTAAAATCCCGCTTGAGATGATCATTGAAAAAGAGCATGCGCGATATGACATGCTCAGGTCTTGAGCAGTGATTCATGTGAGGTGTTACCGAATACGCTACCTCTTTAGACTTTAACTTCTTCCAGTTCGCATACATGACATCAAGTATCCCGTTAAAATCATTCGTAGGGCCCAAGTATAAAATTGGAACGTTAATTTCTTTTAAGTATTGAGCGTCATCAATAGTCTGATGGTAAAGCGGCGATTTTAGTGGACGCACTCCTGAACTCGCCCACTGCCCAATAGGTTTAGGCGCTGCACCGCATCCTCCACAAGAAGGAGCCGCGGCTTTAATTCTCTTGTCTGCTCCGGTGAGCATTACTGTTAATTTTCCTCCCATAGAATGCCCAAACGCTCCTATTCTCTTTTCGTCCACCTCATCCTGATTTTGCAAAAAACTCACTCCACGCATGCCGGCTAGGACAATCAAAAACCAATTACTGTTCCGGGGAGACTCAAACTGATCAATGGTCAGTGGATCCGGCATAAGTGAAGCATAATGAGAATTATGACCTTTCTGGGTCGCATCGACTGCTCCCCAGTCCGTACCCTCAAGCCCTTCACCCCCTTCTAGGATCCTTCCTCCCCAGTTCAATGCAAGACAAGCGTACCCGTTCTGGGCCGCATATTTAACACTACGCATCTCAGCTCTCTGCCCCCCCCCATGCAATTGAATTAGGGCCGGGATCTTTCCTTTCGTTTTATTGGGATAGCCATAGAAGCCTGAAATTCTCGATTTTACTCCTTTGAACTTACCGATCGTGAAGGCCAACATTTGTATTATGACTCCGTCCTGCTCAAGTTCCTTTAGCACTTTAACTTGGAGAGGTTCCTTGTCTGGATCAAAACCATCATAGAGTGCCCTGACAGTCTTAGGGATATCCTTCTCATCGATTAATTTTAAGCTATCTGCTGAAGTGATCTCTACAAAGAAAACAGGACAAAGAAAAACAACACCAAAGAACTTAAACATAAAGAACTGGGCACTTTAAGCGCTAATTCCTCAGATCAATCTGAACAGACTTTGAGTATCGCCTCTTCTTGTTACCCTTTAAGTCAATCTCAACGGTCGTCTTGACTGTGAACTGAGGCAATGATTCCGGAAATGAAGGGACTTCATGAATGAGTCTCGCTTTAATCGCATCATTCAGAACTGTTGTTCGACTCACATCAAGTGATCTCGTGCCGAAGGATCTTCGGTCCGTGAACCTGGGCCCCGACACTGGACCCCGTCCAAAGAGCTTCTGCGGAACCCCCACCGAAACAGCCTCATCAACGATGACATGACTCTCGTTGCAGTCAATTATCTCGTAGGCCCGCTCACCAATGAGACGTTCTATAGTGATATTTATACTTCGTGAGTTCAGGTCAATAGTTTCTCCAGTCTTACCACCAGGCTCAAGAGCCAAATTAACGATCATACCAAGAGGACAGTCCTCACACCCCTCAAGAACTAAGGAGGCGCCTGGACCCGTATCCAAAGCAACGATCGGAACTTTCACATCACTTGAATCAATTAACCAAAATGAATCAGTGGCTCTCCCCGTCACTAACATCATACCACCACTAAGGCCACAGTCACCATTCGCATTTCTACCATCAAATATAATGGGCATGGTTTGTCTGCCTCTTTCCTTTGTTTCCCAACGGTACTTTACAAGTTCTCCAAACATAAGGACCTTAACGTCATTGTGTCCTTTGTTATATATGAACGGGATCATTCCCCAGTAATCTGGATTACTAGCCTTAAAACTGATCGTTGAGTGCTTAGTATCCGGATTCAATTTGAAGACGGCACCCTCATCAACAATGAGCGTGACGCCCGGTCTCGGCACATCAATTCGGTCATCAAAAATATACTCACCTGCAAGAACAATAGTATTGAGCCCATTAGACAAACTCCATTCAACGCATTTCTGGGGATCCTTGTGTCGAAATAAGACGGCTTCATTTTTTAAGCCGCGGACTACACACTCTGCGCCGTCCTTTGAAATTAGATGTGTCTGATCTTCCCAGCCCGCCAAAGAGTTCGATGAAAGCACAACGAAGAAAATAAACAGTGAAAGTTTATGATTAAAAGACAGTAGATTATTGGCTAATACCTGCATGTGCACATAACATAAATTGAGATAAGCATGGAAACCAAGAACAATGTAACTTGCATGTGTAAGATTTATTGATTCTTCATTGTTCATTTTCTATCATTAACTTTAATCATGGCTTCCAAAAATCCTTCCACTCTCAGACCGCATCGACTGCTAACAATTCTCATCTTCATGACAACAGCTCATTGCTTAGGCAATGACTATACGCCTGGCGAACAACACAATTATATCCGAGAAGAATTACCAGAGGGCCATTACCAGTATTCTGTGTGGGTACCCAAAAACTATGATAAGAGCCGTGAATATGCTGTGCTCTTCTATCTGCACGGAGGAGGCAGAGGCAGGCAACACCCGAACGAGGGTAAACGAAACATGATTTCTCAAAGACTCAAAGACAATCAGAACTGGACCGATGCAGGCTACAGCGGAAATGCTCATGGCCAGTACGGATACCTCCATGTGGCCCCTGTCAAACCCATTGCCAGATGGAATGCTAAAAAGTTCAAACAGCTCTTAAATCACGTCATGACTAAGGTTAATATTGATGAGAATAGAGTCTACGTTACCGGATTCAGCATGGGCGGACAAGGGACATGGCACGTTGGTTGCGGGGCAGATTTAGGGTACAAGATAGCTGCCATGATCCCTCTCGGAGCCTGGGGTTGCAACGAAGTGAATAGAGGTAAAACTCCTGAGACATGCAACACAACTAAGACTCCGGTATGGGTCATGCACTGCCCTCACGATAACGTCTCGAAAATTTCAGAGCAAATTCCACTATTTAAAAATCATCTCAAATGCGGAGGTTACGGAAGATTCACAATGATACCTGGAAGAGGTCATATTAGCAGACCGCGAGGCAATGATGATGAAGGTCTAAGCATGCGAGTTGCCTGGATGCTTTCTCAATCTTATGGGACGCCATTTAATTATGTAATACAAACTAATGGGGGCGTTATCCTCGAGACCGTGAAAGGTGAGAGGTCATTCATTGGAGACACTAGCCGGTACGGATTCTTTGAGCCAGACACAGAAGTTAGCATCACCGCACCAGCGACAAGAGACAACAAACCATTCATCCGATGGGTGGCCCTTAACGGAACGTTCAGTAACCCAAAGTCCAGACGCACAACTTATAAGACGACTCAGAGCGACTCTGAACTTTTCCCAATATATGAAACTGATTCTGCTAAACTCACTGTCATTGGAGGCATCTCTGAACCAAAAAACCCAAGTCCCGGAGACATTGTAACGGTGACCGCCAACAAAGATGAAGAGCGGAGCAAAAAAAGCTTCCTTTTCTGGGCAACTGATCCGCCAATCAAAATTAATCGACCCTATAACCGATCAGTTAAGTTCTGCATGCCATCCACAGACATCACAGTCACAGCAAAACCTCATCTTTAAACGGTCCACCAATAAAGACTAGCCCATGAGTGATGACCTTCCCATAATTGACCAATCCTATCCTCCTAAGGATTCAGTTGAAGTTAAGAATGAAAATCTCTTCCTTAAGGAAACGAAGGCTCATAGTGAAATACCAGCACTCGAATCCGTCAGCATCATCCTCGTAGTCATTTGCATCACACTAAGCATAATATTCCTCTCTGGACCCCGTGACAATTCCCCACCGCCAGCAAGCTCAGAGAACCAAACGCAGGAAGAAACAAAAAACTGACGATCATACTGAAGAACCATGAACGCACCTAGAATATGTCTCGCAGCATTACTTTTATTCAGTGCTAGCCCTTGGTCCACCGGAGAGAGTCGCAAAAATGTTCTTTTCATCTCTATCGATGACTTGAGACCGACCCTTGGATGCTACGGAGACAAGACAGCAATTACACCAAACATTGATAAAATTGCTGAAAAAGGAACCACCTTTTACAGGGCATACTGCCAGCAGGCACTTTGCAGCCCTTCTAGACTTTCTTTACTTACCGGGCTCCGGCCAAACAGCACCAAGGTGTGGGATCTTAATGCTCATTTCCGTGAATCAGTACCCGAAGCAGTTACACTCCCACAACATTTCAAAAATCAAGGTTACCTGACCCGATCCATCGGCAAAATATTTCATGGTGGCGGCAAACCTTCTAAGGACCCACCCTCCTGGTCAGAAGATCCCCTCTACGATCAGGTCAGAGATCCGAAATTTCGTTACGCTTTACCAAAAAACCTTAATGGTAATGGCCTTAAACGTGATTCTACTGAAAGCGCCGAAATTGCTGACAACCATTATGTCGACGGAAAGGTCTGTGATTCGGCTATAAAAACTCTAAGACGCTACAGTAAAACATCGGCCCCCTTTTTCCTAGCAGTTGGATTCAGGAAACCTCACTTACCCTTCAATGCGCCAAAAAAATATTGGGACCTGTACCAAAGAGAACAAATTCCAGAACCGTTATCTTCAAGCCATCCGACAAATGCACCCGAAATTGCAACGCGGAGTTGGAAAGAACTCGAAGGCTATACCGACATTCCTTCTAACGGAATGATCGGACAAGTCAAGACTCAGGAACTGAGGCACGGGTACTACGCATGCGTCAGTTATATCGACTCACTGGTAGGCCGCCTAATAAGAACATTGAATGATCTGAACATACTAAAGGAAACTGTCATATGCATATGGGGCGACCATGGATATCACCTAGGTGAACAAGGTTTATGGACCAAAGCAAACAACTATGAACTCTCAGTTCGGGTCCCTTTGATATTCAGTATTCCAATGCAGAAAAAACAAGGATCAAAGCCCAACGGACTCGTGGAACTGGTGGATTTATATCCAAGTATTTGTGAGGCCTGCCAAATTAAAATACCGCCAAGCCTTGAAGGCACAAGTTTCATTCCGTTACTGAATGATCCTGACAAGGAGTGGAAGAATGCTGCTTACAGCCAATTTCCCAGGAACCGGACAAGGAACCGGCACACTAGTCATGGTGACATTATGGGCTACAGCGTGAGAACAAACACTCACCGCTATACTGAGTGGAGAGAATGGAAAACCAACAAAGTGATCGATATAGAACTTTATGACCATACGGCTGACCCAAATGAAATGACAAATATCGCATCGCTTAAAAACTTCCAAGACCAACTGAAAACATTAAGTATAACTCTTAAGGAGGGATGGAAAACTCTTCAACAATAGCGCCCCAAATGGATCAGGGACCCGAAAAAATAGTAATCACGGGAGGATCAGGATTCCTCGGCAAGAGCCTCGCACGTCATCTTTCCTCAAAAGGTTATAAAGTCATCATCGTGTCAAGGCACAGCCCAGCGGATCCTGGGCCCTGGACTCACAAGAATTGGGACGGAATCAATAATGACGACTGGTCCAAGGAACTAGAAGGCGCCTCTGCCGTTGTTAATCTTGCAGGGAGAAGTGTTGATTGCAGGAAAACACCAAAGAACTGTGCAGAAATTTTAGATTCGAGAGTCAATTCAGTAAACGCTCTCGGCGAAGCTCTTGAGGCACTTTCGTCTCCGCCAAAAGTATGGATTCAAATGTCTACTGCGCACATCTACGGTGATCCACCCACAGAGTTATGTACTGAAGATTCACCATTAGGCGAGGGCCTAGCACCTAAAGTCGGCGAAGCATGGGAAAAGGCATACAAAGAACATGCCCCCAATTCTGTCCGCCAGGTCATATTAAGAACAAGCTTCGTCATTGGCAATAGTGGCGGTGCATTCCCAAAACTAAAGGCTCTAGCCAAATACGGCCTGGGCGGGAAAGCAGGTGATGGCAAACAGGGAATAAGTTGGATCCACGAAAAAGACATGAACGAACTCATGCAACAATGCATAGAAGATAATAAATACAATGGGACTTATATAGCAACGGCCCCTGAACCTGTATCATATGCTACCTTCATGGCATCTTTAAGGCGCGCACTTCGATCCCCTGTTGGGTTACCTGCACCCGCATGGCTCATACGCCTTGGAGCTAAGCTCATACTTAGAACCGACCCAGAACTGATCCTTCTCGGCAGATATTGCAAATCAACGAGACTCGAAGAAGAAGGATTCCGTTTCAAGTTCCCCGACATAAATGAAGCCTTAGAGGATCTGTGCCTCAACAGCTGACGCTGACAACTTTAACGTAAAAATATTAACACTTACCAATGACAGATAAATTCATTAATTTACTAAAAAACTATGGGGCCGATGAGCTACAATCATTGGGCACGATTTACAGCAATGACGTCCAATATGAAGACCCCATAAACAAAGGGAAGGATCTGCCCCATCTAAAACTAATCCTTGAGGACCTGTTAAAGGTTTTCAAAGGGGTCCGATTCGAATCTATCCATTCAGCACATACTGATGAGTTCGCTTTCGTGAGCTGGAAAATGCGCTACAAGTTTCGTAACAAAACTTATGAAATTGATGAAGTTAGCCGGCTCCGCTTCAATGGATCCGGCAAAATCACCGAGCACAAGGACTATTGGGATGCATCTTTCCCACTTTATGGAACATTCCCTATCATAGGCTCAATTATGAAGCTGATTAAAAAGTTTGTGACTGTAAAACCACCCAGTTTAAAGTTAAATAATTAGACGATTTAAATTGGCACATCTTCCTCCATTAAAGATATATACAAATTAAGAAAAATGACTAGAACCCTATTGCAAAAATTTATCTGGATCCTTCTTCCAGTAATAACTTTTTTTCTGGGCCTGTCACTCAGACCTAATAGCGACTCCGTATCAGGAACAGGAAAATCTAGGACCCAAACCCAAGAAGGAGGCGAATCATCACTCGGCCTGGCTAACCGACAATCAGTAAAATCCAAATCATCAGGGAATAATAAAAATTCAGCAGACCCGACTAATCCTACATTAAATTCTTCTACCTTATCAGGAACGACACTCGACTCCACAAGCATAAAAAGAATAGGCCAATCACTCAGAGAAGAACTCAATCCGCTGAAGAGGCGACAGATATTCAATGAACTGCTTCAGGGCATGACGCTGGACAATGCTCGTGAGATAAGGGAACAGATAAAAAGCTTGGATCAAAACAGCTCAGAATTCCGCGACTTTCATTTTGTTTGGGGCTCTATGGCTGGCGCCGAAGCCGTTATCAATGGAACCAAAACCTCAGAGCGTGACCTCCATGTGACAATGACAGGTTGGGCAAGCACTAACCCGGACCAAGCCATCGCATGGTTCAACGACCTCGATAAATTGAATGACAAGCGCCTCAGTAAAGACCACCTCAAGAGAAGCATTGTCGAGGGACTCGCCAACACTGACCCTGACAGGGCCATCAATTTCATCAGCTCCCTGAAGGAATCTGGTGACAAGGACGCTCATCGCATGATTCATGACGTTGCACGTAAGGCGACCCGCAGGATGAACCTTGAAGAAGCAGGAGCATGGGCCCAGAGCCTTCCTGACGAAGGAATGCGACAATCATCAATCCATTCTATTCTCCCAAGATTTGCCTATTCTGATCCAGAGTCAGCTTCAAAATGGGCAGCCAGCCTAGATTCTGACATCTCCTCAACGGCAATTCACAAAGTAGGTGAAGCCTGGGCCCACCGCGACCCTCCCGCTAGCGCTGAGTGGCTAAGTTCATTACCAGAGAGCAAAGGCTCGAACAGTGGACTAGAAACAGCCCTTCATCATTGGGCAGGCCGTGACCCCACAGCCGCTAGCGAGCATCTAGTCTCTATGCCTGATTCGGTCGGAAAGGACCGTGCAATAAAAGGCTTTGTCTCTAAAGTCGCCCACGAAGATCCGCAGTCGGCGCTGATCTGGGCAGACAGCATACAAGATGAGCCGACCCGCAACGGCGCTCTCATCAATGCGGGTCAGACTTACTTCCGCCGCGACAGAGCAGCCGCAACCGAATGGCTTCAGAGCAGTGGCCTTCCAGCTAGTGTGCAAAGCAAAATTAATCCTCAAAAAAAATAAGGATTATGAATCCTGCAGCGCTAATACCTTCAATCGTACTAACTATAATCTTTTATTCTTCTTCTAATTCTTTTGGAACACTCAAGAGTAAACTTGAACAAAATACGCATAAGATTGTCCATGAGGCCTACCATGAAGGAAACTGGGAGCTCTTCATTAGCAATGCTGACGGTTCCAAGCAAAGGAACCTAACAAATACTCCAAAAATAAATGAACTTTACCCTCAATGCTCACCTGACGGATCCAAAATCTGCTTCCTTGTCGATACAGGAACTGGTCGCAACACAATCCGTAGCGCATGGGTAATGAGCCGGGACGGGAAAGATCGAGTCAAGATATCAGACCATGCAAGGCAGCCGTGTTGGGCACCTGACAGCAAAAAGATTGTTTGGCTCCCTCAAGAATATAAGAAGTGGAACGTTGTCGATTACTACAGCAATGGGCTCATGTTTTATGATGTTAGCACCAAAAAATCTACACCTCACCCGATCAGCGACAAGATCCGCCACTTGTACAACCCTTCATTTTCAAGTAACGGTAAATGGATTGCTGCCACAGTCCATGCGGGGATGGGCTTCAATCATGCGATCCTGTTAATTGAAGCCAACGGCTCAAAAATCATCAACTTAGGTATCAGTGGCTGCCGACCATGCCTAAAACCTAACGGCAATCAAATCACATGGGGATCAGGAGATCATACCATCGAAGTCGCTGACATTGATCTGGATTCTAATAACCCGAAAGTCGGCAAGCGAAGACTAATGATTCGGGATAAAGTAAATAAAATCTACCATTCCGAATGGTCACCTGAAGGAAAATACATAACATTTAGTCGAGGACCCAATGGCAAGGGGGACCTATCAAAGCCCAGCACTTATCAAGGAGCCTGCGAAATGGTAGGCGTCTTCGCAAGGGGCTGGAACATATTCTCAGTTCCAACTGCAAACGGTACCGAAATTGACTTTGAGACTGCCTCACCTGGTAAGGACTACTACCAGGTATCAAAAAACGGTCTCAGCTACAAAGAAGCTGACTGGCTCCATCAAACTAAATAAGAACAAGGAATTGAAACTTCCAACCCTCCTATTAACAGCCACTCTTTGCCTCTGTTCGTGCGGCAAGGAAACAAAAAAAACAACCCAATCAACTATTGAACTTAAGACAGGATCTGGGATTGAAGTTGTCTACGTACCGGCAGGTACATTCATGATGGGAAAAGAGAACGGAGACGACGATGAATCTCCTGCCCATAAAGTTTCATTGGCTGGCTTCATTATGGACAAGTTTGAGGTGACTCATGAAATGTTCATTGAGGCAGAACTGCCTAACCCTTCACACTGGCAAGATGACCCAAAGAAACCAGTTGAGCAAATTCGCTGGCAAGAAGCCAGAGCTTACTGTAACGAACGTTCTATCATGGAAGGGCTTGATCCTTATTACGACGAAACTAAGTCAGGTTTTCCAATAATAGAAACCGCTAACGGTTACAGGTTACCCACCGAAGCAGAATGGGAATATACAGCACGCTCAGGCAAGGATTCAGATTATTCTTTCGGCAGCTCAAGACAATTAAAACTTCATTCATGGTTCGAAGGCAATTCAGGAAAAAGAACACATAGGGTCGGCACAAAAAAGCCCAATAACTGGGGAATACATGATCTTTACGGAAACGTTTCTGAATGGTGCGAAGATGTTTATGATCCCCACTTTTATAAGAACTCCCCCGAACTTTCTCCTGCCGGACCTGAAACTAAATCTTCAGATCCAAAGAGAGTCATCAGGGGCGGATCCTGGAGAGCCTCTTCAGCGATGTGCCGTGTAAGCTTCAGGAGAGGAGAAAGGACCGGAGACACTGACGCTTGTTTCTTCACTGATTATTGCGGATTCCGTTGCGTTCGCAACATCAGCAAAGAACAACTCAATGAGCTCATAAAGTAAAGTTAAGCGATGCTGTTCCATACCTGGACATTTTTTTGCTTTTTTGCAGTTGTACTGATCGGTTTGATACTTCTGAGAAAAACACCTTTTTGGGTCCACTGGATACTTGGTAGTTCGTATTTTTTTTATGGGTGGTGGAATTATTACTACCTGGCTCTGATAATTTATTCAACGGCACTGGACTTTTTCATCGTGAGGCAAATGGAAAGACCATGCGCACGAAAAAAGCTGTGGTTGTGGATAAGCATCCTTAACAATTTAAGTCTGCTAGGATTTTTCAAGTACGCTGACTTCTTCATCAGTAACATCAATGGCCTGACAGGGCTTAACCTCAGTCCAGCATCTGAAATAATGCCCTTCGGCCTCGAATACCTTCTTCCCGTAGGCATCTCCTTTTACACATTTCAGTCAATGAGCTACACGATTGATTATTACAGAGGCAAAATAAAAAGAGAAACCAGCTTCATCAGGTTCGCCGCCTTTGTCTCATTCTTTCCTCAGCTCGTGGCCGGACCAATCGAAAGAGCCAAGAACTTACTTCCACAGTTTCATAAATTTCCTAAGATCAAACGCCAAGACCTCGCCGCCGGTTCATCTCTTTTCATTGTCGGATTATTCAAGAAATTAGCACTGGCCAATTATGCAGCGCTTTACGTGGACCGTGTTTACGAGGACCCGTCCAGCGCCAACGGGGCCTCTCTGACTCTGGCCACCTTTGCCTTTGCTTGGCAAATATATTTTGATTTCAGTGCATACACAGACATGGCCAGAGGCGCTGCAAGAATCATGGGCTTTAAATTAAGTTTAAACTTCAAGAATCCATACACCTCAGCGAGCCTCTCAGAGTTCTGGTCACGATGGCACATCAGTCTATCAACTTGGTTCCGTGACTACGTTTACTTTCCACTAGGAGGTAACAAAAAGGGCGCGAAACGTACCTACATAAACCTTTTATCAGTTTTCATTATTTCAGGACTATGGCACGGAGCGGCATGGACATTTCTGGCTTGGGGACTAATACACGGAGCAGGGCTTACAGCTGAAAAAGCTTTAACTAATGTGAAATTCACCAAAATCAGATTGCCGCGTTGGGTGAAGATAACGGTCACATTTCTTCTCGTATGCGCAGGATGGATTTTCTTTAGATCCAGATCAATTGATGAAGCTCTGATAGTTTATAGAAAAATCTTTTCCCTCGAATGGAACGACCCTCAGTTCCCTCTGTTCCTATTGCTAATGATCGGAGCCGTTTGGATCTATCAGCTCATATTCGAATCTAAAATGAAAAACATCCTCACGGAAAATTGGATCCGGGTACCGCTACTGCTTGGCATGATTATATATCTATTCTTCTGCTCCTCGGAAGGCGATCAGTTCATTTATTTTCAATTTTAATGCGAATGAAAAATAATAAAAGCACAGCTTCAAATGCATTATTCCTAAGACCAAAGGAATGGATCATCACCCTCATCCTCGTGACCATTATTTTCATCGGATCGCCAATCATTTCAAAAAGATCAGATCAAATAAATGATAGTAATTACAGGATCCCCTATCGACTTAGCAATGATTATTGGAGCTATACACAATTGACTACCCAGTTAAGTGAAAATGAAATTCCCATCATAGGCGACTCAGTGATTTGGGGAGAATTTGTTGATAATAATTCAAGCCTCTCTCATTTCCTGTCAGATCTATCGAACCGCGACTTCACTAACGCAGGAATGAATGGCCTCTATCCACTGGCTCTGGAAGGACTGATCAAAAATCATGCG
>Ga0114993_10002926_pt1 | contig 18207 bp, 15 predicted proteins | sample ArcticOcean_MG_C_FD_87042 | JGI IMG/M metagenome (GOLD analysis project Ga0114993, IMG submission 87042) | Marine microbial communities from western Arctic Ocean - ArcticOcean_MG_CB2_150 | ecosystem: Environmental > Aquatic > Marine > Oceanic | place: Arctic Ocean: Canada Basin | collected...
AAATAATCATGTTCAAATTTATAAAAATAGTAATAAAAAATGGATAACAAAAAAAATAGATAAAAAAATGGATCGAAATAAAATGTATGTAGATGAATTAAAATATTTTCTAGATTGTGTTAAGAAAAATAAAATCCCCATGAATTCTATAATTGATGCTATAGAACCGCAAAAAATTAGTTTAGCTATTAAAGAGTCAGCAAAGAAAGGACAAAAAATTAAATTAATTTATCCTTAATCATAATTTCTGCAGTTCTAAATTCTAATTCAGTATCAATCATTAATCCAGTTTCAGAAGGAATCTCAAACATCATTCCTTTTGGAGGATATTGATTTTTGTATTTCATGAATTGTTTTGTATCATATACAAATAAGCCATTTAATTGATATACTTTAGGAGCATCCTGTCTTCTAGTAGGTTTAATTTTTATTTTTTTAGAAAATTTAACATAATCATTAGAATCAATTTCAATCATATTAAAATATGGATTAAAATGTTGAAGATAAACACCATAAACTGCATTACATTTATTTTTTTTTAATAATTTTATACTTGATGCAATATCAGAATTACGTAAAAAAGGAACTGTACAATCTCGGTTTACAAATATATCAAAATAATATCCCAAGGAATTAAGTTTTCTAACAGCATGAATTAAAACTTCAACCATTGCAGTTGTATCTTTAGCTAAATTTTTAGGTCTCATGAAAGGTATTTCTGCACCGTATTTTTTTGAAATTTTAGCAATTTCTACATCATCTGTAGAAACAATTACATGACTAAATAATTTAGATTTTAAAGCATTTTCAATTGAATATGCAATTAGTGGTTTATTACATAAAAGACGAATGTTTTTTCTAGGAATCCCTTTAGAACCACCCCTAGCTGCAATAATACAAATTGGTTTCATGATATTGAAGTTAGATGAAAGCTTATAATTCTAATCATATAAAATTGATTTACAAATGAAAAAAATCGTCATTACAGGTTCAGAAGGATTATTGGGTAAAGAAATTTCAAAATATCTTGAAAAAGATAATAAAATTTTGAAGTTAGATTTAGAATTAGGAAATAATCTTTGTGATGAAAATTATGTAAAAGATTGGTTTTCAAAAAATCATGCAGAATATTTGATAAATTGTTTTGCTATAAATGATCATTTAACTAAGAAAAAGAAAAAAGAAACACTTTTTGAATATGATTTAGAATCATTTAGAAAAACTATGGAAGTTAATGTTATTGCATTATTTTCAGTATGTAGAGAATTTGCTAAAAATAATAAAAATTCAGGAATAATCAATTTTTCATCAATTTATGGATTACAATCACCCAAACCAGAATTATATAATAAATCACACAAAGAAATTGGCTATTGTGTTTCAAAATCAGGAGTCATAAATTTAACAAAATATTTAGCAGTTCATTTATCTCCAAATGTTAAAGTTAATTGTATTGTTCCAGGAGGAATTGAAAATAAACAAACTAAAGAATTTAAAAAAGAATATTCAAAATTAACTCCTTTGAAAAGAATGATGGTAAAGAATGAAATTAATGGATTAGTAGATTTTCTATGTAGTAAAAAATCAAGCTATATGACAGGTTCGGTATTGGTAGTTGATGGAGGATATTCTTCATGGTAAATATAATTAATATTCAATAATATTATCAATGTGTTTTAACAAATTCTAAATCATGTTCAACCATAGATTTTACTAATTGTCTGAAATTCATTTTAGGTTTCCATCCTAATTGAGTTCTAGCCTTTGATGAATCACCAACCAAATCATCAATATCAGTAGGACGTAAAATGGATTTATCAATTTCAACTAAATTCTTCCAATCTCCTAATTCTGAAAATTCAGTTGCTAAATTAAGAAAATCTTCAACAGAATGAGATTCACCGGTAGAAATTACATAATCTTCAGGTTGTTTTTGTTGTAACATTAACCACATTGCTTCAACATAATCACCAGCAAAACCCCAATCACGTTTTGCATAAATATTTCCTAACTTGAATTTTTCTTGTTTTTTATATTTTATTAAAGCAAGTTCATAAGTAATTTTTCTTGTAACAAATTCAAGACCACGTAAAGGAGATTCATGGTTAAAAAGAATACCACAACATGCAAAAATATCGTAAGCCTCTTTATAGTGATTAGTAATGTGGTGAGCAAAAACTTTTGCTACTCCATATGGACTTCGAGGTTTAAATGGAGTATTTTCATTTTTCATACCTATTTGATTACCATACATTTCACTAGAGGATGCCTGATAGAACTTTGCATCGGGTGCAATTTCTCTTAGAGAATCTAAAACTCTCAAAGCTCCTAGACCAGTAATATCAGACGTTAAAATTGGTTGTTGAAAAGAAGCACCAACAAAAGATTGTGCAGCTAAATTGTATACTTCATCAGGTTGTGCTTGCCGTATTGCTGAATTAATTGAAGATTGATCTGAAAGATCAGCCTTAATTTTTGTAATATCATCAAAAGTCTTCAATTCCTCCATCCGTTCAAAACATCTATGACTAGTTCTTCTAAAAGTACCAAATACATTATAGTCTTTTTTTAATAGAAATTCAGACAAATAGGCACCATCTTGCCCAGTTACACCAAAAATTAATGCGTTTTTCATGTTATAATCAAACCTGCTCTGGTGATCTTATCTAAAAATTCTTCGAATCCTTTACCTTTTTGTTCATGTCCTTTCCAAACCTCAATTGCAAAGCTTTTTTCAGTATTTTGGTTAAGAATTGGAATAACTTTATCAAATGGTAAATCACCTTCACCAAATTGTAATCCTTCTCCATCAACTCCACTGGCATCAGATAAATGAAAATGAGTAGTGTATTTTTCAATTTGTGATAACTCATCAACTACAGATAAATTATTTTTATTGCAATATAGATGAGAATGGCATAAATCATAACAAACATTTAATCCAGTATCAATACAATATTTTTCCATATCAGATGCACTCAAAAATACATTACAATTCCAACGTCCACCAAAAAACCAAGCATATGGAGGCATATTCTCTAAAAGAAAATCAACATTTTTGAAATCCAATTCTTCAACAGATTCTACAATCATATTTTGCATTTTTTCAACATCAGATGTTGTAGATTCATTTAATGAATATCCACCAGGGTGAACAATTAAAGTAGGTTTACCAGTAAAATTTTCATTAAGGGAAATTGTTTTATCAATTGCTTTTTGAATTAATTCTATTGATTTTTGTTTAGAGTGAACTTGATTAGTTTCTTTCAAACTAACTATATCTAATAATTTTCTTTCAAAATATTCATAACAATGAACAATTAATTTTTGTTCAAATTTTTCATTTAATTCTAAATTTAAATCGCTATCAGAAAAATGAAATTCTAATATCTTAGGATTAAATTTTAACATATCATTTAAATCACGTTTACGGACTTTCATTCCAGAAATCATTCTAAATCATCAATTTGAATATATTCACTTTTTTTAATATTTCTAATGGCTTTTCTTCCAAGTAATTTAAAATAATATTGAGGTGAAAGTCCACGGGCAGGAGATTTAATTTCAATATTATTTTCGGAAAATAATTCACCCTCCTGAACATCCTTCGAACAAATAATACTTTTTCCTAAAACTTCTCTTTGAAGAATTTCACCTCGTGTCATTTTTTTAACAGGGATTCCTTTAGCAATTTCTGAATTTCTAATACTTTCAACTAAATTTTTAAATTCAGTAGGTTCAAGTGATGATGATTGATCTAATCCTTTCATTGTTTTATCTAATGTAATATGACGTTCAATAATTACAGCACCCATGTTTGCAGCAAGAATTGAAGGTAATAAAATAGATTCATGTCCACTATAACCAATTGGGATATTGAATTTTTCTTGTAAGACTGGAATTAATGAAAGATTCAATGAGTCTATTGGAGATGGATATGTGCTATTACAATGTAACAATGTAAATGTAGAATTATGATTCATTACAAAATCAACAGTTTTTTCAATTTCTTCCATAGTAGACATTCCTGTTGAAATAATCATCGGTTTATTAAATTTAGAAATATGTTCAATTAATGGAAAATTTGTTAAATCAGCAGAAGCAATTTTGTAAGCTGACACTTTAAATTTTTCCAGAAAATCTACACTTTTAATATCCCAAGGAGTACAAAGAAAAGTAATTTTTTTCTCTTTACAATAATTTATAATTTCATTAAAATCATTTTCTTTAAACTCTACATCATTTAAAACATCAATTAAAATTTCTGTTCCTTGACTATCCAATGAAGGATCATTTAATATTTCATTTTGGTATATACTTTCTAGATCACGTTTCTGAAATTTAACAGCATCAACACCACTACTAATAGCTGCATCAATTAATTTTTTAGCTAAAGCTAGATCACCATTATGATTAATGCCAATTTCAGCAATAATATAGCATGGTTCACCATAACCTACAATTTTTCCATCAATTTCAAATTTATTTTTCACACTATAATCCATATTTAAAAAAATAATTTGTCATATTTAATGGTAATAATTTAATTAAATTAAAAACATCGTAGAAATTAGTAATTTAATATTTAAATGGCAAAGTAGAAATCAAAGTAATGACAGATAAAATTTTTGTTTGGCTCGGTAATGATTATACTCATTATTGTCTTTCACATGCTCTTCAAGAAAAAATAGATTGTGAATTATACGGAATTACTGAAATTACATCAAGACCAAAAGAATTTTTTGAGAATCAAAAAATCATAGATTTTAAAAAAATTTGGTTTTTTCATGATCATATTCAAATGAAAAAATCTAACCCAGATTTAGAATATTTATCAAAATTTGAAGAGAAATATAAAATTGAATTATGGAAATTGGTTTTAAATGAAAGAATTTTTATATATTTTAAAGAATTTCATGATTTTTCATATAAAGAGATTCTAAATATTTTAGAGCAAGAATGTAGACTTTTTGAATCTATTTTAGATAAAATTAAACCAGATTTTCTATTAACCAAACTTCCTAGCTTACATCATCAAGAGCTTTTTTATGAAATGTGTAAAAATACGGGTGTTAAAGTTTTAGCGCTAAACTATACAATATTAGGAAAACATTCAATGATTTCAAAAGAACAATCTAAATTAGATTTCATTGAAGAATTAGACGATATAGAAGGTCAAAATAAAGATTGGGATCAATTACAAAAAAAAATAAAAGAATTTGATTTGACACATTCATTAAAAAATAAAGTGATTAAATCAAATTCGGGTAAAAAAGAGAGTACTATGGCATTAAAAGATTTTTTATTTAATTTTGATTCAAATAATATTAAAACTCATTACACATATTATGGAAGAACAAAAACTAAAGTTTTATTAAATTATTTTAAAGAATTTATTAAAACGAAATATCGTAAACGATTTATAAATAATAATCTATTAAAAGAAATAAAATTTTCTAATCCATTTATTTATTATCCGTTACATATGGAAATGGAAAGAGCATTACTAATTTCAGCACCATTTTATACTAACCAAATTGAAATTATAAAAAATATAGCAAAATCTCTACCGATAAATTATAGATTAGTAGTAAAAGAACATCCGGCACAAGTAAAAAGATCATGGAGATCCATTTCAAAATATAAAGAAATTATGGAAATACCAAATATCGTTTTATTACATCCAGATTTTTCTAATGAGATACTTTACAAAAATTCTCAGGCAACAATAACAATTTCAGGGAGTGCAGGTTTTGAAGCATCGGCATATGGCAAACCGGTTATTACATTTGTGGATACAAATTATTCAATATTACCTACTGTACATACGTTAAATAACATAAAGGAATTACCTCAACTTATCAAAAAAATTATTTCCCAAAAATGTTCACCTAGTCATTTTGAAGCTTTTCTTAATTTATTACAAAAAAATATATCGCAATTTGATTGGCCAGAGTTTTTACTCAAAATAGATAAAGAGTTTTTTTATGGTGGGAATTTTCATGATGTAAAAATTTCTGAGGAAAAAATGAAAAAATTTTTGAAAGAAAATAAAAAAGTACTTTCAAATTTTGCTGAAGAACATGTAAATAAAATAAAATTGTATAAAGCAAATAATAAGATTTAAAGAATTATTAATTTTTTAAAAATTCCTTGTCTTCTTCTAAAGATCTCTTAAATCCCTCATTTGGCTTATGATTCTTATTAATTTCTAGTAATTCTGGTTGAGAATTTAATAAATTTAAGATGTCATTTAGACGAATAGGCCTAGATTGAATTTTAGATATTAAAATTTTAACGAGTTTAAGATCTTCTGGAAAATCTACAGTATATCTTAAATTCGATAAATTCGAAGTATGCTCAAAATTTTTTATTTTAAAATTTTGTTTGTTATTACGAAAATAAGGAGTTACATGTTCACGCTCTGAAGGTAATTTTGAATTTTCCCATGCTTTTTTTAATGCATCAAAAGTAAAAATTTCTGTTTCATTTCCATCAGGAAAGGATCTTGGAGAGGTATTTGTTACATAATCACAATTTTCAGACAAAAAAATATTTATCCCATGATCAACAATTTCTGGATCAATTAAAGGACAATCTGCAGTAACTCTTAGAATAGCTGATAATCCATAATGTTTTGCACATTGAAAATATCTATCCAGTACATCATCAGAACTACCTCGAAAAATATCCATACCTGTATTTTCTAAATGATTCACTATCACATCATCTTCAGAAAAATTTGTAGTTGCAACAATTATTTTGTCTAAAGTTTTACAGCTTTGTAATTGATTTATAGTGTATTGTAAACTAGGATTTTTAGTATCAATTATTTTCATTACTTTTCCAGGTAATCGAGTTGAACCCATTCTAGCCTGAATTATACAACCAATCACAAATTTTCTTAATTTTTGTCTTTAATTAAGGAAATGTTCAATTTATTACTAAAGGATTAGTGTATTCTTTTAAAAAGATGGTAAAATATATGTAAATTAATTCAGTTTTAAAGAAAATGCCAAAAATAAAAATTAATGAAAAATACATTGGAGAAGATTTTCCATGCTATACAATTGCAGAAGCAGGTGCAAATCATGATGGAGAGTTAAAAAAAGCAATAAAATTGATAGATGCAGCTAATGAGGCTAATTCAGATAGTATAAAATTTCAAACATATGATGCATCAAAATTAGCATCCAAGTATTCACCAAAATATTGGATTGATGATAAACCAGATGAAACACAATATGAAGTATTTTCAAATCTAGATGGATTATCAAATGATAATTGGAAAGAAATTTTTGAATATGCCAAATCCAAATCTGTCACTTGTTTTTCAACTCCATTTGATGAAGAAAGTGTAGATTTATTATATTCTTTAGATGTTCCAGCTTTTAAAATCGCTTCAGCTGATATTACACATATACCGTTGATCAAACATATTGCAAAGAAAAAATTACCAATTTTTATCTCGACAGGAATGGCAAGTGATGAAGAAACACAACAAGCAATTGAAACAATAGAAAATGAAGGCAATGATCAAATAATAATAATGCATTGTATTACATCATATCCAACAGAAGCAAAGAATGCTAATTTAGAATTAATAAGAAGTTTAAAAGAAAAATATTCTAAATATGTAATAGGTTATTCAGATCACACTATAGGAACAAACATTCCAGTTTACTCTACATTTTATGGAGCAACATGTATTGAAAAACATTTTACATTTGATACTAGTTTAACTCAAAGTCCTGATCATAAATTATCATTAGATATTAATGGTTTTAGACAATTAGTAAATGAATTAAGATTAGCAGAAATTTCAAAAGGTTCAAAGATTAGAGATAATTTTGAATCAGAAAAAAATGCCATAAAATATGCACGAAGGAGTATAATTGCAAGTAGAGATATCGATGTAGGTGAAAAAATTTCTAAAGATATGCTCAACATAAAAAGACCAGCAACAGGGATTTCACCTAAATTTTTTGAAGAAATTATTGGAAAAACTGTAAAAATCAGAATTCAAGAAGATAGACCAATTCAATGGGATGAATTAAATGAATAAAAATCAGAAAAAAAATTTAATTATAATATTAGCAAGAAAAGGAACTAAGAATATCACTAGACAAAATATTAGACTTGTTAATGGTAAACCACTAATTTATTACATTATAAAAAAATGTCAAGAAATAGGTTCAGCAGATATTTTTATCAGTACGGATTCAGAAGAAATTAAAGAATTATCTATTTTGTATGGAGTAAAGTGGATAAATAGACCTAGTGAACTTACAAAAGATAACACATCAATAGAAAAAATTGCATATAATTCATTAATTCAATTACAGAAAAAAAATATTAATTATAAAAAATGTTTAGTACTAAATCCACATTATCCATTAATTAAAAATACAACTATTAAGAAATTTTTATCTAAATTAACTAATAAAATTGAAACAATATATGGTTTTGAAAAAGATATTGAAATAGAATATAATAAAATTGAAAAAAATCAAAAGTTAAAATCAATTAAAACAAACATAGTAGAAAAAAGAAAAATTGTATCTTTTAATTGTAAATCATTTCTACTAGAAAAAAAATTTAACACTTCAGAATACGGAATAGAGTTAAAGAAATCAGAAAAATTTTCACCTGATAGTTATCATGATTTTGGAATTTTAGAAAATATTCTAGGAAGAAAAAAAATTCTTGTTAGAGTGGATGGTAGTAAAATCATAGGTTTAGGACACATATACAATATGCTAACCATATTAAATCAGTTTAGAAATGAAGAAATTTTAATTTTAATGGATAAAAAAAATTCACTAGGAAAAGAAAAATTTAAAGAGAATTTATACAATGTTAAAATTATTTCAAATCAAAGAGAAGTTTTTTCTGAAATTAAAAAATTTAATCCGGATATAATTTTTAATGATATACTTAATACAAATATAAAATATATGGAAAAATTAAAAAAAGAAAAAATATTTCTAGTAAACTTTGAAGATCTTGGAGAAGGGAGAAAATATTCAGATTTAATATTTAACCCCATATTTTCAGCAACAACAAAATTATCAAATGAATATTATGGTTCAGAATTTGCATGTGTAAGAGATGAATTTAGAATTTTTCAAAGAACGCAAATAAGGGAGAAAATAGAAAAAGTATCCATAACATTAGGTGGTGTTGATAATAATCATAATACTTTTAAGATAATTAAAATAATTAATGAAAATAAAATTTTAAAAAATGTTACAATAAATATTATTTTAGGATTTGGATTTAAACATAAAGAAAAATTAATGAAATTAACTAATTCAATGAAAAAAGAGAATTATAAAATCATAATAATAGAAAAAACAGATTTTATTTCAAAATATATCTTAGATTCAGATTTTGTAATTGCAGCAAATGGTAGAACAGTTTTTGAAATTGCATCATTAAAAATACCAATAATATCATTATCTGTAAATTCTAGAGAAAAACAACATAATTTTGTTAATGAAACAAAAACAGGATGTCAAATTAATATGCTAAAAATATCTGCTGAAAAAGAACTAATTAATGCAATTAGTAACATGGAAAAATTTGAAAAAAGGAAAATATTTTTAAAAAATTTAGAAAAAATTGATTTAAAAAATGGAATTGAACGTGTGGTTCATATGATTAATTATGGTTATAATGCAAAAAAGATTGGAATTAAATCATAATAGTTTTTTTAAAATTAGATAATTTCTTAATGGGTAATACCAAATAAGTAAAAGTAGAAATTATTAGTAATTATTTAAAAAATATCTAAATAATTACCATGCAGTCCAGCCCCCATCAACAATAAGATTAGAACCAGTCATGTATGATGAAGCGTCAGATGATAAGAAAATTATTGAACCAATATATTCATCCTTTTGAGCCATTCGACCTAAAATTGTTTTTTCCGAATAATTTTTAATAAAATTTGCTTCTTGTGAATTTTCAACACCTCCAGGAGAAAGAGAATTAACACGAATACCGGTGCGATTCCAATAGGATGCAAGATAGCGTGTAAGATTAATTATTGCAGCTTTAGTGGCAGAGTAAAATGCAGCTGCATTTTGACCACTAACGCCATAAATTCTTTGATCAGGTGCAACTAAACCATATGTTGAAGAAATATTAATAATATTACCATTTTTTTGTTTTACCATTATTTTTCCAACTTCTTGACAAGTTAAGAAAATTCCAGTTAAATTTACGGATACAGCTTTATTCCATTCATTCAATGGAAAATCTTCAAATTTAATTTTTCTTGTTTTTTGATTTCCCTGATAAGCAGCATTATTAATTAAAACATCAATTTTAGAAAATTCTTTCATACTTTTTGATACCATATTTTTAATTGAAATTTTGTTAGTAAGATCAAGTTTTACTGCTAAAGTTTTTACAGAATATTTACTTTCAAGTTGTTTTCCAAGTTTTTTACAACGGGCATAATCAAGATCTGCTAAAACTAGATTTGCACCTGCTTGAGATAGACCTTCAGCATATTTTGAGCCTAAATTACCAGCTGCACCAGTAATAATGATAACACGATCAGATAAATCAAATAATTTTGTAATATCCATATTTATCAAATTATATCTAAATACTATAATGTTACTCTCTAATAATCACAATTGATATTATTTAATTCAATTAATTTTTTCAATTATATGATTTTCTAGCCAGAGTACATCTAAACCTGAATTTTTAAAAACACGTAATGCATCTTTTAGATCTTTCACAATAGGTTCACCATGTAAGTTAAACGATGTATTAACTAATGCTGGAATAGATGTTTTTTCGTAGAATTTATTAATTAATTCCCATAAAACTGGATTTTGTGCTTTACGTAATAATTGAGCTCTAGCAGTTTGATCAGATTGATGGATTCCTACTGGGATTTTGTTTTTTCCATCAATTGTGTTAAAAGCAATTGTCATAAATGGAGAATCAATTTTTTTAGGATTTTCTAATAATTTGTCCTGTTGTTCAAATAAAATCACAGGTGCAAAAGGCATCCAAAAATCTCTCATTTTTATTGAATGGTTGATCTTGTGAATATTTTCAACATTACGAGGATCTGCAATGATACTTCTATTACCTAATGACCTTTGACCCATCTCCATTCTACCTCTACAAACTGCAATAATTTTATTATCTAATATATGAGAAAGAATTTGATCAGTATTAACAAATTTTGTAATTTTACAATTCTCAAGATTTTTGAGTTCACTTTCATCATATACTATATTTTCACCTAAGTACATTGTTTCCAATGGTTCTGGAATAATTCCATTAACTTCTGCATGATGATAACATGCACCAATAGGTAATGTTTCATCAGTACCAGATCCACAAACAAAGAAATTTTTTATTTTTGGGATTTTTGAAATTAACATATTTGCTTTAACATTCATAGAAACTCCACCGGAAAATACTACAGAAGTACAATCAAATTCATCGATTAAGTTTGAAAACCAATTTACAAGAATTTTTTCAGTAAATTTCTGTAATCCTGAAGCAATATGATCAAATCTAAATGTGCCCAAATTATTTTCTAGAAAATTAAAGATATCAGGAATTTCAGTATTGAATTTAAACTCAATTCCATTTAATTCAAGCATACTATCAAAAATTTTTTCAACTTCTTCACGTTTTGGTCCAGCATAATATGAGGCCAATCCCATTACTTTGTATTCATGTTCATTTGCCAACATTCTAAGATATAATGTAGTATAACGATAGATTCTGGCTAATTGAAAATCCTTATGAGAATATTCTTTAATTCTCTTTAATTGATTTTTTTGTTTATCAAAAGTAGAAATTGAACCACTTAGATCATCACCCCATGCATCAGCAGTAACAACAAGAGTATTGTCATCTCGAATTGGACTTCCATAAAAAGCATAAGCAGCATGACACCAATCATGTTCCATATGAATAATTTTAGATTGATCAATTTTTAATAAATCAGATAAAATATTTTTGAAAAAAGTTGAAACTCGTTTTGCATCATCTTCAGTATAAGGATTTTCAAGTGAAAAATAATCAAAATCTTTAGCAAATTTTGTATTAAATGGGTATTGTTCAAGATTAATTTTGTCTTTAATTAATTCTAAAAAGGAAATAGACTTTTTTTCTACTAAAGTGGGATACCAATAATCTTTCATTAATTTTAATTGTTCATCAACACTAAGAGTAGAATATTCATTAGTAAGTGAAGGAATAAGACTCAGCATATTACCACAAATTATTACTTGATCTAAATCACTTCCATCAAGATTAGCAAATTTTAGTGCATGAGTGATAGCCTCAATAGGAAATGAAGAATCAGATTTTATTCGACTATAACGCTCCTCACTTGTTGAAAAAGTGATTTTATTATCAATCATCAATGCACATCCTGAACATTTTTCAAGTGTGACAGCCAAAATTTTCATAACTAAATAATTTTTTTTACCTATATATATTCAAAGTAAAAGTTAGTAACAATTCTTAACTATTAATTAATATCAAAAATAGGATAAAAAGTAGATATGGCTAATGTAAAAATTTGTGCTAAATGTATACAACCAAATACCAGACCAGGAATTTATTTTAGTCAAGAATCAATTTGTGGTGCTTGTTTATGGGAAGAAGAAAAAAATAAAATTAACTGGAATGAAAGAATAAAAGAATTAAAAGAAATTGTAGAAATTGCAAAAAATAAAAAAGCTGATTACGATTGTGTAATTGGTGTTAGCGGAGGAAAAGATAGTACAAAACAAGCAATTACAGCTAGAGATAATTTAGGATTAAAATGTCTCTTAGTAAACTATCAACCAGAAAATATTACAGATATCGGAGTAGAAAATATGGAAAATTTAAAACAAAATGGATTTGATGTTTTAAGTATTAGACCAAATCCAAAAATTATGCAAAAACTTGTTAAATATGATTTTTTTAATTATTTAAATCCAGTAAAAGCAACTGAATTTTCATTATATTCATCAGCTTATATTATTGCAGAAAAATTTAACATTCCACTTGTAATTCAAGGTGAAAATCCAGGTTTAACAGTAGGTACAAGTCTTACAGGAGTTGGTAAAGATTCAGATGCACTAAAAGCATATCAATTACAAACTCTTTCAAAAGGATTTAATGAATATTTAGAAATAGATGGTATTTCAGAAAAAGATCTTTTTTTGTTTCATTACGATGTTAAAAAATTAATTGCTCAAAATACAAAAGGTATTTGGTTACAATATTTTTTAAAAGAATGGACATACCGTGGAAATGCTGAATTTTCAAGTAAATACGGATTTAAGGGAAGAGAAAACTTCAAACCAGAAGATATAGGAACATACATAGGATTTGGATCATTAGATTCAGATTTAGTACATGTAAATCAAATGTTAAAATTTATTAAATTTGGATTTGGTTTTTGTATGGATCATGTTTGTTATGATATTAGAGATGGAAATTTGAATAGAAAAGAAGCGATTGAATTAGTTTTAAAGTATGATGGAAAATGTGCAGACCATTACATAAATGATTTTTGTAATTATATTGAAATTTCACAAAATGTATTTTGGAAAACAGTAGAAAAATTCCGTGGAGATATTTGGAATAAAGATAATGGCTTAAATAATAAAGTACATGATTTACTAGAAAAAGAATTAAATAAATAATATTTTATTAAAATTTTGTAATTGCATTGATTAATGTATGTGATGCGTCATTTCTATGTTTCATATATCGAGTTAAATGTTTTTGAGAATTTTTTATTAATTGTAATGAATTATTTTCATTTAATAAATATAATATTTCTTTATAAATATCAGCATCATAATTAATTATTTTAATTGCATTATCCGCAATAAACTCAAATTCAAACAAATTATTTTGTAATTGAATATTCAATGTAGGTCTTTTCAATAACATGGCTTCCACAATAACACTTGATGCATCAAAATTATCAGTTGCAATATTTACATGAAGATCACAATTTTCAAGTAATTTTTTTATGGATTCATGCTGAAAAAATTTAATTTTTTCATTTGTTTGAATCATATTTTTAATTATAATATTACTTGTATTTTGTTGGGGATGTAATTTAAAAATTATTTCAACATAAGGATTATTTTTAGAAATTTGAATAATTTTTTGTAAAGTTTCATTATATCTATCAAAAAGTTCAATTCTCAAACCTTCCATATGATTAATTATTGGTCTTAATGTAACTAAAATTATTTTTTTCTTAGTCTTTGTTTTAATTTTAGAATTATAGAAATCATATTTTGGGCTACCAGTTACAAGAATTTTATTTTCATCAATTTTTTTGACATTAACTAGATAGTTTTTTACAACATCACCCCAAATTGCAATTTTATTTTTTATTAAATCAAAATCGTCTAACACATCAAAATAAGAAGTAGAACTAGTATAATTTGCAAAAGCATGTTGAAGTAATATAATGGGATGTTTTTGAACTACTTTTGAAAAAACTTTTTCATTTTCACCAGAAAGATTTAGTGTTAATATAGATTGAACATCATTTCTAGATTGAATTGATTCTGTAACTAAAATCTCCATCAGATATTCATCATATCGTTGAATTAAAAGTTGATTTAATTTTTTTTGTAAAAAAGAACTAAAATTAATTTCATCATATTTAAAATATAAAAAAATTATTTTATTTTTAATTATATTATTAATTTTAGTTAAGAAAAATATTTTATTTTTTTTAAATTCATTTAATTGATCTTTAGTTAACCAGTATTTAGGAATCATCACTGTAGATTTAGATTTAGATAGAGATTTTATTGCATCAAAATTATAAATTGGAGATTTTCTAAAATTTATTAAAATAGGTTCAAACCCAGATTGATTTATTTCTTCAAGTAAAGTATGATATATAGTAGGATCAAATTCTAATAATATAATTTTTTTATGTTTATTTTTAATTTTAATTAACCCAAAAAAATTTCCAATATATTCTTCAATTATTTGTTTAATAATTTTATATTTTTTTCTATCAATCATTATTTTAGAATGAAACATTCCTAATCTAATAGGAATTTCAATTTTTTCAAAAGTTGTAAATTTTTCATTATAGTCATTAAATGAATAAATTTTATCCTTAAATTTTGATTCTAAAAATATTTCATAAAGTATTAATGGTAAAAAAATTTTTTCATAGTTATTATTTTTTAAGATTTTTTGTACTACATGAATTTGTGGAATAATATCCATTAAAAATTCTAATAGTTCATTTCTATCAATTAAATTAATAAAGTTTATTCCATGAAAATTTAAATCTGAATTATTAAATTTTTCAATTTTTTTTAAATATTCATTACTGTGATCAAATATTTTTTTTCTATCAAAATCTGTAAGAAAATTATCAATCAATTTATGAGCAATATTCCTATCAGACAATATTTTATGTGAATTAAAATCAAATGAAATAAATTCAGAGGAATTATCTTGAGTTAAAGCAAGTAATTTTGTTTCTTCAATTTCTTCTAAAATGTATAACGTAGTCATAAAAAGTCATCCCATGGCGGAGTAATTCCAAGTAATTTTTTTAAATTATCAAATTCTGATGAATAAATATTTTTTAAACGATTTCGATCTTTTGTAGACATTTCTGGTTTTTTTGATTGTTTAACAAAAAATCTTGCACCGAGTTTATCTCTGGGAATACTTGGAATTAATTTAGTTGCAGTATTTCTGAATTTAGGACTTTTAAGTAAAAATTCAGCAACTTTATTTCGAGGAATTCGATACGAATTTTTTGGTTCTTCAATTAAATTGTTTAAATTAGATATTTCTAAAAAATTTAAAATAGAATTAATATGTTCAGGAATATTTTTAATGTATTCTTCAAAAAAGATTATTTTAATTTGTTTGGATGGAAAGAGTTTTTGATAATTTTTAATATGTTTTGAGAAAAAACCTTCTTCTATAAAATTAAATATAGAAAATTCTTTACGGTTACACTGGTCTTCATATAGATCAATTTTTTCAGAAAATGTTCGTTTATCAAGTTCCATGAATTTATATGAAAAATATCCTGAATGAGCTCTATCAATAGGGTTTCTAACAGATATTATAATTTTACAATTAGGAAAATCTTTTTTTATTTCTAATGCTGAATGAGGGCATTGAATATAATTTGGGGTTGCCTCTCCAATGGCTTTATGGTTTATACCTTTTCTAAATAATTCTAAGTACTTTTTTTCATCAGTAATCATAGAGTCTCTTTCAAAAAATTTAGGAACGTCAAATCTACAATAATAATAGGGTTCATTCAATTCAGGAATAAATACATCAGAATGTTGATTCAGATAATAAGAAATATTGGTAGTTGCACATTTAGCTCCCCCAACAATAAAGAAATTAGGACCCACATATTATTTTCATTTTAGTAGTATATTATGTCTTAATAGCAAGGATTTGTAAGTAGAAAATATAATTAGACAACAATTGTAGAATTTAACGTGGTTATAGAAGAAATTAAAAATATTTTAGAAAACAATGGATATGATTTGGATCCTGATACAAATAATCGTATCAGAACTATGTTAGAATCAATTAGAGATGATAATCAAATAAATAAACTTGAATACATTATTGAGTGGTTTAATAAAAAAAGGGAAGAATCAGATATGATAGTAGAAGAAATTGCTGTAAAAGATTTAGAAAAATGGAATATACAAGAAAAAACTGGAAATATTTTTCATGATTCAAAAGGCTTTTTTGAAATTATAGGGGTTAAAGTTTCAAATACATTTGATAGAGAAGTAGGAAAAGAAGGTTGGACACAACCAATGATTGCAAAAAATCCAGGAGGAATCTTAGGAATATTAATGAAAAAAATTAATGGAATTCCACATTATTTACTTCAAGCAAAAGCAGAACCAGGGAATATTGGAAAATTACAATTATCGCCCACATTGCAAGCAACAACAAGTAACCTACTAAAAGCTCATGGTGGAAAGCAACCTGTATTTGCAGAATATTTTAATGAAGCAAATAATCCAAAAATTATTTATGCAAAATGGCAATCAGAAGATGGGGGAAGATTTCATTTAAAATCAAATTATAACATGATTGTAGAAATTGATGAAAATAAAAAATTAGATATTCCAGACTACTTTATTTGGATTACATTGTATCAAATTAAACAATTATTAAAAATTGAAAACTTTGTTGGACCACATGTAAGAGGAATTATTTCATATTTATAAAAAAAATGAATTCAATTAAAATTGGAATTATTGGATGTTCAAGAATTGCAAAACGTTCAGTGATTCCAGCAATAATTAAATCAAAATATGCAGAAATTGAAATAATAGGAAGTAGAACAGAAAATAAAGCTAAAGAATTTAGTAAAGAATTTAATTGTAAAAAATTTGGAGCATATGAAGATATTATTAAAGATAAATCAGTAGATATGGTTTACATTTCAACTCCAATAGGAACTCATGAAGAATGGGCCATCAAAGCAGCGTCAGAAGGTAAACATGTTTATTGTGAAAAATCTTCTACAACATCTTTTGAATCTGCAAAAAAAATTCTGAATACTGTAAAACAAAATAATGTCAGAATAATGGAAGGGTTCATGTTTAAATTTCATACTCAACATCAAAAAGTTAGAGAATTAATTACTGATAATAAAATTGGAGAAATAATATGTTTTAATGGAATTTTTGGTTTTCCAAAATTTCCAGAAGATGATATAAGATATGATAAAAATTTGGGTGGAGGTTTTCTAAATGATGCGGGATGTTATCCAATTTGTGCAAGTAGAATGATTTTTGAAGATGAACCAATTGGTGTATCAGCAAATTTATCAATAGATCAAAAAACAGGAGTAGATGTAAAAGGTATATCATTAATGACATTTAAAAATGAAAAAATGGCATCAATTGTTTATGGAAACGGTATGTACTATCAATCAAAATATAATATTTGGGGAACAGATGGAATAATAGATTTAGAAAGAGCATATTCATTACCATCAGATTTTGAAACAAATTTGAAAATTCAATATAGTAAATCAAATGATTGGAAGAGCAAGAAAAATGAAAATTTTAAAATAAATCCAAATGATCACTTCTTAGAAATGATTGATAATTTTTGTTTAGAAGTATCTAATCAAAAAAAATCTTCATTTAATTTTGAAAAAGATTTAGAAAATCAGGC
>Ga0114993_10002929_pt1 | contig 18202 bp, 16 predicted proteins | sample ArcticOcean_MG_C_FD_87042 | JGI IMG/M metagenome (GOLD analysis project Ga0114993, IMG submission 87042) | Marine microbial communities from western Arctic Ocean - ArcticOcean_MG_CB2_150 | ecosystem: Environmental > Aquatic > Marine > Oceanic | place: Arctic Ocean: Canada Basin | collected...
TGAAAGAGGTCGACGAGGCCCAGGGCAACGTGGTGCAGACCGCCAAAACCCTCGCCGATGCCGGCGAGATCGTCATCTCCGGCGGCGGCGAAGAAGACGAGCTGGTCTTTTAGAATATAGGGTTTGATATGCAAGCCGGCGACAAATTCTTATTCGACACGGATTTCGATGATCTCGAAATTCTGAAAGAGATTTCTGAACAGGAAGTGGTGATTGATGAGACCGCCGAGAGCGAAGAGGCCGAACCCGAAGAAGAGGTGATCACGTTCACCGAAGAAGAGATGAATAACCAGCGCCAACAGGCGCTGGAAGAAGGAAGGCAGCAAGGCGCAGCGGAAACCTTGGACGGTATCGAAAATAATATCGCCAATGTTTTAAGCAAAATCGACAAAACAATGTCAGGATTATTTGAAATTCAACGGGAAGAAAACGAGCTTAACCGTAAAGAAGCGATATCCGTCGCCTCGGCAGTCGTTGGGAAACTGTTTTCCAGCCTCGATGCGGAGCATGGTTTCGGCGAAGTTATCAAGATGACCGAAGAAACTTTGGACGAATTGCTGCGCGAGCCGGCGATCGTCATTCATGTTAATGACGCCTTTGCGGACCAGATGGAGAAACGCCTCGGGGAATATTTGCACCGCCGCGATTTTCAGGGCAAATTCAGCGTGACCGGCGGCGGCGATATGGCGGCGGGCGATTGCCGCATCGAATGGGCGACCGGCTCGGCAGAACGGTCTTCGGCGATGATTTTGGAGGCCACCCAGGATGTGATCGCGCATAATCTGAATTCAGAGGTGCCGGCGGCGGTGGAAACTGCCCAGCCCGAAACCATAGACGCGCCCGAACAGCGCCAAGAATTGCCGGTGGATGAAGCAAGCGAAAATGATACAATCGCGGCGCCGCCCGAAGCGATAGGCGCAGGGGATGCAGACCTGCCGGCCGAGGCGGAAATACAGGGCGACGAGCCACCCGAGACCGCCGCAGCCGCCGCAAGCCAAACCGGGACCGAAGCGCCGGCGGACGGCGAGACAGTAGACAATTTGGCCGCCCAAATGGATCAAGCGATGCCGCCAGCGGATGCAGCGCCCACGAACGGCGATCAATCTTCGAACTAGGAGCAGATCATGGCCGATGACAATTTGGAACTTTCAGAACTCGCCGATGAGGGCCCGCCCGAAGCCGGCGCCAGTGCCGTTCCCGCCGAAGAGGTGATGCCCGATGTTCCGGACATACCACGCAACGCACAGGATTTGGAGGCGGTCTATGATATTCCAGTGCAGGTTTCGGCGGTCCTTGGCAAATCCACCTTGGAAGTTCAAAAGCTGTTGAAACTGGGACGCGGCGCGGTGGTCGAGCTGGACCGGAAAGTCGGCGAGGCGATCGATATCTATGTGAACAATCGCCTCGTTGCGCGCGGCGAAGTCGTGGTGCTGGAGGACCGGCTGGGCATTACCATGACAGAAATCATTAAAACCGATCGTAGCTAGGTTTTATCCATGGCGGACGACGAAGTCAGAATCGCTCCTGTCGGGAAATCGCTCGATCTCGCCACATTACTAGGGTTGCTCGCGGCATTTGGGTTGATCGTGGCGGCCATTATTTTGGGTGGATCGCCGGGCTCGTTCATCAACCTGCCGGCCATTTTTATCGTCATCGGCGGCACCCTCGCGGTAACCACGATTTGCTTTTCGATCAACGAGGTCAGCAAAACATTCGGCGTCGTATCGAAAACCATATTCCACAGCATTCGCGAGCCGTCCGACGCCGCGCTACAGGTCATGCAAATATCCCAGATGGCGCGCAAAAACGGCGTCCTGTCGCTTCAACAAATTCTCGATTCGGTCAAGAACGAGCCCTTTCTGCACAAAGCGGTCTCGCTTGTGGCCGATGGCGTCCCCGGCGGCCAGGTCGAAAACATCCTCCGCCGCGAGCTGAATTCCATGGTCCAGCGGCACGCGAAAAGCGCCAGCGTTCTGCGCCGCGCCGCGGATTTTGCACCGGCAATGGGATTGATCGGAACCTTGATCGGTTTGGTTCAAATGCTCGGCAATCTGGATGATCCGACCGCCATCGGCCCGTCCATGGCGGTGGCGCTGTTGACCACATTTTACGGCGCAGTCCTTGCCAACCTGGTCTTCGTTCCCTTGGCATCGAAGCTGGAGCGCAACTCCAGCCTCGAAGAGGTAGTCAACAATGTTTACGTGATGGGCGCCGCCTCCATCGGCCGGCAGGAAAACCCGCGGCGATTGGAAATGCTGTTGAATTCGACATTGCCGCCTTCGGAACGCATTCGCTTTTTCGAATAATTAACTTTCTTCGGAGATAATAAAAAAATGCGGTTATTAATCATAGGCGCCATGGGTGGGCAAATCGGCGCGGCTAGTCAGATAGCGGTTGCGCGCGGTGCCAAGGTAAGCCAAGCCAACGACATCGAAAGCGGGCTCAACACCCTGCGCAAGGGCCAGGGCGCCGATGTGGTCATGATCGATACGGCGCTCGATATCGCGTCTTTCACCGGTGCGCTCACCTCGGAACGTATCGCCATTCCGGTGGTTGCCTGCGGCGTCGGCGATGATGCGCAAACCGCGGTCAAGGCGATCAGGGCCGGGGCGCTCGAATATGTTCCGATGCCGCCGGATGCCGATCTCATTGCCGCCGTCCTGGAAGCGGTTGCCGAAGAATCCCACAAGATCATTTGTGGCGATCCCGCCATGGAAAAGGCCATCAAACTGGCAACCCAGGTCGCCGCCTCCAGCGCCAGCATCCTTATCGTCGGCGATTCCGGCACCGGCAAGGAATTGATGGCCCAGCTCATTCATCAAAAAAGTCCACGCAAGGGTGCGCCGTTCATTGCCGTAAACTGCGCGGCTATTCCGGAGAATTTGCTGGAATCAGAATTGTTCGGATATGAAAAAGGCGCTTTCACCGGCGCGGTTTCCAGACGCATCGGCAAGTTCGAAGAAGCCAGCGGCGGCACCTTGTTGCTCGATGAAATCAGCGAAATGGATATGCGCCTGCAGGCCAAGCTGCTGCGCGCCATCCAAGAGAAGGAAATCGACCGGATTGGCGGCAAGAAACCGGTGCCGGTTGATGTCCGCATCCTGGCAACCAGCAATCGCGACATGGAAAATCAGGTCGCCGACGGTAATTTTCGCGAAGATTTGTATTTTCGGCTGAACGTGGTCACCGTCGCAATTCCGCGTCTGGCTGAACGCCCTGGCGACATCGAACCGCTGATCGGCCATTTCCTCGAAAAATATGCCGAGGCAAATGGAATGACCGCGCCAACGATCACGCCCGATGCCCTCAAATCACTGAAAACTCACGCCTGGCCCGGCAATGTGCGCGAATTGGAAAACACCATTCACCGGGGCGTACTGTTATCCGAAGACGGCGTCATGGGACTGGACGCCATTCAGATGCAGACATCCAAAAGAGATGCCGACGGCAATGGCGAAATCAATCTGGTTGGACGCACGGTGGCCGACGTGGAAAAGGATCTGATTATCGAGACCCTGGATCATTGCCTGGGAAATCGTACCCATGCCGCCAAGATCCTCGGCATTTCGATCCGCACGCTCCGCAATAAGCTCCGGCAATATAGCGACGATGGCATCGCCGTTCCAATGCCGAACGAAGGCGTTCAACGCCCTAGCGCTTAAAATATGAAGTTAGCTCGAGACCATCGCAGACATGGCTGAAGCAACAACGGAACTGGATGCCGCGCCGGCGGCGGGTGTACCCGCTACCGCTGGCGGCGTGCCCGCCGAAATGATGGACGACGCTGCCGGCCAGGGCGCGGCGCTGGATACCGTATTCCAGGGCGCGCCGCCATCCGCGGCCGAGGCCGCCATCGGCGAGATGGGCCGGGAGCTGATGGACAAGATCGGGGGCTTCAAGGGCCGCGGCGATATCGCCCTTGCCCTTGGCATCGTCGCCATCCTGGTGGTGCTCATCCTGCCCATGCCGAAATGGATGCTGGATATCAGTCTGGCGTTCTCGATCATGTTCGCGGTGCTGATCCTGATGACCGTATTATTTCTGGAAAAGCCGCTCGAGTTTAGTGCGTTTCCAACGATATTGCTGATAGCGACCCTGGTCAGGCTGTCGTTGAATCTGGCCTCGACGCGGCTGATATTGGCCAATGGCCATCAGGGCGTCGGCGCCGCCGGACAGGTTATCGAAGCCTTCGCCAGCTTCGTCATGGGCGGCAACTTCGTTATCGGCATCATCATCTTCGCGATCCTGGTCATCGTCAATTTCGTGGTCATCACCAAGGGCTCAAGCCGCATCGCCGAAGTCGCGGCGCGGTTCACGTTGGACGCCATGCCGGGCAAACAGATGGCCATCGATGCCGATCTTTCATCCGGCTTGATTGATGAAGCCGACGCCAAGGTGCGGCGCAAAGAGCTGGAAGACGAAAGCGCCTTCTTCGGCGCCATGGACGGCGCCGCCAAATTTGTTCGCGGCGATGCCATTGCCGGGCTGTTGATTACATTTATCAATGTGATCGGCGGCATCATTATTGGCGTTGCGCAACGGGACATGACCTTTCTCGATGCGGCGTCTTCGTTCACGCGCCTGACCGTTGGCGACGGGCTGGTGTCGCAAATACCGGCCCTGATCGTATCGACCTCGGCCGGCATGCTGGTCACCAAGGGCAGCACGCCCGGTCCGATGGACAAAGCCGTGTTCGGTCAATTGGGCGGTAAATCCAAGACCCTCGGCATGGTTTGCGTTCTTCTGATAGCCCTGGCAGTCCTGCCCGGCATTCCCGCCGCGCCGTTCCTGATTCTGGCGGTTACGATGGGATCAATCGGATTTTTTGCCAACCGCCGCGAGGCCAGAAATAAGGCCGAGTTCAAGGAACGCGAAGCCGTCGAGGAAGCCGAATCGATCCCGGTTGCCGAAGAGCCCATTTCGCAGGTTTTGAAGATCGATCTCTTGCGTCTGGAACTTGGCTACGGATTGCTGTCGCTGATCAATGAGGGGCCGGAGGGGCAACGCCTGACCGACCAGATCAAAGCCCTACGCCGCCAACTGGCGGTGGAAATGGGGTTCGTGATGCCGGCCGTGCGCATCCAGGACAACATGCAGCTATCGGCCAATAATTACGTTATCCGGGCCAAGGAAATCGACGCCGGCCACGGCGATTTGCGCCCGACTATGTTGCTGGTTATGGACCCGCGCGGCGAAGATATCACGATCACGGGCGAAGCCACCACGGAGCCGACATTCGGCTTGCCGGCGACCTGGATTGAGGAAACCGCCCGCGAGGAAGCCTTGTTCCGGGGCTATACGGTGGTCGACGCGGCAACCGTGATCACCACCCATTTGACTGAAATAATCAAGGACAACATGGCCGATCTTTTGTCCTACGCCGAGACCCAAAAGCTTATTGACGAGTTGGACAAGGACCATCAAAAGCTGGTTGGCGATATCACGCCCGGCCAGATTTCCATGGGCGGCATCCAACGGGTGCTGCAAAACCTTCTGCAGGAACGCATTTCGATCCGCGATTTGCCGACCATACTCGAAGGTCTTTCCGAGGCCTGCGCCCAATCGCGCAATGTGATGATGATAACCGAACATGTCCGCACCCGCCTGGCGCGCCAAATCAGCGATACCAACACGACGCCTGATGGGGTCATTCAATTGGTCAGCCTGTCACCCGAATGGGAGCAGACCTTCGCCGAATCGATCATCGGCACCGGCGATGAGCGCCAGCTTTCCATGTCGCCAAGCAATTTGCAGGAATTCATAACCGGGGTACGGCAAACCTTCGAGCGCCACGCCATGACGGGCGAAATGCCGGTCTTGCTGACCAGCCCGAACATCCGGCCCTTTGTCCGTTCGATCGTCGAAAGGTTTCGCCCGTCGACCGCCGTCATGTCGCAAAACGAAATTCACCCGCGCGCAAAGATTAAAACGGTTGGGCAAATTTAGCGCGGCCGGCACAAGTCCCCTTGACCTTCGCCGCCAGTTGCGCGGGAATACCACCGGTTCGGCTTTTTAAGGCAATTCAAGAGCGACAAATGGCCATTGCGCCCACCGAGGCGTCCCAGGCAGGCATCAATGCCAAGGTTCCGAAGATGATCGCCGTTGCTTCGGGCAAGGGCGGCGTCGGCAAAACCTGGTTTGCCATCACCTTGGCCCATGCCTTCGCCAATGCGGGGCGTAAGACGCTGTTGTTTGACGGCGATCTTGGCCTGGCCAATGTGGATATCCAGCTTGGTCTGATGCCGAAACATGACCTTGGCGCCGTCGTATCGGGCCGCATGCCGCTCAATCAGGCGACCACGACATTTGAGGATGGCGGCTTTGATATTATTGCCGGGCGCTCGGGTTCGGGCAACCTGGCCAATGTGTCGGCCAAAAGCCTCAATACCCTCGGCGAGGAATTGATCCTTCTGAGCCAAGCCTATCACCAGGTGATCTTGGATTTGGGCGCCGGCGTCGAGAGAACCGTCCGCAATTTAACCAACAGCGTCGATACCATCTTGGTTGTCACCACCGACGAGCCGACGGCGCTGACCGATGCCTACGCGTTTATCAAAATCTCCCATATGGAGCGTCCTAACCTGGATATGCGCGTGGTTATAAATATGGCCAATTCGACCCGCGAAGGGGAACGCACCTACAATACGATCTTGAAAGCCTGCCAAGGTTTTTTGAAATTTTCGCCGCCGCTGGCGGGCGTGATCCGGCGCGACACCAAGGTGCGTGAATCGATCCGCAATCAGACGTCCACGCTCGTCCGATACCCGAACACCGAGGCGGCGGCCGATGTCGAAAGCATTGTGAAAAAGCTCCTGTCATAGCCGATGCCAACCGTCACACCCCCGCCGCCGACGCCCCTCCCGGTACCGGTTTCCGGAACGCCGGCGACGGCGGTTGCGGCCAATCCACCGGCCCAATTGGCCTTAATTCCCAAAGGCACCATCTTGGCCGCGCAGGTGATCAGTCAATTGCCGCAAGGCCTTGCCCAGATACAAACAAGCCTCGGCAATTTTGATATCAGAACCGCCGTGAGCTTGGCGGTCGGCGCGAAACTCGATCTGCAATTGCTGCGCGCCGGCGGCCAAGCCCAATTTCAAATTCGCGCCATCGATGGCAACGAAGTGGCAAATGGGCGCGGCGGGCAACAGGCGGCGGCCAAGGCACAAGGAAAGGCGCCAATAGCCGCCGGCGCCGCGCCGGGCGCATCGGTCGCGGGCAAGGCGGCTATAGGCGGTGGCGGGGCGGCGCATTCCGGCGCGCCAAAAATCGGTCACGGGCCTTTAAAATTGAACGCCGGTTCCACGGTCCGGGCGCAATATCTGGAACCGGCGGGCAACCAGACGAAGCCGGTGCTGGCCGCCGCCACTTCGGCGCGCCCAGAGGCGCAAAAGACCGCCGCCCGCATAGATCGCACCGCTTCGGCGCCCTCCCGCTCCGGCGGCGCAAGATCGGCCCTTAAGCCTGGCCATGGCGCCCACGGCAATACCCGCCAAACATCCCGAACAAGCCACCGGGCGCCGAATGTGGCGGCAACCGCTCAGAAGCCGGGTGCAATCGTTGACGCCAAGGTGTTGACGATCACCAGGCCGGGCGAGACGGCACAATCGGTAACGCCGGCGGCGGCACAAACCGGCATCGCCGGGACGGTTGTCGGCTCCAACATGGGGGGAACGCCTTTGGTACAGATAGCTGGCGGCACCTTGTCGCTGATCGGTGCGGCGCCGCTTCCCGCCGGCACCAAACTGCTGCTCCAGCTTCAGGCAACCGCCGTTTCGGGAACACCGGCGGCGCAGAATTTTTCGTCCAACTTGGCGGCATCACGGGAATGGCCGAGCCTGGATCAGGCCTTGGGCCAGTTGCGCCATAGCGCACCGGACATGGCGCAATCGTTCGCCCAGAACCGGATGCCACAGGCAAACAACCGCCTCGCCGCCAATATACTTCTGTATTTGAGCGCCTTGCGCGGCGGCGATGTCGGCAAGTGGTTGGGGGAAATGACGCGCAATCTGGAACAATCGCAGCCCGAATTAGCCGGGCGCCTCAGGGAAGATTTCGTCCAGGTGGCGCGCCTGTTTAACCAAGGCCCGCAGGGCGATTGGCGAACATTGATTATCCCGTTCATGAACGGCGAAGGGCTGGATGCATTGCAAATGCATTTGCGCGGACAGTCAACCGGCGCCGATGACGATGACGGCTCTGAAGACGCATCGCGGTTTCTGGTTGATATCGAGCTGAGCCGCCTCGGCCGCATACAGTTGGACGGACTGGTGAAATCCAGCGGCAAAAAATTCGATTTGGTATTCCGGTCCGAAGAGCCGCTACCCGCTTATATGCGCAAAGATATCAGCCGCATTTTTCACGATTTTGCGGAGCTGGGGGGCGTTATCGGCAGCCTGACATTTCAGACCGCTACGCGCTTCGTCCACGTACCCATCGATACCGCCGGCGCCCAAATGCGATCCGGCCTGATGGTATAGAGACGCTATCATGGATGCCCCGACGCGCCGCAGCCACATCAAAACCACGCCCAATCCGGATGAGCGTCTCGATTACGTGATTACCTTGACCGGAACCCTTGGGATTAGGGCAGCCGCGGGCTCGTGCCAAATCAGCGTCCGCTACATCCCCGATAAACTAATCATTTCGCAGGCGTCGTTCGCCGCGTATTTGCAGGCCGTCGGCGAAATGGAATGGGCCAATCTTGAAGAGGCAGCGACGGCGATGCTTGAGGATATGGGCAACGAAGTGGTTGCCCGCTGGATGCAGCTCAAGGCGGCGTCAAGCAAGGACGGCGGCGGCGGCGCGGCAACCTCGAGCCATCAGATCGTGCTGGAGGACAAGCAGCCGCAATGGGACAACGCGCCGCTGCTGGCCCGTCTGGCGGCAATTTGAGGCCAGGCGGCGGTAGCTATGCCCGATGAGCATGGCGCATGCGACATGCGACACCCGGAATCAGCATGTACATAATCGTCATTTATACCCATTTATGTACATTTTTAGACACGTTGGCAGTGCCGGGCACGGTTTTAATCAGAAATCCGAGGCTAAGCCATGCGGGTGCCGCATAGGGAGCGGTGATATATTAGGATTTATTTTGGCGCCGGTGGCGTTCCTGGCCCAGCTCGTCCAGCACCTGTTGTTCGCTGCGGGCGCGCTCGGTGTCTTCGATTTCGTCGCGCGCCTCCTTGGCAATTTCAAAGACCTTCAATTCCTTGAATTCTTCCCGCATCTCTTCCTGGGCAACGGCAATTTTTTCCTCGAACTCGGTCGTCGCCTCCTTTATTTGCTGGCGCCGGGCGATGGCCGCGGCCGCATAGGGCCCATATAAAAACCCGGCTTCCTCGGGCGATTGCTGGGCCGCATTCTGCTCGGATACGATTTCCACTTCCAGATTTTCAGCCCGCTGTTCAAGCTCCTGAACCTCGCCCAGAAGCGCACCCAGATCGCGGCGTTTTTCATCGACGATATATTTGTGCAGCCGGACAATCGCTTTCAGATCCTTGGCCATCGGCTAGCCCTCCGGCGCATAGTTCATATCGAGCGCCTCGGCGAGGCTGCGGTAACATTCTTCCAAACCGCTTTGTTCGCCCTTGGTCTGGCGCAAAAAAGCCTCGATGGCGGGATTATAATGGATGGCTTCGTCGACGTGATGGTCCGAGCCTTGACGGTAAGCGCCGAGGCGGATCAATTCGGACATATCGTCATAGACGGATACGAGCTGGCGGCCACGATTGATGATGTCGTTTTGGGCGCCGGTGTTGCAATCGGGCATGGTCCTGGAAACGCTGCGCAGGATGTTGACGGCGGGGAAGCGGCCGCGCTCGGCGATGGCCCGGTCGAGCACAACATGCCCGTCCAGAATGCCGCGGACCGCATCGGCCACCGGCTCGTTATGATCATCGCCCTCGACCAGGACGGTGAACAGACCGGTGATGCTGCCCTGCCCGGCGATGCCGGGACCCGCCCGTTCTAGCAGTCTCGGCAGTTCGGCGAACACGGCCGGCGTATAGCCGCGCGTCGCCGGCGGCTCGCCGGCGGACAAACTGATTTCCCGCTGTGCCATGGCAAACCGGGTCACACTGTCCATCAGGCATAGAACGTCGCGGTCGGTATCGCGGAAATATTCGGAAACCGCCATGGTCATATAGGCCGCCTGGCGCCGGACCAGGGCCGGCTCGTCCGATGTGGCGACAACCACAACGCTGCGCTTGAGACCTTCCTCGCCAAGATCGTCCTCGATGAATTCCCTGGCTTCGCGGCCGCGCTCGCCGATCAGTCCGATGACGCTGACATCGGCGTTGGTATGGCGCGCCATCATCGACAGCATGGTGGATTTGCCGACGCCCGATCCGGCGAAAATTCCCATGCGCTGCCCTTTGCAGACGGTCAGGAAGGCGTTCATTACGCGCACGCCGAGATCGACCTTGCCGCCGACGCGGGTGCGCTTGTGGGCGGGCGGCGGATTGTTTTGAATGGCGTACGGCGCCGGCCCGACGGGCAACGGCCCCTTGTCGTCCAGGGGCCGGCCAAAGGCGTCAATCACGCGCCCCAGCCAGCCGGCATCGGGAAATATTACCGGCTCGGAAGTTCCGATCTCCACGCGGCAGCCAAGGCCGATGCCTTCCAACGTTCCGAAGGGCATCACCAGAGCGCTGGTCTCGGAAAATCCGACCACTTCGCAAACCACATGGCGGCCGGTGCGCGCCTCGATGGTACAATGATCGCCAATCGACAGGCGGCCCTCGACGCCATTGATTTCCACCAGCATGCCGAGGATCGAGGTCACCCGGCCATAGACATGGAAGTCGGGCAATCGTTTGATTTCATTGAGAATATTTTCGACGATGTTGGACATTGCCGTTTCTTGATCCGAGCCCACAAACTTTGTTGCTTTGTTATAACCGATTTTCGCCGCAACGGTTTAAGGATTGGTTACTGGCGCATGATATTTTGGCGAAAAATCATGGCCAACCGGTTGGCCGGCGGGTGGGCCGAAATGCCGGATTTGTATATTTTGCCTGCCGGGCTTTGCGAATCAGAGGGCGATGTTTTGCGATGTCACCAAATTGTTATGCAAATTAATTCGCCGACCGACACTCTAAGCTATTGATATTTCACGGTTGAATGTGCACATTTAAGTTTGAATTGGAAAACTTGCAACAACCCGACTAGCCATTTATGTTAACCATTGGTTAGCTTAGGCCCAAGTCTAGAGAAAGGTAAGCCATGCGTGTCCTTCTCGTGGAAGACGATCCCACCACGTCACAAAGCATCGAGATGATGTTGTCATCGGCCAATATGGTGATCGATGTAACCGATCTTGGCGAAGACGGGTTGGAAATCGGCAAGTTGTATGATTACGACATAATTATTCTTGATCTCATGCTGCCCGATATTGATGGCTATGAGGTATTGCGGCGCCTTCGCAATTCCAAGGTGGAAACGCCTGTCTTGATCCTATCGGGGCTGACCGAATCGGAAAACAAGGTCAAGGGGCTCGGCACCGGCGCCGATGACTATCTGACCAAGCCATTCGATAAAGACGAATTGATTGCGCGCATACTTGCCATTGTGCGGCGCTCCAAGGGACATTCCGACTCGATCATTCGTTGCGGCAAGCTCGCCGTCAATCTGGATGCGCATACCGTCGAAGTGGATGACAAACCCGTCCATCTGACCGGTAAGGAATATGGAATTCTCGAGCTGTTAGCACTTCGCAAGAGCACCACCCTGACCAAGGAAATGTTCTTGAACCATCTCTACAACGGTATTGATGAGCCGGAGCTGAAAATTATCGATGTGTTCGTCTGCAAGCTGCGGAAAAAATTGTCCAAGGCCTGCGAGGATGAAATTTACATCCATACGGTTTGGGGCCGAGGCTATGTTTTGAGAGAGCCGGAAGAAGATGCCGGGAAGGCGAAAAAACCGGCGCGCGAAAAGGCAAGCGCCTAGCTCTCTACGACTTCTGTTGCATTTGATTTGGGAACCGGTGCGTGGGCCGGGATTGTCGTGTTGCGCCGTCTGTTAGGATGCAAAGGCGGCTACAGCGGGATGTTCCATAAACGCTGATGGACCGGATACCTTGCCGGAAACCTCATAGACGCCGCGCAATTTCGGTATCGGCTGAAACAAATCCGATATTCCAAGAACGGTCTCGGCGCCGCCAAGAAACAACAATCCATCGGGCGGCATGCATTCGGCAATTCGCGCCAATATCTGGGCCTTGGTTTCCTGGTCAAAATAAATCAAAACATTGCGGCAAAACACGATGTCAAACTGGCCGAGGGCCGCGAAGCTATCCAAAAGATTGAATTCCCGGTATTTGACCATCGAGCGCAAATCGGCTTTCACCCGCCAGTGCTCGTCTTCTTTGTCAAAATATTTAACCAGATTTTGAACCGGCAATCCGCGCTGAACCTCGAACTGGGTGTAGAGCCCGTTTTCGGCCTTATCCAATATTTCGGTGGAAATATCTGTTCCCAGTATTTCGATGTTCCAGCCGGCAAGCTTGGGAGCAAGATCGTTAAGGGTCATCGCCAGCGAATAAGGCTCCTGCCCGCTGGAAGCGGCCGCGCACCAAATTTTAATTTTGTGCGTGGCTTGGCGCGCGTCCAAATAGTAAGGCATCGTCGCCTCACGAAATATTTCGAACGGTTTAATGTCTCTGAAAAAGAACGACTCGTTCGTGGTCATCGCCTCAATGATCGCCTTTTTGACCTCGGGGCTGGTTCCACTTTTTGCGCGGACGACCAATTCCTCGATGCCGTCCACCGATAGCTTCCGCGCGACGGGAATCAAGCGGCTTTCGAGCAGATAGGATTTCTCCTCTGTCAGTACGAGGCCCGATTCACGCTTTAGCATTTCCTGTAGAAAATTGAATTCGTCCGGGGACATTAGATGCCTTTATCCATAAACTCAGCAACGTAGGGCGCAAGTTCATCGATTGGCAGCACGGCGGTGCACAGCCCCGCGGAAGCAACGGCGCCCGGCATACCCCAAACCACACTTGTGGCTTCATCCTGGGCGATAATCGTTCCGCCGGCGGCGACGATATCTTCGCCGCCCTTCATGCCGTCATATCCCATACCGGTCAAAATGACGACAAGTACGTTGGATCCGTATAGCTCGGCAACGCTTCTAAGCATCGGGTTTACGGCTGGACGGCAGTAATTTTCCGGAGGTCCCTGATTGAGGGTGATTTTCTTTGCGGCATCAACTTCCTCGACCCGCATATGATAGTCGCCCGGCGCAACATATATATGCCCGGCCCGAAGAAGCTCGCCATCCTGGGCCTCGTCGGCGGGCAACCCGGCCGATTTGGACAAATGCTGTGCCAGGATTTTGGTAAAATTCGGCGGCATATGTTGTGTTATCAGCGCCGGTACCGGCAGCTTGCCATTCAGGCCCTTGAAGAATGTAAACAACGCTTGCGGGCCGCCCGTAGAGGAGCCGACCACGAGAATACGCGGCTTCGACCTTACCGCCGCCTGCGGGCGCAAGACAATTTCCGCGGTCGGAATTATCTTCGGATGGGCCGCCGATGCGGGTTGCGGCGCGCGGCCGAGTTTGCCCGGCGCAAGATTTTTGATTTTCTCCAGCAGTTCATGCTGAAAATCTTTGCCGCCTGTCATTTCGCGCGATGACGATGGTTTGGTAATATAGTCCGCCGCGCCAGCTTCAAGCGCCCGCAAACTGATTTCAGCATTTTTCATGGTCAAGGTGGACGCCATGATCACCTTGATTTTGGGATATTTTTCCAAAATCTGCGGCAATGCGGTCAAACCGTCCATCACCGGCATTTCAATATCCAGCACGACGATATCAACATCGCCCCTATCGACGCGTTTCACCGCCAGCAATCCATTTGCTACGGTATCGACGACAGCGACATTCGGATCGTTGGATATCATCTTGGAAATCAAGCCGCGAACGACCGCAGAGTCGTCAACGATCAAAACATTGATAATGGGGTTATTACTATTCAATTTATCTTACCCGACACACTCAATTGCATCAGCGAAGCCAGCCAATGAATGAGAATAAATTCTAACGCCGTTACAGAAGACCGACTTGAGCAAACTTGGTCTGTATTATTTCGCCGTCGAACGGCTTCATAATGTATTCATTTGCTCCCGCTTCCATGGCTTCCTGGATATGGTTGACGTCGTTTTCAGTTGTACAGAACACGACCACGGGACCATCGCCACCCGGTAATTTGCGGAGATTTTTGAGGAATTCTATCCCATCCATCACAGGCATGTTCCAATCAAGCAGAACGGCATCGGGCATTTTATTTTCGCATACATTCAACGCCACCTGACCGTCCTCGGCTTCGACGGTTTCAAAATCCAACTCTTGCAGGATTTTTTTGGCGACCATTCGTATGACCTTTGAATCGTCTACAATTAAACAGGATTTCATGGCTTTTCGTTTGACCTTTTCGATTTCAATTCAGATCAAGCCGCCCCGGACAAAGGGTTAAGGACGGCACGCATTAAAGGCGATTGACGGCAATGTCTACTAAATTCCGTTACTCTACGACGATCATGAATCGTCCGCGGACCGAACCACGTGGGACAATGATTCAACCAATGCGTCGCGGTCATATTTTGACACATAATCGCTAAATCCGACTTCACGCCCGAGTTCGAAATCCTGCTCCGATGCCCGTGACGAAAGCGCTACCAGCGGCGTGTCCTGCCAGGATCCCTCACCGCGCACGGTGCGCGCGAATTCAAATCCGTCCATATCGGGCATTTCGATATCGCTGACGATAATATCGAACTTGTCACCCTTTTCCCTGAGATCAAGCGCTTCTTGCGCGCGCTCGGCGGTTACCACATCGTATCCGGCGACGGAAAGAAGCGGCGTCATCATGTTACGGAAGAAGGAGCTGTCATCGACCAGCAACAATTTACGCCGCCGACCCAACAAGGCGCTGCTTTCCCTGGCGCTCCCGTTAAACCAATCTGAAAACCCTTTGGTCAGATAGTAACCGGCATCGATGATATCGGTCGCCTTGCCGTTGATTACGGCGCTACCGACCAATCCGTCAGTGCTTGAGGGCAATTCCACGTTCACGTCTTCTTCGACAATATCGATGATCTCTTCGACGACCAGACCCATGGAACGGTCTTTGTCGGTGAACACGAGTATCGACTGCATACCCTCCGACTTCCATTCGTAGTCTTCATTGTAGGGGATCAGCGGCATCAATTGCCCACGATACTGCACGACGCGCTGGGCGTTGGAATATTCGACGGTGGAAAGATCGATTTCCTCCAACCGCGCGACTAGGGCCAGCGGAACCGCTTTCAGCGATTCGCCGCCCGATTTGAATACCAACATGGCCTGGCGATCACTGTTTGCCGCCGTTTCGGCAACCACCGAACTCTCGGCCTTGGCGGCGCCCATCGTCATCTCACCTGTGGCCGTTGCGATACCGCTGGGATCCAAAATCATGATCACGCTGCCATCGCCGAGTATGGTGTTCCCGGAAAACAGATTGATGTCGCGCAAAATCGGCGCGACCGGTTTGACAACAATTTCCTCGGTATCAAACACGCGGTCGACGATAATGCCGAAGGTATAATTGCCGACCTGGCTGACAATGATAAATGCCTCGTCATCGGGACCATGCTCGGTGGCGCCATCCAAATTGAGCAGCGACGATAGCTGCACCAAAGGCAGCAACCGGTTACGAAGGCGTAATACCGGCGCATTGTTGATCATCTCGATGGCATTCTCGGAATGGGCCGAGGCGCGGACCAATTCCAATACGCTGATTTGCGGAATGGCGAACCTTTGATTGGTGCATTCGACAATTAGCGCCGATACAATGGCCAGGGTTAGCGGGATTTTGATGGTGAAGGTGGAACCCTTGCCCACGATCGAGGTCAATTCAATGGTGCCGCCGATTTTTTCAATGTTCGTGCGGACAACATCCATGCCGACGCCGCGCCCACTTACGCTGGTCACTTTTTCGGCAGTCGAGAACCCGGCGTTGAAGATGAACTGCTGAATCTGCTGATCCTGCATGCCTTCCAATTCTTCTTCGGTGGCCAATCCATTTTCGACGATTTTGGCCTTGATGCGGTCCATATTCAGGCCGCGGCCATCATCGGCGATTTCAATGACAATGTGCCCACCCTCATGGAAGGCCTGCAAAAGAACGACCCCGGTCTCGGGTTTTCCAATCTGCAGGCGCTCGGCCGGGGTTTCCAACCCATGATCAGCCGAATTGCGGACCATGTGGGTCAACGGATCCTTGATCAGCTCCAACACCTGGCGGTCCAGCTCGGTTTCGGCGCCAACCATTTGGAGATCAATTTTCTTGCTGGCTTCCAAGGCCAGATCACGAACGATGCGGGGCAATTTGGCCCAGGCGTTGCCGATGGGCTGCATGCGGGTCTTCATCACACCTTCTTGAAGATCCGACGTTATGTGGCTAAGGCGCTGAAACGGCACGTTGAACTCGCTGTCTTCGCGGCCACGGACCATCTGGTTGAGCGCGTTTCGGGTCAGAACCAACTCGCTGACCAAAGTCATGAGATTTTCCAACAGATCGACGTTCACCCGGATCGTCTGCTGTGCGATCGCCGATTCCTTGGTACCGTTTTCATCTGCCGGAGACGGCGCCGTCTTTTTCACTTCCGCCGGTAATGACGCTTTTGCCTCAACGCCGGATTCTTCCGTACGCTCGACAACAATTTCGGCGGCCATTTCCTTTTCGGACGATTTATTGGCGCCGCTCGCTTCGGCGGCCATCACCTCTTCCAGCAGCTCGGCGGCCACCGGGAAACCTTGCTCGTTCAATATAGGACCGCTGGGCGCGGCGACCGGCTCATCGGCGGGCGCTTCCTCGGCTTCGGGTTCTTGCGCAGGGGCGGGCGCCTCGCCATCGGCCATGACGCGAAGCTTGCCGATCAGACTGCTGTCGTCGCCTTCCGGCTCGGATCCGGCCTCTTCCAATCCGCCAAGCAGATCGCGGATGGTATCGATGGTTTGCAGCACCAAGGTGACCGCATCGGGCGTAACTTCAAGTTCGCCGTCGCGGAATTTGCCGAGCACGTCTTCGCCGGCATGGGCCACGGCTTCAAGCCTGGGCAGACCAAGAAATCCACTGGTACCTTTGATCGTATGAACGAGCCGGAAAATATTCGAAAGGATCGCGTTGTTGCTCGAATCCTGCTCGAATTTGACCAGCTCGACATCGAGCACGGCGAGGTTTTCCGAAGTTTCTGTCAAAAATTCTGTTAATAGATCGTCCATGATCCAGGCTCCAGTTCAAAGGTCTCAAGAGTGACCGCAATTTTTTTCTCGTCATGTCCCTACAGATGGGGACTGATTCAGCAAATCTGAACCCCTTCAGGTCAAATAATTCGGCGATGATGTATTTTTGCGTAAAAGGGCTCGAATACCGCCTATTCCGTAACGTGAAACTCTACGGAATCTGGGGACTCTTCGGAGAAATTCAAGGCCAACTGGTTTGCCATGGTAATTTGGAGACAATTATAGGCAACAACGTTGCGAACCGATATATCGTCGATATCTAGGTTTTGATCAAATCCGTTCCGTGTTTCCGGGTGTAACGCGCAACGGTCCCCAGACACTTTGACGGTGAGTTGCAGACGATCCGGGGATGGCCTGAGATCAATTTCCAGCGCTGCGGTGCGGCGGGCGCATTCGGTGGCGATCAATACGAGTCCGAGAACCAACTTGCCCACATGTATTATGAGACGGTCGCTATCGTCCGGTTTTTGGCGCCAAGTCAGCTCCAACTTGTTGTCAATCGCATGGCTGGCGACCATTTTCCGCAGCAGACCAAACTCCGTCGTTGCCTCATCACCGCCGCCCCAACCGCCAAACGCCAGCCGGAAATATTCGAGACGCTGCGCCGCCTGGCGCGAAGCATCGCCGATCAATGACATGGCATCGTCCTGCATGCCGGAACTTGTATCGGCCAGCAACTCCATGCCGTTATTGATAGCGCCCACCGGGCTAATGAGATCGTGACATATTTTGGAACAAAGAAGTTCCGCAATTCGCTGATGAATAATTTCGGCCATGCTCCGTCCGGTCCGCCTTTGCAATGTTCGCTGCATCGGATTGTGGCACAGGTGAGGCTAACATCTCAATTTGAGAAATAGATTTGATACAAGGGGCGCGTTTGCATAAGTTCTGCTCATCGGACAAAACGTAA
>Ga0114993_10002939_pt1 | contig 18174 bp, 17 predicted proteins | sample ArcticOcean_MG_C_FD_87042 | JGI IMG/M metagenome (GOLD analysis project Ga0114993, IMG submission 87042) | Marine microbial communities from western Arctic Ocean - ArcticOcean_MG_CB2_150 | ecosystem: Environmental > Aquatic > Marine > Oceanic | place: Arctic Ocean: Canada Basin | collected...
GACGCAGGCGCGGCCGGCGACCTCCTTGCGTTCGATCCTTTTCAAAACGCCATTGGCCTGTTCCAGATCGCAGAGCACAGGCACTATTGGGCGGATTCGTCCTTGGTCCACCAGTAGGAGAGCGCGCTCGAGATCGGACCGGGTGCAGTATTGCGAGCCCATCACCGAAGCTTCTCCCCCGAGTGTCGAGTGGGTCACAGCGAGGCTCGCGTTCCGGTCATACGACCCGACCATGACAAGCCGGCCACCCCGGTCGAGGCACGCAACGCCCTGACTCAGGGTTTCGTCGAGTCCCACCATCTCGACGACGATGTCGACGCCGCAGCCGTCGGTCAGGCGATGGACCTCTTCGTCGATTCGCAATCGACTGGAGTCGACGACCTCATCTGCCCCGGCCTCGGATGCGAGCGAGAGCTTCTCGGCCGTGATGTCGGCCACGATGACGCGAGCGTCGAGATATTTCGCCATCTGCACCAAGTGAATGCCGACTCCGCCACCGCCACCGATTATCAGGACGGTCTCTCCGGCCACCACTTGCGCTCGAGAGGTCAGGATGTGAAGCGAGGTGGCGATCGCGTCGGCCGCGATAGCGGCGTCGACGTAGGTCACATTCGGAGGTATCGGGCACACGTTGGCGACCGGCACACTCACGTACTCGGACAGCCCGCCGTCCATCTCGCGGCCGATTTGACCCTTGCGGTTCTCGCACAGGTTTTCGCGGCCACGTCGGCACCAGCGGCAGGATCCGCAGACCAGGTAGTAGTACACGGCAACGCGCTCGCCCGGTTGGATGTGATCCACCATCCTGCCGGTCTCAACGACGTCGCCGGCGATCTCGTGACCGATGATGCGCGGGAGCCGTCCGGCGGAGCGACGTCCGTTGCGATTCCATACGAGGGTGAGTCCCAGCCCGCAGGCGCGCACCCTGATGAGGACCTGATCGGGTCCTGGCACGGGATGGGGAACGTCCTCGACAACGAGCGGGCCCCCAACCTCGTGAAGTACGGCTGCTTTCATCGAGCCAATCCCGGATTCAGGACTGCTGTGTGACAGACAGCCTCTACCTCTCGGTGCTGAAGGACTTCGGCTCCGACTCAGCGATGATTCTGGTCCGGTCACCGGGACAGATAACGCCGACAAAGGCGTCGGCCAACGCTGGGATGTAGAGCTCGTCGACCCCGTAAGTCATCGGCGTGTTTGCGCCGGCGGCGGTACAGACCCTGGCGATGAAGAGCTGCACTGCCGGTATGCGGGCGTCGGCTTGGGTGGGAAAGTCTGCCAGCACCACGCGTGCCCTGGCGATCGCAGCATCACACGAGATACCGCTGAGTATCTCGACGTTGCCCGCATACCAGTCGCATAGCCCCGGTTGGTGTACGCCGGGGATGCTCGTAGCGATCTCCGCCGCGGACGGATGGGTGGTTAGCGGGGCCCTGACTGCAGGTGAAGAGTCGCTACCGCCACAGGCAGCGCCAAGCAGGCAGATGGCGATGAGCGCACTACACGATCCCAGATTCCTCACGTGTTCTCCCTGCCACAGAATTGGTGTGGGTGCACTGTAGCCGCTCTCTTTTCTCTAGGTCGATAGCTGTGGATCAGTTTCCCGAAATGCTGTCCACGTCACCGAAGATCCGATGGAGCCGTGAGACCACATCATCGGGTAGCGGCGGAGCCAGGATGGCGTTGATGTTGTCATCGAGGTGGGTCGTGGAGCCGGTGCCGATGAGGACTACGTCGGCACCGGGCTCGTGTCGGCAGTAGCGGTACGCGGCATCGATGACAGATGACCCGCGTTCGTGATCGCGAGTGAATGCAAGAGGGTCGTCAAGATCGACCTCGGTGGCGTCAACCACGCCGTTAGCCACGAGTCCCTCGATGAGTTCGGCCAAGACATCCGGCTGGCTGAGCGCCCGGCGAACCGCAAACATGTTCAGCATGGCGATGTCTCGTTGACGGGTAAGCGGGAACACTGTCGTTCGTGCTGATGGATTGAGCATGTTGAAGCCAACCATCGCGACGTCGAACTGGTCATCAGGCAGGACCGTTTGAAGCATCAGGTGGCTCGGATCTCGTGCAAAGTTCTCAGTGATCCCGAGGAAGCGGATCTTCCCGGCTTGCTGCTGTCGTCTCATCTCGGGAAGCAGGACGTCGCGGCAGTGCGGATACTGGTTGAGCGCTACGCCGTGTAGATGAAATATGTCGACATAGTCGGATTCCAGAGAGTTGAGGCTGAGTTCCAGACTTTCTGTGAGTTGCGCAGCCGACGTCAACTCATCCCCGTGTCTGGCGCTCACTTTGGTGGAGACGATGATGCCGTCCCGTTTGCCACGTAGCGCCTTTCCGACTGAGGGTTCGGTGCCATAGGCGTGAGCGGTGTCGATGAAGTTGATGCCGCTCTCCAAGGCGTGTTCCACCACGCGCGTCGCGTGGGCTTCGTCGTGCCCCGTCCTCATACCAAGGCGACTGTGGCCGCCACAGCCAAGGCCCGCCACGCTGACCTTGAGGTTCGTTCGGCCCAGTCTGACCGTATCCAATCAGTCACACTCCGTAAGCTTGATCCGTGCGATACTAGTCTGAATTCTGAATTTTTTGATAGTAATTGGAATGGACGTTTCGCATACTTGGGGGGATCGATGCCAGTCACGATGGGGTTGAGCCACATTGCGGTCAGTCTTCCGGATGGCACCTTGACACCGGATTGGCGATCGGCGTTTTTCGACTTCTACGGCGGGATCTTTGGTTGGACCGAGATAGAGAACGGCGCTCGCTCCGACCGTTTCACCGTCGCGATTGGCGGTTCGTGCTATCTGAACATCAGAGAGCGGCAAGAGCCGATGGCGTGCACCGAATACGAACACTTCGGCCTTGTGGTGGAGTCGACTGATGACGTCGAGCGCCTCTGGGCCCAAGTCAACGCGGTGTGTACCGATGTCGACGACATCAGGCACAGGCCAGGCGGCACCCAAGCGTTCAAATTCCTCCACATGCTGCCCCTGACGATGGAGATTCAGTACTTCCCCGGAGACGCAGCGACCGCCTCGCCTCGCCCATGGCAGCGAAGCGGGTCCTGACACTGAGCGAGTTCCATCCGATGACGATTCGCTCGAGAAGGCTTCACCAGGGCCTCGGCGCGGCCCCCTCTCCGTGTGTCGGCAACACTCGAACCCCGTTGCTCAGCGGGTGAGAATGGGCCTGGGACTCGTCACCTGTGCCCCGGCGGGGCGCGTCGTCCCGCTCTACGTCGATCTCCATGTGAGTCGCGTCGGCCACTCCGCCGGTGTGCTGTCGTTCAGGGATTCGTCCGAACAGGTGAGCGCGCTAGAACAAACGCGACTCGTCGTGTTCGGCGCCCAGCAGTTGGCTGCTTCACTTGGCGGCTCAACGTAACCGTCCCAATGCCGATCACCGGAGGTGATTCGATGCAGATCCCCGATATCGAAGAGGCGGAGAACGTCCAGTTGGTGGGATATCACGATCTCGAAGATCGGCCGGCGTTCAAGATGGCTCTGCAGCGCCGTAACGACCGGTGGTACCTTTACCTCGGTCACTTCTGGCACCACGGCTGGTCCATCGTCGACGTCACCGAACCAGAGCAACCCGAGTTGGTGCGTTTCGTTCCCGGGCCTGCGAACATGCGTACTGCCCAGGTGCAGGTGGCCGATGGGCTGATGGCCACCGGTATCGAGATGTGGTCCCAGAACCGGGATGCCTTCGATCCGGCCCTGGCCGGGATCTACCTGTGGGACGTGGCGACCGACCCGACGGAGCCCCGTCGGGTCGGCCACTACGCGTCGGGCGGTGACGGCGCTCATCGCAGTTTCTACGGCGGCGGTGACCTTCTGTACGCAACCGTTCGGAACCCCGAAGGATTCAAGGGATCGATCCTCGTCATCGTCGACATCTCGGATCCAGCAGTGCCTCGGGAGATCGGCCGATGGTGGGTCCCGGGCCAGCACGTCGCCGCAGGAGAGACGCCTGCAGAGGGGAAGGTTCGACTGCACGGACCGGCCTACGTCGTTGGTGATCGGGCATATGCCGGGTGGGGGCTGGCGGGGGGAATGATTCTCGATGTTTCAGATCCGGTGTCGCCGCAGTTGGTGTCATCGTTCGATTTCGGCGATTTCAGCAACACCACTGGTTTGCACAGCGTGGTTCCCTATCCGGAGCGGAATCTGTTGGTGGCCAACACCGAGGCCGTGCAGGAAGGACACCTGGCGGCGCCCAATCCCATCGCGGTGATCGACGTGTCCGAGGAGATGGCACCCCGAATCATCAGCACCACGCCGATACCCAGGCCGTCGCCGGGTCTGGGGTACCGCAACTACTACGAGAAGGGCGGACGGTTCGGGCCCCACAACCAACACCATCATCAGGGCCACCCCGATCTGTTCGAGCCTCGAGACCACCTCGTCATGACATCGTTCAACGCCGGTTTGCGGATCTACAGCCTCGAAGACCCCTACATGCCCGTCGAAGTCGGCTATTTCGTGCCGGCCCCGCCGACCCGCCGGCTCGGTCCGCGGCCGAAAGAAGCATTGGTGTGCAGCTTCGAAGACGTACTCATCGATGCTCGCGGCAACATCTTCTGCACCGATGCCAACTATGGCCTGTTTGTGCTCGCGCACCCAGGCCTGAACTGAGGGAGCGGCAATGAGAGCGATGGTCTTGACTGAGTTCGGCGGGCGGTTCGAGTTGCAGGATCTGCCTGTCCCCGAGGTCGCCGCCAACGAAGTGAGAATCAAGGTCGCTGCGTGCGGCGTCGGGCTTACCTTGAAGCACATCCGCCAGGGCGAGTCTCGGTGGATCACCGTTCCACGCGTGATGGGCCACGAGGTCGGCGGGGTGGTTGACGAGGTCGGGGCCGAGGTCGCCAGCTGTGCACCGGGCGATCGGGTGGCCGTGTACCTCTACCTGACCTGTGGTGACTGCGAGTTTTGCGTCACCGGGCGTGAGAGCTTGTGTGTGGTGCGGGGTGGAAGCGTGGGAACTGCGATCAACGGAGGCTTTGCCGAGTACATGACGGTTCCGGCCCGCAACGTGATACCGATCCCTGATGGTGTCGGCTTCGCCGAGGCGGGCGTGGCGGCCGACGCCGTTTCCACTCCATGGCACGTGGCCACGGAGCGAGCCAAGATCAAGCCCAATGATCTAGTTCTGGTGATCGGCGCTGCTGGCGGTCTCGGTATTCACATGGTTCAGGTCGCGAAGGCATTCGGCGCCCGGGTCATCGGTACCGATATCGCCGACGACCGTCTGGCGGCCGCACGCGAATACGGCGCCGACGACACGATCAATGTCAGCGAAGTAGATCCGGTCGAGGCCGTGATGCACCTGACGGAGAACATGGGGGTCGATGTCGTCGTGGACACGATCGGTTCGGGAACGACCATGAAGGTCGCTATTGCGTCGCTCGCCCGAGCCGGTACCGCCGTACAGCTCGGTCACCACACAGGTGACGACTCCGACGTCCAGTTCGACATCGCCCAGCTCCGCCACGGACGAACGTTCACATCGGTGTCGTACTGCACCCGTCAGCATGTCCGTGAGGCGTTCGAACTGCTGCGCCGGGGGATGGTGCGAGCCGCCGTTCTGCAGACCTACCCGCTCGAGCAGTTGAATGAAGCGCTTGCGCTGGTCGAGGAATCGGCGTTGATCGGCCGTACGGCCGTGGTTTTGGACTGATTGGCGCCGGCGGGCGGGTCGATCTCAGCCGTCGATTCCCTCGGGTAATTGAAGGTCGGCGAAATCGTCCTTGGTGAGAGGGCGATCCGGTAATCTGCCGCTCGCCTCGAGCGCCAACATCAGTTGGCGAGTGTGCTGCGCTGTGTGCCACACCTCACGGTCGAACACCTCGTGGAGTGTGCGATGACCCCACCAGGGTGTGTCGATCACCCGGTCGAGTGGATCGTTCGACCCGTCGCGCTCCCACCACATCTGGAAAAGATCTCGGGTTTCCGCCGCCCGCTGTAGGAGGTCGTCAGCCGAACGCACCTCGGAGGGCAGTTTCGTGAAGCGACGGTCGTGCACGCCGTCGTAATAGGCCGCGAGGAAACCACGAATGACCGAGACCGTCTGATTGGCGACCTCGAGCATCGGGCGATCGCGACCGGACTGGGAGCGCGCCAAGTCCTCCGGTGTCATCTGCGCGATGAAGCGGCATGCCGCATCCAACATCACGACGTAGCGCTCCTTGAGGCCCTCCGGGTAGAGCATGACGGCGCGCTCGTACGGAACTCCGATGAGACCTGCGACGGCGTCGAGGCCCGTACCGCTGACGCATTCCTCATCGACGCAGACTGCGGGTGTGTACAAGCCCATGTCAATCAACTTCTCGGCCCGACCGGGATCCTCGATGACGTTGATTTCCTCGTACTCGATGCCGGTGCTGCTCATGAACTCCTTCATACGCAGACACGACGAGCACCCTGGTCGCCAAAACACTTCGACCATCGGTCCTAGAGTCGTCACCGTCACCTCCGGTAGGGCAACGTTCATTCTACTCGATGAACGCTCGTGCCCTGTCGGTCGTCGGTCAAGGTGTCGTTCGGCGACCGTGTGCTCACGCCGCGAGGTATTCGACGATGTGGAGGCCCGTTCCACCCCGGTCGCTCAAGTAGGCCAAACCGCGATAGTCCAGGTCGACATCGTTGGTCTGGATGACGATCTTGTTCAGGCTCTGTAGGGAAGGATCATCGTCAAACCGCGAGGGGCGGGCGAGCGTCCGGTCCGTTGTGGCGGGCACGTAGAAACCCACCTCCGTCGGCTTGAACGGGTCGGACATGTCGAGGACGCGGAGGCCGGCGTTGAAGTACGCCAGAAAGAGAAGGTTGTTGTTGGCTCTGGGCGAGTAGAGGTGGGAATCCATCGTTTCGGCGAACTGGTGAGGCCCGAAACGCAGGCCTCGGCTCGCGTAGTCTCCGTCCGGAACGCGAAACGTGCTCACCGTCATGGGGTGGTCCCAGGCCGTGACATCCAGGGAGAACAGCATCGCCCGGATCTCCTGATTGCCGGGTCGCCAGTTGTTGGCCTCACTACAAAAGAGAATGAAGTCCCGAACGTCACCGTTGCCCGGAGCGAAGTTGGGGCAGGCGACGTCATAGAACGGCATCACCGTGTGTGGCCCCCGGTTGAACGTCGGTGAAACGCAGAATTCGAGCACGGTCGTCGGATGGGCGATATCGGCAATGTCGACGACCACGACGTGGCCTCCGCGCGGATAGCCCATGTACACCCGGTCGTTGGACAGGTCGACGATCGGGTGGTGCATGGTGAGACCCCCGGGGCCCGGATCCGGTTCGGACATATGCTGTCCGGAGATCCAATGTCGCGAGACGAATGTTGGCTGCTGCGGCTCGGAGAGATCCCAGATCACGAGATGGCCGCCAGGTCGAAATCCAGGCTCACCGACCGACGTGAAGAACAGTCCAGACTCCTGGTCCCACCAGGCCTTATGGGCGTGGGAGATTGGTCCTTCAGGCGTGCTGGTGATCCTGGTCATCCGGATGGGATTCGCCCGATCGGAGATGTCGAAGATCTCCCAGCCCCACTCGCTGTCGGTTTCGTGATTGCGGATCAGGTAGTCACGGCCGTCCCGCGGCGAGTGGATCACCTGCACGGCGCGGCAGTTGGCCCCGCTAGCTGCCGGAATGTGGTGTGTGAGTTTCGGGTTGGTCGGATCGGAAACATCGATGATTGATGTTCCGTTCGGCTCCTCGATGCCGGTTGCAGGGTTCAAAGCGCGGCCGGGCAGATGCCCGACGTAGCACCAGTCGCCCTTGAGGGTGACCTGCAGGGACTCTCGGCCCTGTAGGTCGTTCGATCCGACGAGACGCGTCTGCCAGGACTCCGCTTCTGAAATGGACTCCACGGCACTGACCTCCGTTGCGGCGAGCCTTCGGGCGCACGGTCCTCGACAGCGGGTAACGCTACTTCGCACCAAGCATTCCGCCGGTCGGCGCGATGGCTACCTGCGTGGTAGATCACGCCCGGCTTCGGAGGTGACATCCTAGCCAGATGACCGGATTCGTGATCGAGCTCACGGTTGCTTTCGGGGTGACATTCGTGGCCGAGTTCGGCGACAAATCCCAGCTACTCGCCTTCAACTTTGGGGCACGTCACCCATTGCGAACGGTAGCGATCGGGCTGATGTTGGGATACGCGGCGGCCGGAGCGGTTGCCGTCCTCGTGGGCGGGTTACTCGGCTCAGTGTTTCCCGATCGTTCGGTTGAGATCGTAGGCGGGATCGTCTTCGTTGCATTCGCAATCATCACGCTGAGAGCCGACGACGACGATCAGGCCAGGATCTTCACGCGGTCTAGGGCGATCGCATCGATTGCCCTCACAATCGCGCTGGCGGAAATGGGGGACAAGACCCTGATCGCGACGGCGACTCTCGCGTCTCAGGCGAACCCACTGGCCACATGGATCGGTGCCGTGGCCGGCGAGACGGCCAGTGGAATTTTGGGGGCGTACACCGGAGTCGTGCTCGGCGACCGTACCCGACCGGCCATCATCCGCTGCTCCTGTAGCACGATCTTCGCGTTGTTCGGGGTTCTCATGCTCCTTGGCTGGTTCTGAGTCATGTCCGCCGATTAGCGACGGCGTGATCCTTGACGACCGAGCCAGCAACTGACACGCTCCCGGGAACGATCTTTTCTCAGAGTAACGACGAGTATGCGGACGCCCAGGTCTGCTCGATGGAGTTTTTTGCATCAAAGGGAGTTGCCAGTGAAGACGATGCCGATCATTGACAGTGATACCCATGTGGATGAGAACGACCAGACATGGGATCACGTCGGCGACGAGTCGATGCGCCCTCGCGCCGGGAGTTTCAACGATGGCGCCGCCTCCCGCGACTTCTGGGTTGTCGACGGGTACAAGGTGCACAAAGCCAAGCGTGATGAACACACCAACACCAAGACAACCATCGGCACGCGAGAGTTGCTCGACATCGAGGCCCGCCTGCGTGACATGGACGAGCTGGGTGTAGATGTCCAGGTCATCTATCCGACGATCTTCAATCGCAACCCGGCTCTGCGCCCCGAGGTGGAGCTCGAACTGACACGCAGCTACAACCGCTGGATGGGCGAGCGCACGGCCGAGGCGTCCGGCCGCCTGCGCTGGGTATGCGTGCTCCCGTTGTGGGACATCGAGGCTTCCATCGAGGAGCTCCACTCGGCCAAGGAGAACGGAGCCTGCGGAGTGTTGAAGAAGGGTGATCGTGAAGCGGACCATCTGGTCTGGCACGACTATTTCTTTCCGTTGTACGAGGAGGTCGAGCGGCTCGACATGCCGATCTGCTTTCACCAGGGAACCGCGAAGGTCGTGGTGGCGGAGCCCACTGCGGCACGCGATTCGGACTTCATCGACCAGAAGGCACCAGCGATCAACGGCATCGCGTCGCTGTTGGCACGCGACGTGCCTCGCCAGTTCCCGACATTGCGATTCGGCTGCCTCGAAGTCGCAGCATCATGGGTGGTGATGGTGGACCACATGCACCGGCGGCGGATGGCGAACCGCTTCGAGCGTGGGGAGGCCGAAGCAACTCCTATCGGCAACATCTTCGCTGAGAACCGCGTCTGGACGACCTGCGAGGTGGACGAGGACTTTGCCACACTGCTCCATTTCATCGACGAAGATCATCTACTTGTCGGCTCGGACTATGGCCACAACGATCCCTCCCAGGACCACTGGTTCGTATCCAAGCTTGAAGCGCTCGTCGATGAGGGCGTGCTCTCGGCCGATGCCATCCAGAAGATGCTGTCGGCCAACCCGACCCACTTCTACGGCCTGTAAGCCAGGTTGAGGCGATCCCATGGATTCACCTCCACCTTCAGGCCCCCGACGTGACGACGATGGCGCCTGCGTGATTCGCTAGGGCGGCCTGTCGTTTCACATATGCACCGGACCGAGCCTGACGGGCGAGGTGCTCCTGTTGTCCCATGACACGAGCGCCTACTTCCGCGTTACGTAGTCTCTGTTCGTCGGCGTCTTACCGCCCGTGGTGTCCAACGAGCCCGCGAGGCCTGCCCGAATGCCACGGTGAACACGACGACCGCAACAACCGCGGAACTGATGGCGAACGCCATCCTCGTTCCCGCGCGATCGACTATCAGGCCAGTGAGGAGGCTCCCGATCGGGCGGGTGCCGATCAGCGCAACGCTGTAGATGGCCAGCACTCTTGCGCTCATCGAGTCCTCGGACTCGAGTTGCAGTCGGCTGTTGGCCACGATCGAAAAGGATGTCGCGGCAGCGCCGAGAAGGACGAGTCCAAGCAACGCCAACGGGAGTGCCGGAGCGGTCGCGAGGAGGAGGAATGCTCCGGCCATCAACGCGCCGACGATCCGGAAGTGGCCACCTACGACGCTGGTGAGACGAGCCACGATGGCAGCGCCTGCGAACGCGCCCACGGCGACGATGCTCGTCATGTAGCCGTACATGGTGGAGTCACCGCCGAACGTGTCGGTGGCGTACACCGGTAGGACCACGGTCCAGTTCAGTGGATAGAGACCAAGCAACGTGACCAAGATGAGCGTGCGACGGATTCGCCTCGATTGCCGAACGTAAGCGAACCCCTCGCGGATCTGACCTGGGGTACGCGACACGTTGGTCGCTGGTCGGAGCCGACGGCGATCGATCATGAGCAATGTGACGAAAACCGGTATGAAGCTCAACGCATTGATCGTGAAGCACCAGGCGATGCTGGTTGTCGCGATCACGATCCCGCTCAACGCGGGTCCTGCCGATCTAGCCATGGTGTTCGACGAGGAGTTGAGGCTCACTGCGTTGGTGAGGTCCTGATCAGGCACGAGGTCGCGTACGAAGCAGCGCCGTAGGGGGTTGTCGATGGCGAAAACGGCCCCCCGGACCAGTGCGACGCCGTAGATGAGCATCAAGCTGGGCGATGACGACAGCGCTGCAATAGCGAGGACAACTCCGGTGAGGGCGGTGAGTCCCTGGGTGAGAAGCAGCAGACGGAGATGGTCGAATCGATCGGTGATCAGCCCGCCTGGGATGCCGAACAACATCAGTGGCCCGAACCTCAGCATCGAATGCACCCCGATGGCCGTCGCACTGTCGGTGATCAGCAGGATCAGCCAGATCTCAGCAGTGACCTGAAACCAGTTGCCTGTCTGGGAGATGACCTGGCCGGTGAGGTACAGCCGGAAGTTGCGGTTGTGAAGCGATCGAACTGCGCTGGCTCGAGGTGCAGTCGCCCGGGTCGCCGGTGCATCCGGTTCGAGTTCGTTCGAAGCGGGTCCCACGGTCTCTGACATGGATTGAACTATTCCACGGTCCAGAACGTTCGGTTACAATCATGGCGGATCTCGGTCCGGGAGGCATCGAATGAGGATTGATTGTGACGCCCATGTCGACGAGACCGAAGAGACGTGGAGCCGAATCGCCGACAACGCGAGCCACGCGCGTCCGCTGACTATCGACGCCGGCAGCCGGATGTGGACGTGGCCGGGACGGACCCGGCCGAGGCATGTGCGCGATGACGCCAAGACAGGTACCACCGAGGCCACGCGCACGCTGCGCGATGTGGATGCCCGGGTGCGCCATCTTGATGAGTTGGGCATTGATGTGCAGGTCCTGTACCCGACATTCTTTCTCTCCGCGCCATCGGATCGGGCTGAGATCGAAATGGCGCTCTGTCAGTCGTACAACCGGTGGATGGCCGAATCCTGCCAGCGCAGCAACGGTCGATTGCGCTGGGTGGTTGTGCCGCCCTATCTCAGCGTCGACGCAGCCCTCGAGGAGATCGTCTGGGCGAAAGCGCAAGGCGCGTGTGGGGTGATGAAACACGGAACCGAGCAGAATCGGCCTGCGAGCGACCCGTATTTCTCTCCGATCTATGCCGCAGCCAGTGATCTCGATCTGCCGATCTGTATGCACGCCGGCAGCGGTGATCCGACTGCGTTATCGCCCGTAAACCCGAGGCTGCATGCGATCTCGGCCTGCCTCGACATGCTCGGCGCCGGCTTACCGGAGCAATTTCCCCATCTGCGTTGCGGCTGGATCGAGTGTGGGGCGTCGTGGATCCCGTATGTGTGGCAGGACATCGTGGCGCGCGATCGGGCTCAGAGCTGGGGCAGCTCGATCCGCAAGATCGCGGGCCGTGCATCGATCGATGTGACTCCCGACCTCTTCCGCCGCTTTCGCTTCTATTCGAGCTGCGAGACGACCGACGACCTCGACTACATCTTGACGTACGGCACCGAAGACAGCCTTTTCTTGGGTACTGACTACGGCCACTCGGACCAGTCCTCAGACATCCGTGTCCACGATCTGATCGAGAGCCGTGTCGCTAGCGGTCAGCTGGCCGCGGCGACGGCGCGTAAGCTCTTGTTCGAAAATGCCCGTCGTTTCTACGGGCTCTGATTGAGCCGGAGGGGGCGCCGCAGATGCACTTCAGGAGCCTCGGGTCGTCGGACCTGGAGGTGTCGGTCATCGGCCTAGGTGCCATCAACTTCGCCCACCCGCAGCGGATTACCGATTTTGCGGAGAGCGCAGCCGTGATCCACCGATGCCTCGAGGCCGGTATCAACTTCATCGATACCGCCGATGCGTACGGCCATGGGGAGTCGGAGGTCCATGTGGGCCACGCGCTGAGGGGCCGGCGCGATCAGGCGATCATCGCAACGAAGTTCAAGTTGAGCGACTTTCGCGATGGCGACCCGTGGCCCGGAGCGACCGTTAGGGAACGGATCATCAAGAGCGTCGATCGCAGTCTGACCAAGCTGGAGACCGACTATGTCGACCTGTACCAGCTTCACCACCCCGAGCCCGGCATCTCCCATGATGAGATCCTCGAGCCACTCAACGACCTCGTTACGGCCGGGAAGGTCCGCTACATCGGGGAGTGCAACTACTCAGCTTGGCGACACGCCCAGTCCAATGCAGTGTCCGAGCAGCGCGATTGGCCACGGATGGTGTCGGTGCAGGGCTACTACAACCTGCTACGCCGCCATGTGGAGCTTGAAGTCTTGCCGTACTGCACTGCCAACGAAGTGGGGTTCATTCCCTACCGACCACTCGCCGATGGATGGCTGAGTGGGAAGTACGCGTGGGGTGACTCGACGAACGAGGTCGGTCGCCCGAGGCTGGCTCCGCTGCAGGGAGACGAAAATAAACGGTCGGTGCTCGAGGCGCTCACCTTGTTTGCCAACGAACGCGGTCACTCAATGCTCGAACTGACTTTCGCCTGGCTGCTCGCCCATCCGGCGGTCAGTTCGGTGATCGCCGGCGTGTCGAATCCTGAACAGGTGGCCGCCAACGCGGCCTGCGCCGAGTGGGCGATGACCATGCAGGAACGTGATGCAGTCGACGCCATCGTGGCATGGGATGGCACCGGACAGGAAGTGGAAGAGCCCGGCGGTCACTCGATGAAGCCGAGACGCTGAGCTTTCCCCTCGACGGTTCGATGGTCCTCGTCGAGTTGGAGATCATGCGGCGCTGCTGTTGCCAAGTCCGAACAATCGTGACACGTTGCCGTTCGTCATCATCTCGACCTCGGTAGCAGGGACGCCTTCGAAGTTGAGCTCGAGTATCTGACGCGAGTTCGGCCAGTCGGATTCTTGGTGCGGGAAGTCGGTTGCCCAGATCAACTTGTCGGTTCCGATCATCTCACGCAGGAGAACGCCGACACGATCGCGCTGGAACCCCCAGTAGCAGTGGTCTTTGACGTACTCGCTGGGGAGGCGCTCGACCGGTTTCCATCCGAGCTCGCGCTCGATCCACCGGCGGTGACGATGGAACCTGACGTCGGCCTGTTCGAGCCAGAATGGGATCCATCCAATCTGGTTCTCGGCGAAGAAGAACTTCAGGTCAGGGAAACGGTCGAACACGCCCGACATCGCCAACTGCATGGCGTTGCCGGCTCCGGCGCGACCGAAGACGCTGGTTTGCTGAGTGATGACCTGTTCGCCGGGAAGGGATCGTCGAGCTCGCTCGCTCGTATCGGTCATGTCGATCATCTTCGTCAGCTGACCGCCGCGAGAGCTGTCCATGTCGACGTGCACGGTCAGGATCATGCCCATATCGAGCGCAGCCGACCAGAAAGCGTCGTCCTCGGTGCTCGGTGACCCGCTGCCATTCGGGAAGACTCCGAGCAGTATCCCGCGCAGACCGTGCTCATGGCAGTACTGCATCTCGGCGATCGCGTCATCAACGCCGGTCCAGGGAATCGCGCCTATACCGATGAGCCTTTCGGGGTCCTCGGCGCAGTATTCGTCCGCCAGGAACTCGTTGTAGGCCCGCACGAACGCGAGATAGCAGGCATCGTCACGGAGATGACGCCAGAATTTCGGGCCGTTCGCTCCGGGGAACAACACCTCGGCGTCGATCCCGTCGACGTTCTGCTCGGAGATTCGCTGCTTGGGTGATCCAGTCCCGGCCGAGTCCTCGTAGCGTTGTTTGAATGGGGCCCACGTATCTCGGCCCTTGCCTGCATAGAGGCCGAACACCACGTCTTGTAGCGGTGCGCCCTCGACGGCCCACGCATCGGCGCCTTCCGGCGTGCGAACCACGCGCGGGGCGCGGTCGCGGTGCTCGGGTGGGACCCGATCCATCCACATCTTCGAGTCGATCTCGAGATGGGTGTCACCGGAGATCACACTTGCCAGCTCGTCCACTACGCCCACGCCTCCTCCTTGCCCCCAACGCACTTCACGATGCGAAATGCTCGTTCTGTTTATGCAGACTGCCATCGACGACGAACTAGTGTCAAACACGGTTTACCCGTCCGCCATCGAGCGGAGGGAGGCGGGGAGAGATTTTGGGGGGATTCATTTGGAACCACTGCTGATCCCGGTGGCGCTGGCCGACGACCTGGGCGAGGCCCGGATCGTGGCTGCGGAAATGAGCGGTCGATCGCTTGGAGTCGCGTGCGAGGATGGCAACTATTGGGTATTCGGGCGGAAATGCCCCCATGAGGACGCCGTCCTGGTGACGGGCGCCATCGAGGACGCAACTCTCGCCTGGCCCAACCATGGTTATGTTTTCGACCTCGAAGCCAGTGGATGCTTGATACCCGTCGGATGCCCGCCACTTGTCCTACTCGAGGCAGTGGTTCGGGATGGCGCCGTTTGCGTGAGGGTCGATCCCGCTGTTTGATGACCTCCCGGCACTGATCATCCGACGAAGGAGCGCCGCTGTCACCGACCGCTGATGGATCCGTGGTCCCCCTGGGCTGTGGCGATGTAGGTCCGTTCCACGAACCCGTCGATGCATACTCCACGCTCGTCCAACCGGTTCTGGCGACGGCGGATCTGCGCTTCGCCCAGTGCGAGAAGCTCTACTCGACAGGTGGGTACATGCAGGTCCATTCCAATGGTCATCGCACGCGCCGGCCGCCGAAGATGGCGAGCGTGTTCTCCGACTGCGGCTTCGATGTGGTGGTCCGTCCCCGGGAATCACGCGATGGATTGGGGAGGCGAGGCCCTTCTCGACACCATGTCGGTCATGAACGACATGGGGATCGAGACGATCGGGGGTGGTGAGGACATCGAGAGTGCACGGCGGCCGGTGATATTCGAGTTGAACGGCGTGCGGATCGGCTTCGTGGGGTATTCATCGGTCCTGCGCGATGGATACGCGGCGACGACAACACCCTCGGGTGTCGCACCGATGCGGGCCCACGCTTTCTACCGCTCGATGGAGTACCAGCCCGGTCCACCGCCGAAGGTCGTCACGCTTCCGGATGACGATGACCTCCGAGGGTTCTGTTCAGACATCGAGAAGTTGCGAGAACAGGTCCATGTGGTGATCGTGTCTTTGCACTGGGGGGTGCACCTGATTCCGCGGGTTCTCGCCGATTACCAACGAGTGGTGGCGAAAGCGGCGTTCGACAGTGGTGCCGATCTGATTCTGGGCCATCACCCGCACATACCGAAGGGGATCGAAGTCTTCGGCGACAAGGCATGTTTCTACAGCCTCAGTCATTTCATATTCTCCCAGCCCGAACTCAGCAAGCAAGTCGATGGTCACACGGCCGGCAATCGGTACGGAATCGAGCAGGATCCCGACTATCCCCGGTTGCCGTTCGGCAGAGATGGCAAGCGGAGCCTCATCGCTCGTGCGGTTCTCGGCGTCGGTGGGGTGGAGCGGGTGTCGTTTCTGCCTGTGATCATCGACACAGATCTACGACCGGAAGTGTTGCTGCGCTCTGATCCTCGATTCGAGGAGGCTGTCGAGTACATGGAGTGGGCGTCGGAGGGCTTGCCACACACGTTCGAGGTCGAAGGCGACGAGGTGGTCGTGCTTCCGGGCTGAGACTCGAGGTGACGAGAATCAAGCCAGATGTCGGAGGTATAGCCTCAAGCCGATGGCAGTCGGATTTACGAGGGGGGCAAGTGTCGATGTCGGATGTAGGCGGCGACAGGAGCGGCGAGCAGCCCGCGATGCGCCTGGACGGTCTCTGGAAGACCTACCCGGGAGCAACCGTACCGGCCGTGAAGAACCTGTCGCTCGAGGTATACGACGGGGAGATCGTGACCCTTCTGGGTCCGAGCGGATGCGGGAAGAGTACGACCTTGCGCATGGTGGCCGGCCTCGAGGATCCCGATGCGGGCGATATCTACTTCGGTGATCAGGCGGTCGTGATCTCAGACCGGCAGTTCTCCCTACCTCCCGACAAGCGTGGAGTGGGGATGGTCTTTCAGTCGTACGCGATCTGGCCGCACATGACGGTCCATCAGAATGTGGCCTATCCGCTGAGGGCTCGAAAGTTCCCACGTCGAGAGATCGACGATCGGGTGCGAAACGCATTGGAGCTCGTCGGCATGGCCGCCTACGACAACCGCCCTGCGCCACTGCTCAGTGGGGGTCAACAGCAGAGGGTTGCGTTGGCTCGCGCGCTGGTGACCGAGCCCAGGCTCCTGCTGCTCGACGAACCATTCAGCAATCTCGATGCCAAGCTCCGGGATCAGATGAGAGTCGAGCTCAAGCTTCTTCAGCAGCGTCTGAACATCGCGGCGTTGTTCGTCACCCACGATCAAACCGAAGCGTTGAGCTTGTCCGATCGCATCGCCTTGATGAGAGACGGCACGGTTCAGCAGGAGGGTTCGTCCCGAGAGGTGTACGAGCATCCCGGCAGCGAATTCGTTCGTGACTTCGTGGGCAAGACCGTCCTGTTCCGGGGAGTAGTCCAGGGGAGCGACGACGCTGGGCAACTGAGCGTGGCCCTTGAGGGAGCCACCGATTGTGTGGTCCTCGGGCGGAGCCCTGATGAATCCTCGATCGCAACCGGGGAACGAGTTGACGTAGGGATCAGGCCAGAAGCGCTCGCCGTTTTGCCCGTGTCTTCGTCGAGCGACCCGTCAGGTGTTGTCGAGGCGACCGCCTACGCGGCGCTGTTCGTTGGTGACCGCGTCGAGTACCAGGTCGAGATCGCGGGCCACGAGCCCGTCATAATCCACGGCGATCCGTATACGCAGATCGACGAAGGGGCCACCGTGTGGCTCAAGCCGAGGCCCACCGGGCACAGCGTCTGGCGACGCGGCTCGGCGTCTGGTTCGGGCGCCGAGTTGGCGACGGAAGAGGAGCCGCGAGCTCACGCCTGAAGAGCGAAGCGTTCGGCTAGGATTCCGTTGTCGGCCGTGGAATCGATACTGACCATTGACGGTAGTTTCTTCCAGTGGAATAGTCGTACCACTAGCCGAGTTCATACGACGGTCGCTGGAAACGATCTATGGAGGGAAACATGAGGGCTATACGAAAGTTCTTTATAGTTTTTGCCACGTTGGCAATATTCGCGAGTGCATGCGGGGACGACAGCAGCACCGAGCCGACCGTGACCTCGGATCCGGCCGCCCCGGAACAATCATGGACTCCCGTCCAAGCAGAGTGGGACGCGCTGGTCGCAGCGGCCCAGGAGGAGGGTGAGTTGCTCGTTCTCGCCGGTGGCACCGAGTTGCCCATCTACGATTACTTCAGCGACCTGTTCGATATCAAGCTCACGATCTCTCCGGGAGGCAGTAAAGAGGTGGTGAGCCGCGTCCTGCTCGAGCGGGAGAACGGCATCTTCGACGCCGATATCGCCATGCTCGGCCCGAGCTCGACGAGGCGAATCTTGGCAGCGGGCGGCTTCGCGCCACTCGAACCCCTTTGGATTCTCCCCGATGTGCTCGACCGGTCCGAGGGCTGGGCGCTCGATTTCATCCCCTGGGACGC
>Ga0114993_10002943_pt1 | contig 18163 bp, 20 predicted proteins | sample ArcticOcean_MG_C_FD_87042 | JGI IMG/M metagenome (GOLD analysis project Ga0114993, IMG submission 87042) | Marine microbial communities from western Arctic Ocean - ArcticOcean_MG_CB2_150 | ecosystem: Environmental > Aquatic > Marine > Oceanic | place: Arctic Ocean: Canada Basin | collected...
CTCGACCTTCGGCACGACCGAGTTGCTGGATTGCGTGAAGAAGATTCTGTTCGATGGCGACATCCAGTTGACGACCGTTCAGCGCCGTAAGATGGTCGCTGACAAGCGTGCTCAGATCATCTCGGAGATCTCTCGCACGGCGATCGATCCGCGTGCAAAGACGCCACATCCCGTGACGCGGATCGAGCTAGCGCTCGATGAGTTGCGCTGGAACCCGGATCCCTTTCTCTCGGTGGAACGCCAGATCAAGGATGCAGTCGATGCACTTCGCCCGGTAATTCCGCTTTCGTTCGAGACAATCAAGCTGGCGTTCCGGGTGGCTGGATCGGCCTATGGGTCCGTTCAGCGTGAGGTTCGCAGCGATGTGATCCGCGAGGAATGGCTCGAGGATGGCTCTTGGGCCTTCGTCGTCGAGATTCCCGCGGGCATGAAGGGTGAGTACCTTTCGAAGGTGGCGAGTCGGGACCCGAATACCGAGGTTAAGGAACTCAACTAGGCCGATTCTCTCCACCCCTACGGGGTGCGTATCGTTAAAGAGGGGAGTGGGGTCGGCCGGCTCGGAGAGAATACGAAATGAGTGAAGACAGCACCCCCCCTGAGCAAGCCTCGGGTGCTGTGCGCCTCGTCCATCCGGGCGAGCGCATCGGCGGCCACGATGGCGCCGAAGCCGGTCACGGCATCCGTCGCATCGACGGAGAGCTGGTGGCCATGCGCATGGGAACCCTGCAAGAGAATGGACAGACCGTCTCGGTGGAACCACTGAGCAGCCGATACACGCCGCGAGCCGGCGATCTGGTGATCGGTCTTGTCGAAGGTATGACGAACAACATCTGGTTCATGGACATCGGCGCATCGTTCAATGCGATTCTGCCGATGAGCCTCGCACCCTGGAAGGTCGAGTTCGGTGCGGTCCGCGAACACCTCGGTGTCGGCGAGGCCGTGTTGTGCCGCGTGCAGGAAGTTGACGAGACTCACTCCGCAGTTGCCACAATGAAGGGCATGGGACTTCGCAAGTTGAAGTCCGGCATGCTCGAAACGATTCCACCTCACATCATCCCCGCTGTCATCGGCAAGGGCGGCGCAATGCTGCAGACGCTGAAGGACCTCGGAGACTGTCGCATAGTCGTCGGCCAGAATGGCCGCGTGTGGCTCGATGGGGAGCAAGATGGAATGCGCGAGATCAGATCAGCGCTCAAGCTGATCCGTGACACCGCGCACCTACCCGGACTGAAGGAGCGCGTCGACGCGCTTGCGGGCGAATGAGATTCAAGGAGTGATATTCATGGGATACGATAACTACCAATGCATGGATGCCAACGGCATCCGAGAAGATGGCCGGAAGGCCGATGAGATGCGACCTGTCGAAATCGTCTGCGGGGTCATCCCCGTCGCCGACGGCAGCGCCCGCATCAAGTGGGGCAAGAACGAGGCGATCGCCGCGGTCTACGGGCCGATGGAGGCCCACCCCCGCAAGATTCAGCGCCAGGACCGCGCGATTCTGGATGTGCGCTACAACATGGCGCCGTTCAGCACGACCGATCGGATTCGCCCCGGCTTCAACCGCCGCAGCCGTGAGATCGGCAAGGTGACCCGCGACGCTCTGGAGAGTGTTGTCGACCTCGAACTCTACCCGCGCAGCAAGATTCGCGTCGAGATCGAGATCATCTGTGCCGAAGCCGGTACCCGCTGCTGCGGCATCACCGCCGCGAGTGTGGCGCTGGCCGATGCCGGCATCCCGATGTCCGACATGGTGGTCAGCGTCGCTGCCGGCAAGTGCAACGGCATCGTGCTGATGGACCTCAACAAGCCCGAGGACAATTACGGCGAGGCGGATCTGCCCATGGGCATCCTGCCGATGACCGACGAGATCGTCTTCCTGCAGATGGATGGCGACCTTTCGATGGAGGAGTTCAAGCAGTGTTGGGACTACAACGTCAAGGCCGCTCATGATGTGCATGCGATCATGGTTGAAGCTCTTCGCACCCGTTACGGAGGTGATGTCTGATGGCGATTCCAATCATCCCCAGCCTTCTCAGAGAGAGCCTCGCCGAGATGGCGAGCACCGAGGAGCGCATCGATGGACGCAGCCGCTATGAGGGCCGCAACCTCGAGATTGAGGTCGATTGCCTGGCCAATGCTGAGGGCTCGTGCCGTGTGCGCATGGGCGACACCATCGTCCTTGCAGGCGTGAAGTTCCAGTTGATGACCCCCTATCCGGACCGACCCACAGAGGGTGGACTGATGACCAGCGCCGAAGTGCGCCCGGTCTGTGGTCCGAATTGGGAGGCGGGTCCCCCGTCTGAGGAGAGCATCGAATTGGGGCGTGTGGTCGACCGCGGCATCCGCGAGTCGGGCTGCATCAACACCACCGAGCTGTGCATCCTGCCTGGCGAGAAGGCATGGCAGGTCATCATCGACCTGTTCGCGATCAGTGATGATGGTAACATGTTCGATGCCTTCGCTCTGGCGGCGATTGCTGCGCTGCGCACGGCCACCGTGCCCGCAGAGCGATTCGATGTCGGCGAGGATTACCGATTGCCGGTCAAGGGCACGCCGATCATGTGCTCCTACCACAAGGTCGGTGGCCGCTTCGTCTTCGACGCCAACAAGCGCGAGGAACTTGGCGGCGACGAGCGCATCCACATCACTCTGGGCGACGAGGGGCATGTCCACTCGCTCCAGAAGGGTCTAAGGGGAGTTTTCACCGCGACCGAATTTGACGAAATCATGGATCAAGCACAGTCCCGCTGCGCTGAACTCCGAGAGATTGTCCACAATCTGGAGGAGTCCCTGTGAGCAAGCGAACCCAGAAAACCGGTGCAACCGCTCGATACGGACCCCGCTACGGTGTCAGTGTCCGCCGCCGAGCAGGCGCGGCATTGGCCAAGCTCAAGCGAGCCTACACCTGCCCGGTGTGCCAGTACCCCAAGGTCAAGCGTCAGGCGGCTGGAATCTGGGGCTGCAAGAAGTGCGGCCACACCTTCGCCGGCGGCGTCTGGGAACCCTTCACGCGCGCAAGCGACGCCAACAATCGCATCATCCGTCGAGGCCAGGAAGGCGCGACGGCCACCGACATGGCGGTCCTCGCCAGTCAGAAGGCCATCGAGTTTGAACGCGCCAAGACGGAGGCGGCCGAGCGTGGCGACGAAGAAGAGTGAGCCTTGGACGGCCCACCTCTCGATCTCACATGAGAGCAGTACGGCTCTCGCGGCAAGCCTCGCCTGTGAGGATGTCTCCGTGGGACGTGTTGACGATACCGTTCTCGTCACCCTTACCGGATCCAGTGCGAGCGATCTTCGCGCGCGCTTCAATTCCACCATGCGCTCCCTTCGTGCTGCGAGCGAAGCCCTGATGAGCATCCCCAGAGGTGGTGAAGTCGATGACTGACCGAGCCGCATTGGAACAGACCGTTGCCGAACTGCAGCGCGTCTCTCAGCAATTGGCCACTCTGCAGGCTCAGGTGCAGGAGATCGAGGGCACTCTGAACCATCTATCGACACAGGATTCCAGCCGTGCCATCTACCAACAGGTTGGCCCCCTTCTGGTCGAAGTCGAGGATGCGGAGGCTCTGCAGACGAGTCTGGCCGCGACCCGCGACCAGATCGCAGAGGCAGTGGGTATTCTCGAAGGTCGCGAGCAGGAATTGCGAATATCCTACGAGACGGCGATGAAGCAATTCGAAGCCTCCTGAGGTGCACTGTCATGGTTGAAGGTCGCACGGCGGACCTCGCTGACCTCAATCGCTGGATTGGTGGTGCTCTGAAGCGTGGTGCCATCGCTGTGTTGACTCATCGCAATGGCGACATGGACACGGTCGGTTCGGCCTGTGCCTTGGCTCGAATAATCGGGCCGATGGCGCGCGCCTGTGGTTTGCATCAATCGACGATCGCCCGTGCCATGGTCAAGGATACAGGTGCTGATTTCCTTCAATTCGATTCCTCAGGTGCGGTCTGGCCGCGCCAACTCGGGGGCGTCATCATCGTTGATGCGGGTGGACCGACCCAGCCCGGTGTAGATCTGCCCGATGTGCCGAAATGCATCATCGATCATCACTCCGCAGGTGGAGCATTCAATCTGGGTGAGGATGATCTCTCGATCATCTGGGATTGCTGCTCGACCGCTGAGATCATCCAGTGCTTCGCTGAAGCCCATGCGTCGGATCGATTGGACTCCGCTTCCAAGAGATTGTTGCTGGCGGGAATTATCACCGACACCGGCCGCTTTCGCCATGCCGACGCCCATGCATTGTCCTGTGCGGGGCGACTCGGTACCGAACTCGATTTCGCCGCCTTCGTCGAGGGCATGGAGTCCATCGAACTCAATCACAGTCAGCGGGTCGCGATCGCCAAGGCCCTGACTCGGGTCGAGACCCTGGAGGCGGGCCAATGGTTCCTCTCCCACACACGCGCGGGCACCAATGAGGGCATCGTCGCGCGTTCACTGATTACCGCGGGCGCGGATGTCGCGCTCGTGTCACGTCGCGCGCAGGGCGAGACACGCTTGTCGGCCAGAGCCAATCGTGCCGCGACCAGGGGTGGTGTCCACCTCGGGAAATTGATGCAGGCGATGGTGGTGCGCAGCGGCGGCGAGGGCGGCGGCCATGCCGGTGCGGCCGGCTGGACCGGTTCGATCGACGAGGTCGATGCAACCTCAGGCTTCATCGCCCTGCTCATGTCGAGTCAAGGAGATTCGTCATGAGCGAGGCACTGTTCGAGGCTGAACTCGCACTCGGTGAGGGCTTGGTCTTCAGTGGTGAACTCGATCCATGCGAGCAAGAAATTCTCTCTTTCCGAAAATCTCAGTTGAACAATGATGCTGAAGGTGTTCAGAATCACTTGACTCGAGCCTTGGAGATCAGCCGTTCTTCCGAAAAGCGAAATCACCTTCTCGAAGCAAGAATCCGCATGGAGTGGGGGCTGGTCCGTGCAAGCCTCGGCGAGATGGAACTGGCGGGAACCGACCTGAAATGGGCCATGGAACGACTCGGTGCACTCGAGGATGGACATCATTGGCATGGCCTGTCGATCCTCAACATGGGTGCGTGGCATGTTGAACGCGGCGAGTGGGCGATGGCTCTCGCGATCCTCTCCTCAATCTCGAGGCACGGACCGCACGCTGTCGAGATCATCGCGCTGTCTCGAAGACAAGCGGCTGAGGTTCTGATCGGCATCGAGGACCATGCCAATGCATTGCGTCATCTCTGGGTGGCCCATCATGGATTCCTTCAAACAGAATTGTTTGAGATGGCGATCGATTCCGGGTTGCACTGGCTTGACATCGCATTGTCAGAAGTCAGTGCTGAAGCACCACGGATGGAAGTGGTAATCGAGACGGCCTCACCCCGCTCCTATAAGGAAGCCAAACCTAGATGCTGGGTTCATCCGATCGATGTTGAATACATGTCAACCTGGTTGGAGTCACACGTCTCCGATGATCACGAGAGACTGGTGCTGCAAGACGCAGCTCAGGCGCTCCAATCATGAGCGGAGAACAATTCGAGTTCCGCGAGGCTCCAAGCCAGCGGTTCGGGTGGCATCAGGCACCAACCGACCTCCTCGATGCTCGCATCGGTGGATTCCCAAGGCAGGGGGCTCGGTTCGGCATCGATTTCGATCCAGACCACATCTCCACCGCCTTCGGCCAGATTCGGAGCGACAACTCTGGCCGTTCCGAGCAGGCCGGTCTCCTCGTATACTTCGCGAAGCGCTGCCATCTCGGAATCCTCTCCCTCTTCGACCCAACCACCGGGTAATTCCCAACCCCGTTCGTGGTGTCGAACCATCAGCCAGCAGCAGTCCTCATCCTCAAGGGGGACCGGTGGCATCTGTCTGGGTGTGACCCAGGCGACGACCCATTCTTTCGCCATGTGGATGCCTCAGGGAATGTGAACGTCATCTTGGGAATCGAGCCCAGTCTGCGCCTGTTCCAGGTAGGGTTGGGCCCAATCCTCGCCTCTTGAGACAAGTCGGCGGGCGAGGAAGAAGGCGGCAGAGAATTCCTCACCCGCGAGGAAATTCTCGAGTTCGACTTCATCCTTGTTGACCGAGATCTCTTCTTCCTCCTCTTCCTGGATCTCCTCTGGGGAATCGATAAATCTGGAGGCCAGCGATTGCATGCGTTCAAGGAATTGATCGCGAACATCGATTGAGGGCTTGGACCAGGGCAACCGGGTGCCGCTGTCGAGGCGGGCTTCCATGCGCTCTCGGAAGGCATCGCGCACGTCGGTATGTGGGCCGTGAGTCTGGGCCTGATCGTAGCAGAACCAGGCCTCATCGAATGCCTCATGGCGTTCGTGAGCCCGACCAAGGTCGGTCCACATCTCGAAATTCTGCGGCCGCTGCGCGAGGAGCCGGCGGGCGAGGGGGATGCAGAGTTCATCATCACCCTTCGCCCACAACCGTTCGACTCTGCGCCCGAACAGTACATTGCAACGCGGGTCAGACAGGTCGAGTGTTGAGAATCTCTCACAAAATGTCAGCTGGGAGTCAGGATTCAATCCGGAATGCCATGCATCTGGGTCCAAAGGGTCTCTCAACAGGGCGGCTTCGAGCAACTCCTTACCGACTTCAAGGATCGGCACACCTGAGAGTTGAGCAATCTGTTCCGGATCGCGTCCAAGAACAGCGAACAGGTCACTGAGCAGAGCGCGAAGACCAATCTCGTCCAACAACCGGACCTTGATGTCGGCCAAGACCCGCCAATTCTCCTCACTGGTGAAATCGTGTAGCAGGGCTTGGCGAGCATTCTGTTCGGCCCAATTCGTATTCTCAACCTCTCTAGATGGATCCTCATCCACCAGGCGGAGGAATTTGATGGCCTGTGAGCGATGTCGATCTCCGAGACTGCGTCGCGGGTGTTGTAGTCGTCCAGCGAGTCCCTCTGACAATCGCTCACCTCACTGGACGGACGTATAGGGTCCCTTGTCAATGTCCGGGGCCAATGTGGCATCATAACCGATTTTCGAAGTCCTCCCATCCGCATCGCGTGTGGGGTCCAGACTGCTCCCTTTCTGGCCCGACAAAATCACTGTATCTTGATCAGGCTGCCAACGGGTCATCAAGGCCCATTCGACGCGCACGGGGTCGGTGACATCGATGTCGGCATCGACGATTGTGACCATCTTCATGCTGCGATGACCATCGAGCGCGGCCTGAATCGCCTTGCGGCCATCTTCTGCGCTCGCGGGGGTGATGCTGACGACCGCTGCGAGCCAGCCGCAACCGCCCTCGGTCATGAACACATCATTGCAGGTCGTGACCTTGGACACGGCATCCTTGATCGTCGGTGCGCGAGGCAATCCCATCAGCGCCTTGTGCTCACCCTCGGCGGGAATCAGGGCATGGAATATCGGGTCATTGCGGTGGTGAAGCGCATGGATCTCGAATACCGGTTCTTGACGCTCATCATCGAGCGTGCCCGTGATATCGACATAGGGTGCTTCATCATCATCCTCGAGTGTGATGACAGCCTCCATCGCATATTCTGCATCCGCGGGCACGGAAATGCCATTGCCGAGCCGTACGAGTTCCAGCGGTTTGCCGTAGAATCTCTGGTGAAGTGCATTGGCGACGGTCAATTCGTCGATGTGCTCATCGAATGACATCGCAGCGGCCAACAGAACCACCGGGTCACAACCATTCACGATTGCGATTGGAATCGTGTCGCCATTCGCACGCGCCGTATCGACCATGGTGCGCAGATGTCGCGGCACGAGTCGCGCCACCACATGGTTTGCATCACGCAGGAATTGGCGGTGGAAGGAGACATTGCGCTGGCCTTGATACTCCGCGATTACAATCGAAGCCGACATGTATCGACCTCGGTCCTCGCGATAATGCCAGGGAATCGGTAGAGTGTGAAGGTCGACCGCAGGAGAATTCTCCAAAACCGGCCCCTCATCGACGATCACCGGCTCACTTCGTTCATTCATGGCGGAACCTAGAATGTCGATCAGTTCACTCGCACTGATCCCCAACACCGCACAGAGTCTTGAACGTGAGAGCACGTTGAGTGCCGCACTGTGCCCTGGTGCCTCATCAATCGAATGAGCGACGATCAGGTCATGGTCGACCCGATGAGATAAATCGAATAGACCGTGAATGCACGACACAGACCCCGAAGGTGAATGTGCTCCTTCGAGGTGGTCCCTGAAGGCCATGTCAAAGGGCGGGTGAGCCGAACGTATGATGATTGGGGACTCTTCACCCACTGCAACCGTCCTACCGCAGGCCGATTGTCACCCGTCACGCTCATATACGGAAGGTCGGTCGGCGGAACGCTCCGTAGGAGAGGTATCCACATGGGTCGCGGTCTGTTCTCTGGTTCGAAGATGAAGTCGGACCGTCTCAAGTTTCGTTGGAAGGATCACAGATTCAAGAAGCGACAGGATAAGCGCCGCCAAGGCGGCGTGCTCAAGCACGACCCACTTCAGGGCTCTTCACAGGCCAAGGGAATCGTCATCGAGAAGGTCGGAGTCGAGGCCAAACAGCCCAACTCCGGCATCCGAAAGGCGGTCAAAATCAGCCTGATTCGCTCCGGCAACAAACTCACCGCCTTCGCTCCCGGCGACGGTGCGATCAACTTCATCGACGAGCACGATGAGGTCATGGTGGAAGGCATCGGTGGCCGACAGGGTCGGTCCTACGGTGACATCCCCGGCATCCGCTACAAGGTCATCCAGGTCAACGGCGTCTCGCTCGACGAGATGGTCCGAGGCCGCAAGGAGAAGCCGATCCGCTGAGACTTGGAGGAATCACAATGTCCGACGAAGAGATTATCGAAGAAGAGGTCGAAGAGACCGAAGAGACCGAGGTCGTCGAAGAGGACGTCCGTCCGATCGCCGGCATCGGCACACTCGTATTCAGCAAGTGGGACGCATCCGAGGTCACCTGCGAAGACCCCGGCATCGCTCCCTATGTCAACCTCAAGACCGTCGGCACGCCCCATTCGGGCGGCCGACACGCCAATGCCTGGATGGGCAAGGCAAAGCTCAGTGTGGTCGAGCGCTTCATCAACGGGCTGATGCGAAATGGTCGCAACGGCGGCAAGAAGCAGTACGGCGTCAAGGCATTCGAAGATGCCCTGGACATCATTCACAAGCGCACCGGCGAGAACCCGTTGCAGGCTCTTGTCGATGCGATCACCCACGCCGCTCCGATGGAGGAGATTACCCGCATCAAGTTCGGCGCCGTCTCTCAACCCAAGGCGGTCGACAGCGCACCCGCGCGTCGACTCGATGTGGCGATTCGACACCTGTGTCAAGGATCGATCGCTGCGACCTACAAGACCACTCGAACCCTCACCGACGGCATCGTCAACGAGATCATGAAGGCCAAGGACGGAGACGTCGCTTCCTTCGCGGTCGGAAAGAAGGAAGAAGTGCAGAGAATCGCAGGCTCGGCTCGTTGATTTCGGCCAACGTCGGCGGTGTGCCCAGTTACACCACCCCAAGCGTCAAAAGGAATCCAAGAAGGCGGGGGAAGCATGGAGACGGTACCAGTCCCCCAGCGGGAACTCCGAATCAAATGGCTGAATGCCGTCTTCTTGATTGGGATCCCCCCCCTCGCCCTCGCCGCTGCGATCTGGCACGGAATGACCTATGGGGTCGGCTGGTTGGAATTCGGCTTGTTTTTTTTCATGTACTACGCATGTGGACTGTCGATCACCGCGGGATATCATCGCTTGTTCAGTCATCGCAGTCACGAGGCGCGTGCGCCGCTTCGCATGCTCTATGCCTTGTTCGGTGCGGGTGCATTCGAGAACTCTGTCCTCGAATGGTGCAGTGACCACCGTCATCACCATCGTGATACCGACGGAAATGATGATCCCTACTCCGCGACCGAGGGCTTCTGGTGGAGTCATTTCATCTGGGTCATCATGAAGGATGTCGATGATGAGACCGATTTCAGCAATGTGCGCGATCTGGAGAAGGATTGGATCCTGCGCTTCCAGCACCGACACATCTTCCTCATTGGATTCTTGGTCGGCATGGTGCTGCCCGGTCTGATTGGATACGCAATCGGAGGCATCGCCGGGGGCATCGGCGGCTTCATCTGGGGTGGCCTCGTGCGAACCGTCTGGGTCCACCACGGAACCTTCCTGATTAATTCCGCAGCTCACATCTGGGGCAAGCAGCCCTATAGCGACAAGAACACGAGTCGCGACAATCCCTATCTCGCCTTCTTCACCTTCGGCGAAGGCTACCACAACTTCCACCACGAGTTCCAGGCCGACTATCGGAATGGACACCGCTGGTGGCAATTCGATCCGACCAAGTGGTGGATCCGTGCCTGGTCCTTTGTCGGTCTCAACCGCAACCTCAAGCGCACACCGAAGTGGAGCATCGAGGTGGCGAAGATGGACATGGCCTACAAGGTCGCTGTCTCGACTCAGGCAGAGTCCGAGTCAATTGAGGAATTCGATTCACGAGCCAAGGATTCACGCCAAGCTGTCAAGGCGGCATGGCGCGAGATCGACCGCTTGAAGACCGCTCTGAAAGAGGCGACTGAAGTGAAGCGTGATCAACTGCTGGCACGTATCCGTGTGGCCAAGGTAAGTCTCAAGCGGGTGCGCGCTGACTTCATGCTGCTGCTGCAGGACATGCGTCTCTCGAACACCCCCGCAGTCGCTTGATTCCGGGGCGAGTCGGCACAGGTCTTCTCGCGCGCGCTCGCGCGTGCCCACAGGCGGCTTTATCAACCAAGTTCAGGTCGGCGGGCCATCCGAAGGTGCTGTTCATGGGACGTAAGGAAGACAATATCGCCAAGGCCGTAGAGGTCATGCACATCCGCCCGCAGATTCGTAACCTCTGCATCGCAGCCCACATCGATCACGGCAAGACCACGTTGTCAGACAATCTGATTGCTGGCGCGGGCATGATGTCCGAAGACCTCGCCGGTAAGGCCCGCGTGCTCGACTTCGATGACCAGGAGGCTGCCCGCGGCATCACAATCAACGCCGCGAGCGCCTCGATGGTACACGTTGTGGAAGGGACGGATTATCTCATCAATCTCATCGATACCCCGGGCCACGTCGACTTCGGCGGTGACGTCACCCGTGCCATGCGCGCGGTCGACGGCTGTTTCATCCTCACCTGTGCGGTCGAGGGTGCAATGCCACAGACCGAGACCGTGGTTCGTCAGGCACTCAAGGAGAAGGTCAAGCCGGTCCTGTTCATCAACAAGGTCGATCGCCTGATCAACGAACTCCAGGTCACACCCGAGGATATGCAGCAGCGCTTCATGATCCAAATCACCAAGGTGAACAAACTGATCAAGCAGTTCGCTCCAGACGAATTCAAGAAGTCCTGGCAGGTCAGTGTGGCTGACGGCACGGTCGCCTTCGGCAGTGCCTACCACAACTGGGGTATCACCGTACCCTACATGCAGAAGTCAGGCATATCATTCGCCGACATCTTCGCCTATTGCAATGAGGAGAACCAGAAGGAACTCGCAAAGCGAGCTCCCGTGCACGAGGTTCTGCTCGACATGGCTGTGTCCCAACTTCCAAACCCCGTCGAAGCGCAGCAATATCGTATCCCCAACATCTGGACGGGCGACCTCGAATCCGTTGAAGGCAAAGCGATGATGACCTGCGATCCTGAGGGACCGCTCGCAATGATGATCACCAAGATCTGGATGGATCCGCACGCAGGCGAGGTCGCAGTGGGCCGCCTCTACTCGGGCTCGATCAATCACGGCGAGATTGTGTGGGCACTCGGTGCCAGCAAGGCCGAGCGCGTCCAGCAGGTCAGCATGATGGTCGGCAGCGACCGCATCTCGGTGCCCAAGGTCGTTGCGGGAAACATCGCTGCTGTGACCGGCATTCGCTCGGCTGCAGCCGGTGTGACCGTGACCTCGGACAAGGACCTGATTCCCTACGAAGCGATTCGCCACTACTCAGAACCTGTCGTGACCGTCGCGGTCGAACCGATCTCAATGAAGGATCTGCCCAAGTTCATCGATGCTCTGCGCACCCTGGCCAAGGCCGACGCCTCTCTGCAGGTGACGACCAACCAGGAGACCGGTGAAGCATTGCTCGCCGGAATGGGTGAACTCCACCTCGAGATCACCACCTACCGCATCGAAGAGGAGCAGAAGATCAAGGTCAACGTCAGCGAGCCGATTGTGGTCTACCGCGAAGCCATCAATGGCAACAATGTCGGTCACCCCTTCGAAGGCAAGTCGCCGAACCGCCACAACCGCTTCTACATCGAGGTCGAGATGCTACCGCAGAACGTCATCGATGCTCTGCGCGCCGGTGACTTCCGTGAAGGCACCATCCGAACCAAGGATGCCAAGGAGATTGGCTTCCAATTCGCCGACCTCGGGATGGACAAGGACAAGATGCGCAAGGGATATGCGATCAATGGAACCAACGTCTTCATCAACGGCACCAAGGGTATCCAAGGCCTGCACGAGACTCGAGAACTCCTCATCGAGGGCTTCAACGAAGTGTGCAAGGCCGGACCTCTGGCTGGCGAGCCCGCCATGGGCATGCTGGTCCGCTTGACCGATGCCAAGCTGCACGAGGACGCGATTCACCGCGGTCCTGCCCAGACGATTCCCGCCATGCGCAGCGCGATGCGCGGAGCGATGGTGCGCGCTGGAACCTCGATCATGGAACCGATGCAGAAGATTCACATCTCCGTGCCCAACGATTGGCTCGGAGGCGTGACCCGCGAGGTCACGACCCGCCGAGGCGTTATCGAGGACATGCCCTCAGATGGCGATGTCACCACAGTCATCGGTGTCATGCCGGTCGCCGAGACCTTCGGATTCTCCAACGACATCCGTGCCGCCAGTCAAGGCCGCGCGATCTGGAATACTGAGAACAGTGGCTTCGAGGAACTGCCTCGCATGCTGCTGGAGAAGATCGTCGGCGAGATCAGAACGCGAAAGGGCATGAAGCCGGAAGTGCCCGGCGAGTCCTATTACGCCGACTGAGCCGGCCGCTCATATCGATCCATAACTCGGCCTGCGAATACCCGCTCCGGCGGGTATTGTCGGACTTGAATACCGGACAATGGGCCCCGTGGGGCTGATCAACTGATCCTGATCATTTGGAAGTCGGTCAGTTCTCTGAGGATCTGTAGTCCAGGTGAGTCCTGCAGTCGGTCTAGGCAGGCATGGGCTGCTGCATGGCAGCTCATCGCCTTGTCCCGAGCATACTGGATGGATCCAGAGATCTGGAGTTCGGCGACGATGGCATCGAGAACCTCTCGGTCCGTGTCATCAATGCCGGAGCCGAAGACCTCGTGGAAGGTGGGTAGAAGGGTTGCATCTTGATCGAGAGCGTGGATGGCGATCAAGGTCTGCTTGCCCTCGATGAGATCAGAGCAGGCCGGCTTGCCGAGTGTCTTGCTGTCTCCAGTGGCATCGATTAGGTCGTCCATGAGCTGGAAGCAGAGCCCAACATGTTCGCCCCATTCGGCCATCGTATCAATCGTTGATTCGTCTGCATCCGAGAGGAGTGCACCAGTGCGGGCACAGGTGGTGAACATGGCTGCGGTCTTGCCGCTGATCATGTGAATATACTCTTCTTCGCTGACATCGTCTCGAAGTTCAAACGACATGTCCTCCTGCTGGCCCTCGCTGACCCGACGCACCATGCTACCGATGATCTGGACCAGATCGCGGAAGTGCTGAGCATCATAGTGTTCGGACTCTGCCAGTATTTCGAAGGCGACAGCCAACATGGCATCGCCGGCATTGATCGCCGTGGGGTGATCGAAGGCGACGTGAACAGCGGGTCGGCCCCTGCGAACCGAATCATTGTCCATGATATCGTCGTGGACCAGTGTGAAATTATGGATGATCTCAATCGATGCGCCGAGGTCATACATCCCATCACTCGCATTGCCCAGTGCATCGGCGACAAGCCATGGCAGGATGGCGCGAAGGCGCTTCCCACCGCCATCGATCAGGTGTCGCATGGCGGCTGCAAGGCGAGCGTTTCCAGTCTTGGACAATGCCGTGAGGATCCGACTCTCGACCGCCTGTTTGTGCGAAGAGAGTGCCGTCATCAGTGCCTCTCCGGGAACAAATTCGGTACCTGCAGGCATCATGTGGCTCACATCTCCCAAGTCGCGGATGAGTTCATCCGCCATCGCTGGAAGGCTGTCAAGGTTGCCCCACCATTCCGGGAGGATGTTCTCTGCGATGCAACGGAACCAAGGCGCGATGACCTCGCTGGATGAATCATCGTTCAACCACTTCGCCAATTCCTGCTCAGTCACCCAGCGAACCGCTGAGATCTCATTCGGATTTGCCTCGACGGTGAGATTGTCTGGTGCGCGCGCGAACAGGATGTGATCCAATTCGTGTTCAACCCATACATCGTCGGCGCGAGCACGGTACATCATGCGGGTGATGAAGTGAATTTCTTCTGCTGGAATTTGATGAATGGGGATGCCCAGTTCCTGCTCCATCTTGCGAATCGCGGCATCCTTGACATCTTCTGCACCTGCCTCGAGGAACAAGGGGTGACTGCACACCGTATTCGCCCAGACACCCGGGAAAGTGATCTTGTCCGTGGCACGCTTCTGCAGTAGGAGGCGATCGTCACAATCGAACACGAGGATTGAGAAGGCGCGGTGGAGCTGGCCCTCACCGCGGTGCGAATCAACCTTGCTGAGAGCGCCAAGGGTGTTGTCAAGTGCATCGACGAGAATGACCTTCTCCGCCATCATCTCGACCTGTTGAGGGTCATGTCCCTCGGTGGTGAGGGATGCCTTGGAATCGGGTGACATGGACGTTCCTCGACCCTGTCGAGATGATAGCCCTTCAAGAAGGCGCCGGTGAGCCGCAGTGATACGTTCAGGGGCGGATGCGAGTGCCCAGCGCCCCACCATCGTTGACAATGGCGAGAATCCGCGAAGGTTGTCGTCCATCGACGAACCAGACGTGGTCTACGGTGGAGGCGATTACACTGGCGCGTTCCGCCTTGAGGAAGATTCCGCCCGTGACATCCTGCTCGGTTGCATGAGCCCCTACCAGGCCCTCTGAAGCACTCCATTCCGCAATCAGTTCGGCACCGGCTCCGGGTCCGGTCATCAGCCCGGGTACATCTCCCATGGCGAAGATCACATGGGTGACATCGGGCAATTCGATGGCCAGACGCAACATCAGGTCATCTCCGGACAAAATACCAAAGTCCTGTGGTGGATCACAGGGGACCACATCACCGAAGGTCAGGTGCAACCCTGGCGTTTCAAATGCTGACAGATCCCCGTTGAACCCAGCACCGGTATTGGTCACGAAATCACGGGGTGGATGACTCATTCCATCGACGTGTAGAGAATCGATGACGAGCGAATGCAATTCATCCATGTCGCTGCGAACCTGATGAATCGCATCGGACTGTTCCAGCCCATCGATGCGACCTTCGGCAAGCCTCGCCTCTTTGGCGCGCAAATGCCCATAGGAACCGGCGCCATGGACGAGAATGATGTCATGACCCTGCTCGGTCAGTGTAGTAATCGTCGTGGACAGGGCTTCCAATCGGTCGATTCGAGGCGTGCACAGCTGAGATTTGTCGGTGATGAGGCCACCGCCCCACTTCAGAATCACCCGGCCCATGAGGTCTTGCACAGGCTCTCTGCTCAAAGGGATGGCGTCGCTTCATTCATCTATGAGCCCGATGTCCTTCAAGGTATGAGCAAGCCAACTCTGGATGCCTTCCGCCGCTGGCTGCAGGTTGAGATCGCCGAAACCGAGGCTCTGGAGCCTAGTCGTGATCGAGACAAGCGGTTGATGCATCTCTCGGCAGCGTTGCAGGAGGCGATGGCATTCGATGTCGCCTATCAGCTGCGTGTCGAGGCCGAGGTTCCGCCGGTGAAGACCGAGCGCGCCGTACGTCTGGTCTCTGCTCCGCCCGAAGTGCAGTCAAGTGCGAATCAAGTCGGCGTCTGCCGGCATTGTGAGGCCGAGTTGACAGAGGACTTGTCATTCTGCGCCGCTTGTGGCGACTTCCAGTGAGAGGGTCACTCCTCTTCGGCTGCTGCTGCTGCGGCCTCTTCCTCTTCCCAGTCTGCGATGCAGGCTTCGAGTTCAGGGTGGTCGTCCTCAATCTGGGCCACATAGCGTGCTTCGACCTCTTCGGTCAAGTAGACGGTTGTTCCCGCGTGGTAGATGGTGTCGCCATTGGCTTCCATCTGGATGCAGTCAATCTCGACGATGACCGGGCGGTGGTGGTGGAAGTGTCCGGCGCCGGCTGCGGCGGACACCGTCTTGGACAGATGGACGTGCTTGCGGTCGCCGGGCTTGATGCCGTGCTCGAGCAGGTGTGCCGTATCTTCGGGTGCGCACGGATAGTAGAGCAGATTTGGTGTGTCGTCGCTGGGCAGATCCAGTTCGATCTCGACGGTGTGGGCATAGGTCGCGCGGACCATGTCGCCGCGCACGTCGTAACGCCCCTTCGTGCAGACTTCGCTGACGGCTCGGATGTGGTGCGGGCGCAGCCAGTGCATCCTGCGATCTCGCTTCTTCAGCGATTCGACCATCTCACGCACATCGACCCAGCCATTGAGGTCCATGTCGAGGTCGAACTTCTCTGGGAAATGGCGCAGAATTCCGGCCATTCGGCGACCGAGAATATCTCGTTCGCGGTCGCTGAGAATGAACTTGCCTTCCTCATTGCAGGCGCTGCAGTTCTGGCCCTCGAAGAATCCGTGGGTCTGACAGTCTCTAATCATCGAGCCGCGCGACCCGGAACCCCTTCATAATCCGTTCTGTGCCCAGAGGGCACCTGAAACGGTCAAGGATTATGGACACGGAACGGCACGGTGGGCCATGAGTGCAGTCATTGCGGGGTATTGCCGGACCCCTTTCCATCCCGCCCACCGTGGCGCGCTGGCCAGCATCCGACCCGAGGATTTGGCTGCGGCAGTCGTTCGAGGTGTGATTGAGCGCACGGGAGTCGCGCCGGTCGATGTTGAGGACCTGATGCTCGGCTGTGCCTATCCCGAAGGTGAACAGGGGCTCAATCTTGGCCGCATCACGACCTACATGTCGGGCCTGCCGAACACTGTGCCGGGCATGACGACGAATCGCTTGTGTGGCTCCAGCATGCAGACCATCCATACCGCTGCGGGTGCGCTCGCCATGAACTCGGGCGCGGCCTTCATCTGTGCCGGGGTAGAAACCATGTCACGTGTCCAGCGTGGCGGCTTCAATCGCTCTCCTCATCCAGGATTGGAGGTGGATCTTCCTGAGGCCTACATCAACATGGGACTGACCGCAGAGAATCTCGCCAGTGAATATGCGGTCTCCCGGCTGGTCCAGGAGCGCTTCGCTGCTCGCAGCCATGAGAAGGCCCTCTCTGCTCAGTCTGCGGGTCATTTCGATGAGGAACTCATCGCCATCGGGTCGGTGAATTCGGATGGGTGCATGCGTGCTCCTGATCTGGAGAAGATGGCCACATTGAAACCCGCATTCACCGAGACTGGCTCGGTCACCGCAGCGACCTCCTCGCCTTTGACCGATGGCGCCTCTGCACTTCTCGTATGTTCGGAGTATCATGCTGTGGAATCCGGCATCGAACCATTGGCCACGATTCTATCGACTGCCGTTGCAGGTGTCCCTCCAGAGGTTATGGGTTACGGGCCTGTTCCTGCCAGTCAGACAGCACTCGCACGTGCCAATCTCACGCTGGACGACATGGATGTCATCGAATTGAATGAGGCCTTCGCCGCTCAGGCGATTGCCTGCATGGGAGATATGGAACTGGACTTCGATGACCCCCGGGTCAACATCGATGGCGGCGCGCTGGCGATCGGTCACCCGTTGGGCGCCAGCGGTTGCAGAATCGTCGGCAAGGCCGCAAGCCTTCTGCAGCGTACCGGTGGTCGCTACGCCCTGGCGACCATGTGCATCGGTGGTGGCATGGGCATCGCGACCGTGCTCGAACGTTGTGGGTGAGTTCTCGATTCGCAAATAGCCTGATATGGAACGAGGGGGCCTCGTACTCCATGGGCTGGGGAATCCGTGAGGGCGGGCGTCAGGCCAAGGACAACCTGACTTATACCGAGGAAGGCGATTGTGTCCGCTGTGGCGGTGATGGTAATCCCTCTTCAATCCCGGGCTATCTGCAATGTGCCCGTTGCGAATTCGAGTGGAAGGATTCCAACGATGCCACCGAATCCTCGGGTCCGCGCGATTCGATC
>Ga0114993_10002947_pt1 | contig 18160 bp, 15 predicted proteins | sample ArcticOcean_MG_C_FD_87042 | JGI IMG/M metagenome (GOLD analysis project Ga0114993, IMG submission 87042) | Marine microbial communities from western Arctic Ocean - ArcticOcean_MG_CB2_150 | ecosystem: Environmental > Aquatic > Marine > Oceanic | place: Arctic Ocean: Canada Basin | collected...
AACTCGCAAATCCATTAGTAACAACAAGACCTAAAAATGCCGAGGGCGGGACTCGAACCCGCATGGGATTTCTCCCGGGGGATTTTAAGTCCCCTGCGTATACCATTTCGCCACCCCGGCACACTAAAATCATTATTCTCTAACAACTATTGTAATTATTTCTATGACTTGAGGGTACTAACCCACCCAGGAAAAAATGGATCTCACAATCTCTGGTTAATATTGGCCTAATTGAAAGGTGAGGGAATCACTTAGTGACGTGTGCCTAAAATTAAACCTATGGTCTTCTAAAACCTTCGGTACAACTCTGGTGTTCGACAAAAACATCTCTGTACCTAGGTCGCCCAGAAGTCTTTTCGTGACAAAGTCAGGTATACTGATCAGGACAGGACGGCTTACGATTTTGCCCAGTAAGTTAGTAAATGTAGCATTAGAAACAGGGTTGGGTGACACAGCATTCACTGGGCCTTCAATGGCGTCGTCAACTATGCAATACAACAATATACTGAGGAGGTCATCATGATCTATCCAACTCATGAATCTTTCTCCATCCCCAAAACTTGCGCCAGCAAAAGCTTTGAAAGCAGGCAACATCTGGCGTAAAGCACCTCCAGAAGGAGTCAGGACAATCCCGATCCTTGGATGAACCACCCTGATCCCTGCTTCCTTGGCAGGATGAGCGGCCCGTTCCCATGCCTGACATAAGTCTGCCAAAAACCCCTGACCCCGAGCATGGCTTTCTGTTAATTCATCCATTCCTCGATCACCATAAAACCCAATAGCTGATGCAGAAACGAAAACCTTCGGAGGATCTTTGAGGTTGGCCAAACACAAAGCCAGCATTTCGGTGCCCTTTACCCTGCTCTGCCATATTGCTTCTTTCTTTTTCTGCGTCCAACGAATTCCTACAAGAGGTTCACCAGCTAGATTTACTACGGCATCTAAACCCTCTAACTTTTCACTATCTATTTCACCCCGAATTGGATCCCAGAAAACTAAGCCGGACTGAATTGGATCTGGGTGCCTGACTATACGAATTACCCGATGTCCATTGGTTGTGAGTACATGGCAAAGCGATCGACCGATCAAGCCACTCGAACCAGTAACTGCTATAGACAATGGTCGAGTAGCACCGATGCTGCTAATTCTTTCTAACTCATTCTTCAGTCTTTGGTGCCTAAAAGAGAATGAACGACGCAAATCACTTGTAATCAAATCTCGACTGACAAAATTTCCTAGAGATCCAAATGGAGGAGCCCATTCGATATGATCTTCCATGACTGATCCACCATCAGGAGCCATCTCAAATTTGTGAATATGCTTCCAATACTTAAATGGCCCTTCTATCTGTTCATCTTGGAAGAATTGATTCCTCGAAAAAGCTGTATGTGCAACTCTCATATTGAAAGGAACTCCACCCTTACGCATCCGTAAATGCACCTCTCCTTCCTCAGAAGGTGGCCCCGTTTTGTGGATAATCCTAACACTTTCCCACGGTGGTATTAGGCGTTCTATAGCCCCCGTACGCATATGCCAATCAAAAACTTCCTTGACTGGCTCCTTGAATTCACTGCGAAAAAAGAAGGAGTTCATATGCCTTCTTTCTCTATAGACTCGAAGGATTGATGTTTTCCTCTCACGCCGAGCAGGTATTGACTAGTATTTGCTATCAGAAGACCTCGCTGGATGGTGATCAAAATCAGCGGCGAGGTGCGGCAGCAAGGTTTCAGTCAAACCTCCACCTGTCTCCCAGGCATCGAACACTTCAGCGTAATCAGAACCCCAGTCTGAACCGGATGACTGTAAGCGTGCTTTCAACCATTTAACATCCCCAAAACCAATAGCTTTTCGATAATGATCCGCTACCTGAAAAATCTTATCCACGTGACCACTAACATCCACGGCCACAGCGGGCAAAGTTGAATGAACATCCCTCATAGTAAATATCGGACAAAATTCTCTATGAGGATTTTCAGGGTTCACCACCTTGGTTATCCTAGCAAAATTGACGGCGTTCCTGGCGATTTCTCCTGTAGCTTGGTGATCAGGATGCCTAAATCCTCTCACCCAAGCATCACCCCATGTAAGTACTCCATCTGGTTTGATATCTGCTACGATGTTGGCAACTTTTTGGGACGCTTGAACACTTACTTCAACCGCCGAATCTGGAAGATCAAGAAATCTTCCTTCTATACCAATGATATCTAGAGCCTCGAAACCTAAATCTTGTCGACGTTTTGCGATTTCACCTGAGCTGAGGTCACCAAAAGCGTTGGTCATTTCGCCTTTAGTGAGCCATAGTACCACCACTCGGCTTCCCATCGCTTTCTGTGCCATTAAGGTTCCAGCGCACAGAACTTCATCATCTGGATGAGCCAAAATTGCCAATAATGTATAAGGGGGCATAGAATTAGTTACGACAGTTCTCCAGAAGCCGCTCTACGTAAAAGGTGGATAGCTTCGCTGATTCCTTTCGGGTGTCGGAATACCGCCGACCCAGCCACCAAGACACTTGACCCCGCACTCACAGCAGAAGCAGCAGTATCAATGTTGATTCCTCCATCTACCTGCAATTCTATCCCTTCCAAGCATTTACGGTCGATCATGTCCTTCAATTTTTCTATCTTTTCGGTGCTCGAAGGAATGAAAGACTGACCGCCAAAGCCAGGGTTCACCGACATCACCAGAGCTAAATCCACATAAGGAAGAATGCCCTCAATCGCTTGAAGTGGAGTAGCTGGGTTTACAGTTATCCCTGGTTTCACCCCCAGTTCCCGGATAGAACTAATCGTTTTATGCAAGTGTATGCAGGTCTCCTGATGAACAGTCAAATAGTCGGCGCCTGCATCGGCAAAAGCACTCAAATGCTGATCCGGATTTCTAATCATCAAGTGAACATCCACTGGCAAGTCCGTGGCCGATTTCACTGCTTCTGTAACCGCAGGACCAATGGTTATGTTTGGTACAAAAGATCCGTCCATGACGTCTACATGTATCCAGTCAGCACCAGCTTCTTCTGCTTCAGCCACCTGCTCAGCTAATCGACCAAAATCAGCGGATAGGATAGAAGGAGCTATTTTCACCATTATAGATCTCCGTGTTTAGGATACAGAGTACTAACTACACCATTAACCTTGCCCACTAAGACCTCAGTGGCCATCTGTATGAATAATCCCGATTCTACTATTCCGGCTCGTGAAGCCAATCTTTGTTCAAATTCTTCTGGATATTGTAATCCATCTTCAAAAAAACAATCCAAGATAAAATTCCCATTGTCAGTCACTAGAGTATTCCCTTCAGAAGTCACTCTTAGTTTAGCATCTGCTTGCATTGAATCTATGAATCCAAGGTGAATATCCCACTCAAACGGAACAACTTCCACTGGGACCGGAGATTTAGTTCCAAGGTTTTCAACCAGTTTGCTCTCATCGACCATGATGGCTAATCGTCGAGATGCCTGGGCGATGATCTTCTCGCGTAAAAGTGCTCCACCTAAACCTTTTACCAGATTCATGTTGGGATCAACTTCATCCGCTCCATCTATAGTCAGATCTAGGACCGGATTTTCTGCTAGAGAAGTCAATGGAATCCCCAATTCTAAAGCCCTTTTTTCAGTCCAAATTGAGCTCGGAACTCCAAGTATATCAGTAAGACCACCGTTCTCTATACGCTCAGAAAGAGAGAGGAGAAAATGAGCAACCGTAGAGCCTGTGCCTAAACCAAGTCGCATTCCACTCTGTACCAACATAGCGGCCTCTCGCCCAACTGCTTCCTTTGATTTTTCAGCTTCCAATCCGCAATCTCCCACTTTTATCGCTCACGAATTCAATCATACCCCGAAACCTCGCATGATATTCTGGACTCGCTCAGTTATTGAAAGAGCTTCCTCAAAAGGCCTCTGCCACATATTTCTTCCAAAAATTAGACCAGTAGCACCTGCTTTCATAGAAATTTTAACTTTGTTCATTAGATCATCGTCTCCTAACTTACTACCCCCGGAGAACAGTACGAGGCATTTCCCGGCGGATCGGACCACTCTCTCAGCTGCTCCAGCGTATGTGTAGTCAATTGATGAATACTCTGTGGGTTTCCCTCCGGGATAATTGGCATCTTTGGGTATGTTCAGTTTAACTATGTCAGCTCCCAGCTCTAATGCCACTCGAGCCGCGTAGTCCACTGCGTAGAGGCTGTCATTACCACCTTTCTCTGCGATAGCAGATCCTCTCGGATATGACCACACAACCAAAGGCATATTGTATTTATCACAATTCTCCCGGATCATTTGGAGTTGTCGAAAATCTTCATCCTGTTTCGGAGATCCCACGTACAAAGTATAACCCACGGCATCAGCTCCTAGAGACACCGCATCTTCCACACTTCCAGTAAGTGGAGAAAAAGCGTCCCCGTCCGATGGAATATTAGTTTTTCCATTTATTTTCAGTAGTAAGGGAACATCCCCTGCGTACTTGCCCATATATTTTCTTGCTAGTCCATAATGACAAGCAACAGCGTTATAGTTTCCTTCCAAGGCCAGCCGCCATTGGAAGTCTGGAGACTGAGAGGGTGGATTCACAAAAAAATCTATTGGACCATGTTCCAGACCCTGGTCTATAGGGAGAATTAGCAGTGTTCCATTCTTCAGTCCACGACCGTAAAGCAGCCTATTCAACCTTACCCGCTTACCCAAGGGAAGGTCCAGACCATCTAAACAGTGGCGATCGTCACTTCCAGGTACCTCAGACATACTGCCTCCCAAAACATAAAATTCTATTTAATCGAATGGTTGATGAGACCAATATTAAAATAATTTCACGAATTGGAACAGTGATCAACTTATTCCAATTCGATACTTTCTTCAGCAGCGTCAAGTTGAGACTGGATAGCTTTTTGAGAAGTTCCACCCCTGACGGTACGAGATTCGACTGAACGCTCCCAAGAAAACAGGTCGTAGACATCCGATTCAAAACGTGGATCTAAGGACTGGAGAGTGGTTAAGGGCACCTCATCTAATGCAAAATCCTGCTCTTCCGAGATCCTCACAATCTTGCCAATAGTCTCATGGGCTTCCCTAAAAGGAACACCCTTCTGGACTAAATAATCAGCCACGTCAGTAGCGAATAGTTGATCACTTAGAACTTCTCTAACCTTTTTTTCCTGGAATTCAGCTCCTTCAATCGCACCCTCAATGGCTGGAAGTGCGATATGTAATGTGTCTATTGAATCGAACAAGCTATGTTTATCTTCTTGCAAATCCCTGTTGTATCCGGTTGGCAATCCTTTCAATACTGTCAAAAGCGACATTAGGTTTCCCACCAGACGACCTGACTTAGAACGGGTAAGCTCAGCCACATCTGGGTTTCTCTTTTGGGGCATCAGACTTGAACCTGTGCTAAAACCATCACTTAGTTTGATGAACCCAAATTCTGACGAACCGAATAAGACTAAATCTTCAGATAAACGAGATAAATGTATTCCTACCCTAGCTGCAGCAAAACTTAATTCAAGTGCCCAGTCACGATCACTCACGGCATCCATGCTGTTTTCCGACAACTTCGAAAATTTGAGTTCGGCCAATATGAGTTTTCGATCTATGGGAAAGGGACAGCCCGCGATTGCCCCAGATCCCAAAGGGAGAACACTCGCATGTCTTCTAATATCCTTTAAAAATTTCCTATCGCGGTCTAGGGGCCAAAAATGGGACAATACCCAATGCGCCGCTCTGACAGGTTGTCCTTGTTGAAGATGAGTATATCCAGGAAAGATGATGTCGACTGAGTCTTTAGCCCAAACAAGGAGGGCTTTTTCCAGTCGATTCAAGCTACCTACTAAAGAATCGATTTCCTCCATTCCCCAAAGACGAAAATCAGTAGCCACTTGATCGTTACGAGATCTTCCTGTGTGAAGCTTCCCAGCCAATTCACCTACTTCTAGGTACAACAAACGTTCTACCAAAGAATGGATGTCTTCATCTTTTTCTGTGGAATAATCTTGGTTCACAAAAGCTTCTGATACCCGATCCAACCCCTCCAACAACTCTATTCTTTCAAGCTCTTCTATAATCCCAGCTCTACCCAAAGCATTCACCCAAGCACGACTACCTCTGATATCCTGTGACCATAAACGAAAATCTACAGACAAGCTATTATTCAGAGGCTCCATCCGACGGTCCATGCCTTCTTCGATACGACCTGTCCATACAGGCTTCGGCACACCACTAGAAGTATGAGACATGTCAAATTTGTCCATCAGTATTTCTTTGAGCCCTAACTCTTGCTGGAAGACCAAACAATTTGATAAAACCTTCTGCGTCAGAATGGTCATACCTCTCATCTTCTCCAAATGAGGCTAGTCCAGCATCGTACAATGACCTAGGGCTGGAACGACTGACAACACTCGCTAGACCTTTATAAAGTTTGAGGCGTATTGTTCCGGTGACATCTTCCATCAAGCTGTCAATCGCAGCGTCAATAGCTTCTCTTTCGGAATTCCACCACCATCCCTCATATACCAAATCTGCATATCGAGGGGCCAACTCATCTTTCAATGCTAACGATCGCCTATCGAGCGTTAGTTGTTCGAGCTCCCTAAGCGCAATATGTAGAAGCGTTCCCCCTGGAGTCTCATACAAACCCCGTGACTTCATACCTACTAGTCGATCTTCTACAAGATCTATTCTGCCTATGCCGTGTTTGGATCCTATATTATTCAAATACCCAAGCAATTCGGCCGGTGGCATCTCGCTTCCATTTACAATCACTGGATAACCCCGGTGAAATTCAATCTCCAAAATTTCGGGACAATCCGGTGCTATTTCAGCGGCAACTGTCCACTGAAAAATCGACTCCTCCGGTTCGTATGCTGGGTCTTCCAGGGGTCCGCCTTCATGAGAAATGTGCCAGAGATTTTCATCTCTAGAAAAGAGTTTATTCTGGTCCACTCCTTCTAAATCTATTTTGCGGTCACGCGCATATCTCAGGGCATCTTCCCTTGATTCTATTTCCCATTCTCTCCAAGGAGCGATAATTCTCAAGTCCGGTGCCAAGCTTGCAAAGGTAAGCTCAAATCGAACTTGGTCATTCCCTTTGCCAGTGCACCCATGGGACAATGCATCGGCACCCACTTCGCGGGCGATTTCAACCATGCGTCGAGCAATGATCGGTCGGGCCATCGACGTCCCCAATAGATATTTGCGTCCGTATACAGCTCCCGACCTCAGTGTCGGCCATACAAACTCTTCTATAAAAGCATCCTTGAGATCTTCTCCATAGAACTCTGTAGCACCAGTCGCAAAAGCTTTTTCCCTAAGCCCTTCCAACCCTCCTGGCTGTCCAACATCTACTGCAACGCAAATCACTTCCGCATTTTTTTCTTCAATCAGCCATGGAACTATTACGGAAGTGTCCAATCCACCTGAATAAGCCAATACAACTTTTATAGCCACATATCCCCCGTGTCTCAAAAATCACAGATAGTACAATTATACATAATATAGGTATAATTATGCATTTCGGTATAGGAGGCCCAACGGAAACTCGAATTTAGAACTCTAATATTAAGTCAGTTGTCCACCAATCACGGTGTATCACCTAGGACCTGCTGACACTCACCATACCAAGCAATCTGTCGCGAACAGTTTCTGTTTTCTTCTCATCACTCACAGCCACGAATACTGTATCTTCTCCAGCGACTGTGCCCATCACTTCCGGCCAACCTTCCCAGTCAATGGCATAGGCCAGGGCGGCAGCACCTCCATTTACGGTCTTTACTACCAGGAGGTTGCAGGCACTCTCAACAGACACAAAGAGGCTAGGTAGTATATTGGTGAGATTAGGTTTGTTATCCCAATCGTCTGGAACCCTATACTGACCAGCATTCTGAGTTCCCGGTACTTTTATAAGTCTGAGTTCCCTTATATCTCGGGACAGTGTGGTTTGAGTCACTGCTACCCCCTTCTCTTCCAGTAACTGCCCAAGTAATTGGTGACTGGTAACAGTATGATTTTTGACCAACTCCAAAATGGTCTCCAATCGCTTCTTCTTATTCATAGAGGAACCCTTCCCTACTCAACTGCATTATCAACCATTTCTTTTATTTTGTCGGGTTCCAGGCCGATACTCCTAGAACTTTCCTTTCCATCCTTAAAAAAGATCAAAGTTGGTACACTCGTAACCTTCACTTCTAACATCAAGTCTTGCGCCTTATCCGAATCAATCTTTCCCACGAGCAGTTTGCCCTGATGTAGTCTGGCTATATCATCGATAATCGGACCGACCATCTTACAAGGCCCACACCAATCTGCATAAAAATCTACTAACACTGGCACTTCAGAATCCAAGACGGTCGATTTGAAATCCTCCTGGTTTATTTTCACTGGCCTGTCCACAAAGAAGGGTTTAGAACAGTGATCGCAAAGTTCTTCTTCAATCCCCTGCCTGAACTCTATTCGGCACAATTCCAGGCAAAATATGCAGCGTAACGTCACTTTTTTCATTCTCTAAGCTCCATACTCCTTACTCATTAGTTTCACCACAACAGCAAACATCCAACACCGCAAAAGCACCTAAACTAGTAGAAGGGAGATGGACGATGTCCATCTCCCTTCTACTATATTGAAAGCCCATCACAACTTTCTAATTATTCAGATTTCCTAACAATTTCAAACTTTAGAAAGCATATTTCACTCTAGCCATGACAAACCTTCCCATCTCTGGAACACCAACAAAACTACGGTACTTTGTTCCCAAGAGATTGTTGGCCGTCAACTGCAAGGTCGCGGCAGTCCCTGGTACCTTATAACCCCAGACTGCATCCATCAAAGCATGTCCCTTTACACACTCTTCTTCTCCTAAGCCACCGTTTCCTCCAGTGACGCATTTAGTGCCTACAAAACCGGCTGAATTAGCTGGAAAACCATCGGCCACTCTCACTCGCATCTCCAGATTATGTCCAGATCGCACGCCTCTATAACCGAGCGCAAGACTAGCTTTAGACTTTGGTGCATTCAAATAAATGGGTGAAACAGCATTAGTCATTTCTGCAAGGGTAAAGTAGTCATCACTCACAAATGATGCAGTTGACGACAAAGTCCACTCATCATTCAGGAAAGCTTTCATCGAAAAATCAGCGCCCCATACATTCAGATCACCCGCATTCATATAAGTTGCCATTAATTCTGCGCCGTCTGCATTTATATCCTGGGTTGATACCACAGCCAATGGAACTTCTGCTAATCCAGGTATTCCACCCATTCCATCACCACCATCGGCAATCTTGGTGGCTGCTGCAAGCGCTGTAGCTCCAGCCGTGGCTGCATCCATGCCTTGTGCTTGGTAGACGGCGGACAACCTGGGTTGCAGGAACGCCACCATAGTCGCACCGTCCAGCATAATCATCGGTGTTGTCGCCATTAGCGGTGATACGAAATTTTTCCTCTGACTATACCAACCGTCCACTGCAAATAGAACTTTGTCGTTAACAAGTCCTTGGTATCCCATTTCATAAGTTGTATTGGTACTTATCTCCAACTTAGGAGTACTTGGTACCAAGCCCGCAACTAATGGAGATACTTTCATATTATTCGTATTAAGCAGATTGATTCCGATGGCTCCTGCATCCGCAGCAAAACTGTTCAAAAGTCCAGCCGTCGCTGCATCAACCGCCCCCTGGGCTTGCATAACTCCAACACCCATTGCGTAAAGAGTTGACTGCTGTACTGGTAGCAGCTGACTGGCTCCTCCAGTTGCTGCCGGGTTAAATGGGGATCTCATGCCCTTCAGTGATCCATCAGCGTTTTGATAGACATAACCGTTCCCGTTACCCTGAGCCCTTATTCTGTAACCCAGCCCTCCGAGCGGAGCTGGGGCAGCACCCCCAGAAATCTCCAAGAACATGTTTAAGCTACTAGGTGTTGAAAACGCCCTGTTGTACGTCGCTCTGAAGCTATGATTTGGAGCAGGCTCAAAAACAAGAGCAGCTCTTGGTGAAAAAGTGTTTTTATCGAGTCGAGAATGTGTGTCTCTGCGCCCAGCAACGATCAGATCCAATCGATCTGTTATAGCAGTCTTGGATTGCAGGTATATCCCCAGCTCCTGAATATCATCATCATCTTCGAATGCACCATTCACGGTCCCTTCAGTGACAGGATTTGTGTTCGTATAATCCATCCCATAAGTAAAATCTTGTCTGCCTTCAAAAAACGAAGTTGAATTGCGAAGTTGTGTTACCCAGAGTTGCGATTTGTCGACAAGAGGAGTCCCATTCCTTAAAAGGAAACTATTGGGACCAGCATCACTTGTATTCAGATAAGCTTGTGCAAACATTCGGTTAGATCTGATTCGCGCTTGATAAAACTGATATTTCCAATCTTCTGTCTGCCCCCCACCTAAGCCGGTGAGTTCCACACCTGACGCACTTGTTAAACCATAGTTGAACATGAGACGAGTGTTCTCACCCACATCCCAATCCGCCCTAGCGTCAACAGATTCACGATTAAAAGCTAGATTCCTGTTACCCACATTTTTGTAGGCTGAATTCGCGTCAGTAGTACTAGCTCCGGAAGCTATTCTTTCGGCTATGAAAGCTGCTTTGTTAGACAGGGCCGAAGCTCGAGCCGCGAATTCAATCGGATCTACAAAATTCCAGTCGTCTCCCTGGACTTTCTTCGCAGAAACTTTAAACCCAAAATTATCTGACAGTTTTCGGGCTGTCCGGAAACCACCTTCAAAAACGTTTTGCTGACCTCCACCGAGAGTCACCGTTGATCCCTGTGATTCGAGGGGAGATTTCGTAATGAGATGAATCACACCGTTAGATGTGTTAGGACCATAAAGAGCTGATCCAGGGCCCAGAACTACTTCTATTCTCTCCAGATCCTCATCTTGCGAAGGGATGAAATGCATCAGATTCACACGTAAAGATGGCACCCCAGCAATTCGATCATCCACCAAAGTATGCAAAGATCCGGAGAAAACATTATTGAATCCTCTGATAACAACGTTAGTAGACTGAACCCCCTGCTGCATTACATCCACCCCAGGAACTGCCCGGAGATGGTCGACAGGAGTCACTGTCGGTCGCTCAGCCACATCAGTTTCACCGATCACGATCACCGTAGCCGGAGCAGATGCGCTTGTCTCAGTAGTTCTCGAAGCAGTTACAACGAGTGGATTTAGCTCTAGAGCTTGGGAAGTCATGCGGATCTCTAGGGACATCGAGCCACCTGAATTTACACGAACTCCATCTTCACGGTGGGGGCGATAGCCCAAAGCAGTAACTACTACAGAATAAGTTCCTGGCGATACTGAGAAAGAGAATTGGCCATTGGCCGACGTCAGAGCTGCCCCTTCTCCACTTGAGAGGATTTCCACCTGGGCTGATGCTAGAGTCGCACCCGTTTCCAGATCGACGACAGTCCCACTCAGGGTACCACCCTGCGCTGACAGCTCAGTGGTCCCTACCAGGAAACAGACGGCAAGACCAGCCAACATTAATGCTTTTACTCGCATAACCGGACCTCTTGATTTTAGGTAAAATTAAAGACAGACAGGGACAAATACTAAACCAGAAACAGCCATGGTACTGATAAATTGAAACCAAAATTCATTCCCATCCGTATCTCCAGCAAAACGAAAAATAGAGATCGAATTGCATAATAACAGTACATCAGTAAGAATACAGTTGCAACGCCAACACCCTCAATAAGGCACTTTCACAATAATATGGACTCAATACCGACTCTTAAAGATCTGCAGTTGGCACAAGCTACAATTGCTGACAAAATACACCACACCCCACTCATTCAGAATCAAAGCCTAAATACAAGAACCGGACACTCTGTTTTCTTGAAATGTGAGCATTTTCAGAAAACAGGATCCTTCAAGGTAAGAGGTGCTCTTAACAGCATCATGAACCTGGATGAGGCCAGCCGGGCAAAAGGAGTGGTTACGGTTTCAGCTGGCAATCATGCACAAGCCTTGGCCTGGGCTGCCAAGCAACTGAACATTTCTACTACCGTAGTCATGAACGCTAAAGCTTCACTGACAAAAGCAAAGGCCACTGAAGCGTACGGAGGAAAAGTCATTCTACACGGAACGGCATCCGAAGCTTTTCAGTTGGCTCTTGAAATCGCTAAAGAGGAAGGAATGACCTTCGTACATCCTTTCGATGATCCATACGTCATAGCAGGGCAAGGTACAGTGGGCCTCGAAATCTTCAACGATCTCCAAAATATAGAGAGCCTAATTGTACCGATAGGAGGCGGCGGGCTGATCTCAGGAATGTCTTTGGTAAAACGTTACCTGAGACCTGAAGTAAAAGTTTACGGAGTGGAACCTGTGGGTGCAGCAGCCATGCACGCCAGCTTACTGGAAGGACGGGCCACTCAGCTAGATAGCACCTCGACCATAGCTGACGGCCTGGCTGCACCTATGGCTGGAAATTTAACCTTCCAGATTGTTCAAAAATATGTAGACGAAATCATAGTCGTCAGTGACAGTCAGATTACTGAAGCAATGTCTTTCCTTCTCAGTCGAACAAAATTTCTCGTTGAACCAGCAGGATGTGCAGCTATCGCCGCTCTCTTTTCCGGAAAAATCATGAACAATAATGGAGGTCACTCAGTAGCAATCTTAAGTGGTGGAAACATTGGCCTCGAAGATCTTAGGAATTATCCACTGCCTTTGTGAATTCCCTTCAACTTTCTGATACATTGGATACCTGCTAATGGGCCCAGAGACAGAAAGGCAAAAGACCACTTCCAGCCAACGATTTCAGTCAGAAAAGGGACTCCTTGAATCGTCAACATCGTTAATAGGAATCCGAGTGAAGTCTGAAGGGTAAGGGCCGTACCAACGACATTCTGAGGGGCAACTTCAGTAACCATAGCACTAAACTGAGCCGAATCAGCAACCACAAAGAATCCCCAAACCAACAGCAGGGGTAGTAACAACCAAGGACTCTGTCCGAAGAGGAAGCCAACCACGACGCAGCAAGATCCACTGACCAACATAGCCGCTTTAACTAATTTCTTTCTACCAATTCTATCGGCCATGAGGCCACCCCATATGCAACCCGCCCCTCCTATCGAAATGACACCGAAGGAAGAGAGGTCAACCCAAAATTCTATACGTGAACTTTCAACTTGACCGGACCAACTAGAGAAGCTAGCGAGCATGAAAGCTGGCACCCAGGTCCACATCGCATAAAGCTCCCACATATGGCCCAAATAGCCATACGTCGCCAAGCGAGTTGGTCGATGATTTATCACGACCAATATATGCTTCCACGAAAAAGAGGCCCGCTGGAAACCATGGGGGCCATCCTTATAGAGAAGCCCGACCAGTAAGCCACTTATTAAAGCTGCCAAAGAAGTCCCCCAAATAACTACTGAAAAAGAAGATTCTCCGATCGCCTTGAACAAGTAGGGACTGGCCTTACCAACGGTCAACGCGCCAACTATCGTTCCGATCGCCATACCACGAGATGTTCGAAACCAAGTGGCAATCATCTTCATGGAGGGTGGGTAGACACCAGCAAGGCAAAAACCTGTCAGGAACCTGAGCGCCAAAGCCCATTCATAATTGTTGGCGACCACCAAGCCAGCATTCGCACAACCAGCCAGAGCCGCCGAAACTGAAAAATAAACTCTTGCTGGCAATAAATCAGCAAGGTTGAAAACGGCAGCACCGAAAGCACCAATCACAAATCCCAACTGTACTGCAGTAACCAACCAACCAACTTCATTTGGGCTGAGAGACCATTTCAGTTGGAGGACATTTCCTATCGCCGCAGCGGTAAGCCACACTGACATTCCTAACATTACCGCACAGGCAACCAAAGCAAGGATTAACCAACGCCTAAATGTATCTTTCACGCTCAGCTTGTTAACACCTTTCTCAGCACGAACCAAAGGTTCGCAGGCCTCTCAGCCAGCCGTCGCATGTACCATGGGAACCATGCCGATCCATAAGCTATCAATACAGCCACCTTCATTCCTTTGTTAAGAAGAGATTTTTGGATATCCCTAGAAATTCCGTACAGCATGTGGAATTCTAGATCACTCGCATCCAACCTTCCATTGGGCTTCACGCTTTCAATGATCGTGCCGATTATTCGGCTATCGTGTGTAGCGAACACAGCTCTCACTCCAGCTTTTTCCCTGGCTAAAAGCAACTGATTGGCCAACCTAACGTAGTTCTGGTCCACATCTTTCTTTTGAGGAAAAGCTATTTTTTCAGATTCTAAGTAAGCCCCCTTAACCAACCTGATTGCCGGACGGGATGACAACAGGTTGTCGATGTCTTCCTTTGTTCGATAAAGATACGCCTGGAGACAGATGCCTACGTTTGAATATTTTGCAATAGCCTTTTTATATATTTCGAGAGTAATATCTGTATAATCACTTCCTTCTATATCTACCCAAACGAACAAGCCTAGGCTCTCTGCAAATTCCACTATATTTTCCAGATTTTCCTGGGCAAGTTCCTGACCTAAGTCAACTCCAATCTGAGTCAGTTTCAATGAGATTTCTGATATTAAGCCCCTATCCTTCGCCTGAATCAACACAGTCTTATAGTGAGCCACTACTTCTTTCGCCTCATCTGAGTCAGCAACACTTTCACCTAGCAAAGTAAAAACGCTCGTTATCTTTTCTTGCTTCAAGACAACTGCAGCCTCCAAAGCATCCCCTAAGGTTTCTCCTGGCATGAATTTGGACGCTGCATTTTTGACGAACGCTATTCGGGGCAACCTATCACTCAGAAAGTCATTCGCTGAAGCCCAAAGTAAAATCTGTCTGAGCACTTACAACTCTTCTCCCGGTGTTCGAATCCGTCCTATCCCAGAGAAAGGGGAGTAACCGTAGTCGCCGAGCTCCTCATTATACTCCAAAACCTCTGAATCAAAAATCGCATTGACTCTGCCAACTATCTCTTCGACACCATTCCTTGATTGGCTCAACATCAAAGTTTCATTAGAACTGAGTCCACCCATAGAGCTTTCGAGGGTCCTAGACAGGGTTTGTATTACAACATTTCCTGGAACAGTCCCTGAACAACTCCCTTGACACAGGGGGCCTGTAAATAATTCTTCCAAGGTTGTCTTCAGCAATTGCTCTAAAGCTACACCCTTATCAATGAGAGCTTTGTCTTCACCATCGATGCGGAGCGTGTGCAAAACAGTCCCAACAGTCTCAATCGCAGCACTCAACCTACTCTCAGTGGTTTCCAAGGTGGAAGTTAAGGACTGCAATTCTCCTAAAGCTTCTACCTTTTCAAGTCGATCCTCTATCGAAATATTAAAGCGTGGATCTTCTATGACTTCTAAATTTCCAGTCATTTCAATATCTAGGACTTTTATTTTAACAGTATAGTTACCAGCAAGAACCTCAACGCCTCTCAAGTCGGTGCCTCCTTCCTCCCTAATAGTTCTTTTGAGATCCCATACTTTTCGGTTTACCCCTTTTTGGGGGAAATCGACTAAAGAATGTACAAGCATATTTTCTTCATCATGAACTTCAACAATCACTGAAGCACCCTCCACGCCCCCATACCAATAATTGATCAGAGCTCCGTATGGCCGCATTTCTCCAAACATCATAGCATGACCGACTGATCGATATCCTATGGCTTCAGCTACAACATATTTTTGTGCTGGAGCCATGGGTAATACTCGTAATTCATCGATAAGAAGAGATGGATCCTTAGCCACTTCACGTAAAGGACGGATGTCATCTACGATATAAATACCTCTACCATGCGTTCCTATCACCAAGTCATGTTCCCTAGGGTGGATCCTGAGATCCCTAACGGGAACCGCCGGTACGCCGTGACTCCAATTCAACCATGAATCTCCTCCGTCAATGCTTACACGTACCCCAAATTCAGTACCTAAATATAGCAAGTTGGGCTCAATCGGATCTTCACGTATTACATGAGCAAATCCACCTATCTCATTGTTTGCCAACTCTTTCCATGTTTTTCCTATGTCTTCTGTTTTGTAAACATATGGAGCCCAATTTCCCCGACGATGATCCTCTAAGACTACGTAAGCTACATTTTCGTCATGGTGCGAAGGTTCTACGTGAGGAGCCCACGTGCCTGCAGGAACATCAGGAATACCTCCCCCGACATTCTTCCATGACATTCCATCATCTTCTGTGACTTGAATGTTTCCGTCATCTGTAGATACCCAGATCAATCCCTTCCTTAAAGGACTCGGAGAGATGGAGAGTATTGATGTATGAGCTTCAGCACCACTGGTATCCAGAGTCAAACCGCCACTTCTATAGTAGAGTTGTTTCTCGGGTTCGTCAGTAGTCAAATCCGGCGAGATAATCTCCCACGATTTCCCATGATCTCGAGTTCGATGAACGAATTGGCTTCCGAGATAAAGTGCGGTAGGATCCAATGGATCAACATTGAGTGCAGCATTCCAATTGAATCGTAGTCCCATATTATCAGGATGTACTGGTTGGATGGCGATTCTCTGACCAGTTACTTTATCAAACCGGACTAGTCTTCCACCCTGCATAGTTGAATAACCATAGCGGTCGTCTGTTTTATCACTGAATGCTGAAAATCCGTCTCCAGGACCTATGCGACGCCAATGCAAATTCATTATACCCCTATTCTCCCAAACCGTATTAGGGCCGAACCAGCTACCGTTGTCCTGTAGGCCACCGTAAACATTATAAGGTGTGGCATCGTCCAGGCTGATGTGATAAAACTGGGCCAAGGTTAAATTTTCTACGAACCTCCAATGAGCTCCTCCATCATTCGTGAAAGCCAACCCACCGTCATTACCCATAATCATATTTTTTCCATCATCGGGATTGATCCACAGTTCTTGCACATCCCCATGAATCAAGCTACTAGAAACCACAGTCCGAAAGCTCTTTCCTTGGTCTTCACTGACCTCTATACTGCCATGAAGTGAATAGATCCTATTCTCATTTGTGGGATCTATTCGGATATCTGCGTAGTAGAACGGCCTTGGAGCTATACCAGATTCATCGCTTATGGTCACCCAGCTATCCCCTCCATCGTCGGATCTCAATAACTCACTTCGAGTAGCTTCAACGAGAGCGTAAACCACTTCCGGATTCGATGGGGATACCGCCAACCCTATTCGTCCCAAGTCACCCTCAGGAAAACCGTCTTGCTGAGTAGATTCTCGCCACGTATCCCCGCCATCGTGTGAAATGAATAAGCCGCTACCCTCACCTCCTGATTCAAAAAACCAGGGCCATCTTCTGAATTCCCACATCGCAGCAAAGATCTTGTCGGGGTTGAGTGGGTCGATCGATATATCTGCTGCGCCAGTCCTCGGATTAGAGTACAAGATTCTTTCCCAGGTTTCCCCCAAGTTCTCAGTCCTATAGACACCCCGCACCTCACCATCGCTCCAGGCTGGGCCCATGACAGCGGCATAAGCCACATTGGCATCAGATGGATGTGGGATGATTTTATCGATTCTCTCGGAACCTTCAAGGCCTACTTGAGTCCAACTGTTCCCACCATCGATTGACCTAAAAATGCCATTACCTACGCCAGCGCTATTCCGGGGATTTCCCTCTCCCGTCCCAACCCAAACTAAATCGGGGTTTACTGGAGACACAGCAACCGCGCCGATGCCAAGATAATTTTGCTCGTCAAAAATCGGCTCCCATGCTAACCCGCCATCGTTGGATCTCCACACACCACCCGTGGAAGCACCTACGAAGATAATATTCGGATTTCCCGGCACAACGTCGATAGAAGCCACCCGACCACTCATCCCAGCAGGGCCAATCGAGCGTCCCCTGATTTCCGAAAAATAGCTCGAGTCATACTGACCCAGAACTTGGAGAGGAAGACAAAGAAAAAGAATCATACTCAAACAGAAACCGAACCATACTCTATGATGGACAATCATCAATTATCCCTCCCCTCTCGTTTTTAACTGGTAAGTTTATGACAGCCTGGCCCCAAGAAACACTCTGTGCGCCAGCTTCCCGAGCAAACATATTCATCCTACCCTATCGGCATGAACCCAAGAAAGAATAATGGTCCTATATCGGCCATTTTTAGTTTTTCTGAGTGTGACTTCAAATTTGTATAACTAAAATCTTTTAATTTCTCAAAAAGCTCCTCTGCAGCTTCTTCCATCCTTAACAAATCGAGTC
>Ga0114993_10002948_pt1 | contig 18150 bp, 12 predicted proteins | sample ArcticOcean_MG_C_FD_87042 | JGI IMG/M metagenome (GOLD analysis project Ga0114993, IMG submission 87042) | Marine microbial communities from western Arctic Ocean - ArcticOcean_MG_CB2_150 | ecosystem: Environmental > Aquatic > Marine > Oceanic | place: Arctic Ocean: Canada Basin | collected...
AGCGCGGCTTGCATCACTTCGTTCACTTCCTCGAGCGAAGGCCAGAGGTCGTGCAGGAAAACGTCGTTTCCATCGGTGTCCGTCCCAAGGGCATCGGTGGAAAGATCGATGTCCACGCGGCCGGCCAGCGCGAAGGCAACGACCAGTGGCGGGCTCATCAAAAAGTTAGCCTTGATGTTCTGGTGAATGCGCGCCTCGAAATTACGGTTACCGCTGAGCACGCTGGCGGTAATGAGGTCGTTTTCGACAATGGCCGCCTCAATGGGCGCGGCGAGCGGGCCGCTGTTGCCAATGCACGTGGTGCAGCCGTAGCCGACAAGATGGAAGCCGAGCGTGTCAAAATACTGCTGTAAATCGGTGGCCTCAAGGTAATCGGTGACCACGCGCGAGCCAGGCCCGAGGGAGGTCTTCACGATGGGGTTGATGGTGAGGCCGCGCTCGACGGCTTTTTTGGCGAGCAACGCGGCGGCCAACATCACGCCGGGGTTGGAGGTGTTGGTACAGCTCGTGATGGCGGCGATGACGACAGTGCCGTGACCGAGATTTGTTTCACCATTGCCATTAAGCGACACGGTGGAAGTGGCGGCATCGAAGGCATCCGACTCACGGCCAAACCCGCCGTCGGCCACGGGGCGGGTGAAGGTTTCGTGGAAAGCCTTTTTCATCTGCGGCAGATCGATGCGGTCTTGCGGTCGCTTGGGGCCGGCGACGCTGCTGGTGACGGTGCCGAGGTCGAGCGCGAGGTCCGTGGTGTAATCCACCTCGCCCGCTTTCGGGATGCCGAAGAGGCCTTGGGCGCGATAGTAATTTTCGTACGCCGTGCAATGCTCGTCCGTGCGGCCGGTGGCGCGGAGGTAATTGACCGTTTCTTCGTCGATGGGAAAGTAGCCCATCGTCGCGCCGTACTCGGGGGCCATGTTGGCGATGGTGGCGCGGTCGGGGAGCGGCAGCTGCTCCGCGCCGGGCCCATAAAATTCCACAAACTTGCCGACCACCTTCGCCGCGCGCAGCATCTCGGTGACCGTGAGTGCGAGGTCGGTGGCAGTGACGCCTTCGGAAAGTACGCCCGTGAGTTGCACGCCGACAACATCCGGCGTGAGAAAATAAACCGGTTGCCCAAGCATCCCCGCCTCGGCCTCGATGCCGCCCACACCCCAACCCACGACACCGAGGCCGTTGATCATTGTGGTGTGGGAGTCCGTGCCGACAAGCGTGTCGGGAAAATGCACGCCGCCTTTTTCAAGAATACCCTGGGCAAGGAACTCCAAGTTTACTTGGTGAACGATGCCAATGCCGGGGGGCACAACCTTGAAGGTGTCGAAGGCTTGCATACCCCATTTGAGGAATTGATAACGCTCGCGGTTGCGGGTAAATTCCATCTCGAGGTTCTTGTCCATCGCATCGGCACTGCCGAAAAAGTCCACTTGCACGGAGTGGTCGACCACCAAATCCACCGGCACGAGCGGCTCGATAAGCTTGGGCTCTTTGCCAAGACGCGCCACGGCACTACGCATGGCGGCGAGGTCGACAAGCAATGGCACGCCGGTGAAATCCTGCAACACAATGCGCGACACGAGGAAAGGCACTTCCGCCGTGCGGTCGGCATTCGGCTGCCACGCGGCGAGTTCGCGCACGTTTTCTTCGGTGACTTTTTTGCCGTCCACATTCCGCAGCACCGCCTCCAGCACGATGCGCAAGCACGCGGGCAAGCGGGAAATTTTTCCGAGGCCCGCCGCTTCCAGCGCGGGCAATGAATAGAATTGACTCTCGCTGCCATTGCCGAGGTCGAAGGTTTTTAATGAATCGAAGCTATTGTGGTTACTCATCCGGTGCACTGAAAATGCGGGAGACAGTGGCGGTGTGTCAAGGTCGCCGCCGCTTGGATTAATTATTAAACACAGTGACTTTGATGACCTGACCGTTCTTGAACTCGAAACGCACGCGTGAGAATTCGCGTTTGGTGGTGGGGTTGGTGATCTTGAGGCCGCGATAGATCCAAGCTTCGGGCGTGGCCTCATCGGGCATGCCGAAGACAGCGCGGACAATGTTGACGGGTTTGCCGGGATAAATCTTGTCAATGGCGTTGCGCGCGCCGCCGATGGTCCACGGCACGCGCTTGGCAAAAGCCGCCGGATTGGGCGTCAGCAATGCGAGATCACTGTCTGGCCGTGCCAACTCGGGCAGACGCAGGTCGCCGTCCTTGTCCCAACGCGTGACGCGAACCCGCACTCCGTTTTGCCAGAGGCTTTCCTCGGAGCGTTTGCCGTCGGGCCACCAGGCTCTCCAGAGCCCGTGCTTGCGGCCGTTCTGGTAATGCTCCTCGCTGCTGGGTTTGCCGTTGGGCCACCAGTCAACGGCGCGGCCATGCGGGCGTCCCTGCTGATGGGTGGCCTGATATTGAAGTTGGCCGTCTTCATACCAGTAGGTGCTGATTCCGTGCAGTTGGCCGTTGGCGTATTGGAATTGTGACTGGCGATTGCCGTTGCGATACCAATGAGCAGCTTGGCCGTGGTGTCGTCCGTTTAGGTAGTTAATCGCGGATTTTTTTTCGCCGGTGGGAAAGTTCAAGGCGTCTGTGCCAGTGAACGGTTTGCTGGAGGATTTATCGTACAACAGGCCGTCGGCGCGCTGCACCAGTTTGGGCGCGGCGGATGACATGGCAACCGTCAGCAGTATTGTAAAAATACGCACCATCCTCATGAGGGAAGATACGGTACAACGTGCGTTTTTGCAATGGCGCGCTTAGGGTCGGGGCATGTGCCAAGCGGGGAGCCATTGGCTGCCGATGGCGCGAAAGCCGAATTCTTTTTCCAGTCGGCGCGCCATGTCGGGCATATGCGCGGCTCCATAGAAAATGGCGATCTTTTTATATTTGCTGTCGCCGAGGGTTTTCTTGAGCACCTTGAGGGCGACTTGGTTGCGCTCGGTTAGGATTACCGTGCCGTCGCCGGCCTCGAGGGTTGAGAGGGTATTTTCGATGGCGGCCATGTTGGCCCCGAGCAGGCGCTTCATCTCGAGGGCACGGTTTTTGCTGAAGAGCGCGATGAGGAGTTCGCCGGGGGTGATCTCGTCCACTGGCTGGCCTTTTTTTGCGCGGGCCATTTCCTGCTGCATGATTTTCCACATCAGGTTGAACATGGATTCGCCGCGGGCGCGTTGGCGCTTGGCGAAGGTTTTGGGATCCATGTCGGCGTGGATGAAGTGGGGGCGGTTGTAATTAATGGTGTCGAGCTGAAAGTCGAGGTTGAGGAATCGTTGCATAGAACGTTGCATGAAGTTGACGGGGCTCTTGTTGGGGCCACGTGGGTTGCGGGCGCGCTTGGGGTCGGCAACGAGTTCGAAGAGCACGGCGTCGTACTTGCCGAAGCGTTTGTTGAGTTCCTGGTAGTAGGCGCGGTCGCCGATGTGGATGGCTCCGACGAGGTCGACTTGGACACCGGTCTTGGGATGCTTGAATTGTCCGATGGCAACCTGGAGCTCGTCGGCTTTCGGGGTCTTGTGGAAACGCAGCCATTCGCCGAAGCCCTTGGCTTGCTTGGCGGGTGCGGCGGCGAGAAGGATGGGGGCGAATGCCAGCAGGAGCGGCAGTGCCTTGCGTGGGTTCATCATGCCGCAAAGATAGCGTATGTTGCCCGTTCGGGCAAAAAGAAACCGGCCGCGCCTTGGGGATGGGGGTGGCACGACCGGTTAGGGGTGTTTGGGGTGAAAGTCAGTTTTGCCCGCCAGATGTGCCCTTAAAAACCACGGGATTCGATGGGGAATCTGCGGCGATGCAATCGAGTGTAATATCCATGTGTATCACGTCAAATGGGGTGGCGAGCGGCGGTTGTAGTGACAATGCGTGCAGATGTCAAGCCACAAACTTTGCGGATTACTCCTAGCCGCGGCTCGTCCAATATGGTAGATTGTCGGGGCTTGTAGGCAGAAAACCCGCTTTGCGTGGGAAAAAAGACATGAAAAAAGCACGATTTGCTGGAGCATTCACCTTGATTGAATTACTGGTTGTGATTGCCATTATTGGTATTTTGGCTGGACTCCTGTTGCCCACGCTGGCTGCGGCCAAGGCCAAGGCCAAGCGCGCCAAGAGCGTCAACAACCAGAACCAGATCGGCAAGGCCTACGCCGGTTATGTACAGGACAACAACGATTATTACCCCGAAGTGTGGGGCTTTGCCGGGGTCGGTGGCCAGGCGGGGAATTTTTTGGACGTGGTCAAGCCCGGCCAAGTCGACACTACACACAACATCTACGGCGAGGAATATTTGCAGCGCCTCAAGAACGCCATCCAGAATGGCCCCGACGTGGTGGCCAGCATTTACGGAGCCACCACGCCGGCGGAAAAACGGCCCCTCAACGAGTACGTGAACAACACCTACGAGATTTTTCATGACCCCGCTGATATTGGGGGCACGGCTTTTAACTTGGACAGCTGCTTCGACTCGCTGGGCAACAGCTACCAACCGCAGGTGGCCGATGACATGTTCCGGGTGAAACGCGTGCTGGGCGAACGCAGCGAGGACGGCGGCACCCCCTACCGCGGTCCCGGCTGGGAAAGAGGACAGTTCACTCATTCCAACTCATTTGAAAAAGATGACTCCTACCCCGGACGTTCCATGCGGCAGGGGGAAATGAGGGATCCCACCAAGAAGATAATCCAAGGAGACTGGAACTGGCCGTTTGACCAAGGCGACACATGGCACGCCAAGAAAGGCGAGGGCGGCCACGTGATGCTCTACGGCGATGGGCACGTGTCATATTACGTGTTCCCGCCAAGCAAACTCCTGATGCAGTGGTTCACCCCCATCTATAAGACTGATGGAAATGGTTTCACCAAATTCACCCCTGGCGGAGATCCCATTCCGGATGACAAGGCGTTTCGGGACGGCTTGAGCCAGTTGCACTCCAATCCGCCGGTTGATCCCGCCACCGGAAACCCCGATCCCGTTTGGAAGAACTATAAAGTCCTGCAATACCAGCGCATCAGTGATGCCCGCCCCGCCAGATATATCGATCCCGGTTTCGACTGGTGGTGATCAAACTCGCGCATCGTGCGCCCAATCAAAAGGGAACGGCCATGAAAACGCCTTCCGTTAAACACGCTTTCACGCTCATCGAGTTGCTGGTGGTCATCGTCGTCTTGGGGGTGCTCATGAGCCTCCTGCTGCCCACCCTCTCCAAGGCCAAGCTGACCAGCAAACGCACCAAGTCCATTGCCAACCAGAAACAGATCAGTGTCGCCTACGGCAGCTATCTTCATGACAACCGTGGGCGCTACCCGCAGGTGTGGGGCTTTGCTGCTGTTGGCGGCAAACTCGGCAACCTCACCAACAACTTCAAAATGCCAGCCAACGCGCCACCCGGATTGGACATCCATAAAGTGGCCCGTTTTTATGGCACCACCACTCCGCCCGACGACCGGCCGCTAAACGAATACGTGAACCAAAACTACGAGGTGTTCCACGACCCCATGGACATCGGCGGCACCTCGCTCAACGTGGAGAGTTGTTTTGACGCCTTTGGCAACAGCTACCAGCCGCAGGTGGCTGACGACATGTTCCGCGTCAAGCGCGTGCTCGGAGACCTGAAGGAAGCCCCCGGCAGCTACGAACACACCAGCCTCCTTGAGTCCGACCTCGTCAACCCCGCCAACAAGATTGTGCAGGGCGACTGGAACTGGCCCTACGACCGTGGCGACACTTGGCATGCCGAGCGGGGAGAGCCCGGCCACGTGATACTCTATGCCGACAGTCACGCCGCTTACTTTGTGTTCCCCCCGACCAAGACAATGATGAATGAATGGTGGATAAACCCCAAAAACCTGATCGTGAAGGATGGCAATGGAATTCCCCAGCGCAACGGCCGCGGCGAGTACATCTACAACAACGCCCTGTTTCGAGCCAAGACCGGTCAAGCTTACGACTACATCGACCCCGCCTTTACCTGGTGGTAAATTAAAAAAGGAGCCGGCATTGCGGGCTTCCCAGCTTGCATTCCGTGACTCAACCTCCCCGTTTCATTTTCTTTAAAACCTCCGCCTCCGGCCGTGCCGCATAAAACTCATCCAGCGGGAAGCATCCGCTTAAAAGCCCTTTGCGCGGGGCCGTGGTGCAGTCGCTGAAGGTGCGGCAGATGAGCCGCTTTTGTAGGGTGTCATTTGCCAACACATCCGCCGGAAAGCACGGGTACGACAGCACCATGCGGCCGAGGCCCACGATGTCCGCCCCTCCGCTGCGAACCACTGCCTGCGCCACGAGCGGCAGAAATTCCTGCAGATAGCTGTAGCCCGTGCCAACAAGCGCCATGCCAGCCGGCAATTTATCGCGCAGTTGGCGGGCAGCATCGAGCAGCCGGGCGACATCGATCAACGGGTCATGCGCTGGCTGATAGCCGTCGCTGGGCGGATACGCCGCGGGACGTTGGCAGTGCGGGTTGTAATAGGGCGAACCGGCGGAGATATTCAGTAGCTTGACGCCAAGCTGGCCGCACAACTCGACGAACTGGAAGGTCTCCGACAGGTCTATTTGTGTCGGGTCATCATGGTTAATGCTAAATTGAAAAGGGTACGGCGTCTCGAATTCCTCCGGGATACCCGGGCCCAGCTTGCCGGGCTGGGACTGCGCCGCATCCGGCCGGTGCGGCACAAGATCGAACGCGCTCACCCGCACGCCAAGGTCGATGGCATTGTCTTCCGCGCGGATGCCCGCCACGATCTCGCGGAGGATGCGCGTGCGATTCTCAAAGCTTCCGCCGTAGCGACCCGGGCGCGTGTGTGCGCCCAGAAACTCGTGCAGCAGATAACCGTGGCAGTGTTTTAAATCGACAAAATCCGCGCCCGCATCGCGCGCCACCCGGGCGGCTTTCACAAAGTCGCCGACCAATCCCGCCACCTCATCATCGGCCAACACCTGCGCGTCGCTGGTCACGTTAAATTTCTGGTCGAGGATCGGGTGCCGGTAAGCCACGCGCGGCTTGAAGGATGCCTTGTCATTCGGGCGGCAGAATCGGCCTGAGTGGGTGAGTTGAAAACCAATTGCGAGATCATCGCCTCCGCCAAATTTTTCGCGATGGGCGGTCACCAAGGTTTTGCGCAGCTTCGCGAGTTCATCGAGGTTGGGTTCGTGGATGATGAGTTGGTTCGGGTTCGCCCTTGCGTCCGGGCGCACCGCCATGGCCTCGCCGCCGTAGATCAGCTTGGCACCGCTCTCACCAAATCGCTGCCACCGCCGCCGCACCTCGTCGGTGGGCGCGCCGGTGGTCGTGCCATCCCAGCCCTCCATCGGGTGGATGGCGAACCGGTTGCCGATTGTTTTGCCGTTAATGGGGATATTCTTCACCGGTTGGCCGAGCACGGCGGGATCAAGTTTTTCGTCGCACGGGATGTCCACGCCCAGCTTTGCCACGTGCGCGCGAAAGTCTGCCACGGTTTTAAATGATGGAATGCGCGTGAGCTTGAAGGGTTTGCTCATGCCATCTGCTCCACGATGGCGCGTAGGATTTCACGGTCACTTTCCGGGCGTGTGGGCGAGCCGGGATGCGTGTGGTCGCAGTCGAGCCAGCCGCGTAGTTTCAAGAACATTGCCGCCGAATGTTTGTACGCCGGAACGGGTGGGCGGAAGGTGAGAAATCCGAGGTATTGCAGCCAGTCGTTCAGTTCATAAAACGCCGGATCGCCCGCCGCCCACGCGGCGTCTCGTTTGGCAAACACGTCCGGCGCGAAAGTGCTGAGGCCGAGGAGGTAATCGCTGCCGTACATCACCATGTCGATGGCTAGGTCGTTGCCGGTGAACACCCGGAACTCAGGCCGCACTTCGTTGCGCAGAATCAACCGCCGCCATTCCTGTTCGCGGTTCAGCGAGGAATGCTTGGCGCCGATCAGCCGGTCGATGCCGAGCAGTCCGCGATAAACTTCCAGCGAATAAATTTTACCGAAGGGCGCGAACACATCGCTCAACTCGAACCCGATGATTGCGTCGGCGTTGTCGGCGAGCTGGGCGTAGCTGGTCACAATGGCGTCGTCGCCATGGCCGGTGAGGCCGAAGGATTGGAAGATGACCGGAATGCCGTCGTGCGTTTGGATCATCTCCATTTGCCGCAGATACTCGGTGGCATTAAAAGGCTCACCGGGTTCGTCACCCACGAAGGCACCGGCCACGAAGTTGTCCGTTTCAGCGCGGGTCAACTCCAGCGCCTGCCGCCGCGTGGCGTCATCGATGAGGTGGGCATAGCCAGTGTCCATGTTCACCGCGGGCGCGAGGCCGGCGGCGACGGTGCGCTGTACGTGAGCGGAGAATCCGTCCCAGTCGGTGTCGCCGTTTTCCCTGAAGGGCAGGAGGATGGCGGAGATGCCTTGGATTTTGCGGCGCGACCGAATCAGCGAAACGGGGTCAATGACTTCAGCGTCCACAGCACTTTTTGTATTTCTTGCCGCTGCCGCAGATGCAGGGGTCGTTGCGGCCCACCTTGGGGCCGGTGCGCACGGGCATGGCTTGGGCCATTTCCTCGTTGGCCTCGCTGACCAGATCGCCTCCGCTGCCTTGCTGTGCTCCGACGCCAAAGCCCGTCGCGGTGTCGTGACTGGCGTGCATGGGGAGATTGCGTATGAAGCTGTCATAAGCCTCCAGACTGGAGGCGCTGCGGAAAATATTGTGGCAAATCTCGGTCTTGATGTTGGCCATCAACTCGTCAAAAACCTGCTTGGCCTCGACCTTGTACTCGATGAGCGGATCTTTCTGGCCGTAGGCGCGCAGGCCAATTGAGTGGCGCAGGCTGTCCATCGTGTAGAGATGTTCGCGCCAAAGTTGGTCAACGGCATTGAGCATGATGTGGCGCTCGACTGAAATCAGTTGCCCAGGATCTTCGTGCTCAATTTTAACGTCGTAGGCATCCCGCACTTGGCCGGCCAACTGGCTGCACAAAGCGTATTGGGAGGGGGTCATACCGGCGAACACGGATTGATCGGGCGCTTGCTCGGTGGCGTCGGTGGCGGTTTGGCGCAGGGCCTTCTCCTCGATGCCCACGGGGAAATTCAAGTTGGCCCAGTCGGCCAGCGCGCGCAGGTTCCAGAACTCGGAACCTTCGCCTTCGTTGGGCACGTGATCAAGAACCTTGTCGATGACGATTTCCTCCATGATGTCCATCAGCCGATCGCGGACGTTTTCGCCATGGATGATCTCGTTGCGGAATCCGTACAGGACCTCGCGTTGCTTGTTCATCACATCGTCGTATTCCAGCGTGCGTTTGCGGATTTGGAAGTTGTGCTGTTCCACACGCTTTTGCGCCGTCTCGATGGAGCGGTTGAGCCATGGGTGCTCCAGTTCCTGGTCTTCCTCCAGCCCCAGCCTCTCCATGATGCTGACCATTTTTTCCGAGCCGTACAGGCGCATGACGTTGTCTTCCAGTGAGAGGAAAAAATGAGATGAGCCGGGGTCGCCTTGGCGGGCACAGCGGCCGCGCAATTGGCGGTCGATGCGGCGTGCCTCGTGACGCTCGGTGCCCAGCACGTGCAGACCACCAATTCCCGGGACGACGTCGCCCAGCCGGATGTCCGTGCCTCGGCCAGCCATGTTGGTGGCGATGGTCACGCTGCCGCGTTGGCCGGCCCGGGCCACAATCTCCGCTTCTTGCTCGTGGAACTTCGCGTTTAAAACCGAGTGCGTTATCCCCTCCTGCTTGAGCATTCGCGACAGGCGCTCGCTAGTTTCCACCGACACGGTGCCCACCAGAATTGGCCGGCCTTCGCCGTGGATCTTCCGGATCTCACCCTGCACGGCCTTGAATTTCTCACGGTCAGTCTTGTATACCGAGTCATTGGCGTCATCACGCAGGCATGGTTGATTGGTGGGCACGACCATCACGCCCAGCTTGTAGATATCAAAAAACTCGCCCGCCTCCGTCTCCGCCGTGCCGGTCATGCCCGCCAGCTTTTTATAGAGGCGAAAATAATTCTGAATGGTGATGGTTGCGTAAGTTTGCGTTTCCTCCTCCACTAGTACGCCTTCCTTGGCTTCCACCGCCTGATGCAGCCCGTCGCTCCAGCGGCGGCCCTCCATCGCGCGGCCGGTGTGCTCATCCACGATGATCACCTTGTTGCCCTGCACAATGTACTGCTCGTCAACCTTGTAAAGGGCGTAGGCTTTTAACAGCTGAGAAATCACGTGGATGCGCTCGGCCTTGGTCTCGTATTGTTGCTGGGCCTTTTGCTTGGCGTCCGATCGGCCTTGGGCGTCCAGATCTTGCTGCTCGTCAATATCGTGATTCACCGTGATTAGGTCGGGCATGGTGAACGCATCCGGGTCTTCCGGGTTCAGGAACACCCGGCCTTTTTCCGTCAGGTCAGCATCGTGGCTTTTTTCCTCGATGGCAAAAAACAGCTCCTCCTTTTGGTCGTACAGTTCCCTTTTCGTCTGGTCCTTGTGCAGTTCCATCTCGGCCGCCTGCATCCGGCGACGGTTGGCCGGATCCTCCAGGATGCGCTTTAGGTTTTCGCTCTTGGGGTTGCCCAAACGCGCGCGGTACAGCAACAGGCCAACCTGGTGATCCGCTCCGTTGTTTTCTCCGCCCTCACCCGTCCTTTGAATCAGCCGGTTCGCATCCGTGAGCAGCTCTTCACACTGCTTTACTTGTCGTCGCACCAGCGTGTCGATCTGCGTCTTCAGCCGGTCGTACAACTCGATGTTCGTGTTAACCACCGAAGGCCCGGAGATGATCAGCGGGGTGCGTGCCTCGTCGATGAGGATGGAGTCCACCTCGTCAACGATCGAAAAATAATGTCCGCGCTGCACCTGTTCCTCGCTGCTCGAGGCCATGCCGTTGTCGCGCAGGTAGTCAAACCCAAACTCCGAGTTGGTCCCGTACGTGATGTCGCACTGGTACTGCTCGCGCCGCAAATCTGATCGCATCTGGCTCTGGATGCAGCCCACCGTCAGGCCGAGCGATTGGTACACCGCCCCCATCCACTCCGCGTCGCGCGCTGCGAGGTAATCATTAACCGTCACGATATGCACGCCGCGTCCGGTCAGCGCGTTGAGGTACACCGGCAACGTGGCCACCAGCGTCTTGCCTTCGCCCGTCGCCATCTCCGCGATGCGGTTGGAATGCAGTGCAAAGCCGCCGACAAGTTGCACATCGAAAGGTACCATCTCCCACGGCAAATCATGGTCTCGCACCGGCACGGTTTTCCCGCACAACCGGCGGCAGGCGTTTTTCACCACTGCGAATGCCTCCGGCAAAATCGCGTCCAGCTCTCGCGCCAGTTCCGCTTCGTCCTCTATCTTGGAAAGTTTCTCCTGCCAGTCCCGTGTCCTTCTGCGCAGCGCCTCCTCCGGCTCGGACTGTAGCTTTTCCTCGATCGCATTTATTTTTGGCACCAGATTCTCGCTCAGCTTGCGCACCTCGCGTTCGTTTTTTGTGCCGAAAAGCCGTTTGACGAACTGAACTCCGCCCAGCCAGAAAAACAACGCAATGGCCACCAGAATGCCGACCAGAATCAGCACCGTCATCGTGTGATCCATGGCGAGCGGAGGCATCAACGGTGGTGGCGGATTGGTCTGGGCCTGAAGCATATTGGTCTTAGCCGCGCCGTTGGTAAGAGCCGTGATCGAATTACTGGGTGATGCTGCCATGCGTATAATTGGAACCACCGACCCTACGAAAACTGGCCGGCCGCGTCGAGACTTTCCGCCCTCACGCCAATTGCACCGCCGCCTCCTCCGGCGTGGCCTTGTCGTGCACCAGCGCCATCAACGCCTGGGTCATTCCGTGCGGATTCGCGTGCTGAATCACGTTGCGCCCGTAGACAATCCCCGCCGCGCCCTGCTCCATCAGCACGTGGGTGCGCATTAAAATCTCCTCATCCGACACCCGGCCACCGCCGCGCACCAGCACCGGCACCCGCCCCGCCACCTCGATCACCTTGTGGAAATCCGCCGGGTCATCCGTCGGGTCGGCCTTGATCACATCCGCCCCCAACTCCACCGCCTGCCGTACCAGTGGCTTGATCTTTTCCAAATCGCCATCGACCATGTAACCGCCCGCTTTTTCATTGGGCTGAAACACCAACGGCTCGATCATCAGCGGCATCCCGTACCGGTCGCACTCCGGCTTCAGCTTCAAAATATTTTGCAGGCAGTGGTCGGTCACTTCCGCCACGTTCGGGATGCGGAAGAGATTCACCACCACGCACGCCGCGTCCAGCCGCAATGCCTGCTCCACCGGCTGCTCGATCATCCGGCTGAAAAGAATCTTCGGCAGCTTGCTGCCATAAACATTCGCCACGTCCGTGCGCAAAACCAGCGACGGCTTCTGCCGCCCGGCCATGCCCTGCAGCAATGGCGCCTGACCCACGGTGAGCTGGATTGCGTCCGGGGCAGCCTCCACCAGCGTCTTCACCGCCGCCTCCAAGTCCTCGATCCCCTGCAGGAAACCCAGCTGGTTAAAGAACCCATGATCCACCGCCACGTCGAAGCAATGCCCCGACTTGGCGTTAAAAAGTCTTTTCAGTCTAAAATCATTCACGCGAGCCGCTGATTATAGGCCGCCCAACACCGAAAGGCTACTGAAATTCCCAAGAAAAAAGGCGCCCCGAAGGACGCCCCTGTTTGGTCTGTGACTGTGATTAGTTGGCCTTCTCGAGCTTCCCGCCAGCCTTTTTCCAGCCGCTGATGCCCGCGCTCATGTGCTTCACGTTCGTGTAGCCGAGCTTCTCCGCCAAGCCGGCGGCGCGCTTGTAAGCTTTGCAGCTGGGGCCGCCGCAATACGCCACGATCAGCGCGTCCTTGTCCTTGGGCAGTGCCTTGGCCAAGTTTCGGTTGAAGCTAATTGCCGTGGGGACGTGGCCTAGCTTGTAGGATTTCGCGCCCATCACGTCAATGACGGTCACTTTCTTAGCCGCGATCAGGCTCTTCAGTTCCTTGATGGAAATGTCAGGATATTCACCGGCATTCAGCGAAATCGCAAACAGGGCCGTGACTGCAAGTAACAGTAGTTTTTTCATGGTATCAATATTAATGTTGTTTCGGATGTTCGCTCCACAGACGCCAGTGCCCGAGGGAGCGTTTCATTCGACTTGCGGGACAGGGTAACTATTCGCCCGATTTTGGCAACCCTTTTCATTGGCGTCCGGCGCGCGGACTGGCAGAATCAGCGCATGGGACACGCAACCTTTAAGACCGGCGAGATCACCGCCATCATCGGCGACAACGCCGCCCATGCACCCGCCAAGGGCCATCGGGCCGGCTACAACGGCATCTGGGATTTTCAACATCGCAAGAGCACCCGCAGCATTTTCGCGCCGCACATCTCCGGGCTGAACCTCGAGCACATCTTCAACGGTGAAACCGAGTTTGAAAACAACGACATCCTCTTCGAGCCCCGCCGCGCGCCCATGACATTTAAAAAACTAAACGACCAACAAGCCCAGCTTCACCAACCCGACACTCCCACCTTCCACGTCGAGAGCACCACCACCTTCACCCTGCGCCCCCCGTGGTATCTCGACATGGACTTCCGCTGCACCCCCCACCAACACGTACACCAGCGCGGCTGGTTCGGATGCTTCTGGGCCAGTTACATCAACGGCCCCGCCGACAAAAGCCTCTACTTCCCCGGCGGTTGGCGCCCCAAGGAAAACCTCTGGATGCAGCTCTGCACCCAAGCCCACAACGACGAAAGCACCGTGCTCGCCCACGACGAACAGTTTAAACTGTCGTGGAAAAAAGACAGCCGCGACACCCTTTTTAAAAACAACTCCCGCATGCGCTACGCCAAGCCAATGTACTACGGCAACTTCGAGGGGCTGGTGTACATTTTAATGTTCAAGCCCGCCGCCGGCATCCGCCTCACCCACTCCCCCAGCGGCGGCGGTCTCAACAAGAAATTCAACACCACCAACCCCGCCTGGGACTGGCAATTCATCGTGCCCAAATACGAAGTGATGAAACAATACAGTTTCCAAGCCCGCGCCGTGCTCCGCCCCAGATGCGGGCGAAAAGAAATCCTGGCGGAGTACGAAAAGTGGGCGGGAGAATGAAAATTGAACCTTGATAATTGATACTTACACCCATGCCCATCTACGAATACGCCTGCCCTTACTGCCGGAGAATTTTCCCCTTCCTCGCCAAGCGCGTGAAGCCAAAACGCAAGCCCGCCTGTCCGCGGTGCGGCAACAAAAAACTCGAAAAAGAAGTCAGCCAGTTTGCAACGTTAAAAGGATCGCCCGAGCCCAAGTCCGGAGGCGACGCCATGCCCGACCTTGATAGCCCGCGCATGGACAAATTCATGCGCGAGATGGAACGCGACATGAGCCATCTCGACGAAAACAATCCCAAACACATGGCTCACATGATGCGCAAAATGCAGGAATCCATGCCCGCCGACATGATGCCCAAGGAAATGAACGAGGCCATCCGCCGCCTGGAATCCGGCGAAGACCCCGAGAAGATCGAGGAAGACATGGGCGAGGTATTCGATCAATTAATGGGCGACGAACCTGGCGGCCCCATGAGCAGCGCCCCCCAAGCCCCCTACACCCGAGATCCCGGCCTCTACGATATGTAACCCAAAACCCTGTACCGCATGTTGCCAGCCTGCATTTTTCCCGGGGGCAGATTTGGCAATCCGCGGTACGGCAGGCTCGGCGGCCTGCGGTACGTGGTGGGGGATACTCGAATCCGTGTCTGTCAGAAATGTTGGGTGGGTGGCCGTGGTACGGAGGGTTATTGTTTGGCCTTTTCGGGGGGTGGTTTTTCTTCGTTGGGTTGAGCGGGGTTGATGCTCATCTTGATGAGTTGACTCAAGGCGTTGGTCTTTTTGTTGCGCAGGGTGATTCGTAGGGTGGCGCGATGGGTGCCAGCGGCGGTGCGCAGGGTGGCGTCCAGTGTTTCCAGGGGGGCGAGGGCGGCAGCGGCTTGGTGTGTGCTGGGAAATTTTTCCAGGACTTTGGTTAGCTGGGTGAAGTTTAGGATCATGGCGGCACTGGGGTTGGCGAGTTGGTCGCGGGCAGGGCCGGCGATGGGCTCAGACACGGTGCCGTTTTGTTCGAGGGGGGGGCGCAGGTCGGGGGAGGCGAGGTGGATGATGTCTTCGCGGGCGAAGGCTTCCAGCCCAAGCGGCTCGGCGAGCTTGAATTGTTCCACCAGTTTCCCGGTGTCGGCTTTGGCCTTGGTCTTGAAGGAGCCAACGAGGCGCAGCTTGGGCAGGCGCACATTTAGGAGTGGCACTTTTTGCATCTCAAACCCGGTGAGGGCGATGGCCATGTCACCGGTGAATTGTTCGTCTAGGTTGATGTCTTCTCCGCGCGTGAGGTTCTGTATAATTTCGCGGAGTTTGTCCATGGGCACCTCGTCGCCCAATTGCTCGATCAGCCCGCCGTTTTCTCCCAAGGCGTTGGTGACTTGTTCGCCGATGGCCTTGAGGTCGAGGCGGCTGGCGAGGGTGAGCACGTAGTCGCGGGGAATGGCCTTGAGCAGCTTGGGATCGACGGGCCGGAGGGGGAGTTCTTGTGGGCCAGTAAGGGTGAGGTCAAGGGTTGCCTGGCCGGGCTCGAAGCGGAGGCCAAGGGTGGTGATGCCGCGGAGTGGGGTGCCGAGTTTCTCTAGGTCGCGCCGGGTGCTTTTGTCGAGGAGTTGGGGGAGGGCATCGAGTTTCACCCAGTAGCCGAGGTCGTGGTTGGCCTCGAGGTATTTGGCGAAGGATGCCTCGGCAGCGGCCAGACTATTTTCCTGGTCAAAGAGCGTGTGCAGCATGGTGCCGAGGGTGAAGGATTGTTCCGGGTCGGGGCCGGATTCCTCGAAGAGCAGGACGAGGGTGTGGTGGTCGTAGGCGAAGACGAATGGTAATTTGCTCTTGAAGATGCCGCGCAGGCCGCGTTCCTCGGTCATTTGCTTGAGAATATCGTCGCCAAAGTCGCCAGGCAGGTTGTCGCGCATGCCGGTCTCAAAGGCTTCGCGGCTGATAAGCGGGAAGACCAGGCCTGCGCGGGGACCATTGTTGCCGGGTTGTAAAAAGAGGTGCACCGGCAGGTCGTTGCGGATGCCCAGCCGCGTGAAGTCGGCCAGCACCCCGAGCTGATCGGGGTTGACCATCAGCGCCATGCCGCCAAGTTGGTCGAGGTTTTCGCGGATGAGATCGGGCAGGCCGGCCTTGTTGACGAGGCGGCCGGGATAAAAAGTGAACACTACGCCGGCATCGGCTGGCACCACCTCGGCGGGTGCGCGCTGGGGACTATCACTTTTGTAGAGCAGCAGCCAGGCGAGCAGGCCGGCCAAGGTGAGCACGCCCACGATGACTGAGACTACCATGCCGGTGCCGCCATGCTGGCGCATTGCGGGGGTGTCACTGCCGGGTTGCATGTTGGTAAAGTTAGCGAAACCGACGGTACTTGGCGACTCTATTCGGGCCCGGCAACGCTGCCGGGTGAGGTAGTTTTGCCCAGTTCCGCCAGTTGCCAGGCGAGGCTGAGCAAGGCGAATAGGCTGTTGGCGTCGGGGTTGAGGAGAGTGAGCCGCAGATCCAGCCGCGTGTGGCCGTTGGTGTCGGCCCCGGAGAATTGCGCCTCTTTAAACGGCTGTAGCGCATCGAGCAGCGCGGGTGGCGCACCGAGTGTCTCAGCGGCATCGCGCGCGCGCTGGGCATCGATCCAGCCGGCCATGCCGTGCCCGCGCAGGAGCGCGAGCCGGTCGCCGGTCACGGGGTCATTCACGCGGCCCAGCTGTGCGGCCACCTGCTGGTCTAGCGTGGCGAGGCAGAGGAGGCCGTTGTTGCTTTTTAAAATGGCGAGGTTGGCGCGGGCCAAGTCTTGTTTTGCGCCGGAGTCAGCCATGTGTTTTAACAGGCGGTCGGCCAGTGCCGGCTCGGCCACGGTGATCCCGGCCAACCAGCGAGGCCGCGGCCCTGTGGCGGCCGGGCGCATGCCATCCAACGCGGCCACCATGCCGCCGTCGGGCAAGGCGAGCCATTCGGCCCATTTTAAACCGGTGGCGGTGAGCAGCAGTCCATCGAATTGCGCTGGGGTGAGGTTGAATTGGGGACCGAGCTTGGCGGGCAGGGTGGCCAAGTGGCGACGCGCGGCGGTCATGTTCAGCGAAAGGCCCACGGCCAGCGCGGCGCGACTGGAGGCCAGTGCGGGCAGGGAATCGGCCGGGCCGCGATTGCTGAGCACTGGCGTGTCCACGGTGGTTTGCTGGTTGAGAAACCACGACATGGCGCCTTTCTCAAAGTAAACGCCGGTGGCCAGCGCACGGGCCTCGGTGAGGCCGGCCACGAGGGCGCGTAGGTCGGAATCGCCGGCCAGCACGGCGCGGGTGCGTTGCGTGTCCCACCACAGGCCGGCGTCCATCCACTCGCCGAGGTGGCGTTTAAAATCCGGTTGCGCGGCGGGCAGTCCGCCGTTGTTCCTCATCGCCGCGGCCAGAGGCGCGGCCAGCGATTCGCCCGGGATCGGTTTCTCGCGCATCACCAGCACCAAGGCTGTGTCGCTGTAGGCAAAGGCCATTGGCAGTCGGTTGGTGTCCAGGATGCGCCAGCCATTTTTTGTTTTAAGGGCGTTCATCATTTGCCGGCCAAAACCGCCGAGGCGCGCCTCCAGCAAATCAGTAAGGCCAGACTCGACCGCGTTGGCGTCGTCCACGGCGGCGACCACGCCGAGCAGCGGCGAGAAGCCCGCGCTGGCGTTGCCCTCGGGTGGCAGGTTTTGCACAAAAAAATGCAGCGGCTCGGCGAGGTTCAGGCCGAGCGAGGTCGGGTCGCGCAGGAACTGGGCGGCGAAAGGGCTCATCTCGGTTATGGCTTCCTGATGATCGGCCAAGAGCGGGATGTCGATGGGACGCTCGTGGCCGGCTTTTTTAAGCAGGTCGGCCGCGCGCAGCGTGAACACCGCCAGCGCATCGACCGGGATGTGCTTGGCGTTGGCGGGCAGCGGCCGGGGCGCCCGATCCTTGGGCGCGCCGACGGATGGATTGGCGGGCGCGGTGGCGTTGTGGCCGGACTGGTCGGCGGTCTTGCCAGACGGTTGCTTGGGGGACTCGCCATCACCATTGACAACCACCCAACCGGCCACAAGCCCGATCACGATCACCGCCGCGCCAATGTATAGGGGCGTGTTGCTGACGGCTCGGGCGGGGGCGATTTTCTCACTGACGGGTTCCTTGGCGGGCG
>Ga0114993_10002954_pt1 | contig 18131 bp, 15 predicted proteins | sample ArcticOcean_MG_C_FD_87042 | JGI IMG/M metagenome (GOLD analysis project Ga0114993, IMG submission 87042) | Marine microbial communities from western Arctic Ocean - ArcticOcean_MG_CB2_150 | ecosystem: Environmental > Aquatic > Marine > Oceanic | place: Arctic Ocean: Canada Basin | collected...
GATAATAGAATTTTTAAACAAAGAAATGTTGATATTGGAATTGTCACAAAACAAGAAGCTTTAGAACATAGTTTTTCTGGAGTTATGCTAAGAGGTTCTGGAGTTGCGTGGGACTTAAGAAAATCCCAACCATACGAATGTTATAGAGATTTTGATTTCAAAATCCCAATTGGCAAAAATGGAGATTGTTACGATCGTTATATTTGTAGGATTGAAGAAATGAAAGAGAGTATTAAAATTATTAAAGAATGTATTAAAAAAATGCCAAATGGACCAGTAAAATCTATAGATGGAAAAATAACACCTCCAAAAAAAGTAGACTTAAAAAATTCAATGGAAGCCTTAATACATCATTTTAAATTATTCTCAGAAGGTTTTCGTGTTCCAAAAGGTGAAGTTTATACATCAGTTGAAGCTCCAAAAGGTGAATTTGGAGTTTATCTCATATCTGATGGAAGCAATAAACCATATAAGTGCAAAATAAGAGCTCCTGGGTTTTCTCATTTACAAGCAATGAATTATTTATTGAAAGGCCACATGCTAGCTGATGTTCCTGCTGTTTTAGGTTCATTAGACATTGTTTTTGGAGAGGTAGATAGATGAGCATAAAAAAAATATCTAAGGTTCAGCCAAAATTATTTGAATTTAATGAAAATAATTTAAATAAAGTAAAAAAAGAAATTAAAAAATATCCAAAAGAAAGAAAAAGTAGTGCAGTTTTATCATTATTATATTTAGTTCAAAATCAGCATAATAATTGGATACCTTTAGTAGCAATAAAATATGTAGCTCAATTATTAAATATGCCGTACATCAAGGTTTATGAAGTGGTTACTTTTTATTCAATGTTTAATTTATCTCCCGTTGGAAAATATTTTGTTCAAGTTTGCACAACAACACCTTGCATGATTAGAGGTTCAAAAAAAATTATAGAAACCTGTAAAAAACATATTTCAATAAATCCTAACGAATTATCAGAAAATAAACTTTGTTCTTGGACTGAAGTTGAATGTCTTGGAGCATGTGTTAATGCACCAATGATGCAAATAAACCAAGATTATTTTGAGGACTTGAACGATAAAAAGTCTGAAGAAATAATTCTTAGTTTGTTACGTGATGAATTTCCAAAACCAGGATCAGCTAAGAATAGAAAAAATAATGCCCCAGAAAATGGAAAAACAACTTTATTAGAGATTAAAAATGCTTAAAGATACTGATAGAATATTTAAAAATTTATATAATGATTTAGGGTGGAAAATTAATTCTGCAATAGATGCTGGAGATTGGTCACAAACTAAAAATATTATTATTAAAGGAAAAGATTCAATTATCAAAGAAATTAAAGATTCAGATCTTCGTGGTAGAGGTGGGGCGGGTTTTCCAACTGGTTTAAAGTTATCTTTTGCCCCCAAAGTATTAGGATCTAGACCACATTACCTAGTAATTAATGCTGATGAATCAGAACCTGGAACTTGTAAAGATAGAGACATAATAAGATTTGAACCACAAAAACTTATTGAAGGTTGCTTAATAACTAGTTATGCGATTAACGCACACACTTGTTACATTTATATAAGAGGTGAGTATTATAGAGAAGGCCAAAGACTTCAAGAAGCTATTGATCAAGCCTATAAGAAAAATTTTTTAGGTAAAAATGCTTGTGACACAGGTTGGGATTTAGATATTTATATTCACTATGGAGCTGGTGCATATATTTGTGGTGAAGAAACAGCATTACTGGAAAGTATAGAAGGAAACAAAGGTCAACCAAGACTTAAACCACCTTTTCCTGCTCTTATCGGACTTTATGGATGTCCTACCATTGTCAATAATGTTGAAACAATAGCAGTTATTCCAACAATTCTGAGAAGAGGAGCTAAATGGTTTTCATCTTTGGGTAAACCCAAAAACACAGGAACAAAAATATTTTGTATCTCAGGTAATGTAAACAATCCGTGTAATGTAGAAGAAGAAATGGGTATACCACTTAAATATTTAATCGAAAAACATGCGGGTGGTGTAATTGGTGGGTGGCAAAATCTTCAAGCTGTTATTCCTGGAGGATCTTCAATGCCACTGCTGCCTAAAAGTATATGTGAAACAATAACAATGGATTTTGATTCACTTATAAAAGCAAAAAGCGGTCTTGGCACTGCAGGAATTGTTGTTATAAATAAAGATCAAGATATTATAAGGTGCATGGCAAGAATAGCTAGATTCTATAAACATGAAAGTTGTGGTCAGTGCACTCCATGCAGAGAAGGCAGTGGCTGGATGTGGCGTATGCTTGAAAGAATGGCAGAAGGTGAAGCTACATACAAAGAAATAGATCTTTTATACGATGTTACTAAACAAATAGAAGGTCATACAATTTGTGCGTTTGGTGAAGGTTCGTCATGGCCAGTTCAAGGGTTACTTCGTCATTTTAGAAAAGAAATAGAAAAAAGATGTCACGATGAACCTGTGATTAAAAAAAAATCAAATATTCCTTATCTTGTAGATCAGCATTTAATGGAGAAAGACAATGCCTAAAATTATAATAAACAATAAAGAAATTGAATTTGAAGAAGGTATGACAGTTTTACAAGCTTGTGAACTAGCTGGGGAAGAAATACCAAGATTTTGTTATCATGAAAGACTTTCAATAGCCGGTAACTGCAGGATGTGTTTAGTAGAATTGGAAAAATCTCCTAAACCTATAGCTTCATGTGCAATGCCAGCAGCAGAAGGAATGAAAATTAATACCAATACTTCATTTGTAGACAAATCAAGAAAAAGTGTTATGGAATTTTTATTAGCAAACCATCCCTTAGATTGCCCTGTATGTGATCAAGGAGGAGAGTGTGATTTACAAGATCAGTCTCTTTTTTATGGCCTTGACAATTCAAGATATACAGAAAAAAAGAGACAAGTTAAGGAAAAATATATGGGTCCTTTGATTAAAACTCAGATGACAAGATGTATTCATTGCACAAGATGTGTAAGATTTGCAACTGAAGTTGCTGGAATACCAGAAATCGGCGCTATTGGAAGAGGTGAAGATATGGAAATCACAACCTATCTAGAAAAATCAATGGAATCAGAAATGTCTGGAAATGTTATAGATCTATGCCCAGTTGGCGCACTTACATCTAAACCTTATGCTTTCGAAGCAAGACCATGGGAACTTAAAAAAACTGAAACAATAGATGTTATGGATTCAATAGGTTCAAATATAAGGGTAGATACTTCTGGGTGGGAAGTTAAAAGAGTTCTTCCAAGAATAAACGAAGATATTAATGAAGAATGGATATCTGATAAAACAAGATACGCATGTGACGGATTATCAAAACAAAGATTAGACACTCCATATGTTAGAGAGAATGGAAATTTAAAAAAAATATCATGGGAAGAAGTTCATAAAATTTTAGCTAAAAAATTTAAAATTTTTAAACCAAGTGAAATGGCTGGTATTGTTGGTGATTTAGCTGATTTAGAAATGATATATAGTTTTAAATACTTTTTTGAAAAAGTATTATACTCTAACAATCTAGAGTGTAGACAGGACAAAATTTATTTAAATCCACAAGAAAGAATAAATTATATATTTAACTCATCAATTAATGGAATAGAAGAATCAGATTTGATTCTTTTAGTTGGAACAAACCCAAGATTAGAAGCAACTATTCTTAATTCAAGAATTAGAAAAGCTTATATAAAAAATAAAGTTGAAATCTATTCTATAGGTGATCCAGGTGACTTAACATACCCATACGAAATTATTGGAAAAAGCACTTCTGTTATCAATGAACTTACATCAGGATTAAATAAAATTTCTAATAAAATAAAAAAATCAAAAAAACCTATGGTAATTATTGGTGAGTCTGCTCTCCATGGACAGGCGGGAGGCTATATTTTTGAAACACTTAAAAATTTTTTATTACTAAACAATTTTATTAACAAAAATTGGAATGCATTAAATATTCTTACTCAACAAGCATCAAGAGTTGGAGCCATTGATCTTAGCTTCTATTCTATAACTAGGCAAGATAACTTTCCTTTTTTTAAAAAACTAGAAAATGACGAATTTAAGCTTATCTACCTGTTAGGATCTGACAATTTTAATTTTGATAAAAAAAATAAATATATAATTTATCAAGGCAGTCATGGTGATAAAGGTGCAGAAATTGCAGATATTATATTGCCGGGCGCAGCATATACAGAAAAAAATGGATTATTTGTGAATTTAGAAGGCAAAATACAATCAGCGTATAAAGCTTCATATCCACCTGGTAATTCAAAAGAAGATTGGATTATTTTTAAAGATTTATCTAATTTTTTAAAAAAAAAATTCCCCTTTAACAATATTACTCAATTAAGAAATGCTATAAAAAAGGATATTCAGTCTAAATACACAACTAATATAGAAAAAATTAATAAAGTAGATTTTATTGAAAAAGATATTTTGATTAAAGAAATAGATTATTATCATACAAATCCAATAGCACGATCATCAAAAGTAATGAACGAATGTAGAAAAATTTCAAAAAATTTTTTGTTTAATGGAATTGAGAAGGCAAGCTAGTGGTTTATTTGAGTATTTTTTTCAGTGAAGTTTATAAAATAATTTTTTTATTATTACCTGTTCTAGTTTCTGTAGCGTTAATTGTATGGTTAGATAGAAGAATTTGGGCCTTCGTTCAAAAAAGAAAGGGACCAAATGTTGTTGGTCCTTTTGGATTACTACAAACTTTTGCAGATGCATTAAAATTTATGTTTAAAGAAATTATTATTCCAGCAAGCGCAAACAAAATAATATTTATTTTAGCACCAATAACTACATTAACATTAGCTTTAATTGCTTGGGCTGTTATCCCATTTAGTGAAGATATGGTCTTAGCAAATATTAATGTTGGTATATTATATTTATTTGCTGTTTCTTCTCTTGGGGTTTATGGAATTATAATGGGTGGCTGGGCATCTAATTCAAAGTATCCTTTTCTTGGCGCTATTAGATCTGCCGCTCAAATGATATCTTATGAAGTATCAATTGGAATAATAATAGTCAATGTACTTCTTTGCGTTGGCTCACTCAATTTAAATGAAATAGTAATAGCTCAAGAAAATGTTTGGTTTATTTTTCCACTCTTTCCTATGTTTGTTATTTTTTTTATATCTTCTTTAGCAGAAACAAATCGCCCACCATTTGATCTACCTGAAGCTGAATCTGAGTTAGTTGCTGGATATCAAACAGAATATTCAGGAATGATGTACGCTATGTTTTGGCTTGGTGAATATGCCAATATATTGCTGTTATGCGCATTAGGATCAATTCTTTTTTTAGGTGGTTGGTTAAGCCCAATTGATGTTTATCCCTTTAATATTGTACCGGGTGTATTTTGGATGATATTAAAAATTTTAATTTTGTTTATTTTATTTTCACTAGTTAAAGCAGTAGTTCCAAGATATAGATTTGACCAATTAATGAAATTGGGTTGGAAAATTTTTCTTCCACTTTCATTGACTTGGGTAGTTTTAACAGCAAGTTTTTTGTTTTTTTTAGATATTTTGCCAAAACCTTTGTGATCAATTTATGACTTTTTATAGAATAATAAAAACTATTTTTTTAACTGAATTTGTTGTTGCATTATTAATTGCAATTAAAAAAATATTTAAAGCTAAGAAAACTATTAATTATCCTTTCGAAAAAGGAAAAATAAGTCCTCGTTTTAGAGGGGAGCATGCTCTAAGAAGATATTCAAATGGTGAAGAAAGATGTATTGCATGTAAACTTTGTGAAGCTGTATGTCCTGCTCAGGCTATAACTATCGAGTCAGAAATCATGATTGATGGGAGTAGAAAAACCACTAAGTATGATATTGATATGCTTAAATGTATTTATTGTGGTTTATGTGAAGAATCGTGTCCCGTAGATGCTATTGTACAGGGACCAAATTTTGAATTTTCTACCGAAACAAGAGAAGAGCTTTATTACAATAAACAAAAACTTTTAGATAATGGAGATAAATGGGAAACTTCTTTGGCAAAAAATATCAAAGCAGATGAACCTTTTAGATAAATGTTAGCTCATTCTTTATTTTTTTATTTTTTTTCAACAATAACTGTATTTTCTGCAATTATGCTTACAATTTCAAAAAATACAATTTATTCAGTTTTTTTTTTAATATTAGTTTTTATTAGTGTGTCGACACTTTTTATCATGATAGGAGCAGAATTTTTAGGTATGATAATGCTCATTGTGTATGTTGGAGCTGTTGCAGTCCTCTTTTTATTTGTTGTAATGATGTTAAATATAACAAAACAAACAACTAAAAAAACAAACAGAAAGGGTTTTGCTAACTATGTATCAGTTGGATCAATTGTAGGAATTATTATACTCCTTGAACTAATAGTTGTTCTTGGTGGATGGAAGTACAAAAGTTCTTTTGTCGTTTTATCAAAAACAAAATCAAACCTAAATTTGACTAATGCACATGAATTAGGAAGAGTTTTATATACTGATTATATCCACCTGTTTCAAATCTCTGGCATGATTTTACTAGTTGCTATGATTGGAGCAATTACTCTTACGTTTAGTAAAAAAGAAAACATTAAAAAACAAAATTATTTTCATCAAATACAAAGAGAAAGAGCAAGTGCGGTTGAATTAGTTGATGCAGAAAATGACAAAGGAGTAAAAATTAATGATTGAAATAGGTTTGCAACATTATTTAATTTTAGCAGCTATTATTTTTACTATAGGAATAATTGGAATTTTTTTAAATAGAAAAAACGTTATTATTATTTTAATGTCAATCGAATTAATACTTTTAGCAGTTAATATTAATTTAGTATCTTTTTCTATATATCTGCAAAACTTGACTGGTCAAGTTTTTGCAATGTTTATTTTGACAGTTGCTGCAGCTGAGGCCGCTGTAGGATTAGCAATAATTGTGATTTATTATAAAAACGTAGGTTCAATTGATGTTGAAGAAATCAATTCATTAAAAGGTTAATATGGAATATGCGATTATATTTTTACCATTAATTGGTTCAATTATTTCTGGTTTTTTAGGAAAAAAAATAGGAGACAAATATTGTCAAACTTTAACTAGTTTATTTGTATCTATTTCTGGATTTTTGTCTTTGTTAATTTTTTATAAAGTTTTTACCCAAGATTATTCAAGCAATAAATTAATATTTAATTGGATAAGTTCAGGCAGTTTTCAAGTAAATTGGTCAATAAATGTTGATGCGTTAACATCAGTTATGTTAGTTGTTGTTAGTTTAGTTTCATCCATTATTCATTTTTATTCTATCGGTTATATGAGTCATGATCCTCACAAACCAAGATTTATGGCTTACCTATCTCTTTTTACATTTGCAATGTTCACACTAGTGACTGCAGACAATTTTTTACAGTTATTTTTTGGATGGGAAGGCGTTGGCTTGTGTTCTTATCTGCTAATTGGTTTTTGGTTTAAAAAACCAGCAGCTAATGCTGCAGCTATTAAAGCTTTTTTAGTTAACAGAGTGGGTGATTTTGTTTTTGCTATTGGAATTTTTTTAATTTTTTTCTTTTACAAAACAGTTAATTATAATGAAGTTTTTTACTTAACAGGCACATCTATATTTTTAAATAAAGAAATTATTTTTCTAGGTATCAAGTTTAATTTAATTTCACTAATTTGCATTATGCTTTTCATCGGTGCAATGGGTAAATCTGCACAGATTTTTTTACATACATGGCTTCCAGATGCTATGGAGGGTCCAACACCAGTATCTGCATTAATTCATGCAGCAACAATGGTTACTGCAGGTGTTTTTTTAGTAATAAGATGTTCACCTATGTTTGAATATTCTCAGACTGCATTAACATTTGTTACTATTGTAGGTATGGCTACAGCTTTTTTTGCAGCTACCATAGCTCTTGTTCAAAACGATATTAAAAAAATAATAGCGTATTCTACTTGTAGTCAATTAGGATATATGTTTTTAGCAACTGGCGTTGGTGCTTATCATGTAGCTATTTTTCATTTATTTACCCATGCATTTTTTAAGGCACTTTTATTTCTTGGGTCAGGATGTGTAATTCACTCTTTTAATGAAGAGCAAGACATTCGTTCAATGGGAGGGGTTTGGAAAAAAATACCCTACACTTATACATTGATGATAATAGGAACGTTAGCATTAACAGGATTTCCATTTTTATCAGGTTATTATTCAAAAGATGCTATTATTGAATCTGCTTATTTAAGTGGAAACACCATTGGTTACTATGGTGTCACTGTAGGAATTTTTACAGCTTTTTTAACAGCAATTTACTCCTGGAGATTAATTTTTAAAACTTTTCATGGAAAGTTTAACAATAAAAAGCAAAATTTAAAATCTATTAAAGAATCTCCTTTGATTATGTTATTACCATCTTGTCTATTAGCAATTGGTGCAATTTCTGCAGGGTTTCTATTTAAAGAAATTTTTATAGGTACAGATAGCCAAAACTTTTGGCAAAATTCAATTTTATTCTTACAAGATAAAAATCACGAGCATGCTCCAACTTGGCTATTAGCTATAACTCCTATTATTGTTATTATAGCTATTCCAGTTTCTTATTATTTATTTATTAAAAATAAAGAAATTTTAAATAATTTTATAATAAAATATAAAATTTTTTATAATTTTTTATTAAACAAATGGTATTTTGATGAATTGTATGATTTTATTTTTGTTAACCCATTTAAAAAATTAGGTTTATTTCTTTGGAAAAAAGGCGATATAAACATAATAGATCGATATGGACCAGATGGTATAAGTAAATTAATTAAAGTTATTTCAAATAAAGCTGTTAATTTTCAAAGCGGGTATTTGTATCACTATGCATTTGCGATGCTGATTGGATTTTCAATATTATTAACTTATTTAATTTTGCAATAAATGAATTTTCCTATTTTATCCACAATAGTTTTTATACCTTTAATTGGAGCTTTGTTTATTTTAATTACAAGTGGAAGCAATAAAAATATAGAAAAAAATTCTTCATATGTTGCTATTTTTACTTCAGTTGTAAACTTTTTTCTCTCACTTATTTTATGGTATTCTTTTGATACAACAACTTCAAATTTTCAATTTATCGAAGAAAAAAAATGGTTAAATAATTTTATTAGTTTTAGGTTAGGTATTGATGGAATTTCAATTTTATTTATTTTGCTTACAACATTTATCACACCAATATGCATTTTTTCCGGTATTTGTAGTATAAAATTTAAAATTAAGGAGTTTTTCATAGCTATCCTCATTTTAGAAACTTTTATGCTTGGTGTTTTTTGTTCTCTTGATCTCGTAATATTTTATTTATTTTTTGAAGGAGGTCTTATTCCTATGTTTTTAATTATAGGAATTTGGGGTGGCCCAAAAAGAGTTTACTCAGCTTTTAAATTTTTCTTATTTACTTTACTTGGTTCAATATTAATGCTTATAGCTATAATCTCTATTTACTGGATTACTGGAACTACTGACGTAACTAAATTGTTATTAATAAGAATACCCCAGGAATATCAATACTTACTTTGGTTAGCTTTTTTTAGTTCATTTGCAGTTAAAATGCCAATGTGGCCATTTCATACTTGGTTGCCAGATGCACACGTAGAAGCACCAACTGCTGGATCAGTAATTCTTGCTGCTATACTTTTAAAGATGGCGGGATACGGTTTCATTCGTTTCTCTTTAGGGTTATTTCCAGTTGCTTCAGATTATTTTACACCATTAGTTTTTACATTAAGTGTTATTGCAATAATTTATACTTCGCTAATTGCATTAATGCAAGACGATATGAAAAAATTAATAGCGTACTCATCTGTTGCACACATGGGTTTTGTTACAATAGGTATTTTTTCAATAACAAAACAAGGCTTAGAAGGAAGCATTATTCAAATGTTAAGTCATGGATTAATATCCTCTGCTCTTTTTCTATGCGTTGGAGTTGTTTATGATAGATTTCATTCACGAATGATTTCCTCATATGGTGGTTTAGTAAATATAATGCCTAAATATGCTTTTATGTTTATGATTTTTACATTAGCAGCTTTAGGATTACCTGGAACAAGTGGATTTGTTGGTGAATTTTTAGTTTTAGTAGGAGTTTTTCAAGTAAATATAACAGTTGCAATTTTATCAAGCTTAGGAATTATTTTTGCAGCAGCATATATGTTATGGTTATATCGAAGAGTAGTTTTTGGAAAAATAACCAATTCTCAAATAAAAGAGATGGCAGATTTAAACAAAATAGAATTGTATATTTTTATTTTTTTGGGTTTCTTTATAGTGTTATTTGGTTTTTACCCAGCACCATTGTTAAATACTATTGATATTTCAATTAATAATTTAATTGAAAATTATAAAATTAGTTTAAATTTTTATTTAACTCAATCAATAAACTAGATGAATACTATAATTTATATAATTCCAGAATTATTTTTGTCAATAATAGTGCTAAGTCTTTTAATGTTAGGTGTATTTGTTAAAAAAAGTTTTAAAATTGTAAATTTATTATCAATATTAAGTTTGATTTTTGCAATAGTTTTAGTTTTAAATCAACCTAATGAAATTATAAAAGTTTTTAACGAAAGTTATATTATAGATAAATTATCAATTGTAATGAAAGTACTTACTTTATTGGCTTGTTTGTTTGTTTTAATTTCATCTAACGAATATGTAAGAATTAATAATATTGATAAGATGGAATATCCAATAATTATTATTGCTTCAGTCCTTGGAATGATAATAATGATTAGCTCATATGATTTAATTATTTTTTATTTGGGACTAGAGTTGCAATCCTTGTGTTTGTATATTTTGGCCTCATTTAAAAGAGATAATAAACGTTCTACAGAAGCAGGACTGAAATATTTTGTTTTAAGTGCCTTGGCATCAGGTCTTTTGCTTTATGGAAGTTCGCTTATTTATGGATTTACCGGATCAACAAACTTCGAAATAATTGCAAAAAATTTAGACGAAACTAATGTTGCGTCAGTGTTTGGATTAGTTTTTATAATAGTTGCTTTAGCTTTTAAACTTTCAGTAGTACCATTCCATATGTGGACACCCGATGTTTATGAAGGATCACCAACTTCAGTAACTAGTTTTTTTGTGCTTGTTCCAAAAATAGCAGCTTTGACAGTCTTTATTAGATTTCTGTATGTACCTTTTATAAATATAATTGATCAGTGGCAGACTATAATAGTATTTTTATCAATCGGTTCTATGATTTTAGGGTCATTAGCAGCTATAGGACAAAAAAATATTAAGAGATTAATGGCCTATAGTTCTATTGGTCACATGGGATATGCTCTTGCTGGCGTAGCTACAGGAACTGAATCTGGAATTCAAAGTTCAATATCTTATTTAATAATTTATTTAGTTATGAATCTTGGCATATTCAACTGTATATTAATGACAAAAAGAGAAGGTATATACTATGAAAATATTAATGATTTAGCTGGAGTATCAAAAAATCATCCTATTTTAGCTTTAAGTTTTTTAATTATGTTATTTTCTTTAGCTGGCATTCCACCATTAGCAGGATTTTTTGCAAAATTTTATATTTTCATGAGTGTTATTAAATCTGATATGTACGCATTAGCAATCATTGGGTTAATAGCTACTGTAGTTTCAGCTTTTTATTATTTGAGGATAATTAAAATAATCTATTTTGATAAACCAAAAAAACCTTTTGAACTTACCCATGATGCAGGATTAAAGATTTCACTAATTTTTTCAAGTATACTAATTTTGACATATTTTGTTTATCCATCAATACTAACTAATATTGTTTCAACTATTAATATTTATTAATGAAGTTTGAAGTTTTTAAATTTGAAAAAGTAACAAGCACAAATGATGCTGCTATTAATCTAATAAGAGAAAAAAATAAAATGATTGGCTGTGTTTATTCAGAAACACAAACTAAAGGAAGAGGAACGAATGGAAAAAAATGGGTATCAAATAAAGGCAATCTTTTTGTTTCAATATTTTTTCCTTTAAAGAAAAATTGTCCATCCTTTCGAGAATTTGCAATCATTAATCCAATAATAATTTCTAACATAATCAAAAAATTTTGCAAAAAAAAAAAATTAAAATTAAAATTTCCAAATGATATATTTTTAAATAAAAAAAAAATTTGTGGAATTTTACAAGAAATAATTACCCTGAATAAAAGAAAATTTTTAATCATAGGTATAGGAGCTAATTTAGTATCAAATCCAAAAATTAAAAACAATTATGAAGCAACTAATATATTTTTTGAAACAAAAAATAAACCTAAAACTAAAGAATTAATCAGTTCAATAATATTATCATATGAGAGATTCTTTAAAAACTTAAATTCATATGAATTTAAATACTTCAAAAATAAAGCTGAAAAAATGTCTTTTAACATTATATAAAAATGAATGTATTAATTGGTGATATTGGAAACACAAGTACAAAAATATGCTTAGTGGATATTAAAAATTTTAAAGTAAAAAAAATATTTTATTTTGAAAGTAAAAAATTTTTAATTAAACATGATTTAAAACATACATTAAATGCGGTCATTAAAAATAAAAAATTATTTAAATTTTCTTTATTTTCTAGTGTTGTGCCTAAATATGAAAATATAATAAAGAAGTTTTTGAAAATTAATTATAAAATTAATGTATTAGAAATTAAAAATAAAAAAATTAAGAAATTAATAAAAATTAATGTTAAGAATAAAAAACAAGTGGGTTCTGATCGAATAGCTAATGCTATTGGTGCCTATAACGAATATAAAAGAAACTGTATAGTTTTAGACTTTGGCACCGCTACAACATTTGACGTTGTAACAAGAAATGGTGTCTACAATGGTGGAGTTATTGCTCCTGGAATTAATCTTTCTATCAAAAGCTTATCAACTTCTGCAGATCAAATACCTATTTTTTCAATTAAAAAGGAAAAAAAAATTATAGGTAAAAATACTCTTGAAGCTTTACGCTCGGGGTTTTACTGGGGGTATTCAGGCTTAATTAACAATATAATTTTACAAATTGAAAAAGAGACTAAAAAAAAATATAAAATTATTTTAACTGGAGGATATGCTAATTTATTTAAAACTTCTATTACAAGACCATATAATGTAGACAAGAACATAACAATTAAAGGTATAATTGAAATTTTTAAAGCAAACAAATTACATTTAAATTAAATGAAAAAAGAAGAATTTATTTTTTGTCCGTTAGGTGGATCTGGTGAAATTGGAATGAACATGAATTTGTTTGCGTATGGAAATCTCGAAAATAGAAAGTGGATTATTGTTGATATAGGAGTTACATTTGCAGATGACACTATACCAGGTGTTGATTTGATTTACCCCGATCCAGGTTTTATAATAGACAAAAAAAATGATTTACTCGGATTGGTTTTAACCCATGCTCATGAAGACCACATTGGTGCAATTGCTCATATATGGCCGAAACTACTCTGTGATATTTATGCTACCCCTTTTACAAGCGTTTTAATTAAAGAAAAGTTTAAAGAAAAAAAAATAGACCTAGGTAGTAAATTAAAAATTGTTGAACTTAATGGTAATATTAAGTTAGGACCCTTTAAAATTGATTTTGTTACTCTAACTCATTCAATACTTGAACCTAATGGTTTAAGCATAGAAACTCCCTCAGGTACGGTTTTGCATACAGGAGATTGGAAAATAGATCCAAATCCATTAATTGGTGAGAAAATCGATGAAGAAAAGTTAAAAAAAATAGGAAACAAAGGTATCCTAGCAATGATATGCGATTCAACAAATGTCTTTAGTCCTGGACGCGCCGGCTCAGAATCTGACGTAAGAAAAAGTTTATTAAAAGTGATGGAAAATAGATCTAAGAGAATTATTGTAACTTCTTTTGCTTCAAATGTTGCAAGAATGGAAACTGTTTTTTATTGTGCGGAAAAAGTAGGGAGACAAATATCCTTAGTTGGAAGATCTATGCACAGGATTTACAAAGCAGCAAGACAATGTGGATATTTAAAAAATGTAATTGAACCATTAGACCCTAGAGAAGCTAAAAATATAGATAAAAAAAAAATTGTTTACTTATGTACTGGCAGCCAAGGTGAACCTAATGGAGCTATGATGAGAATTTCAAGCTATAAACATCCCGATGTAATGATTGAAGAAAAAGATACTGTGATCTTTTCTTCAAAAATTATTCCTGGTAATGAAAAAAAACTTTATAAATTACACAATCAATTAGTTAAAAATGGTATTGATGTTATTTCAGAAGAAAATGAATTTGTTCATGTATCGGGTCACCCAAATAGAGAAGATTTAAAAGACATGTATAACTTAGTTAAACCTAAGTCTGTTATACCTGTTCATGGAGAACATAGACATATGATTGAACATATAAGTTTTGCAAGAGAAATGCAGGTTGCTTACCCAGTTCAAGTAGAAAATGGAGATATAGTACAATTATACCCAGGTGAAAAACCTAAAGTTGTAGATAAAGCACCCGTTGGAAGAATGTATGTAGATGGAAAAATAAGTGTAGGTGAAGATTCACAATCAGTCAAAGAAAGAATTCATATATCATATAATGGCTTTCTTGAAATCACTATTATTATTAATGAATTAGGATCAATAATCAAAAGACCAATTATCTCTTTAAGAGGAATCCCCATTAATGGAGATAGTGGAAATTTTGTTTTTGATTTGGAAGACAAAATTAAAAATATATGTAAAAATTATTCTTTAAAAAACTCTAAACAAGAACATAATTTTATTGAGACTATAAAAATTAATTGTAGAAAAACTATAAAAGAAAAGACTGGAAAAAGACCTTATACAAACGTAAATTTAGTTAGAATTTAGAAAACAAAAATTATGTATTTGTCAAAACTTTTCATACCATTATTAAAAGATAACCCTTCCGAAGCTAAAATTAAATCCCACCAACTTATGCTTCGAACCGGCATGATAAAACAATCATCTACAGGTATTTATTCTTGGCTTCCATTAGGTTTCAAAATAATGAAAAAAATAGAACAAATTGTAAGAAAAGAACAAAATAGTATAGGAGCGCAAGAATTATTAATGCCGACCATTCAGTCAGCTGAAATTTGGAAAGAAAGTGGAAGATATAATGATTATGGTGAAGAAATGCTTAGAATAAAAGATCGACAAGGCAAAGAAATGCTTTATGGACCAACAAACGAAGAATTAATAACTGAAATTTTTAGATCAAGTATAAAATCATATAAATCATTACCTCAAATATTATATCATATTCAATGGAAGTTCAGAGACGAGTTAAGACCCAGATTTGGAGTAATGAGGTGTAAGGAATTTTATATGAAAGATGCTTACTCTTTTGATTTGAATGATGAGGGAGCTGGAAAATCATACAATAAAATGTTTTTTGCATATTTAAAAACTTTTAAAAAACTGGGTCTTACAGCTATACCAATGACAGCGGATACCGGTCCTATTGGTGGGGATTTGTCACATGAATTTATAATTTTAGCTGAGACTGGTGAAAGCAAAATTTATGCTGATAAAAGAATCTTTGAAATAGATATTGCTAAATATAATGAAGCAGACAATTCTGTTAAGGAATTAAGAAAAAAATATGATGAATTTTATGCTGTTACTGATGAAAAATTTAATAAAGAAGATTTTGAAAATAAAGTTAAAAAGGAAAATCAATTAATAACTAAAGGAGTAGAGGTAGGGCATATTTTTTATTTTGGTGACAAATATTCAAAACCTTTAAAATGTTCTGTTGATTTAAAAGGTGGAAAAAAAGTTGATGTCAAAATGGGGTCATATGGAATTGGAGTTTCAAGATTATTAGGTGCAATTATTGAAGCAAAATTTAATAATAATGTTATGAAATGGCCTAATACAATTTCACCATTTGATGTTGTTATAATACCTAGTCTTCAAAAAAAAGATAAATTGAACAATTTAAAAGCAGAAAAAATATATAATTTTTTGTTAAAGAATAAAATTGATGCTTTATTGGATGATACTGACGAACATTTGTCAGCAAAATTTAAAAAATTTGATTTAATTGGGATTCCTTATCAAATAATTATAGGCTCCAAATCTCCTGAAGATCAAATTGAATTTAAGGAAATTAATGGAAAAACAGAATCTTTATCTTTAGAAGAAATTAAAAATAGATTACTTAACAAAAGAAATTTAAATTGATTTCAAAATTAGAAAGAGTTGTAGCATTTAGATACTTAAGACCAAAAAGAAAAGAAGGTTTTTTAAAAGTAATTTCTATCTTTTCCTTTACTGGTATTGCCCTTGGTGTAGCTATACTAATTATAGTAATGTCTGTGATGAATGGTTTTAGAACAGAATTAATTAATAAGATTTTAGGATTTAATCCTCATGTAATAGTTAAACCTTATGATAAAAAAATCAATGAGAAGGAAATTAATAATCTCGACACAAAGCTAAAAGAAAAAATATCAAGAACTGCTTTAACTTTTAATGGTCAAGGAATTTTAATAAACAAAAACAACACTACAGGTATACTAGTTCGTTCTTACCTTAAAAATGAAATCGAGAAAGTAAGTTTACTTAAAAATAGTATTATAGACGGCTCATTAGATCAATTTTTTAAAGATACAATTTCTATAGGAAAAGAATTGGCAATTTCATTAGATTTGATTGTAGGAGATGAAATTACTTTAATGTCTACATCAAGTTTGCAAACACCATTTGGTAATTTACCTTTACAAGATAAATTTATAATTTCTTCAGTATTTGATACAGGGTTAGCTGAATTTGATCGGAATGTTATTTTTGTACCTATTGAAAATGCAAATTCTTTATTTGAAATATCAGATATAGATATAAATTTAGAAATATTTTTAAAAAATCCTGACAAAGTACAATTTGTTAAAGGCGAAATTCAAGAAATTTTTAATAATCACTTTGTTTATTCATGGGCAGATTTGAATAAATCTTTCTTTGGTGCCCTTAAAGTTGAACGAAATGTAATGTTTATAATTCTTACGTTAATAATAATTGTTGCAGCGTTTAATATAATTTCTGGTTTAACTATTCTGGTGAAAAATAAAACAAAAGAAATAGCTATATTAAGAACGATAGGTGTAAATAAAAAATCTATTGCTAAAATTTTCTTTTTAACTGGATTTACTATAGGTTTTCTTGCAACAGTTACAGGTGTAATAATAGGTATATTGTTTTCATATTATATAGAAGAAATTCGAATAATATTAACATCTGTTTTTGATATTAGATTATTTCCTGAGGAAATATATTTTTTAAGCAAAATGCCTTCAGAAATAAATCTAAATTATATATTTATCGTTTCTATTTTTTCACTATTAATAACATTTTTTGCTACAATTTTTCCATCTTTGTCCGCAGCAAAACTTGATCCAATAAAGGCTTTAAAATATGAATAGTGAAATAATTAGGCTTACAAAAATATCAAAAAAGTTTTTTGGAAAAAATAACGATATCAGTGTTTTAAAAAATATTGATTTAAAGATTAATAAAGGTGATTTAATTTCACTTACAGGACCGTCTGGATCAGGCAAATCAACTTTATTACACATTATAGCTTTGCTAGACAAACCAACAAAAGGTGAAGTTCATTTTAAAAGAAAAAATATGTCGAAATCAAGCGACAAAGAGCAAGACTTGGTAAGAAGAGATGGTATATCAATAATATATCAACAACATAACTTACTTAGTGATTTTACTGCCTTAGAGAATGTCATGATACCATTACTTAATCTAGGTTTTTCATGGAATGAATCACAAAAAAAAGGAAAAAAAATATTATCATCAGTTAACTTATCAAAAAGATTTGACCATTTTTCTAGTGAATTATCTGGGGGAGAACAACAAAGAGTTGCAATAGCACGAGCTTTAATAACAGAGCCAGACTTAATTTTAGCTGATGAGCCTACGGGAAGTTTAGACACCAATACAGCAAATGAAATATTTTCATTATTTTTAAAGTTCAAATCAAAAAAAAGAGCAATACTTTATGCAACTCATAATAGAGAATTATCAAATAGAGCAGACTATAAGTTAAATATTTTAGATGGTAATATAAGAAAAAAAAATGAATCAACTTTCGGTAAAATCA
>Ga0114993_10002955_pt1 | contig 18124 bp, 18 predicted proteins | sample ArcticOcean_MG_C_FD_87042 | JGI IMG/M metagenome (GOLD analysis project Ga0114993, IMG submission 87042) | Marine microbial communities from western Arctic Ocean - ArcticOcean_MG_CB2_150 | ecosystem: Environmental > Aquatic > Marine > Oceanic | place: Arctic Ocean: Canada Basin | collected...
CGATATACTTGAAGACGCAATAGAAAATAAAAAATACCCATTTGCACCAAATAGAGCGTTTACTCTTTTAACTATAAATTTTGATATAGATAAAAGAATTCCAAGACAAATGTTAGAAAATAAAGAAGATTTTGAAGCACTTATTAAATAAAGCACACTAATTATCATAATTAAGTATATAAAGTTATTACAAGCAAAGTTCAATATATCGCTCTGCTACACCACCATAATTTCCATAAGAAGTCCTACTACAACCTGGACAAGTTCCATTTCTACAGTTAAAATCCACACCACATTTTTCCCAGAATTTCTTGTTTTTCCATTTGGGAACAACTTTTACAAAATCTGTATTTATCCCGTCTATATTTATTTCTTTACTCGATAAAAACACTTTATTAAATGGTATTAGTGAAAATTGCTTAATAAAATCATTAAATTTCACGACATTTTGTTTATCTTTACCCAAACAAGTTTCTGAAAATACAATAACAGCGTTTTCGTTTAGTGTATTTATTATACGTTCCAGACGGCGCTTGAAGTTTTCAATAACACGTCGTGGATTATAATCGTGAATCCAGTGAATTTCTACATTATTATGTTTTGTAACAACATAATTCTTATTAGAAACACCATTGTATCGCTGTCGTAAAGGCTGGGTAACTATAACATCAGCATTTAGGTTGTTTTCTAAATCAAGACAGAATTTTAAAAAGTCTTCGTCGCTTCTAAACAGATGTCCTACCAGTGGTGTATTATATTTATAATTTAGTTTAGTGTAAATTGCTCCGCCGGCACAGTTAAATGATATAATTGATTTGTGGTATTCCATTTAAAAATATAATTATAAAACTACTTTAAGTAATTAATTATTTGAGAATAACCACAATTTATCTTGTGATATTTCCTTGTGATATTTAATAGGAATACCACAATCATTTATTCTTTTATACAAGGATGATTCCGCATTATGTGTAGATTGTATTAATTTATAGATAGTATCGTCATTCATATTATATATTTTATTCATCGTTTCAATAGTTCCAACACCCATTATATCTGTAATCGGATTATGAGATTTATTATAACATCCATTTGATTGACTTATTTGTTTATTTTCAGCATTACCTTCTCTCCAAGCTCGTTTGGTAGGGACGTGATAAGTATCTTTTTTTATCCAGTTTTCAATATTTATAAAATCTATATGTAAGTCAGGTCTTAGTAAAAATATATAACTATTGGGATATCGCTTATAAAGTTCACTAGCCGCTTTTTGTATAAGATAATACATATAATATATATTTAAATAACTCCCATTAGGTTTTCTCCCATTTTCAAAATAGTTATAATATTTTGTTTTGGGTTTATTTTGAAAATTTGGAATAGTCCCTAACATATCATAATCATTAAAAGTTTGATATGGAAAATAATGAATACCACACTGTTTAATATACATTACCAGTTCTATATTATTAAGTTCCCAAGTGAAAAAATAGATTTCATAATCTTGTTTCTTAAATTGGGATTTAAGATGTTCTACATTTTTCTTAAATATATTTAACTCAATGCCACGATATATTCCAACAAGTGTGATAATTATTTTCATTACTATAACTATTTAAACTAATTTTAAGTATTATACTCATAATGAATAAACATGTGTGTTTTATAATACCGATTCATCAACCTAAATATAGATATGCTAAAGATTTGCTTAACTCAAAAAGAAAATATAATTTTAAAAATATAGATTTATATTTCGTGTTTTCAACAGCACAAGATGAAAATATATTCAAAAACTTATACAAAAATAATGATTATAACTCATTAGTTGTGACTAAATTGTTTCCAAATATTAATTTGAAAACCGATTCAATTGTTGTATTGAAAAAGCTAGTTGGATTATTAGAATTAATGGATAAATATGAATATTTATGTTGTTTGGATAGTGAAATAATATTTATAAATTTTGTTGATATTTATAAATTATGTGAGAAATTTTATAGTAAAAAAATGTTATATGCATCAAAATTACCTTATAATAAAGGCGGATTAATATATCATACTAAATTTCCACATAAATATGTTAATGATGAAGAAAATAAGATACTACAAGAAACTACTAATAATTGGTGTTTTTGGTCTTGGTTTAATAATATTCCGATATATAAAGATGTATATTTAAAGCAGTTGTTTTCTTATATAAATTTAACAAAAAAAACTTTTATAGAGTTTATTTCCAATTACAAAAGTAATTTCGAGTTTTTTTTATATCAATACTACTTACAATTATATGGAAACTTTACATTAGAAATTATTGATATTGAATTGACAGAAAGTATTATTGAGAGATTACATCAAATTAAACATAATAAACTTCTAATTCATAAAATAAATCCATACTGGCTTCCCCATTATTCAAAACATTTAAAAACAAATTCAGATGATATTTTTATATTATTTCATTTGGATAGACATAGATGAAAACATATTATAGAAAATAATCGTAATATTTCAATACATTTTTTAAAAATCTTATTGGAAATACGCTATCTAAAAGTTTATCATTATCTTCACTATTGAACCAAACACAAACAAAAAATGGAAAAACACATAATGCATTTTTTAAATCTGTCATATATTCGTCATATTTGTAAGTTTTTCTTTTTTCATTGATCAATTTGTAATAATAATTAATTACAATATTTACAATTCTCTCTTCAAAATCTATACTTTCTACCAATAAAAATACAATGTCACTTACCCCTTTATTAAGATGAATATATTGCCAATCTAAGAAAAAGGGAGTAATATTATCCTTATAAAAAATATTAGGACTTTTTAAATCTCCATGACAAAATGATAATGGGAAAGTTGACATTGCGTCTAGTATTTCTTGAAAATTATTATAAATATTCACCAATATTTTTTTACTATGTTCCGATATCAATATATTTACATTTTGTATAAATTTATAAAACCTATTATGAATTAATTCATTATAATATGTAATCTGATTTGCTCTTTTTAAATTTACCATACTTTCAATAATATCTTCCTGTTTTTCAAAATAAAATCTATTATGAATTTTAAAAATATTGTTTACGATTAACAATAAAAGATTAATATTTGTATCTAAATTTATGTTGAATACTCCCGTATATTTATGTAAATTCTCTAATACAATACCATCTTTGCCCGCAGATTCAAAACTTCCATAAAATTTTGGAATATTTATTTCACTAATTAATTTAGAAATATTATTATAAAAGTAAGATTCTTTTTTATACATATTTAGTTTTACAGCTATTTTTGATAACTCATTGTCAAAATTACTAATTTTTAAAATAATATTTTCATTGGTATTATCATTATACACTATTTTATAGGAATTGATATCACAAATATATCCAGTTTTTAATTTTGTATCATTTTGTATAATTTTTTTTATAGGTAAATATTTTAATAATATATGTAAATTTTTAAGTTGGTTATCCGTATTTATACTATATTCGGACATCAACAATTCATTTATGTCAAATTTTTTGTAATTTGTTATTTTAAATTCATTTGCATTTTTGATTTCATCACTAGATTCGTTATTGATAATTAAACAAATTTTAAATACACCTGTATGCCTTGCACTATAATAACCGGAACAACTATCTTCAAATATTATACATTTATTTTTATTTAGTTTTAGTTTACCAATCGCATTTAAATAAGGTTCTGGATTAGGTTTATGACATTCACAATCGTCAGATGTTATAAGAATTTGTATATAAGTATCTAATTTTGTTTTTTCTAATATAAATTTTGCAGACTTTTTGTTACAACTAGTGACAATAGCTATTTGTCTATTTTTATTTTTTTCGAAAAAATCAAGAACACCATCTAATAGTATATTATCGTTATTAATCTGTTTTAACTTATCAACGAATAAATTATCTTTTTGTATAGATATTTGATGTATATCTTCTTTTGATAACTTGGGTAATAAATAGTTTAAAAAAGAAATATCACTGTTACCTTTAATAAACTTATTGAAGAATTGTTTCGATATATCTAAATTATATTTTTTTAATATTTCTTTCCATACTTCAATATATATATAATCCGTGTTAATTAATGTTCCATCTAGATCAAACAATAGTGGGTACAAATATTCTTTTACCTGGTCGGGTGTTCCAAGAGAAAAATAATCTTTATTTTTAATACAAAAAATACGAATTTTTTTTTTATTTATTAGCATTTGTTGAATAACATTTGATGTATAAAATTCTCCCTTTTGAGTAATATTATTAGTTATAATATTATGACAATAATCATATAATTCATAGTAAGATTCAAACCCATATGCTCCTGTAACTGCTTTATTAGAGATTTTTACTTTTTCAACTATTCGTTCAATATATTTATTTCCAATCACATAAGAATATTTAGGTTCAAGAAGTTTATCTTCAAATGTAAATATAGCGTTTGTCTCATTCCACATAGAAATTATATCAGTTTTATAAAAATTGTCGGCATCTATACATAAAATAGGTTTATCACAATAAGAATTAACATATCTGAGTTGGCGTAAAGCAATATATATAGTTTCTGCTGCTCCTCTTGTGTTTTCTTCCAAACATAAAAATTTGAAATTCGTGTGTGGATATCTACTTTGTAATATATCTTCAAAGTGATAATCTGTATATTCTCTATGATACGGAATATAAATAAAGTCTATATTTTTGTGAAGTAAGTTTAAATTATCTAATAAATAAAAGATAATTGGTTTTTCTTCTACTTCAATTAATGCTTTTGGTTTTTTGTATCCTTTTTGTTTAAAACGATATCCTATTCCGCCAAGTGGAATTAATATTATCATTTAAAAAATATAATTATATTTTTATTGGAAATATTATTTAAGTATTTATATTTTGTAATTTAAATATTATATTTCGTTTTTCTAAATAACAATACCTAGCAGATTTAAAACTATAGAGTTTGTTGTGACAAAATAAAAGGAGGTTAATAAAATAAGATTATTTAAAGATAAACCCCACAATATATTATTTATGAATTCTAAAAATATAGATTTAAAAAAAATTTATAATAGAGTATTTGTCGATGATGATAGTAATTTTTTTACATGTAATCTTTACGAAGAATCAACGATGATTATTGATATGTGCGATGACTGGAAAGGAAAAACTGTATTGGAAATTGGTTGTGGGACAGGTAATTTAGCCAGTATGATAAGATATACAGGAGTTAAACATATATTAGCAGTTGACTATTCATCTGAAGCAATCAAGAGAGCTACAGAAAAATATAATTTATCACGAGTTAAATATCGTAACTGTAATTATAAAGATGTAAAAGGGAAATACGATATAATAGTTATGCAAGGTGTTTTAGAACATCTTGATAATCCATTTCAAGAGTTAGACTATATTAGAAATAATCTATTAAGTAGAAACGGTATCATTATAACATCATCCCCATCTTTTCTAAATCCCAGAGGATATGTATGGATGACATTAGCAACTTTGTTTAATGTCCCTATGTCTCTTACGGATTTACATTTTCTATGTCCATTTGATTTTAAAACGTATTGTGAAAAAAATAACTTAAATTTAGAATACAAATCAGGGTATCAAGATTGGGGTTCTGGAGAAACAACAATAAGAGATTTTAAAAAAAGATTAGTTAATGCTCTTAGTGATGCTAATATGGATAATTCTAAAGTGCCTTTATTATTAGAATGGATGGAAAAGGCTATTCCTTATTCCAAACAAACAAATGATACGGGGGCAATTATATGCTATAAAATTAGTAAGTAAGACTATATATATTCGCATTTTTTATATTAAAATTAATATAACATATACGATTGATATGCTCTGTGTTTATCATAAACTTTTTACTCATCTCATCTTTGCTGTGAAATTGTGATTTATTTATAGTTTGGAGCATATTATTGTTTTTATCAAATAACTCTATATATATGTATCCATCACCAACTACTTTATAATTTATTATAATAAATGTAATAGGTTTATTTAGTTTGTTTACCATTTTAAAATTACCTTCTATATTAGAACTTATACTAAATAATCTATCTTTTAATATAGAATATCTTTCAAGATAATTGTTGTTTTTTAAAAAATTCTTTTGAACGAAAAAATAAAATTTTTTTTTATCAGATGATTCTAAAAACGATAATATGTGCGGTCCGGTCATATGACCTTTTCCATCTCTATATGGAAATAACTTAGTAACTCTTGTCCAATTAATCCCATCGTCAGATAAAAGAACTAATGTATATTCATCTTTATAAGTTCGCGATGATCCAGTAGAATTATTTATTCTATTTTTAAAATAAGGAGCAAAGGCAATATATTTATCTGTATTGGGATATTGATATACATTAAAATAGTATAGATTTTCACCAAAATGTTCATTGTCAGAAATAATAAACTCTGGTTTGAGTCTAATAAGTTGTGGACTTTCCCATTTTTCCAAATTTGTTGATTCAGAGTATAAAACGTATCTACAACCGAGTTTAATATTGGCTCTTATATAAAGAACATATTTATTTTTATTAGTGTCAAAGAATATTGAAGGCATAGTATCACAATGAGGACCTGAACCTTTATCAATTCCAATACATTTGGTAAATTTACTTAGTATAGGTTTTATATATTTAATATCCCAGTCAATAGTATTTTCGGATTTATAAATATAAAAACCATTTCCTTTACAAGGATGATAGAAATTATCTTTTAATAATTTAGGTCTTTCTAAGGGCCAACAAGTTTCATAATATTCTATATAGTCGCGGGAAATACCACTACATTTACTACAATTTTTATGATAATCAGGACCTGTATGATATCCCCCAATTGCCTTGTATTTTTCATTTGGTAAACATTTGGGATTGGAGTCTACAAAAACTCTAAAATTATTCATTGCATTACCCTCCATTAACAAAATATTTGTGCTAAAATTTCCATGATAGTCAAATTTTTTTAGATTTGGTTTATTAAACGTCCGTCCGTCATTATTACTTACTGCATAGCAAAGACTTAAATCTTTCCATGTATTTATGTGTTGTCGTGTTGGAACTTGGTAAAATAAATGAAGTGTTTTAGGATTATTAACATCTTTAACTATATGTGTATATTGACCCGTTAATCTATCTACTTTTTCAAATAAATTTTCACGATAATCAAGCACTTTGGAATCAAATACTGGATTATGATATTTAATTTCTATATTATTACTCTCAACAATATCATTTAAATTATAAAATATGAATTTCATTCTATTTAAAGGAAACTTAAGTTGTCTTTAAATATGTCAAATATAAAATGGAAAATAGTTGCCTGTATACCTACAAGAAATGAAGAATGGATTATTGAAGAAGTTTTAAAAGCTTGTAGTGAATTTTGTTTTAGAATAATAGTTAATGATGATAATAGCACGGATAGAACAAGAGATATTTGTAACAAATTTGAAAAGGTTGATTTATTAGTTAGACCGCTGCGTAATCCTGGAGATAGACAGGGAGCAAAACAGCGACAAGAACTTCTAGACAAAGCGTATGAATATGAACCAGATTACTTCTTATTTTTAGACGGTGACGAGATTCCAAGTCCTGATATAATAGATTTTTTTAATAATATAGATGAAACCATTAATATGTGGACATTGCCTTGGATACATTTATGGACCGACCGTAATCATTATAGAGTTGATAAAACAAGAACAGACCATGGCGTTAATCTTAATTGGGACCCAAATAAAGTTCAAGGACGAAAGGGATTTATAGCAAAAAATATAAAGAATTTTCGTTTAATGTATGACATAACCCAACCAAGAGTTCGACCATCTAATCAACCCATAAATTGTCCAATACCACATTCTACAACAGCATTAGAAAAAACCCGAATCATTCATTTTGGGAAAATAAGCAATTATTATAAATCGAGACAAAATGCGAGAGATCGAGCTTTATGGGATCAATATTCAAAAGGAGCAGATTATGATAAAAGTGTAAGACATCATATTCTATGTGCTACAGAAAACGGCATCATACTAAAAGATGTTCCAGACGAGTGGCATTGGAATAGATATTTTCGAAGAAAACAAATAAGTAATATTGTTCAAACTATAAAAAACACAGGTTATTACATATTAGAAGACTATATAGACAAAGATAAATGTAAACAAATAAAACAAGATATATGTTATGCTGTAAAACAATATGGTAATTCAAGGAGTGATGGTGGAGACATACGATTTCCAAATTTTGAGAAGCATTCTAAATATTCAAATATGTTTTTAAATGATAAATTTATTTTAGATGTTGGAAGCAAGTATTTGGGACACCAAATAGACAGAAAAACAAAAAGATGTCAAGCGGGATATTTACGTTATGAAAACAATAAAGATAATTGTTCTGGTGGTGGCTGGCATGTAGATAATCATAAACCACAATTTAAAGCGTTATTATATCTTACTGATGTTACTGAAAAAAATGGACCTTTCAAAATTATAGAGAGTTCGAATAAAACACATATTAATATTGAACACAATGATATAACTGGTAAAAATAGAGATACCCGTTATATATTAAAAGACTTGGAACAATACTATCCTCAAGAAAATTTTAAAACACTCATTGGAAAAGCAGGAATATGTATATTAGTTGATACTTCTAATATACATCGTGGTGAAGTTATAAAAGAAGGTGAGAGATATTCATTAACAAATTATTATTATGATTAGTAAATCAAATAATTTTCCATAATTTATAATATTCATTACCCCCATTGTATAAATCAATCCAAAACTGTCTTGGTTTTCTGGTTTTTAACCATTCTATATCAGTATATTTGTGAGACCATTTGTTTACATACTTTTTATATCCTTCATTAGAGAAATCTCCATTCACTATTTTATCCATCCAACTCTTATAGTGAATTATTTTTTTGTTTTTCTTACCTATAAATCCAGCAGCAATACAAAAAGTGCTTGAACTATTAATTAAAATATCACATTCTGACAATAGTGAAAAATCGTAAATATATGATAATCGTGGGTTTGAGGTTGCTTTACCGAGTTTATAGTTAATTTTCTGACTTTCTAAATAGTTAACGGTTTCAGTAAAACTTTTAAAACTTGTTTCGTCGGTACAGATGTAATATATATACGATTTGTCACTTTCTTTGATTGTTTCAAGATATTGAATCGCCTTTATATAATATGATGGGGGATGAATCTCTCTACCATCTTGTCCGTCCCCACCTCTTATATCACCACCTCTTATATGTATTCCTATATGAATATGGTCGTTATCTAACTTAAATTTAAATCTAGCTTGTAATTCCATAAAGTCACGTGGGTCTCTATTTGTTAGTCGATAAAATGTATTGTGTAAAGCATAAGATGGGTCGTCTAATTTCCAATCTTTTTCTTTAAATAAGTCCAACAATTCATCATTACTTTTGTTTAAAATAGAATCCCAATACAGAATTTCACTAGTTCGTGGTGAGTTTATAATTCTAGAAGTTTTTTTGAAATACATTTCTCCTTCCCAATGGGAACATGATGCACCAATATTTAATATATTCGATAATTGCATTAGATTATTATATTGTAACACTTTGTTGCCCCACCGTCCTCTAGTTATTTTATCAATCCTAATCATTTTAATTATTTAATATTATAACTTTATATTATTTTATAACCTTATATTATTTTACGATTTAATATATAAAATAAGAAAATATAGTATAATTCTATTTATAGTTACCACCATGTTCATAATTATATTTATTGCTTAGTGGATATTTAGAACATCCTTTCTTTATGTTATAAGAAACATTTTCATACGTTTCGTTTGAATGCCATACACTTCCACCAGTCATAGAAGACCATAATCTATTTGAAATATTTCTGGGATGAGATAATTGGGTAAATAATGTAGGTATGAATGCAAGATTTTTAATATCACCATTCATAATAGCATAAGCCATTAAACCATCGGATATACTATAAGCAGGGTTGTGATATTTTAACATTTCTAATGCTCCTTTATAAGTTATAAGAATAGATTGCATCCCACCTAAATTTCTGTGTCTTAAATTTTTATTACTTTTTATACTCTCATTAAATGATTTATATGTTTTATTTTTAATAGGTATTGATATTTTTCCACATTCCAACTGATATATATTATCTTCAATATGTTTCTGGTTGGATAATTTACCCTTTGCTTCAGTACCCAAATAGAATACATCCCATTCAATATAAAGTCTGTCTATTTTTTCTAATTGTGCTTCTAAATTAAAGTCTTTATAAAATTCAAAATTCCAATCAATATCATCTTCAAAAATTATACAATATTTATATTTATTTTTTACAATATCTTTATAAATATTATAAAATGAAAGTGTACAACCTATAGCTCCAGAATCCATAAATGTATCAGGAACAACAAGGTTTTTTTTAATATAATATTGTTTATTGTGTAAATACCCGTTAACACTAAATGATGTGTCAATTTCTATTCCAAGTAACTTTTCATACTTTTCTAAATTTTTCCTTCTTTCGGAGTGAATACACAATCCATAATATTTATCTACTTTCATTATAATATTTAAAATCACATAATCTTTAATATAATTTTCAAAAATAATAAATATTAAAATAATTCGGTAATATTGTGAAATTTAGAATTATTTATTGGTGGATGTAATTTTAAATACTCTATTATATTTTGTATATTAGTATTTTTATCATTGTAAATATCAGTTTTAATAAATATCATTGAACTAAATAAACTATTTGGTCTTTTTTCGTAATATGTTCTAAACCCTTTATGAGTATCTTTTAACAAATCTTCAAATTTTTTTATAAATTCATCATAAGATATCCCACACCAAGTTTCATGAAATTCTAATGCTATATGAGAACATTTTGATAAATATTCTATATTATCTTTTGAAAATAAGTATTTTTCATCACCTTCACAATCACAAGAAATATAGAATTGTTTGCTAATATCTATATTATTTTCGTCAATGATGTCTTTTAAACTTAAATCTTTTCCGTAGAATTGTTTATATAAGACCACATTATTCATATTTTTATTTTCAGTTTCCAATTCTTTAAAATATTTATCATTTGGTTCAACACCAATAATTAGAGCATTTTTGTGTTTTAGTGCCATATTGTAAACGTGCCACATATGACACGAACCACAAGCACCTATATCAATTCCATAATTAAAAAAACCAACTGGGTATTTTTCTATAAGATATTCAGAATAACATTTATCATAAAATTCTATTGGCATTTTAAGTTTGAACATTTTATAATTAACTATTTAAAAATATGTCTTAAATTATATTTAAATGATTTCTAATTACAAACCGTATAAAATTAAATATAGTAAAAAATATATTATAGAAGCGATAGATGGCGATATAATTAGTTGGTCAGGTAAATATGTAAATAAATGTGAACGTTTATTATCTAAAATTACAAAAATTCCATATGTATTGTTAACTAATAATGGTACAGCAGCAACACATTGTATTATTAAAGCAATAAAATATAAATATCCAACCTGTAAAAAAATATATATTCCAAACAATTGTTATATAGCAGTATATAATACAGTATTATTAGAATATGATAAGACTAATATAGAAATATTACCAATAGATAATGAAACACTTAATATTAATTTAAATATTTTAAATGATCTAGAATTAAATGCTGGTCTTGTTCTTGTTCATAATCTCGGAAATATTATTCCCGTTCATGAAATTAGAAAATTAAGACCAGATCTAATTATTGTAGAAGATAATTGTGAAGGATTTATGGGTAAATATAATAAACAATATACCGGAACAATGTGTTTGGCTAGTTCAATATCATTCTATCCCAACAAACATATTACATGCGGAGAAGGGGGTGCGTTTATGACACATGACTTAGATGTGTTTAATTTTATAAAAAAATTTTGTAGGCAAGGACAAACAGAAAAAAAATTTATTCATGATATCCTTGGAGTAAATTATAGAATAACAAATCTTCAAAGTGCTATGTTATATGGACAGTTAGAATTATTAGATGAAATTTTAAAATTAAAAGTTGATAATTATAATAAATATATTTTATATTTGAATAAATATATCAAGTGTGGAAAGATTGTTATACAAAAAAATAAGTCAAATACAGAACAATCATATTGGATGTTTGCTATAATAATTAAGGGAAATAAATCATACAAGAAGATATGTAATTATCTAATATCTAATAATATAGATTCACGTCCCTTTTTTTATGATATATCATTTCATAAGCATTTATGCAATATAAAAAAAATAAATACTAGATTATATTTGACAACGAATATCCATAATGAGGTAGTTATATTGCCTTCTTATCCCGAATTAACAGATGAAAATATCCAATATATCTGTAAAACTATATGTAATTATATAGACACCGAAGTTTGATACTATCTAATTTTTTTACACGGGGATCCGTAATATGTGGAATCTGATTCTATATTTTTATTTATAAAAGAGTTTGCACCAATATAACATTTGCTACCTATTTTTATATTAGGTGATACTACTACACTACTAAATAATGTTGTATTATCACTAATAGATACATTACCGCATAGCGTAACATTAGGACATAGATGAATATAATTACCCAATATATTATCGTGATTGATAGATGTCTTTGTATTAATAATGTTATGGTTGCCGATAATTGAATTATTTTGTATAATAGCACCAGGACATATTAAATTACCTTTACCTATTTTTATATTAGATGAAATTGATGTAAAGGGGTCTATTATATTTACATAGTTAAGATAGTCCCACGTTTCAACTATGTTTTTTCTGAGAAGATTGTTACCGATTCCAATTATATATGAATATTTATTGTTTTTGATTATATTTAAATCGTAAGTAGACATATTTGCTAGATTGCTATCATATTTAATATTTTTTACTATATTATAATTATTTTTTTTTGCAATGTCAGCTACAACTTTCGAATGACTCCCAATACCTATTATTATGAGATTATTCATTCTTTTATTTAAAGAAAGAGTATATCTTTATATAATATAATGTCAGTAGATTTTACATTTGGAATAATAACATCGTGTCTAGAGCAAAGCGATCAAGCATGGAGAGATAAAATGATGTATATATTTAATTCTATAAGAAAACAAAGAATACCACACTATGAAATAATTGTTGTTGGGGGTCCCGCAATTACACAAGGACGATTCAGTTATGCGATGCATAAATGTATAGATATTATTCATATACCATTTAATGAAAACCAATCACCACTAAACGTAGGATTTGATAATAAAAGCGAGCATTTAGATAAAAGAGATTATAAATCTACACATAATACGATTATGTATAAATGGGGTCAGGATAAAAATACAGGTGGTATAAAACCAGGTTGGATAACTAGAAAGAAAAATTTAATTACTAAGAATGCAAAATATGAAAATATTGTATTTTTACATGATTATATTGCACTTGAAGATGATTGGTATAAAGGATTTATAAAATTTGGAAATGATTGGGATATATGTATGACAAAAATAAAAGATATTTTTGGGAATAGATTTAGAGATTGGGTTACTTGGGATCATCCTAAATATGGTAGAAGAGCATATTTAGATTATGATGATAAAACTTATAAATATAATTATATATCTGGATCATATTGGGTAGCAAAAAAATATGTTATGGAAGCAGAACCGTTGGATGAAAGTTTTTTGGCTTTAGGTGTGGAAGTATTATCAGGTGGAAAAGTAAAAGAGAAAAGTGATCGAGTCGGAGAAGATGTTGAATGGAGTTTGAGGATTAGAAAGAAATATAAATATGTAATGAATAAATTTTCAACTGTTAGGCATTTAAAACTTAAATTAACTGGTGATGAAAGATTAATAAGGCCACCACAGCGTTAATACATAATAACTATTTTATAATTATTTAAAAAGATAAATATAAATTAATTAATATGAGTTTAGATCTAGTTATACCAGCCCACGAAAAAGATATTAATACACTTAATATATGTATTGATTATGCACGGAAAAATATAATAGATTTAAATAATATTTACGTTGTGTCGAGAAATAAACTAACTGATAATGCTATTTGGATTTCAGAAAAAAGTTTTCCATTTAAATTAGAGGATGTAGCAAAAAAAATAGGAAAACATAGAAAAACATGCTGGTATTATGCAGGTCTGATTCAAACAACTTCCGCATTGCTTATACCAAATCTGAAAAAATATGTTTTAATAATGGACTCAGATACTATTGTAGTAAAACCAGTTAAATTTTTAGAAAATGATGTATCTTTATTTAATATTAGTCCTGGTGACGGATTGGCATGTTATTACGAACATGCATTTAAAATGGTTCCCTCTTTAAAAAGACAACATCAATGGTCTGGTGTATGTCATCACATTTTAATTAATAGAGAAATTATGAAAGACCTTTTTAAAAGAGTAGAAGATATACATAAAAAACCATTCTGGGAAGCTTATATTGATGTTACACTAGAACCATATAGTTCATTGCGAGAAAGAACAATAAACGATGTAAGTGGTAAGCATGCAAATGGACAAGGGAGATTAACAAGTTATGAATTATACTTTACATTTGCCCTTCAATATCATCCAGATAAAGTTAAAATTAGAAAACTCAATAGTATTATGGCTTATAAGGGTTGGGTTGGACTACCAGGATATGAATTAGGACATCCATCCAGGACAAATTTACACGGTAATCATATACAAATTATTCCTATTGCCGAAGAAAGTAATTTTAATTTTAAAAATATAGATGAATCTTTACGTTATATATCCAAAAGATGTTATCAAAAGGGTTATGATATGGTTACTTTTCAAAATCATACACGCATCGGTAGTTCTGGTAATTCAAAAATAAATGTAGAATATATTAATAGGATATGTAAATAGTTTATCCTTTGGAATCCTATGTGCCATATGGCACATAAAATTCACGGCGTTCCTAATCAAATCCAATAGAAAATGCCTATGTCATTTTCCTATCCGGATTCGAAAGGATATCTTTTATAATTAAATTATGTCATTATAATATAAAATGGATAATATTTATAAATTTTATAATAATTCGGAAAAAATTATAAAAATAAAAAATACCATATTAAATAATATAGTAGGGAGAGTATGTCATACAAGGGTTTTAGTTTTATATATATTGTGTGAATTATATGATATAAAAAATTATTTAGAAATAGGTGTTCATAATGGCGCATCAATGAGTTTTGTCGTAAGTCATCCCAAAGTTAATAAATGTATTGGAATTGATTTATTTGAAAATACATTTGGACATTATATAAAAGATAATATAACTTTGGATAGAAGTAAGAGTAATATATTATCTAATTGTATAAATAATAAAGAAATTATATTTATAAAAGGTAATAGTAAAAGTGATGAAACATTTAAACATTTAGAACATAATATAGGTAACGACGAGTTTGATTTATTATTTATCGATGGTGATCATTCTTATGAAAGCGTTAAATCGGATTTTACAATTTATGAAAAATATGTTCGTCATGGCGGATTAATTGTGTTTGATGATTATCATTGGAAAAGTATAAGAAAATTTATTGATGAAATAAAAGATAATCCGAGGTATCAAATAATTGGTTTGTTTGAAAATACTGAATTCATATTATTAAAAATATAAATGTTACGGGTTTTTTTGTAATATAATTATATGACTTCTGTAATAGTTTTTGGGAAAGGAAATAGTATATTGCGATCTAATAAAGATTATGTGGAAACTTTTGATAGAAAAGCTATTATTAATTTCCCATATATTCACGGTTATGAAAAATATATATCAAATAAATTTGATTATCATTTTTGTATGACATATGGACATTTGGAGTATTTCTTCAGAAATAAAAATATTAACCAACAAGATTATGATTACTATATAAATAATAAATTGAAAATATCACATATATTTAATATAGGTAATCATACCAAACTAACAATAAATAATTTATTAAAAGACAAAAATATTAAATATGATTTATCATTTAGACGAACTATGATGAATAAAAAAAAATATAGTTGGTTTCCACCTTCAGGTATTATTGTAATTGATTATTTTATTGATTGTGGTTATAAACATATATCACTTGTAGGTTATGATTTCTATTCTGATGTTAATCCTAATATTTCTAATAAGAAAAATAAATTAATTCAATCATATTATTATCTAAACTCTGGTAATTTTAATTGTGCGGAGAATTGTATGGGCATCAATACCCATCATCCAGAGAAACAAGTAGAATATTTTATTAAAAAAGTGAAAGAAAATCCAACTATACGTTTTGATATTATTACAAATTATAAAGGACTATCGGAATTAACTAACTTACATAAAATCATACTTTAATCATTTAAATATAGGGAATATTTAAAGATATTTAATATTCTATTTATAACAAATATAAAATATGAAAAGTATAGTTATCATAGGCAAAGGTCCAAGTGTCCAACGATGTACAAAAGAATTTATTGACAGTTTTGACGAAGTAGCAATCTGTAATCATCCTGTATATTCCCAATATGAACATCTAATTTCTAACCACGCGGATTACGATTTTATTAATGTTGGTGATCCAAATCCATATAAAAAGAAACTCTTAGAAAGTTTAGGTATAAAGTATATAATTAATACTGGGGGCCGCACAATTATGGACCCCCCAAATACAATTTTACCAAGTTATAATATCAAATATCATCCGTTCTATAGAGGAGTGTGTCTTGACTATTTTAAAACAGAACATAATTTAGATCCTTCCACAGGTATTATGGCGTTTCACTATTTTGTTAGTAAACCGGAATATACAAAAATAGGACTAGTAGGGTTTGATCTGTTTCAAAAAGGAACACCTATATACTATTTTAAAAAACAAGAAGCTTCAAAGTCATTACATTACTTGTGGAATAGAGGTTCATATGATAAAAATAATAAAATAACATTTGATTCCGGACACAGTGTCCCTAAAACTTATGAGTATCTTATTAATCAAATAAAAGAAAAAAAGACCAAAAAATTTGAAATTATAACTAATTATCCATTTGAACAAGTGGAAAATCTTAAAATAATGTAATTCTATCTAACTATGTTCCAATGTTTTAGTGGTCTATGCCAAAAAGGTATATAGAATATTTCACCTTGAGATAGCAATGCTGCACAATAAGAAAATGAACTTTTAGCCATAACTAATATTTTTGCTGTTACCATTTCATGGAATGTATTTTTAATATTTTTATTTAATGAAAAAACAACGTCATCATTTTTAAGCAATTCAAAATCTTCTTCATTACCTTCTGAATATATACAAAACGATATATTATTATATTTTTTTCTAATAAAATTCATAACGGCGAGATACAGTTCATTTGATGTATATCTAATTTGAATATCTCTTATTTTTGAATTTGAAATAACATCGCCTCTCCTAATATGAATAGCGACATCATATTTACATTCTGAGGGTTTTTCTGTTGTCATATATAATTCTCTCATTTCATCTAACACATCTTGTGTATAAAAAATATATGGTGTGCAACTTCTATGAACGGGTTTTATATAATCATCTGTAATATCTACTTTATGGTTTGGATTATCGTCTTTGTCTGATTTAAAACCACAAAAATTATTCATTTCAATTGGATGATTATAATGAGTTAATGATTTAAATGCTGTATGACGATAGATACAAGCGTTATAACGAGCAAAAGCAAAACCAGACATAATTGCTTGAAATTGTGCTCCAAAACCGTCACCTTTACCTGTGATTGTTATTATTTTAGGTCGTTTTATATATTTATTCATTATTTTTATAATTATGTTCTTATTCTTATATCAATTTCCAACACCGATAATACTCATTTCCACCCTCATATAAATCCTTCCAAAATGTATCTTTTTTATTAGCAGCGTATTCTACCCATTCTTTACTATGAATAATTTTTTTACTTCTACCTAGTATTC
>Ga0114993_10002957_pt1 | contig 18123 bp, 14 predicted proteins | sample ArcticOcean_MG_C_FD_87042 | JGI IMG/M metagenome (GOLD analysis project Ga0114993, IMG submission 87042) | Marine microbial communities from western Arctic Ocean - ArcticOcean_MG_CB2_150 | ecosystem: Environmental > Aquatic > Marine > Oceanic | place: Arctic Ocean: Canada Basin | collected...
AGTGAACTGAGTGAGTTGGTCGATTCACTGATCATTATTCCCAACGAGAGAATTCTCGAAGTCATGGGGGGGCAGGTAACTTTGCTGGACGCCTTTGGTAAAGCCAACGAAGTTCTATTCAATGCTGTGCAGGGCATTTCAGAGTTAATAACGCGTCCGGGATTGATTAACGTTGATTTTGCAGACGTCAAGACAGTGATGCTGGAGATGGGTATGGCGATGATGGGTTCAGCTACTGCAACAGGGCCGGATCGTGCCATCGATGCCGTTCATGGTGCAGTATCAAGTCCGCTGCTTGAAGATGTCGATATCTATGGTGCACGAGGACTATTGGTTAATGTTTCCGCAGGTCCAGACATGACACTTGATGAGTATGCACACATAGGGGAGGTCGTGAGTAACTATGCATCGGAAGATGCCACGGTGGTGATCGGAACCACACTAGACTCGGACATGGAAGGGGATCTCCGGGTTACTATGGTTGCGACAGGTATCCGCAAGGGTACGGCAAGACCTGACGTTCATCTGGTGAGAGACGATGCGAGCGATAGTGCGCCAGCAGAAGAACCTGTTCTGGATCTGGATACCCCCACGGTCATTCGGCGCCGTTCTCAGGCACCGGGTCTGGCCGAGGGTAATGCCGCTGTCGATATGGATTATCTGGACATACCCGCGTTTTTGAGACGTCAGGCCGAGTAAAACCCAATGAAATTAGCAATCCAGGAGGAAATCTACAAAAATGCAAAAAAAGTGGTAAAAATATTGTAAAACCGGTACACAATTAGGGAATACTAATGTACTATTAGAGGCGTGTCTGAAAACTACCTTTTTGACACTGAATTCGACCCTATAACAAAACAGGAACAGGTCGCATGGTCAGGCAAAGAACCCTAAAAAATGTCATTCGGGCGACCGGCATAGGCCTGCATACCGGTGAGAAGGTCTATCTGACCCTACGCCCCGCCCCCGCGGGCACTGGTATCGTGTTTCGACGTATCGACCTTGACCCGGTAGTTGAGATCAATGCGTCGCCGGATCTTGTTTCCGATACCCGACTGTCTACAACACTTGAATCATGCGGCACCCGCGTGTCGACAGTCGAGCACCTGATGTCTGCCTTTGCGGGTCTTGCCGTCGATAATGCATGGGTCGACCTGACTGCAGCAGAAGTTCCGATCATGGATGGCAGTGCCGCTCCTTTTGTCTTTCTCATTCAGTCAGCAGGACTTCAGGAACAAAACACCCCTAAGCAATTTATCCGAATCAAACAAGTGATTGAGGTGCACGACGGTGACAAATGGGCCCGTTTTGAACCTTTTGAAGGATTTAAGGTGACTTTCAGTATTGATTTTGATCATCCAATCCTGAAGTCATCTAGCCAGAGTGCGAGCATTGATTTTTCGACCGCCTCTTTCATGAAAGAGATCAGTCGTGCCCGTACTTTCGGGTTTCTGCAGGATGTCGAGGCACTTCAGGAAGCAGGACTAGCCAGAGGCGGTAGCCTCGATAATGCAATTGTGATGGATGCGTATCACATCCTGAACGATGAAGGACTGCGATATGGTGACGAATTTGTGCGACATAAAATCCTCGATGCAATCGGGGACCTGTATCTCCTAGGTTACCCATTGGTGGGATCGTTCACTGCACACAAGTCTGGACACTGTCTCAACAACAGACTGCTTCAGGAGCTTGCTGCACAGCCTGAGGCGTGGGAACTGGTCTCGTTTGAAGATGAGCAGAGTGCACCTATCAGTTTTACCCGACCTGCAGTTTCTCACTAGTTCTCCCGTCAGGCCCTAAATCTGTAGCGACAGGGGTCAAATTAACAGCCTGTAGTTTGTGTCGTATCAGGCATTCGATGCAGGCCCTCGCAGACAGGCAGATGTGGGCCTGTTCAACCTTAGATGCGCGATGCGTTGACTTACGCTAGCATCAGCGCGGTTGCCAGAGCGTGGACTGTCAGAATCATTTTGTGAGGATCAAAATTGCCTGTTACTGCTCTAGTACAACGGGAGTGACAACGAATGGAATTTACCGTTACCGACGAACAGAACATGCTGATCGAAAGCGCCCGCCGCTTCGTTGAGCAGGAGCTGTACCCACACGAGGATGAAGTCGAAAAAGCCGATCAGGTATCTTTGGAGTTACGCCAAGAGATTGTTCGTAAGGCCATCGAACTAGGGTTCTATGCTGCAAATATGCCGGTAGAGCTCGGCGGTGGTGGACTTGATACCGTGTCGCTGACTTTGTTTGAAAGAGAGCTTGGTCGGGCTAATTTTGCACTGCAGTATCTTGTTGGTCGGCCCAGTAATATCCTGCAGGCTTGCACTAACGAGCAGAGAGAGCGGTATCTTCTACCCTGTATAAAGGGCGAAAAAATAGATTGTCTCGCGATGACCGAGCCAGGCGCCGGATCGGACCTTCGTTCAATGACCTGTAGAGCAGACCGGAAAGGGGGTGACTATGTTATCACTGGCACTAAACATTTTATCAGCCATGCTGATATCGCCGATTTCGTTATTTTGTTTGCAGCAACGGGAGAAGAGAACTCCAGTCGAGGGCCTAGGAAGTTGATTAGTACCTTTCTGGTCGACAAGGGAACCAAAGGATTCGATGTGCGTCCGGGTTATCACAGCGTGTCTCACCGGGGTTACCACAACTGTATTCTGGAATTCGATCAATGCCGGATTCCGGCATCGCAGATGCTGGGCCATGAACATCAAGGATTTTCGGTTGCCAATGATTGGCTTGGCGCGACCCGGCTTCAGGTGGCAGCAATGTGCCTGGGCCGTGCCCATCGTGCATTTGAACTCGCTATAGACTGGGCTGCGCAAAGAAAGCAGTTTGGACAGCCGATCGGTCGTTTCCAGGGTGTCGGATTCAAGATTGCAGAGATGCGAATGCGTCTTGAAGCTGCCGAACTTCTGACCTTGAAGAGTGCGTGGAAAACTGATCAGGGCAGCGCAACCGACTCAGACTATGCGATGGCCAAACTCTATACAACCGAGATGTTGGCTTATGTGGCTGATGAAGCGATCCAGATTCATGGCGGCATGGGGCTGATGGCTGACCTGCCGCTCGAGCGTATATGGCGTGACGCCCGCGTTGAGCGAATCTGGGAAGGTACCAGCGAAATTCAAAGGCATATCATCTCGAGAGATATTCTAAGACCTCGCTGGGATTAGACGACTTGCACGCTGAGCAGAGCGCTTTGGATCTCGAACGCCTATTTAGACCTAAGACTGTCGCCGTATTTGGTGGTCGAGAAGCCGCAGAGGTGGTACGGCAGTGCATACGTCTGGGTTTCCCTGGGGAGATATGGCCGGTACATCCTCGACACAATAAAGTTGCAGGCCGTCGTTGCTATCGGGATATCAGTGAACTACCTGGTGCACCCGACGTCAGTTTTATTGGTGTCAACCGCTGGCAAACCATCGAGATCGTTGCTGAACTTCGGAGGATCGATGGTGGCGGTGCGGTCTGCTACGCCTCAGGATTCAGTGAAAGTGAGGACGGTAAACAGCTTCAGGCAGAACTGGTTCAGGCCGCTGGCAATATGCCGATCCTTGGGCCGAATTGTTATGGCCTGATCAATTACTTAGATGGTGCGTTGCTGTGGCCTGACCAGCACGGCGGTCAGCGGGTGAAGCGAGGCGTGGCGTTGTTTACCCAGAGCAGTAACATCCTGCTAAACCTAACCATGCAGACCCGCGGTTTGCCAATAGCCTATGTTCTGGCGCTGGGAAACCAGGCCCAGACAGATGTCGCGCATGCTATAGAGGCAGTAGTTGCCGATGACCGTGTGACCGCAGTGGGTCTACACGTCGAAGGATTTAGCGATGTGCAGACTCTCGAGCGGGCAAGCAGGCTTGCACGGGACAGGCACCTGCCTATGGTGGCCATCAAGGCTGGTTCGAGCGTACGCGGTGCCGGGCTTGCTTTGTCACATACTGCCTCACTGGCAGGTTCCGACCAGGTCGCCGATGCGCTTTTGGACAGACTGGGGATCGCCAGGGTCCGCTCATTGGACAGTCTGATTGAAACCTTGAAACTGCTTCATGTACACGGCCCGCTGTCCGGTAGCCGCATAGGATCTATGAGTTGTTCAGGCGGTGAGGCGATGCTGATGGCAGACGCGGCAGAAGGTCGAGATGTCAGCTTCCCCGAGTTTTCCTCTGATCAGTACCAGCAGGTCAGAGAAACCCTCTCAGAGTTGGTCACCGTATCGAACCCGCTCGACTACCACACATTTAACTGGAATGATGAGGAAAAACTCTACAAGACGTATCGTGCGATGCTCAGTTGCGGGTTTGACTTATCGCTATTGGTGTTGGACTTCCCTCGACAGGACAACTGTCAATGGGATACATGGCATCCGGCCATGAACGCAATCGAAAGAGCAGCACAGGACACAGGGCAGCACACAGCGATATTGGCCAGTTTGCCGGAAAATTTGCCCGAAAGTACAGCTAGCGACTTCATCAATTGTGGTATCGCACCGCTATGCGGGATCGAACAGGCACTGGATGCGGTCGAAGCTGCAGCTAAGATTGGAAATCTATGGCGTCAGGCACCGCCTTTGATGCTACCGGGTGTGATTACCGAAATAAGACAAGAGTCGTTTATCGTTGATGAGTGGGAAGGAAAGGCTTGGTTGTCGGAGCTGGGCCTGGCTGTACCACGGGGGCGACTGGTGCGAAGTATCGAAGAGTCGGTTGAGGCAGCTGGCGACATTGGATTTCCTGTTTGTGTGAAAGCCTGTGACGTCAGCTTAACGCATAAAAGCGATCAGTTAGCCGTGACATTGAACGTATCGAATGAACAACAACTCAGAGATTCAGCGGAGCGTTTGCTTGCACACTATGACAGGCTGATCGTAGAAGAGATGATCACTGATGCGGTGGTCGAACTGATCATTGGCGTTGAACACGACCCACAGGTTGGTCCTTGCATGATGCTGGGAACCGGCGGTATTCTGGTCGAATTACTCCAGGATGTTCAAATCGTTCTCTTGCCCGCCAGACGATCAGAATTTGAATCAGCCCTGGAAAAACTCAGAATGATGCCTTTGCTTAAGGGATTTCGTGGCACAAGCCAAGGTGATACGGTTGCCTTGCTTGATTGTCTCGAGACCCTGTCCAGCCATATCCTATCGGCGACTAGTTCAATTTCAGAACTGGATATCAATCCGATGCTGGTGCGACCTTTGGGGAAAGGCGTGGTGGCTGCCGATGTCTTGTTAAGTCAGTTTCACAAGCCGTTGTCGGGCCGGCGAGATTCTGTCTAATTTAAGTCAGACCGGTTGCAATAGGTTCCTGTTTTGCAACCAGCATCAACATAAGGAGATGAATCAAGCATGGATACACCCATTCACGTTGAGAAGCATTCGTCTGTACTGGAAGTTACCCTCAATCGACCTAAAGCCAACGCTATCGACGTCGCGACCAGTCGGCAGATGGGGGAAGTCTTCGCGGCGTTTCGGGATGATCCCGAGCTGCGGGTTGCCGTAATTACCGGTGCTGGCGAAAAGTTTTTCTGTCCAGGCTGGGACCTTAAAGCAGCTGCAGACGGTGAGGCGGTCGATAGTGATTATGGTGTTGGAGGATTCGGTGGCCTGCAGGAGTTGCCGCACCTGAATAAGCCCGTTGTAGCTGCAATTAACGGTATTTGTTGTGGCGGTGGGCTGGAGCTCGCATTGTCAGCAGACATTATCCTCGCTGCGGATCACGCGACTTTTGCACTGCCCGAAATCAACTCGGGGACGATCGCTGATGCCGCGGCGCTCAAACTACCTAAGCGAATTCCCTACCACATCGCCATGGAATTACTATTCACTGGTCGCTGGCTTGACAGCGCCGAAGCACACCGTTGGGGGTTGGTAAATCATATTGTGCCAGCTGCAGAGTTGATGCCGCGGGCCCGGGAACTTGCCGAGACTTTAGTGCAGGGTCCACCACTGGTTTATGCGGCTATTAAGGAAGTCACACGAGCAGCTGAGAATATGAAGTTTCAGGACGCACTGGACGGAATCACAGGTCGAACATTCCCGACCGTTGATCGGCTCTATAGCAGTGAAGATCAGATTGAAGGTGCCCGTGCTTTTGCCGAGAAACGAAAACCAGTCTGGCGTGGTCGATGATTCACTCGATGAGCTAAAGCGGGGTTGTTTCCTGGGCAATATTCAGAATAATGCTCAGTTATCGGTTTTTCGATGCTGACTGAGTCGTTGCAGCACCCTACGCAGGCCGGGTGTTGTTACGGTGTGCGCACTTTGCTCAAGTGCGTTCGCTGAAGATGATTCAATCGGATCAGGGTCTCTTGATGTTATCGTGGGCACCCGCTCTGCCTCTCGAGGCTTGACTTTGACGGTGATTTCTTCACAACCGACACCATGAGATTTGAGTTTGGCCATGATCGTGTTTTTTTGCAGGGTGACAGCGTGTCCCCATACCGATGAATCCGCAAACACGAGGAGTACGCTATCCTCTAGCGCAACCCGCGTGTGTGCAGCGATGTCGACGCTGACGGTAAGCTGCCAGAATCGGGTTACTTTATCTGTATCGTCACCGGGATCTGCAGCAGCAGATGCGGACACAGACTTCACCAGAGCCCCTACTGGTCTGAAAGTTGAATCGCTCATGATAAAATTCGTCCAATAGTATCAGTTTCGCCAGGATAGAGATGCCTTCAGGTCGATTGTGGATAAAACGGGTTGCTGGTTGGCCGTTTGAATTCGCCGGTATCATTACTCTGATCTGATACCTAAATACACGGGAGATATCTTACTGATGTTCGGTAATGTTGCTACAAAGATTTTCGGCAGTCGCAACCAGAGAAATCTAAAGCGAATGAGCCGTATGGTTGATCAGATTAATTCTCTGGAAGAGCAGATCGCCGGGCTTGATGATAGTGGTCTGACAGCCAAGACCGTTGAGTTTCGCCGACGCGCGGGCGAAGGTGAGAGCCCGGAAGATCTGATGTCGGAAGTATTTGCGGTTGTGCGTGAGACGGCACGGCGCGCCCTGGACATGCGGCACTTTGATGTGCAGCTGATCGGTGGCATGGTGCTGTACGAGGGCAAGATCGCAGAAATGCGTACGGGTGAGGGCAAGACTCTGGTTGCAACCCTGCCGGCGTATCTGACTGCTGTCTGCGGCGGGACTGTCCATGTGGTCACGGTGAACGACTATCTTGCAGCCCGTGATGCCGACTGGATGGGGAAGATCTACCAGTTCTTGGGTCTGACAGTGGGCGTGATCGTATCCGGGCAAGACCCTGAGTCTAAACGAAGCGCTTACGCGTGCGATATCGTTTACGGCACCAACAACGAGTATGGTTTTGACTATCTGCGTGACAACATGGCATTCGGCGTCGAAGATCGTGTTCAGCGTTCGCGCAATTTTGCCATTGTAGACGAAGTGGACTCCATCCTGGTCGATGAAGCTAGAACACCATTGATCATATCGGGTTCGGCCGACGACAGTACTGATCTGTATGTGAAGATCAATCACATCATCCCAAAACTGGTGCGACAACATGAAGAAGAGGGCCCAGGTGATTTCTCCGTCGATGAGAAGAACAAGCAGGCCTTTCTGACTGAAGACGGCCACGAAAGCGCCGAAACGATGCTGCTCGAATCAGGATTGTTGGACGAGGGATCGAGTCTCTATGATGTTGGCAACATCAGTCTGGTGCATCATCTGTATGCAGCACTGCGTGCCCACTCCTTGTTTCAGCGTGATGTTGATTACATCGTTCGCGATCGTCAGATTGTGATTATCGATGAGTTCACCGGGCGCATGATGGCAGGGAGGCGTTGGGGGGAAGGCCTTCACCAGGCTGTAGAAGCCAAAGAAGGAGTTCCAATCCAGCAGGAGAATCAGACCCTCGCAGCGATCACCTTCCAGAACTTGTTCAGGTTGTACGATAAGTTGTCCGGTATGACGGGTACTGCAGACACTGAAGCTGTGGAATTTCAACAGATTTATGGACTTGAGGTGATGGTCATACCGACCAACATGGCGATGATTCGCGATGATCAGTCAGACCTGGTTTACCGTACTCAGAGTGAAAAGTTTAGTGCTATTCTCAGCGGTATAGAGCACTGTCGTGACAAGCGGCAGCCTGTTCTGGTGGGAACGGCCTCCATCGAAACTTCTGAGTATCTTTCGGGAATTCTTCGTCAATCTGGCATCGATCATGAGGTACTGAACGCGAAACACCATGAGCGGGAGGCCGGTATCATCGCGCAGGCAGGTCGACCAGGTGCTATCACTATCGCAACGAATATGGCCGGTCGTGGAACGGACATCGTTCTAGGCGGTAACCTGGATATGGAACTTGCTGACTTAGGGGAGAGTCAGAAAGCTGAACAGGCATCGATTCGCGAACAATGGCAGCAACGCCACAGAGAAGTGGTCGACGCGGGCGGACTGCATGTCCTAGGAACCGAACGCAATGAATCCCGCCGTGTGGACAATCAGCTTCGAGGTCGTTGCGGGCGCCAGGGTGATCCCGGGTCGAGCCGGTACTATCTTTCCATGGAAGATAATCTGATGCGAATTTTTGGCTCCGAGCGTGTATCCGGTTTGATGGAGAAGCTGGGTATGGAAGAGGGTGAGGCGATCGAGCACAGTTGGGTAACCCGTGCAATAGAAAATTCTCAGAAAAAGGTGGAAGGCCGAAACTTTGATACCCGAAAACAGCTGCTGGAATATGACGACGTCGCGAATGAACAGCGAAAGGTGATCTACGAGCAGCGTAATCGACTGATGGAGATGGATGATATCTCCGACACCGTTGGCATGGCACGTACCGAAGTTGTCAATGAATTGATTGATGTTCACCTACCGCCCGAGAGTCTGGAAGAGCAATGGGATGTCCCGAGCCTTGAGACAGACGTCGAAGCCCGATTCGGACTGACAATGCCCATTAGTCAATGGTTGGCGGAAGACGACGCGCTTCACGAGGAAACGCTCCGTGAACGAATTGAATCAGAAGTAATCGGTGCCTATGAACAAAAAGCCGCCGGTGTGGGTGAAGAGGTCATCCGGCACCTCGAGAAGGCGGTTATGCTGCGGGTTCTGGATGAACAATGGAAGGATCACCTTGCCCAGATGGATCACCTTCGTCAGGGGATAGGACTCCGGGGATATGCGCAGAAGAATCCAAAACAGGAGTACAAACGCGAAGCATTCGAGATGTTTACTGACGTGCTAGAGCGGGTTAAGAACGAGACTATCGGAATTTTGTCGAAGATCCAGATACAGACATCGGCCGAAGTTGAGGAACTTGAGGTACAGCGTCGGCGCCAGAGCACCGGTGGGCGTGAATACCTGCATCCCAAGATCACAACTGAACCTCTACCCGCGCCGGAATCTGGAGACCAACCGAATGTTCTGTCGCCGGAATCTACTGCGGCGGCGACGCAGCCCTTTGTCCGTGGTGGACCCAAGGTTGGTCGGAACGCACTGTGTCCTTGCGGATCCGGTAAAAAATACAAACATTGCCATGGCAAGTTGTGACAAGTACAAAATTTCTCAGAAGGTTGAACAATTGTCTGAAGTTTCCAAGTCTCCGCTTGCGCCTCGGCGCTTCCCCCGCATACCAGAGGTGGCGGGTGTTCGACTAGCGGTCGCGGCTGCTGGAATCAAACACCGGCGTCGTAACGATCTGCTGCTGGCTACTTTGTCACAGGGCACAACCGCTGCAGGGGTCTTCACTCGATCCAGTACAGCATCGGCGCCCGTGATGTGGTGTCGTGACAACATCGCTTCAGGTCGGGCCCGTGCGTTGCTGGTGAACAGTGGTAATGCCAATGCATTTACAGGTGACCAGGGTATGCTCGATGTCAGGTGGTCTGCCGGGCGTACTGCCAAAGCGCTGGCCTGTCGCCCTACTGGTGTGCTGGTCGCCTCAACTGGGGTGATTGGTGAGCCGTTACCGGTGAATCGGATAGATGCCGTGTTTCCCAGACTTATCGGGAGTTTAGGTAATGCATCCTGGTATCAGGCTGCCCGGGCGATTACCACAACGGATACGTTTCCCAAAGGTGCCTATCGCCGGTGCTTGATCGGCGATACCGAAATCACGATTGCGGGCATTGCAAAAGGCTCCGGCATGATCGCCCCCAACATGGCAACGATGTTGGCTTTTGTATTTACGGATGCACGCATTCCAGCTGCTGTACTGAGATCTGTACACCGCGCAGCTGTTGACCGCTCTTTTAATTGCATTACTGTCGATAGTGATACTTCCACCAGTGACACATCGATACTGGTTGCAACGGGTCAGGCGCGCAACGCAGAGCCTGAAAGCATGTCGGAGCGAGCATTGAAAAACTTCAGGCAGGCGCTGCTGGAGGTTTATGTGGACCTGGCAACACAGGTTGTGAAAGATGGGGAAGGCGCGCGCAAGTTCATCACCATCGACGTTGAGGGCGCCACCTCGAACACTGCTGCCCGTAAAGTTGGTCTCGCCATTGCTGAGTCGCCGCTGGTTAAGACGGCCATTGCAGGCGAAGACGCCAACTGGGGCCGCATCGTCATGGCAGTTGGCAAGTCCCAGGCACAGGTTGACCAGCAACTTCTGAGTGTCTCAATGGGTGGCGTGCTGATCGCTCACCGGGGACAGTGTGTTGCCGGCTATACCGAGTCAGTCGTGGATCAGCATCTGAAAGGAAGTGAAATTGAGATCAGTGTGAATCTGGGATTGGGGCGTGGTCGAGCGCGAGTTTGGACTTGTGACCTGACCCACGAGTACATTCGCATAAACGCAGAATACCGGACCTGATGCCCTGGGCGTTGTGCTGTACGGGCCCAGTTTGGTTGTCCATGAACTAACCGTTTGACTGTTCTTGCCCCCTGACGAGCGCCAGGTAACGTTGGTGCAGGCGGTCGATTCGGGCATGAAGGTCATCGATCCCGCCGTCATTAATCAGCAGATCATCTGCTGCGCCTCGCCGTTGTTTGTCTGAAACCTGCGCCGACAATATAGCGGTGATCTCACCTTCTGTGAGGTCGCTTCTTGCCTGTATCCAGGTTCTGCGCCGGTCCTCGGATGTTTCGACCACCAGTATCCGGTCGTAACTCGTGTGTTGACTGGTTTCAATTAGAAGCGGAATCGAAAACAGGCAGTAGGGTGATTGGGTACGGCTTGCCGCGTCATTCATTCGTCGCCGGATTTCGGGATGGAGAATCGATTCCAGTTGCTTTCGGGATTCGGTATCGCCAAACACAATGTTTCTCAAGGCAGTTCGGTCGAGGTTGCCGTCGTGATCAAGTACCGAGTCACCGAAAACGTCCACGATCTGCTGGACAGCCGGAGCTCCGGCCTGTGTGACCTCATGTGAAGTCTCGTCAGCATCAATCACCGGTACGCCCAGTTTCCGAAAGTAATCACTCACTGTTGTCTTACCCGAACCGATGCCACCGGTTAATGCAATTTTCAGCATCGGGGATTCATCCCAGACCAGTAAACCGAAGATACCCATTGACCAGTTGTTGGCCAAAGAGCATCGCTATTAAGCCAGCCCCAGCAAGGTAAGGTCCAAAAGGCAGCGGCTGGCGGCTGTTCAGCCGACCGGCTGTGATCATGCCGATGCCCACTGCAGCACCGACTACCGATGCCAGCAGGATGATCAGAGGCAGCATCTGCCAGCCGAGCCAGGCCCCAAGAGCCGCCAGCAGCTTGAAGTCACCATGACCGAAACCAGTACGGCCCGTGATGACCCGGTATAGGTGATAGACGATCCACAGAGTCAGATAACCCGCCACCGCACCGATGACCGCCGAATGAATGTCGCAGAATCCGCCTGCGAGATTGACCAGGAGCCCGAGCCAGAGCAGCGGCAGGGTCATGACATCGGGTAACAGAAAATGATCGAGATCGATAAACGTCAGTGCGATCAGCGTCCAGCTGAAGATCAGTGCCGGAACAAGCACTGAGCTGACGCCAAAGCGCCACATGACGGCCAGTGTCACAGCCGCAGTGAATGCCTCGATTGCCGGATAGCGGATCGAAATCTGGGCCTGGCAGTTCGAGCATCGTCCGCGCAGAATCAAGAAGCTCAGTACCGGAATATTTTCCCACCAGCGAATGACATGATTGCACGTCGGACAATGAGATCGACCCAGCACAATGCCCGGTGGTGGTTTTTCAATGACCTGGGACGAGTCTGAGACGGTCTGATCATATTGCCACTGATAGGCAAGCCGCGGTGGCAGGCGAAAGATCACCACGTTGAGAAAACTGCCGACCACAAGGCCCAGCAACAGCCCCAGCAAGCCGGTGACTGTGGGCATCACGGTCAGAAGATCTAGGTAGTCCACAGGTCCAGCACCCTCCGTTTTCTAAAGCCAGGCGTCTAGATCACGGACGCCATCTTAAAGATGGGTAGGTACATCCCGATAACCAGCGTACCAACGATACCCCCCAGGACTACCATAAGCAGCGGTTCAATCAGTTTGCTCATGTTGTCTACTGCTTCGCGGACTTCGCGCTCGTAAAAATCAGCGACCTTGTTGAGCATGTCTTCTATGGCGCCGGATTCTTCACCGGTGGAGGTCATCTGGATGACCATCGCCGGAAACAGGCCTGTATCCGCCATTGACGCTGATAACGATCGGCCGGTGCTGACGGCTTCGCGGATGTTGCTGCAGGCGTCGCTGTACAGGCTGTTACCCGTTGCGCCAGCCACGGAATCAAGAGATTCAACCAGGGGTACGCCAGAACCGAACATAGTGGCGAGGGTACGGGCATATCTGGAGACGGCCGCCTTGCGAAGGATCTCACCGAAGATCGGCATGCGCAGACTCAGGCGGTCAACACCGCGCTGCATCTTTTCTGAACGACGGTAGGAGATTACTATGAAGACGATACTGGCGATGATCCCGCCAAATATCAACAGAAAATGATCTCTTAACCCGCGTGACATGGCGATAAGGGCACCGGTCAAGGCGGGCAGGCTTGCATCGAAACTGCTGAAAAGATCCTCGAACTGCGGTATCACGAATAACAGCAGCAGTGTAGTGACGATAAATGCGACCGCGATCACTGCCGCCGGATAGAACATTGCACCCTTGATTTTGGCCTTGATTTCTTCATGGTTCTCCATGTAGTCGGCGATTTTCTCCATCAGGTTATCCAGATTACCGGACCGCTCACCCACCGCGACAAGGTTGGTGTAAAGTTCATCGAACAGTCGCGGATACCGCTTCAAGGCCAGGCTGAGATTGGTGCCCGCTTCGACTTCGGTTTGAATTGCTTTGAAGACTTCCTGTATTGTTTCGTGGTCCGACCCCTTGGCGATCGCGGCATAAGAACTTGCGATGGGGATACCTGCACTCAGCATGGTCGCCAGCTGCCGAGTTGCGATGGAGATATCTTTCGGCTTGATGCGCTTGGGAATCAGCGGTTTGGATTTCTTGCGCAGGCGCTTAACGCGTATGCCCTGTTGGCGCAGTGCAGCCCGTGCCCGTTGCACATTGGTCGCTTCCAGTTCACCCTGGGCCGGTTGGCCCAGGGTGTTTACGCCGATCCACAGGAATACGCTTGTTTTATTTTTTTGTCGTTTTGCCACAGCTGGAAAGGGTCGACATTCCGCAGGTTTTCAATCGGGATGCAATTCGGGGTTCGAAAATCTGAAAATCGCGAGTAAGTATAGCGCTATCTGTTACAGCCGGTTGTCGCCCGCACGCAGAACGTGCTGGGGTGTCCGATAACTTTTCGATCTATTATCATATATTTAGCTGGCGTAAGTTAATTCGAGGCTGTTATTTATTGAACCCTGGGGCATAATATGGTGATAGCCCCCTCTATGTTGGTCGTAGTTATTGGGTGAAGGAACTCTCTACAATTAATCGACCTTGGAGCCGATCTCAATGAAAAAGATTCAAAGTGGTTTTACCTTAATCGAACTGATGATCGTTGTCGCGATCATCGGCATACTCGCGGCGATTGCAATTCCGCAGTATCAGAACTATGTAGCCAGAGCGCAGGCGAGTGAGGCGTTATCACTTGCATCGGGGGCTAAGGTGGCAGTGGCGGAGTTTGCTAATACCAATGGAGCATACGCTACCACCTGTGTCAGTACGCCGGACTGTAACGCAGAATATGGTTTGGCAGCCGCAAACACTATACTTGGTAAGTATGTGTCCGAGGTCTCGGTTCAGGCCACGTCTGGGGCGATTAAAGTAACCTTTGGTACCGGTGCGCACGCGCAACTTGCTGGCGGCATAATGAACCTGACACCATCAGCAGCTGGTGGTGGGGCAATTAGTTGGACTTGTGCTGATGGCGGGGGCAGTCCAACTGTAACTACGTTATTGCCATCAAGCTGTAAGATGCCTTAATTCGTAATTAAATAAGGAACGTAACAAAAAGGCCGGGGTTAGAACCCCGGCCTTTTTGTTGGTTAATACTTAAGCCGGCGTCCGCGCACAAGCCCACACATTCACCTCGCTTGCTTGGGCTGCTTTGAGTACCCCAGCCAGCTCAGCAACCGTACTGCAGCTGGTGACCACATCGTCAACGATTGCAACCCGTGTTTCGGCCATGGACCTGTTGAGGGCAAAGGCGCCGGTAATGTTCTGTTGGCGCTGGCTGCGTGAGAGCGTGGACTGGCGGTGGGTTTCGCGGGTTTTATGCACAACATCGAAGCCCACTTTGATTTTTAGCTGCCGACCCACCAGGCGGGCAATGTAGGCTGACTGATTGAAGCCACGCCGGCGAATGGCCTTGCGTGTCATCGGCACCGGCAGCAACAGCTGAGGTAGGTCCAGATTCTGCTGCAGCACGCAGTCTACAATCAGGCCAGCGGCGGTACGTGCCCACCGTAGTCGGCCGGCATACTTCAGGCTGCACAGCATCTGATCAATGGGATGTCGATACACTGTCGGCGCAATGATTTGATCAAATGCCATCGAAGTGACCTGACAGGCTCCGCACAGGCCTTCTCTGGCCAGTGGCAGCGCACAGTTTCGACAGCAGGAAAAGTTATGCGGCAGGTGCTGCCAACAGTGTTTGCACAGACCATGGCGCCACTCACCGTTCTCTTCGCATAGAAAACACAGCGGCTCCAGCAGCCAGTTTAATGTGGTGCCTAATTTGTGTCGGGCTTCGGTTATAGCTTTATGATTAGCGTGCATGGCATCATCTGCATCGGTTAGGCTGTGCGCCGGCCTGCAGTATTTGACGACATAAGTTATCAGCTGTGCTGTGGCATACGTCACAGGTTGGGTTGGAGTGAACTGGTCAGAACAGGGAAGGGTCTATGTCAGCGATCGAGTTGTCTACCGTGCACCGCCACTTCGATCGTGCAGCTGCTGGTTTTCATACCGCTTCCGTACTGCACAAGCGGGTCGGCAAGGAATTGGTTGAGCGCCTGTCTCTGGTAGACCTGTCTCCCCGCCATATTCTCGATCTGGGCTGTGGCACCGGTTGGTGCGCGGCGCTCCTGAGTCACCGGTTCGGGCAGTCAGCTGTCGTCGGCCTTGATCTGTCTGAAGCGATGCTCAGGGCCGGAGAGAAAACAACCGGCAGCGGATTCATCAATGGCGATGCCCACCGTTTACCACTGGCAGACCAGTGTGTTGATCTGATCTTCTCGAACCTGTTGCTGCCCTGGTGCGATACGCAGATCGTTTTTTCTGAAGCGTGTCGGGTGCTGCGTCCTGGAGGGCTGTTTACTTTTTCAAGTTGCGGGCCAGATTCACTCAGAGAACTGGCGGCCGCATGGGCGATGGTCGATGACGGGCCGCATGTGCATGCGTTTTCAGACATGCACGATCTCGGTGATTCTCTGGTGCAGTCGGGGTTCAGTGAACCGGTTATGGATGTTGAAATGCTGACCTTCACCTATCGGACGTTGGAGGCGCTGGTTACGGATCTGCGTGCCACGGGCGCTCGAAATGCATTGTCATCCCGCCAGCGCGGTTTACGGGGCAGCGGTCAGGGGCAGAGATTGAAGAAGGCCTACGAGTCGTTACGCGGTGAAGACGGGACCTTGCCGTTGTCTTGGGAAGTGATCTACGGTGTTGCGTGGCGCCCGGCTCAGCGGGTGCCTGATCACCTTTCCCCCGACGGTATTCCGGTACGGGTCAGTCGCTGACTTCAGCAGGTGACGCGGTATCGCGTCTAGAACACGGGCAGGAAAAACAGCCGGTCAGCGAGCAGTGCAACGAACAGGGCAAACAAATACTGGATGGAAAAAAAGAACAGTCCACGGGCTGGATTGGATTTGGAAACATTTACGATGACGTCGTCTGCGGCAAGCCACAGGCGGCGGCTGTGGAAGGCGAATCCAAGCGCGCAGATCAGCGCGACTACGGCGTAAACCATGCCGGATATCCCGATCGCAACGGGAATAAGTGTCGCCGGCAGAAGCAGCACAGTGTAGAACGTCATCTGCCTTTTTGTGGCCTGTACCCCAGCGACCACCGGCAGCATCGGCACGCCGGCTGCTTCGTAATCTCTGCGCCGATACAGCGCCAGCGCCCAAGAATGGGGGGGTGTCCAGAGAAGGATGATGAGAAACAGTGAAAGCGCCCCGGAGTCAATACCACCCGTAACGGATGCCCAACCGACGACCGGCGGCAGCGCGCCGGAGACCCCACCAATGACGACGTTCTGGGGTGTCAGGCGTTTCAGCCAGACGGTGTAAACAAAAACATAGTAAAGAATCGTGACCAGCAAAAGCGTGGCAGATATCAGGTTCACGTAGTAGGCCATGGATGAAACCGCTGCCAGGGCCATGATAATACCGAAGGCCAGAGCCGGGCCTGGCTGCATGCGTCCAGCAGGTAACGGACGGTTCATTGTCCGGCTCATCTGTAGATCAATATCTCGGTCGTACCACATATTGATCGCGCCAGCAGCGCCGGCGCCGAGGGCGATAAATACGATTGCGGCTGTTGCTGTCCATGGGTCAATGCTGCCGGGTGCCAGCAACAATCCGACCAGCGCCGTAAACACCACCAGCGACATCACACGCGGTTTCATCAGGACCGCATAGTCGGCCAGGTTAAAGCGGGGTTCCGTGTGTTCGCCGGACTTCAGCTCTGCTGCAAATCGGGTGCTTGGGGGGTTTTTAGTCAGCATCGGTGCAGTGATCTGATGGTTTGAGGTCTGTGGTTACCATAGGATGAAGACTGTCAGACGGAGTAATAGTTTATTCAGGGCAGGATTCTAACGTTTTCGGCTGACTATCTGAACCTGGATAGCCAAAACAATTCTGATAGGTCCAGTCGCGTAGGGCATGAGGGCAGGTCAGGAGTTTTAGGGACTCAGGTGTTATCGGCCGAGTAGTTCGGTCAGCGAACCTGCCTGGGCGATAGAGATCCGTTGATCGAGGTCGGTCAGAATATCACCCAGCAGTCTGGGTCCACGATAGATAAGCCCGGTATACAGTTGTATCAGGCTCGCGCCGGCGGTGAACTTTTCCCAGGCGTCGGTGGCGTTCATGATTCCGCCGACACCAATGATCGGCAGTGTACTGCCCAGTGCGCTGGCCAGTCTTGCGATTACGCGGCTGGACATTTCGTTCAGCGGCTCACCACTTAAGCCCCCTTGTTCTATTGATTGGGCAGCCTGGACAGATACCCCGGGTCGGCTGACTGTTGTATTCGTGGCGATGACCGCGTCTAACTCGTAGCGAGCGAGTGATTCGGCGATCCGGTCGATATCTATCTGATCTATGTCTGGGGAGATTTTGACGGCTAAAGGCGTGTAGTACCCGTGGTTGTCTGACAGTCTGGATTGTTCGTCCTTGAGTTTGCCCAGAAGATTCTCGAGCGCGTGTTCGCCTTGTAAGTCACGCAGACCCGGGGTATTGGGTGATGAGATGTTTATTGCGATGTAGTCGGCGACGCCATACACCGCACGCAGCGCGGTCAAATAGTCGTGTTCAGCATGTTCTAGCGGTGTGGCGGCATTTTTACCAATATTAATCCCGAGTCGAACGGTGTGACGACTGCGGGCCAGATTTGATAGGAATTGGTTGAGCCCGACGCTGTTGAAGCCATTGCGGTTGATCACGCCATTGATCGTACTCAGACGAAACAACCGAGGTCTGGGGTTGCCCGGTTGAGCGAGCGGCGTCACCGTGCCCAACTCGACAAAACC
>Ga0114993_10002961_pt1 | contig 18102 bp, 12 predicted proteins | sample ArcticOcean_MG_C_FD_87042 | JGI IMG/M metagenome (GOLD analysis project Ga0114993, IMG submission 87042) | Marine microbial communities from western Arctic Ocean - ArcticOcean_MG_CB2_150 | ecosystem: Environmental > Aquatic > Marine > Oceanic | place: Arctic Ocean: Canada Basin | collected...
CCGAATCGGTGGTCGGGGCCCAGTTGACCGGCAGTCTTGAAGGCTTGAGCGCGGAGCAGATGTGTGAAACGGTGCTCGCTTACGAGCCGGTGTGGGCCATCGGAACCGGCCGAACAGCTACGCGGGAGCAGGCGCAAGAGGTGCATGCCTTCATCCGCGGCCGGTTGGCGGAACAGTTTGACGATGCGGTCGCCCGGCGGGTACGCATCCAGTACGGCGGCAGCGTCAAGCCCAACAACGCCCGGGAACTGATGAGTCAGCCGGATGTCGATGGCGCGCTCGTCGGCGGCGCCTCGCTGGACGCGCACAATTTTTTGGAAATAATAAACAACACTTTAAACTAGGACAATCATGGGACTTGCCATTGGAATTCTGACAATCTTTTTGGTGCTGGACGCACTCTTTCTCATCCTGCTCATTCTGCTGCAGCTGCCCAAGAAGGAAGCCGGCTTGGGCACAGCCTTTGGCGGCGGCACAACCGACGCGCTCTTTGGTTCCGGCGCGGGCAATGTGCTAACCATGATGACTAAATGGGGCGCGGTGATTTTTCTCGTGCTGTCGTTGACGCTGTCGATCATGCACAAAACCCAAGGTGAAAAACGCCGCAACCTAGGCCTTTTGCAGCCCCCACCCACCAAGGTTGACCCAATCGCACCTCCGCCTCCAGTGCCGTCGAAAGCCGTCAACCCCATCAAAAACATCCCCTCCGTCCCGGCACCCAAGACCAATACCACGCAGCCATCCCCGGAGGAAAACACTACGGCACCCTCCATTAAAACGCCGCCAGTGAAAGGCAAAGGGCCGGAAAAACCAAAATCCCCAACCAAGCCACAGCCGCCCGCCAAGAAATAATCCTCAACCCACCCGCTGTCGAATCGACTCCACGCTGTCGCGCGGGATGGCTTCGATTAACTGCTGCGTGTACTCATCGCGCGGGTTGGCGTAAATCGCCTCGGACTCGCCATGCTCAACGATTTTTCCCGCGCGCATGACGGCCATCGTGTCGGCCATGAATTTTACGACGCTGAGGTCGTGGCTGATGAAAATGTAGGTGAGCCCGCGGCGGGACTGCAGCTCCTTGAGCAAGTTGAGCACCTGCGCTTGCACGGAGACATCCATCGCGCTGACTGCTTCGTCGCAGACGATGAACTCGGGCTCGAGCGCGAGCGCGCGGGCGACGCAGAGGCGCTGGCGTTGGCCGCCGGAAAACTCGTGCGGATAGCGGCGCAGGAATGCTGCCTCAAGGCCCACCTCCTCCAGCAGGGCGACGGCGCGGTCACGGCGCTCGGCGTGGCTGTGGGCGAGGCCGTGGACATGCATCGGCTCGGTGATGGTTTGCTCGAGAGTGAGTCGCGCGTTGAGTGAGGCGTAGGGGTCTTGGAAAATAATCTGCATGCGCTTGCGGTAGGGGAGCATCGCCTCGGGTGGGAGGTGCTGGAGATAATCACGGTCAAAGCGGATTTCGCCGGCGGTGGGCTCGACGAGCTTCAGGATGGCGCGGCCGGTGGTGGTCTTGCCGCAGCCGGATTCGCCAACGAGGCCGAGCGTGTGGCCTTTGTAAATCTTGAAGCTGATGCCATCGACCGCCTTAACGGATTCGGACGCGCCGCGCCACAGGCTTTTGTGCACGGGGAAATGGACGGAGAGGTCGCGCACCTCGAGCAGAGATTCCTCGTTTTCGCCGACCACTTTTTTTTCTGGCTCGGGCTGTACTAAATCCGGCTCTTTTTCGAGCAGCTCGGTTTCACCATCGCCGGTCTCTATGATCTCGAGGTAGTCGGCCACGGTGGGGAGAATGGTGAAGGTGGAATCCAGCCGCGGGCGGCAGGCGAGCAGGCCCTTGGTGTACGGGTGTTTGGGATTTTCAAAAATGGAAAGGACGCTCCCTTGCTCGACGATTTTGCCCCGGAACATCACGGCAATGTTGTCGGCAATCTCGGCCACGACGCCGAGGTCGTGCGTGATGAAAATGACTGACACGCCAAGGTCGGTTTGCAATTCCTTGAGCAACCGAAGGATTTGCGCCTGCACGGTGACGTCGAGTGCGGTGGTGGGCTCGTCGGCGATGAGAATCTCCGGGTTGGTAATCAGCGCCATGGCGATCATCACGCGCTGTCGCATGCCGCCGGAGAACTCGTGCGGATACGAATGCACGCGCTCGGCGGCATCATGAATGCCCACCTTCTCGAGCATCTCGATGGCGCGCGGCATAGCGGCCTCGCGGCTGGCGTCCTCGTGGATGACCAGCGGCTCGATGAGTTGCTCGGAGATGCGCAGGTACGGATTGAGCGAGGTCATCGGATCCTGAAAAATCATCGCGATGCGCTTGCCGCGAAGGGTGCGCAACTCGCGCTGGGCACTCTGGAGGAGATCGCTACCGTCGAACTGCGCCGTACCGCTCTCGAGGCGCCCGGGCGGCGAGGGCACGAGGCCCATTAGTGAATGCACGGTGACCGATTTGCCGGAGCCTGATTCGCCAACGATGCCGAGGATTTGCCCTTTCTCCAACGTGAACGAGATGCCATCGACCGCCCGCACCACGCCATCGCGCGTGTGGAACCAGGTTTTTAAATTGTCAACTTCGAGCAGAGGCATGTCAGTCCTTCGATGATTTGGGGTCGAGCGCATCGCGCAGGCCGTCGCCGATGAAGTTCAGGCTGAAAAGGGTCAGCGAGAAAAACACGGCGGGGAACGCTAGCAGCCAGGGGTACACGTCGATTTTCTCCGCGCCCTCGTTGATGAGCAGGCCCCACGAACTCATGGGCGCCTGCACGCCGAGGCCGAGGAAGCTGAGCACTGCCTCCAGCAGCATCACGGCCGGGACGGTGAGGGTGGCATATATGATGACGGGGCCGATGACATTGGGCAGTAGGTGGCGAAAGATGATGCGGAGGCGGCTGTAGCCGAGGGCGCGGGCGGCTTCTACGAACTCGGTGTTTTTCAGCGAGACAACCTGGCCGCGCACGATGCGGGCCATGGTGAGCCATTCGACGAGGCCGATGGCGGCGAAGAGCAGTAGAAAATTGCGCTCGAACCATACCATCAGCAGGATGACCATGATGACGAATGGGAGCGAGTAGAGGATGTCGACGAAGCGCATCATGACCGAATCGAGGCGGCCACCGAAGTAGCCGGCGATGGAGCCCCAGGCAACGCCGATAACGAGTGAGACGGCGGTAGCAAGGATGCCGACCGCGAGGGAGATGCGGCCGCCGCTGAGGGTGCGCACGAAGAGGTCGCGGCCGAGGTGGTCGGTGCCAAACCAATGATTGGTGCTGGGGGGTTGATAGGAGGATTTCAAGTCGGCATGGTTGGCCGTGTAGCTGGTGACAAACGGGCCCACCACGCAGAGAAGAGTGACCAAGATGAATGCCACGCCGCTGGCGACCGCCAGCCGGTTGCGGGACAGGCGGCGCCAGGCATCGCGCCAAAGGGAGGCGCCCGGGGTCTGGTCGGCGGCGGTCATTCGAGGCGGGTGCGAGGGTTGAGCCAAGCCTGCACAAGGTCGACGATAATGTTCATCACGATGATGAGCAGGGCGTAAAACAGGACGGTGCCGAGCACCATGGTGTAATCGCGGTTGAGGGCGGAGGTGACGAAAAAGCGCCCAAGGCCGGGGATGAAAAAGATGGTCTCGATGATGAAAGAACCGCTGATGATGCCGGCGAAGGCGGGGCCGATGAAGGCCACAACCGGCAGCAGCCCACCCTTGAGCGCATGCTTTAACATGACGCGGCGCTCGCTGGCGCCCTTGGCGCGAGCGGTGCGGATGAAATCCTGGCTGAGCACCTCGAGCATGCCGCCGCGTGTGAGGCGAGCGACGTAGGCAGCGTAATAAAGACCGAGCGTGAGCGATGGCAGCACCATGTCGCTCCAAGTGTACCAACCCAACGGCGCGAACCACCCCATGCCGGAGGAGAAACCAAGGATGAGCAGCGGCCCCATCACAAAGGTGGGCAGACAAATGCCGATCATGGCGCCGGACATGGCGAAGTAGTCGACCGGAGAGTTTTTATACAGCGCGGCAATGAGCCCGGCGGGCAGGCCAATGGACAGCGCAATGAGCATGGCCAACAGGCCGAGCATCAGTGAGACTGGTGCAGAACTGCCAATCAACTCGGCGACCGTCCAGCCGGCATATTTAAAGGACGGGCCGAGGTCGCCCTGGACGAGGTTGCCCATGTAGCTGAGGTATTGTTTCCAGAGCGGCTGATCCAGGCCGTAGTGCTTCTCAATGCGCTCCTTGATTTCCTTGGGCACCTTTTTCTCCTCGTCAAATGGCCCGCCCGGCGCGAGGCGCACCATGAAGAAGGTGAGTGTGGCGATGACGAGGAGAACGGGGATGGCCTGCAGCAGACGCTTGACGACGTAGCGGCCCATCAGTCGGTGGCCTTAAGGTACACGTGTTTCAATGGATGGTGGTCGAGCACGGTGGGATGCCAGCCTTTCACGGTGGGGTGCAGCAGGTAATGCTTGCGGTAAAAATAAATCGTAAGCACGGGCATCTCGGCGGCGAGGATGTCCTCGCATTGGTTGTAGATGGTGAAGCGTTTCGCGAGATCGGGTTCGCGGCGCGCGCGCGCGATAAGGTCGTCATACTTGGCGCTGGACCAGCCGGTGTTGTTGTTGCCGCCGCCGGTCACCCACAGGTCCAGGAACGTGATGGGGTCGCGAAAATCTCCGATCCAGCCCATGCGCGAGATCTGGTAATCCAGTTCCTCCACGGTGCTCATGAACACCTTCCACTCCTCGTTGAGCAGCGCCACCTCCACACCCAGGTTTTCCTTCCACATGGATTGAATGGCCTCGGCGATTTTCAGGTGATCTTCACTGGTGTTGTATTTCAGCTCCACGTTCTCGAGGAGCTTGCGGCCTGCGTCGCCCTTTTCCGCAATGTACTCCTCCAGCAGCCGCTTGGCTTCCGCCGGATCAAACTTGTACCGCGCCTTGGCCTCAAACTTACCCATGCCTGGCGACAAGCCGTAGGCCGGTTCCTGACCGCCGCGCAAAACGTACTTCACCAGCTGCTCGCGGTCGACGGAGATGGAAAACGCGCGCCGCACGCGGGCGTCGTCCATCGGCGGCTCGGTGACATTAAAGCGGTAGAAATATACCCCAAGGTAAGGCTCCGCCTTGTAGTGGGTCGGCCATTTGCGGGTCAGAAAATCCAGCCGGTGCGCGGGCAGCGACTGGGTGCTGTGCAGGAATCCGGCGCGGGCGGCGCGCTCCTCGGTATCCTTCTTGTCGATGGGATAAAAATAAACGCCGTTGAGTTTCACGTTGGCGCGATCCCAGTAGTGGGGATTCCGTTCGGTCTCCAGCCGCGCGTTGATGGCCCAGTTGCGAAGCATGAATGGCCCGTTGCCGACGTAGTCCCCGGCATTGTGCGTCCACTTGGTGTCCTTGCGAATGTGGGCGTTAAAGCGATCGATGGTGGGCGGGTGGACGGGGAAATAGGAATAGTGGTTGAGCTTCTCGAGAAACAGCGGGTTGGGGTTTTCCAGTGTCACCACCAGCGTGCGGTTGGCATCGTGCGCCCGCACGCCGACGTCCGCCAGTTTCCAGTCGTCCCACGCGGGCACCTCCAGATTCTTTTTACAGAAGGGACAGGTCGGCTTGGCCCCGGAATCCTCGGGCGGCTTTAGGCTGGCGAAGGTGGCGTTGCGCTCCGGCTCGCTGAGCTTGGCCCACTCGGCGGCATGGGCGGCGGTCTGGACCTTGCGGGTGTTGAACAGCCACAACCCCCCATCGCATTTGCGGCCGAGGTTGTAGCGGCGGGCGTTTTTGATGTCGTACAGGAACTCGGCATAGCGCGCGCCCAGCTCGGGGTTGAGCATGCGATGCCAGGAAAACTCAAAATCGCTTGGCTTCACGGGGTCACCATTAGACCACTTTGCACTCTTGCGAATCGTGAAGGTGTAAACGCGCCCGTCGGTGGAGACCTCGGGCATGCGCTCGGCCACGCCGGGGACGGGATCGAGCGTCCGTGGATCCTCCGCCATTAGCCCCTCGAGCAGGGCGGAGATAATGTTATTTGCGCCGACGCTAGTGCCAACGTGGGGGTCGATAGACTTGGGCTCGGCGCCGTTGCCAAAGTGCAGCACCTGCGTCTCGAGTCCGGCCTCCACATTGGTGGGCGGACGCGAACATGCGGCCAAAAACAAAAGTGAGAGCGTGCAGCACAGGGGCTTCATGCGCACGCAGAGTGGCCGATGGGGCGATGGGCTAACAAGGAAAAACAATGGGTTAGTTGCCCGCGCCGGGGGTGACGTTTTTTTTCTTTTCGCCCTCCTCGAAGGGATTGATCAACTTGGGCAGGCTGTTGGTTTTCACTTCCTTGCCCTCCTCCAAGCCCAACCTCCGACGCAGGTTGGCGGCTTTGATGGGGCCGCCGCCGAGTGGATCGGCGTTGGTCAGCATCTGAAGACAACGGTTGAGGGCAGTGTCGTGTATGTGAAGAAACGAAGGCAGCAGGACGCGATCATCCTCCGTGCCCACCTTGCGGCGGTTGTAGCTTTCGTGGGTGCGCTGGGCTATGCGGATGCCGCCCTTGGCGGAGTCGTCTTCCCCGTGGCTGAAGGAGATGTACGCTCTGACTATCAGGTTTTCCAACAGAGCCAAGGTTTGGCCCCGGCTGCCGGTTTTCGTGTCCTCGAGCAATCGATCGGTCACGAAGGTGTCCAAGTCCATCGTGCTGGTGTGTTTGTCGAAGCCAATGTAGAGCATCATTTTCTCGGGGTATTTTTTGCAAAGCATGTTGAAGTAGTAGTTCGCCTCGGCCATCCGGTTGTGCATGTACAGGTCGGTTACGGCCTTGCGGTAAAAGTTGTGGTGGGCATTTTCGAATGTTCTCAGGGTTGCGTCGGTCACTTTTTGCGGGCGTTTGGCCATCTCGGAAAGTTTCAGATCCAGTTCTTCCATGCGCCGGACGACTTCCTCGTCATCTTGGTTCTGGCTGGCCAGAGCCGCATTGATCCATGCCAGTTGCGTCTGGTAAGCCTTCTCGACAATCTCGACGGACTCGAGCCTAGGATACATCACCCAGTTGCTGCCATCGCGGTATCGCTCTTTCCAGTCGGGCACATATTGGTCGACCACCAGACGTCCGCGTTTGTAGTTGATGAGCATGGACTGAAAGAGGAGGCGACGCAGTTTGCGCACAAGGTCAATGCGTGGGGTGTTGTGATGACATTTTTGCACGCCCACCCATGACCAGTAGATGGCGTGTGTCTCGGGCAGACGCCACTCGAGGCCGACGTATTTAGGATGCATTTTCCCATCTAAGTCTGGGATCATCGCGGTGCCTAGTTCGCGGTCGATCTGCTGCATCTTGCGCGGATCCATTTTGAATTCGCGCGTGAGCCGATGCACTCGCTTACGGATTTCTTCCGATTTCTCGGAGTCATCCTGCGGCGGATGGATAAATGATTCAAAGTCCGGGTGAGCGTCGCTAGCCAAGCAATCCTCGAGGCTCGGCCAGAGCACATCGGTCATTAGGTTGATCCACTGATTCTTGTAACGGCGATGGCCCACGTCCATGTCCTGGCCCATCTTGTGCTGGAAAATCCACGCCAACTCCCAGTACAGCTCCGGCTCGTGGGGGTTGTATTGGATGGCCTCGTCGCGCAAAAGCGAGATGCCGGCATTCACCCATTTCCAGCGTTCCCGGGGGTTCTTCTCCTTGACGGAAATGTTGTAGGCGAGGTTCCAGGCGCGGTCGGTCCACACCCGCGGCGTGTGCGGCTGCAGCTTGGTGATCCAGTCGGAGAGCTGCATCATCTCAAAATATTTGCCGTCCATCTGCATCTGGTTGATGCGCATCCAGAGGACAGTGGAGAGCACGCCGCGAAATCCGCCCAATGTCTCGGAAGCAAACCTCATGAGGGGCGGCGCGTTCTGGATGGGCTCCATGTAGGACACGTTGAGCTGGCCGCGTTGGCGGTTGAGCAGTCCTTGCGAAAAGGCCACCGCACCCAGCAGCGGCGCCAGCATCAGTAAATAAATCAGCTTGCGGGGAAAATTCGGAGAAGTAGCCATGAGTTGTCTGCCTGCCTTTTCAGTTTATCACTCCTTGCCGTGCAGCGCCAGTTCGCGTTGCGAGAAAACGCCCATCCCAAACGCCACGAAAATACCGCCGCCCAAGCCCCACACCACCAGATACGCCTTGCCCAACATGCCCCACGTAATGCTGCGGCCCTCGCTGAGCGAGGTGATGGGCGAGTAGTCCTTGAGCGGGCTGATGAGAGTGGTGAGCACCTTAAAAGTAGCCACGGCGAACCAGTCCATTACGTTCTCGTTACGCTGTCCCATGGTGTAGGTTTGGCGCATGCCGCCATCGGCCGCCACTTCCTCCATTAGCCCGGTGCACAGGGAAATTATAAGCAGCCCGATGCAGGTGAATGCCGCCATGGGAAAATCCATGAAGCTGGCCATGGCCAAGCCCATCGCGCCGAGGATGCCCAGCCAGCAAAATATCACCGCCATGGATCGCAGGAAGTTCAGGCCAAAACTACTTTCCTGATATAGCAGCTCCAGCTTGCCTTTCCAAAAAGGGATGGAGAGGGCATACCGGCCGAGGTTGGAAAAGCGCATGATGAGCCGGTCATTTTCATCAAACTGCGCAGGGTAAACAAAGTAGTCATGATGCACCCCGATGACGAGGTTGTCCTCGATGACCGTGCCGCCGAACTGAAGCCGCGCGCGATACTGGTTCTTCTGGATGGCGATCTGCGCGGTCTCGCGCGCTTGTTCGCTGGAGGTATTAACAAATCCCTCCAGCTTGAAACGCAGGGTGATGGGTTCGTCTTTGGGCATCTTGCTAGCACCAGGCAGGTAAAAAATCCACGTCGCCGTGTCGCCGCCGCCCACCGCTTCCAAATGTACTTTCGCCAGTTTATAAATTTCATCCCACCAGACATCCGCCTCGAACGGCAACATCGCCTTGGTCCGATCCAACTCCAAATCGCCTTTTCCCAGTTTTTTCCGATACTCGTTCAATTGCTGTGTCACTTGACTTCGGAAATCCGCCACCTCACTAAACTTTAAATTCTGAATCGTGGGAGAATATTCACTGGGCATGCGGCGCTTGACGTCCGTCAGGAACATCGTGGCAGAATATTTCTCGAGGCTCTCCTCCAGTTCGGCCAAATCCGGCTTCACCGAGGCACGGCCGGCGAGAAACTGGCTCTTCACCTTCTCCATTTCCAGATCCGCCAACAGGATCCGCTGTTCCTGCACCAGCCAGTCGGGGCCAATGCGACCACCGTTTTTCTGCCTCGCCATGATGTAAGCTTTTTTAAACGCCTTATATTGATCGAGCAGTTTCATTTCCGCCAGTTCCTTGGCCCGCTCATCACTGCCCAAGCCGAGATCCTTCTCCATTCGCAATGTCCACTCGCGCACTCGCTCGTCCACCCAAGGCCGCATCATCCAACGCGGCATGCCACCACGGAGATTTCTGCTCACGAAAGTCATGCTCTCGATCTCGTCCCCCGGCTTCTGTTTAAGCTCTGACAAACGGCGCTCGGAAAAATTGTCCACGCGATAATAGACCATGCCATACACCGAGGCGCCGGCAAGGAAAAGCAGCGCGGCATTGAGCGACATGACGCCCAGCCATTTGCCCAGCCAAATTTGCCAGCGGGGGATGGGCTTGGTCGCCACAACCTGAATCTGGCACTCCGCCACATCCCGCGCAAGAGTGCCGCAGGCCAGCCAAACGGTGGTGGATCCCAGCAAGATGAAAATCATCGCCAACGTGTAGGTGAGCAGCACATTGACCAAGCCCTTGGCGGAACCGTCGCCCTGCAGGATCATCGGTAGAATTAAAACCGACACCACCAGCATGGCCGACACCACCCAGAACATCCGGTATCGCAACGCCGCCTGCCAAGTGAGACCGGCCACGGCAAACATTGGCTTCAACTGGGCGGGAACAAAATCAAGCGCCAAGGGCTCCAGCTTGGGTTCCAGTTGGCCGCTCTTGACCTGGGCGGCGGCGGTGATGTCCGCAGGCGCCTCGACGTCGCCCAAATAGGCCCAGCCGTTTTCCTTGAGCGACTTGCCCAGCAGCCGACCCGCGCCCAGTCCGGTGTAGGCGTGAATGACCCCCAACGGGAGCAGGAACCATTTGCTCCAGAAAACCAGCGCTGCCAACGCGCCCAGTTCCAGAACGACGAGGCCCGCGCCCAAGAGCCACAGCCCGCGCAGCAGAGCCCAACCCGGCCCCAAAATTAGCGCCCAGACATCCAGGTGTTGCGCGCGCAGGGCGCGATGGCCCTCGTCGGGATGCTCGTAGATTGACCAGCGAAGATTTGCCTCGGCCATGAGGGTCAGTCCTTTTTGTCGCCGCCCAGCAGGCCGCTGAGTTTTTCGTTGGCCTTGGAGAGGTCGGCTTTTTTCTCCTCCTCAGCGGCTTGGTCAATGGGCTTAATCTCGGATGGTTCCGGCTTGGTGTCGGCCAAGGCGGCCAGTTTCTTTTCATCCACCTTCGGCGCAGCTTCCTGTTGTAGTTTCGGCGCGACCTCGGGAGCAGCGGCCGGGGCGGACAAGCGCTCCAGTTTGCGCTCGGCGGCACTCTTTACCGGCCCGTCGCCGCGCAGGAACTCCGCCACTTGGCTGCCGGAGGTGGCCCCGGAAGTATCGGCCTCGCTGGCCCGGGCTTGGTTGACGATGTTGATGAAATAGCTCTCCAGGTTCTGCGTGGGGTTCTCGATCTGGATTTTGTCGCTAGGCACATCCTGCTTGATCTGGCTGAGCACCTTGGTCATGGCCGCCTCGGGAAGGGTTGGCATGGTGATGCGCACGGAGTCGCGCTCGGCCAGAAGATCCTTCAGTTCACCCAACGCCTGAACCTGACCACCGTAGTAAATGACCGCGCGATCGCAGACATCCTCCACGTCGGAAAGCAGGTGGCTGGAGAGGATCACCGTCTTGCCGCGCTGGGCGAGGTTGAGGATGAGATCCTTCATCTCGCGACAGCCGATGGGATCCATACCGCTGGTGGGCTCGTCGAGGATGACCAGATCCGGGTCATTGATCAGTGCCTGAGCCAGCCCGATGCGGCGCTGCATGCCCTTGGAAAATTCGCCGACCGTGCGCAGGTGCACGCGCTTGAGGCCCACCATGTCGAGCAGTTGCTCGGCGCGCTTGCGGCGTTCCGCGCCGCCGATGGCGAAGAGGTTGCCAAAAAAGTCGAGGGTCTCCTCCGAGTCGAGGTATTTGTAAAGATAACTTTCCTCCGGCAAATAACCGATGCGCGCCTTGGTGCGCACGTCGCGCGGGGAACGGCCAAAAACCGAGATGAGCCCCGAGGTGGGGTGCAGCAAGCCAAGCAGCATCTTGATGGTGGTGGATTTGCCGGAGCCGTTGGGGCCGAGCAGGCCAAACACCTCGCCGCGGCGGATGTCGAAGCTCACGTCGTTGACCGCCCGGGCCTTGGGCCGGTTCCAGAAATCCTTGAAGACCTTGGTCAGGCCCTGAACCTTGACCACCGATTCGCGCTCTTGACCGTCATCGGCCGGGGCTCCAGTTGTTTGCTCAAGTGTTTCAGTTGCCGCCATGGCTTGGGTTCCGCCCTCGGGCGGATCATTTAATTCATTTTAAAATTGCTCCCGAACGACCGCTCAACTCTCAGCCGTCGCGGGCTCGCCAACGGCCTCGCCGCCGCTGGTTTGGTCATCATCGGCCGACTCATCCGGCGTCTTGAATGGCTCCAAATCCTCGCCCTGACGCACCAACCGGGCGCTGTTAAATACAACCATCAGCGAGCCAATCACGTGAAGCATGGCCGCCATCACCGCCGTGATGTAGCCCAGCCACGCCAGCACAAAACCGCCAATGACAAACAGGATGCCGAACAGGAAATTCTGGTTGATGACCGCGCGCGTCATGCGCGAAAGACGCACGAGGAAAGGCAGCCGCCGTAGGTCGTTGTTCATCAGCGCGATGGTGGCGGACTTGATGGCCACCTCGCTGCCCGCCGCGCCCATGGCGATGCCGATGTCGCCCGCGGCCAGTGCAGGAGCATCGTTAACGCCATCGCCAACCACGGCCACCATGTAACCCTTGGCGCGCATGGCTTTCACATATTCAACTTTGTCTCCGGGCAGACATTCAGCCATCACATCATCGCAACCCACCTCCGCGGACACCCGCTCAGCCACCGGCGTACGGTCGCCCGACACGAGCGAGATACGCCGAACACCCTCTTCCTTCAGGCCCGCCATCGCCTCAGCAGCCTCATCGCGGGTCTGGTCGGAAAGCCCGACCCAGCCAATATATTTTCCGTCGCGCGCCACGAAAACCAAGCTGTAGCCTTGCGTCTCGTCGAGATCCACCGAGCCGGCAAAATCATCCTGCACCCCGTTTTCCTCCAGCCACTTTTCGCGGCCCACAAAAACTTTCGTGCCGTCAATCCGGGCCGAGACACCTTTGCCGGCTGTCTCCGCAAAATCCTCTGGCTCGCCCAAGTCCACCCCCACCTCATCGGCCAGCGCAGCCAAAGCCTTGGCCGTGGGGTGATTGCTGTAACGCTCGGCACTGGCCGCAGCGAACAACAACTCGGCCGAATCGATGCCTTCCACAGGCTTCATGCGGCTGACCGCGAGTTCGCCGGTGGTTATCGTGCCGGTCTTGTCAAAAACAAAGGCGTTGATGCGCGCGGCCACCTCAATGTCGCTCACCTGTTTAATGAGCACGCCCAATCGCGCGGCCGCCGAGAGCGAAGCCACAATGGCCGTCGGCGTGGCGAGAATGAAGGCCACCGGGCAGGCCACGATATAAATGGCAATGACCCGGTCTATCTGGTGCGTGAGCGCCCACACCAACGCACCCATCACCAATACCAGCGGCGTGTAAAATCCCATGTACTGGTCGACGATTTTCTGGATGGGAAGCTTGGTTTTCTCGGCGGCGAGAATCAGTTCGCGCACACGGCCAAAGGTGGTTTCCTGTCCCGCCTTATCAACACGCACCTCGAGCACGCCGGTGATGTTGGTGGTGGCCTCGAACACCTCGTCGCCCTTGCTCTTGTCGCGCGGAAGCGACTCACCGGTGATGTTCGCCTCGTTGATCGAGCCGGAGCCCTTCATGATCTCGCCATCAGCGGGGATGTTGTCGCCGGGTCGGACGCGGATGACATCGCCCACGCGCAGATCTGAGGCGGCCACTTCCTCCTCCTGGTCGCTGCCCTCGGCAATGCGCCGGGCGCGGGTGGGGGTAAGCTTGATGAGGCTCTCGATGGAAGCCTTAGCTCCCTCGGCTGTGCGAGTTTCAATCATCTCGGCCAGCAACATGAAAAACGCCACCAACCCTGCCTCATGGTAATGCCCGATGGCAAACGAGGCGCTCACGGCAATGGCCACCAGTTCATTGGTGGTGAGCTTGCCCGCCGCAAGATCCTTGAAGGCACGCCACAGGATAGGCACGGCCAGGATCATCGCGCCCAGCATCGCGGAAAGATCTCCCACCGTGGAGCCGCCGGCGCCCTCGTCGGTCAGCCCGCTGTCGATGAACCAGTCGGCCAAGAAGCCGTTGATGACAAACACCAACCCCGTCACAATGAGCGGGAACTGCACGTTGCTGTGAGCTTGGGTGGTGTCTTGTGTATCGTTATCGGCCATGATAAAATAAGTCGATTGGTTTATCCACCCGGAGGCCCGGGCGGCATGGACGGCTGATCGGAGCCTTGTTTTCCGAGATCCTCCATACTGATGGCCTCGGGGGCCTTGGCCGGCAGGCGGCGAACCACCAGCTTCACCTTGGGCCGCTCGCCATTAGGCCCAGCCGGCAACTTGGTGATCTCCACGTTGGGATCGGACAGGATACCATTGATGGTGTCGTGCAGCTTTTTATCCAGCTCCACTTGAAGCCCTTCCGGGTCGTCCTTGTATTTATCCCAGAGCTTGTTGAATTCAGCAAACTCATTGCGCACATCCTCCGCCAGCAGTTCGGATTCAGCCTTGGCGTCGTTGATGATGTGATCCTCTTGCGCGTGAGCGTTGTCGAGGGCGGACTTGGCGTCCTCGCGCGCATCGTTTAAACGCTTGGACAGATCAATACGACTTTGCTGGAGGGTCTTGTTCTGCATGGAGACATTGCCGCGCGGCAGCACGGGCGCGGGATTGAGGCTGACGCTTTTCACCGCCACGCCCAAGTCATAGGTGGCCACCAGATGGCGCAAGCGCAGATTCAAGGCATCCTGAAAAATAATTGGCCGAGCCTTGCCCCCCCGGTCATTCACGCCGGCGATACGGATGGGCCGGGCTACGCGAAGCAGAACATCCTCGGACGAATAACCGGCGGCCGTGACCGTGAGAGCGCTGTCGAGCGCGGCTCGCAACACGGCATCCACGTCGGCGAATTCAAAGTTGTAGCGGATGACATCCTCCACCTCATAACGCAGCTCGGCCTGAATGTGCAGAATCTGCCAGTCGCGCGTGAGCAAGTAACCATCGCGACCTCCGTTAAATCTTGGATTGGCGCTGGAGGAAGGGGCGAACCAGCCGATGCTGGAAACCACCGAGCGCTCGCCGCCCGAGACCACCACTTTCTCGTCAATGGGATAAGGCCAGGCAAGATGCAGTTTACCTTCGGTGAGCACATCCTCTTTTCCGGTCTGCTGAGGTTTGCCGAAACGCAGCACCACCGCGCGTTGCCCAGCCTCTACGCGGAAAAAGTTGGACACAAAAAAGTAGCCCATCAAGAGGGCAATCACGACGTATAGAATGACAAAGCCGCCCCGCAGCGCCTGCGTCAGCGCTTGCATGCTGACGTCGGTGCCTGTCTCTGGGCCGGGCTGTGACTCTGGGTTTTGTTTGCTCATGTCACTTCTTCGGGGCGGGGTACTGTACGCCCTCGGACAAAAAATTAAACAACGGGTGCTTGTCGTTGATGATCAACTGCATGTTCTTGCCCCGGAGAACTCCCAGTGCCTTGATCTGCTTGAGCGTGATCGCCAGCCGGGCCTTTTCCGGGGAGTTGTCGGCTTGGGCGTAAATATCGATAACCTTCTTGCGCGCGGCATTGCGCATGCGGGTGGCGTTGCTCTCCGCTTCACCAATGATCGCCCGCGCCTGAGTGTTGGCGGTGTTGAGAATGGTATTGCGTTCCCGGTCGGTCTCCTCGTTGAGCGCCTTGATCTGCGTCTGCTTGTATTGGGTCATGCCATGGATTATGCCGTTGGCCAAATCGCCGGGCACGCCCACCCTCTTGATACCAAGAAACTTTATTTCCAAGCCCAAGGCCATCGCCTTGACTGCCACCTTGGCGCGGATTTTTTTCTCGGCCTGATCATAAACACTTGGGCCAGCGCCATCGACGGCCAGAAAATCCATCAGCTTGGTTATTCCCAAAACCTCTGAGCGGGCATCGCTCACAAACTCACCCAACTGCACATGCGCTTCGCGCATCATCGCGTCCGCCGAGCGGAACCGCTCGAATTGCGAGCGAAATTTTTCCGCGTCCGACACGTTCCAGCCCACGTACACGGCCACCTGCACGGTCTCACCACCGGCTCCAAGTTCCTCGTCAAAACCGGTCTCCATCACGTGAACGCGCCCGTCCAGCTCGTACACTTTTTGCAGCGGCCATGGGAGCCGGAATTTAATTCCCGCATCGTTCTCGGGCAGACCCTTTGCCTTGCGAGCTTTGCGCACCTCCTCGGACATCATGTCGGCGCTGCCGTACTTGATTTCCGGCGGGCCGGACCATGGCGTCACCAGCACAATTTCCGTGGAGCGCACCTGATAGGTGAACATCAACGACAGGAACACCAGCAACAGCAGCGTTCCAATTAGAAAAATAACGAATTTTTTAGCTTTCATGTTTTCCTCGTAAAATCATTGGCCGGTATTAAGCGGCACCCGGCTTCCCGACTCCAGCAGACCGCCGTCGCCCTGCTTTAAATCAACTTCAAATCCTTCGGCATCCACGCCGATCAGGACGATCTTGCTTCTGATGGAGCCGATGTAGTTTGTCCTAGCATCGATCAGCTGGAACGCCGGAAACACTCGTGGCGACTTCTCGTACAGTTCCATGAATTCGCCTTCCCGATCAGTTTCCGCCCGGGCCTTGCGAAGGATGTTATCGGCCTCCAGTCGGCCCAAAGTCACCAGATTGGTTTTGGCGATGCGCGCCAGATGCGTCAGCGAATTGGAATGTAGCTGTGACATGCGAAGCATCCCCTGCTGCCGGATGCGGCTTTGGAAATATTCCTCGAACTGCTGGGCGGGTGAAGTAGCGTCTTCCTCCTCGGTTTGGGTGGGATCATCATTGTTTTTCTTGGCCAACACGGCCATCTCGGCCGGGGGTTGCAGCCCGTTCAGACCCACGTTTAAAACCTTGAGCCCCAATCCATGGTCGTCCACTTGCTGCTGAACTTCCAGCCGGATGCTCTCGGCCAAGTCACCGCGTTCGCTGGTGAGAATCGACCAAATATCGGTTTTCATGAAATGACGCGTCATCTCCCGAGTCACCAGTTTCTCCAGCACCTCTTCGGGGCGCTCGGCGAAATTGGCATACTGCTTCACGTCGCTGATCCTGAACTGCACAAACACTCCCGCGTGAATCAGTGCCTGACCATCTCCGCCCGCCTCGCGCGTTGCAAAAAAAGTGCGGTAGAGCTTTTTCCGAATCAAGTGCTTGTCATAGTCGCGCACATTCGGCTCGGTCCAGAGGGAATTGAACTGCGGCCCGGGCGGTGCCAGACGCGGATCTACCATCTGCTCGTTCTCGTCGTCATACCAAAAATAACTCCGCCCGCCCAAGAGCCTAGGATTCAGCGCCGGCCCGATGTAAAGCATGCGCACCTCATCCTCGAAATGCCGCTCCACCCGGTCGATCGGCCATGGCAGCTTGAAGCTGATGCCGGGGCCGCGGGCGTCAATCGGCACACCATTTCGCTCCAAATATCCCACTTGGCTTTGGGGGATGATAACCACGCTCGACGAAATCCAAAGCACGAACCCCTGCAACAGCACGATCAGCCCCAGCCGCTCGCGCAGGAATTGGTACCCCCAAGTCTCCGATACTTTAAATCCAAATTGGTAATCCAGCGCGTGGGCCGCCGTGGCGAAGAACCCTTCCGGCTTGCTGATCAGCCCAACCAACCGGCTGTGGTACAGCTGTCGAACTTCCTGGCCCTTCATCCGCGGGCGGTAGATGTCCAGAATCAACCGCAGCAGCGTCTCCAGTGCCAGCACGCCCATGAAAATGCACAGGCCCGTGGCCAAATATTGATGCACCAAATGATACTCCATCAGCGCCGCCGCGCTAACGGCCGCTTGCAGGAAAAACAGATACGCGCCCAGCAACAGAAAATCCGAGCCCGGCTGTAGGATCATCCGGTTCCCCATGCGAGAGAGCAGCGTGGCGTAACGGCCGCGCAGGAAAAGGAACATGCCGAACACCGCCGAGATGGCCACCACCACGCCCGAGCCTTCCAAGCCCTGCGTGTCGGAGAAATCATTAAACCGCGGATTGACCCGGGCGAGCCACCACGCGCCACCGCCCTGTAATAACAGCAACAGACCGGTGAACACCGGCACCATCCAGCGGTCGAACTGCTCGCGCGTGCGCCGTGCGGCAAAGGCATCGCTCTCGAACATGGAACTGTCCGCGCTGCCGGAAGTCAGCTCCTCATGCTCCAGTTGCTCCATCTGCTCGCGATCCAGTAGGTGCAGGTGAAAGGCGCTTACGAGCGCCACGAGAAATCCAATCAGCAAAAGCGCCAGCACGAAACAAGTCACCGGCGCGGGCATGGAACCAGTGCGACTGGCCAGCATGGTGCCCAGTCCGGCACCCAAAGCCATCAGCGCGATGACGGTGTTTAACCAGCCGGCTTTTTTAATCTTGTCGTCCATTACAGGTTCAGTCGTGCCGCGATTAATTCAACTCGCGGTCTTCAAACAGATAAAACGCTGACGTTAGCGCCACCCCCAAGTAGGCCAGTACATATAAAAAAGACCGGCCAACATAGCTCCACGGAATGGCTTTCCCGGGTCCAAGGGCGTCTGCGAGCCAGAAAAGCTGCCAGTTCGGAATGAAAACGTAAAGCATTTTCGTCCTTTTTTCAAATGGTACGGCGACCACCGAGACGCCCGA